>JGI20173J14856_1000020_pt1 | contig 34610 bp, 34 predicted proteins | sample NGESurdeep072012_8_FD_14856 | JGI IMG/M metagenome (IMG submission 14856)
AAACCCTCTGCGGGTGATCGGTCTCGCGGTGGAGGATGGTCGCCTGACGTCTGGTTGGGGTATACCCCAACCAGACAGACGGAACGCCCATCCACTGCTCAAACGACCCAGAGTGCCTCACGGGGGCCAGGTTGAGCCGAACGGGTGCCTGTCACGCGCCGGCGAAGCCGGGGAAGGTAGGGCACCGTCCTGCAGGACCAGGTCGCGCAACAAGACGACCCTGCAGTACGGCGGCTTCTGCGCCGCCGCCACCGCCCAGCAAACCGTCACCCAAGCCGCCGCCCTCGTGGACGCCCTCGATACCTACCTGCCCTGACCCGCGCGGTATCCGGGTGGTGACCGATGGCCCTCGGTCTGCTCATCGAGCAGGTCCATGAGGTCTTCGGTTGAGGTGTCGAGCCGCCACCCAGCAGCGCACCCAGCCCCGCTAACGCCACTGACCGTTCCGTTGTCGCTCAACCCCCGAGGCTCCACTCGTCTTCGTACAGGTCATCGATGGTGTCGACAAGCCGGCGGGCCCGCTCCAGGCGATCCCCTCCCGCGAGCTGCTCCAAGTCGTCTTCGCTAAACACCCTGACGCCGAACCACCAGGCCGACCTCACACGGGGAGCCATCAGGCTAACCAAGTGCGGACGCGGCGCGAGGGAGGACCGAGATCGAGTTCGTCTTGCACAGCTCGGCCAGCCTCGCCAGCACCTCCAGCCCTACCTGGAGGGCGTCTGCCGGCGGTATCACCCCGGCCGACACGAGGTCCCGAAGCGGGTCGCCCGAGGTCTCGGCCCCGAGGCGCTCCAGCAGCTCGATGTCGGTTGCCCGCTCGAAGGAGTAGTGCTCGGAGAAGGCCCCGACGAGCGCCTCAGCCACGTCGCAGCCGCGACCCGGAAGGGCGCTATCGACCAGCGGCGTCACCACGTCGAGCACGTCGGCGAGCGGATCGTCACCGATCGCCGTCCAGATTGCATGGACGAGGGCGCAGCAGCCGATGACGAACACCGGGCCGTCCTCGTCGGGGAAGTCCGGGGTGATCGCCCCCGGCTCGAGGCCGTCGTGTCGAGCCTCGGCTGCCGCCGCCTCGCTCGCCGCCAGCTCGGCCTCCGCAACCGGCGCCAGCACCGCAAGAAGCGCTGCCACGGCCGGGTCCTCCACGTCCAGCCCATCGAGTACCACTGCACGCACGAGCATCCACGCGGCAACGCTCCACTGCACCGGATCGCTGCGAATCGTCGCAGGATCGGGCACCTTCGCGCTTCGCAGGGGAGGAACACCGAGAGCCGATTGGAACAGCCGATGCGAGAAGAGCCGGTCACCGAGTGAGTCCTCGGGCCAGTTCGGCACAAGAGCGGGTACGGCGTCACCTCTCCACCACTGCCCGGCAGCCTCGGCCAGGCGCCGGTCCCTGTCCCGACCCCAGTCACCGAGGAGCTTCAACCCCGAGACCAACGTGTGCAGCTCCACGCTCCTTGCCCGCTCGTCCCGCCTGAGCTTCTTCGCCCTACTCGCTCGCCCCACAGTCCCTCCTCTGGCGACCATCAGCCCTTGGGGTCAGACCCTACCCAGCTCAGGCGCCTCGCACGTGGACCTCCGAGCACCTCTCGCGGGCAGCCGCCACTCGTTGCGTGAGCAACGCGACGGTCCACGCGGATGGCGGCGCCGAGGTGATCGGCAGCCTCGCGCGGTTGCGTTTACGGCCTTTCTGACCGGAGGGGCTGTTCGTGATAGCCAACGGCCTCTGCTGGCTCCTTGGGCCCTTACGGGATCCGTCTGGCGCGAGTAACTGGCCCGCTCGTCACCGCCAACATCCGCTCCTGCGCCTTCGTGGGCTGGCAGCGCTATTTCGCCGTACATCCAGGTTGACAACGAGTGCGGAACCCTCAGGTAGACCGGCCGGCATACCCCTCGGGTCACGGCCACGCGTGAGCGAGGGGTCTTGTCGGCCAGCTTCACGGCTTTCGTCGCTTCTGCCACCGTCGATAGGTGCCGAGGGCCTCGTCGGCGGACCGCCCCCACAGAGCCTTCGCCCCCGGGTCGACGCCGTCCACACCGCATTCCCGTGCAGCTTCGCAGACATCGCCGCCGTGACAGGACAGGACCAGCTCCCACTCCTCGCGCTCGACCTCGCCGAGGCAGCGCGAGAGATCCTTGTCGAACAGGAACGCGCGCTCCCCCCGCCGCTGGCGCAGTTGGCGCTGCTTTCGTGATCCAGTTCGGCTCGCGCTCTTCCTCACCGGTCGCCTCCGGCCTCCGTCGCTGGAGTGCACACCTCGATTCAAGCACGACTGGCCCCCGCGATGGCGGGTGTCTTCGACAGTCCCCAGGGCGCCGCAAGCGCTGATCTACGATTGGCGGCGGGCCGAGCACCAGCCAGTCCTCCTGCGACTGCACGACGGAGACCGTTCATGGGCGACCTGGAGCAGCAATGGCGCCGGAAGGGCGCAACCTTGAGCGACAAGACCGCCCGCAAGGAGTACGGGCTGTCCCAAGACGAGATCGGCGAGGCCATCCGCGTCGGCAAGCTGCAGTACCGCGTCGGCTCGGTGCACGGCAACCCCTGGTTACGGCTGCTTCGCGGCGAGGTCGAAGAGGTCGTGCGGGTTAGCCATGGCCAGGGGCGCCTCGAGGACCGGCGGGCAACGGCGGAGCTGGCGCACGTCGACAGCGAGCTGAGACGGCTCCGGATGGAGCTCACCAAGCTGGAGGAGCAACGGGCCGAGCTCGCTGCTCGCCTCGCTCGAGGACACGATGGCATGGGGGTGACGTAGCTGGAGCAAGCCAGGCCCCCGGAGCAGGTGGGCGGTACCTGCCCGGGTCCCCCTCACGGGTACGTCCTCCACAGATCGACAGCGCCGACGGCGCAGGTGGCGATCCAGAACAGTCGCTGGAGCCCGATACTTGGGGGTGCCGAGAATGCCATCCGTTGGCATATCTTGGACTTTCGGTTCCAGAGCATTGGCGACGAGGGGCGCCTGCACGCGGAGAAGGATTCTGCGATCGCGGACCCGCCCAGTTTGACCGACCTCCGCAAACGCTGCGAGGCGATGATGCCGCAGGTAGACGTGGGCGAGCTGATCCTGGAGGTAATGACCTGGCAGCCTGATTTCCTCAAGGCGTTCACCGCCGCATCCGGCGGACAGACCAGGCTGGATGACCTGCACGTCACGATCGCGGCAGCGTTGACCGCGCACGCGCTCAACGTCGGCTTCACCCCGGTCACCTCCGGGTCCCCGGCACTGACCCGCAGCCGGATCAGCCATGTGGACCAGAACTACCTGCGGGCGGAGAAGGGGGGCAGCCAAGATAAGCCCATGGCCCCTTTTACGCTTATCTTGGCTGCCCCCCCGGCTGACCGACGTGGGCTTGGTCGAACTGCGGCTTCGGTCGCGCAAGAACATCGAAGGACTGTTCAGGGCTGCCGGTACCGTCAATTCGAGCTTGGCCGGTATGGGGCCCCTCTGGGAGATCGATGCTGAGACTCCCGCTGTGTTCCAACGTGCCGATTTCCCCGCCATCTACGAGGATCCGGTAACTGCGGCGGAGGTCCTGCCGGGGGCGTTCTCTGTAGAACGTGATGCGTCCGGTTCCCATACGGACATGATGCTGACTATCGGGCACAAATCCTAAACTCGGTCGGAACCTGGGTACGTCTAATCGGCACAAAAGCGGCAGAATCGGGCGTTACTACCGACCCGAGTGACCGAGTTGCCAGACTTCGGCTGCGCAGGACTTAGAGTGCGCGGTGATGAGCTGGCGCTAGGTCGGTCGTAAAGAGGAGGGCGCGTGAGGCTGTATTCCGCCCCGCTTCTCTGGTTGATCATGGGTGTTGTGCTTCTGGCGTCCCAGACGTACGCCCGGAGCAGCCGATTCCGGGCGCGGGTGTCCAGCGACAGGTTGGCCGAGGTCCAGAAGGCAAATAGCCAGCGCTTTGCGACTGTCGTGGTCCTCGTCGTCGGCCTGTTCTGCACCTACGCCGCGATACGCACCCTCATCGGTGGTGTGGATACCTGGTGGCTGTGGTTCACTGCCGCGGCGACACAGTTCGCCGTCGTTGCCCTCAGGCGTGCCACCGCCGTCAAACCAGCTGCTGGCGAGGTCCGGCCTCACATGAAGATGAAACGCAACCACCGTCGGGCCCTATGTTTCGCCGTGCCGGCTCTTGTGTGTTTATACGCCGCGCAGCCCGTCGCCGGGGCTGCTGCGCGGCTTGACAACGGATACATCGGAGCCGCAGCCATCGTCCTGATGGTCGCGGCTCTCGGGGGATTCGTCGCTGCAGGGTGGGCAGTCGTCTGGGTACCGCGAGAGCGCAAGACGGACAAAGATCCGGTCCCGCCGCACATCTGACCGCCATTAGGCCACGCCGACAGGTCTGCACCCGACCCGCTCATGGGCGACAGAGCTGCACACAGGCCAGCAGGACTCGGAAGTTCACCGGCCAACCGCTGTTCTACGCTTGCGCAATGAGCCGTTGGGATCCCGTACCAACTCCCTCTCAGCGATGGATGGTCCGTCACCGAAGGTGGTTCTTGGTCGGGGCAGTCGTTGTCGTGGTGTCGGCTATCGGTTACTTCGTCTATGACCTGGCGACGTCAGGGCTCACCGTGGGGGGTGTTCTAGTGCCGCTGGTGGCTATTGCGACGAGCATCAACCTGGTGAATATGACCAGGCAATCCGCCCGGTTTATCGAGAAGTACGACAGCACCCGCGATCAAGCTCCGCACACTGGGTGACTACACGCCACCCAGTGCACTTCCTTGACGGAGATCGCCAAATTCCGGAAGAACGGATGCTCGCTCACCGGCTACTTGTCCGGTCGTTCTCACCCGTCCCGTAACGGAAGGATGACCGGACCAGGCTGTCCGATAGCCGATCGGTCTACGGACAAGAACGCACACCCATCGCGGCATGACAGGAAGTCCGCTCGCCGATGAGACTTCGGCCGTCGGACTCTGTCGGAGGGCAATGGCATGCTCTCGGTGACTGAACCGGGCGAATGAGACTAGGACGAGAACGATGACGCAGGACCGGATTGCGCAGGCAGACCTCGACTGGTGGGTGGGGCTCGCACCCGCGCTCGATTGGACATTCGCGCGCAATCCTCGACGCTGGCGTAGCAGTCCACCCCACGAGCACTCCCGAGCCGGTGTCCGAGTTCGGTGACCTGAGGGTGGGCAAGAGAGGGGCGGAGGTCGCCGGCCTGGGCGATCAAGGCCTTAGCGCCTGCGACCTTGGCAACCTCGGTCCTTGAGGCCAGCCCCTGGATGCGTCGGGGATCGTGGATGCGCGCCGTCTTGTTCCTCGTTGATACCCGCCAACCGACTGCGCCGGCGGTGGCAAGCGCCACGATCACCGACGCTGTCGAGGCCCAGTACAACCAGGCCGGCCCAACCGGCTGTCCCCATGCGGCCGCAGGATTCCCGCTGTGCTCAGCAAGGGCGAGGAGGTCAGTCACCGGGTTGACTTCGGGGACCGGATGCCCCGACAGAACCGCCGTGATCGCGGCCCCGGCCCAGAGAACGAGGGAGCCGACCACGCCAGCGAAGACGGCGGTGAGCATCAGGGCGTCTGTGATGCTCAGAGCGCCTGGGCGAGTGGGGGAGGGCGACATGTCTCGTCTAGCCGGGAGGCGGGTACATCAGGCGAGCCCCAGGTCACGCGAAGGAGTACGACTCGACTGACGCGGAGGCCTTCGATGAGCCGACGCCCATACTTGCGCCTGATTTGTTCATAAGATTTACTAACACACATGAAGGCAACGGATGCGCAGCGAAGCCTCCCCGTTGGAAGACCGAAATCGGCGCTAATGCTGCCCGGCAAAGTGGCTGTGCGAGGAAAGGTAGAGGTCTTCACCTTCGGACGCGTCCTCCGTCCGAGCACGAAGGTCCTGCCCGAAGACGTACGCGCCCACAATCGCTCGCTCGTACTGCAAACGCTCTACCGGGCAGGTCGGCAGAGCCGCGCGGACATCGCCCGCCTCACCCGCCTCACCCGCGTCACAGTCTCCGACCTCGTGGCTGAGCTCATTGCCGAGGATCTCATCATCGAGATCGGCAAGCGCGAGGGCTCGCGACCGGGCAAGCCAGCCACTCTGCTCGACATCAATCGCGGCGGCTTGCAGATCGTCGGCCTCGATCTCAGTGAGTACTCGGTCTTCCGTGGAGCGGTGCTCGACCTCGATGGCCAGATCCTCGAACGGGTGGAGGCGCCGCTGGCCGGTAGCACCGGCGCGGATGCGACGGCCAAGGTCATCGCACTCGCCGAGGCTCTTGTCTCCCGGACCACGGTGCCCATCCTCGGCATCGGGGTCGGATCGCCCGGAGTCGTCGACCTCGCCGGTGTCGTGCTCAGCGCCCCGAACTTGGGCTGGAGCGATGAGCATCTCCAGGACACCCTTGCCGCCCGCTTCGGGATCCCGGTGATCGTCGGGAACGACGCGCGTGCTGCGGTACTGGCCGAACACAGTTTCGGTGGGGCGGGCGCCGACATGATGCTGATCAAGGTCGGTCACGGTGTTGGCTCCGGCCTTTTGCTGAACGGCAGTCTGCTGTTCGGAAGCCGATTCGCGGCCGGTGAGATCGGTCATGTCGTCGTCGGAACGGAAGGCGGAGCCGAGTGCGCCTGCGGAAAGTTCGGGTGCCTGGAGACCTGGCTGGCCGCCCCGCGACTGGGCGCGCGGGTTGCGGCTGCCCAGGCATCCGACAAACGCCAGTCGCCTCTGAAAGCGGCAGAACCCATACTTCGCGAGGCGGGCCGGCACCTCGGCATCGCGCTCGCTCCCGTGGTCGGAGCGCTGAATCTCGCCGAGATTGTGCTCAGCGGTCCGACCGACCTTCTTGATGGTCCGCTCGCAGAAGCAACCATCGAAACGCTCCACGACCGGACTATGGCCGAGTTCCATGGCGATCTGATGGTACGGATGACCACACTCGGTGAGGACATTGTCATTCGCGGCACCGCCGTGATGGTCCTCTCCGGGCAACTCGGGGTCTCGTAGTCATAGCGTTCACCACTGATTCCGCTAACCCCGGTCCTTCATGAAGTGCCTGATTGACGTCGTTGTAGAGAGGCTGGCGCGCATGCTTATTCCCCGTCCGATCACCATGAGGGCTGCCGAGGGCGACTTCGAAGTCGACGGATCCACCGGCATCTGTGCTTCGGCCGGGGCGTCCCTGGTCCGGCAGCCGTCCTCTACCAGGTGCACCCCGAGGCCGGGTTCGTGCTCGGGCTCGATGTCGGCCAGCAGTACGTCCGAGGCGCCATCAGCGACCTCGCCGGAACACCTCGGGCCACGGCGACCCAACGCGTGCACGCAGCCGGTGGGCACGGCCTGGTCGGTGAACTCGTCCAGCTCGCACAGTACCTTCTCAGGGAGTCTGGCCTGACGCAGACCGACATCACCCAGACCGTGATCGGCAGCCCTGGCGTGTACGACCGCGAGCGCGACGTGCTGGCGCTCCCGGGCGGGTTGCGCGGTTGGGGCAAGCCGACCGTGCTCGCGGAGCTCCGCGAGGAGTTCGGCGAATCGCTGATCGTGGAGAACGACATCGACCTCGCCGCGCTGGCCGAGCGTGCGCTCGGTCACGGTCGGGACGTCGACAGCTTCGCCTTCGTCTCGGTCGGAACCGGCATCGGCATGGGCCTGGTCCTGGGCGGTCGGCTGCACCGCGGCGCTCACGGAGCCGCCGGCGAGATCGGGTTCCTCCCGTTCACCGAGGGCGCGGGAGCGGATCTGAAGGATGCCCGCAAGCGTGGAGCGCTGGAGTCGGCGGCCTCCGCTGCCGGGGTCGTGCGGGCCGCCCGCAGAGCGGGCATGCGAGGACCGGTGACCGCCCGGAACGTGTTCGCGGCAGCGGACAAGGGGGACCAGCGTGCAGCCGGCGTGGTGGCTCAGGAGGCGATCCTGGTCGCCAAGGCAGTGTGTTCGGTGGTGGCGGTGGCAGACCCCGCCCTGATCGTGCTGGGCGGCGGCATCGGCCAGGCTGACGGCTTCCTCGATGCGGTCGCAGTCGAGGTCAGACGCGTCGCTCCCGTCCTGCCCGAGCTTCGGGTCAGCGCCCTCGGCGCCGACGCCGTGGTGGACGGCTGCCTGGCCGCAGGTGTCGAACGCGCCTGGGAGATCGTGGTGGCCGGGCTGCCGGGAGCGGGGGCAGCGTCCGGGGGCCGGACCCAGCTGAACCGGCGGGCGAGCGTGTCTCTTCCGTCACATCCGTCCCACGCGACACCGAGGGCGGGACAAGTTCCTATCCTCCCGCTGCCACCCACCGATGGCGCAACTTTCAAAATACCCCATGGGGTAACCGGATGGTGAATCCAGCCGTTCGCGCTGCCGAGGTCGCCTTGCAGCCGGAAGACGTCGCCGGGGGCGGGCACGCAGCGGCCTTACGTCGCCACCACAGAGCAGGTGTGGGCGCTGCATGATTCGATGCCGCAGCACCTTCGGCCGGCGGTTCTCCTTGGCGCGTTCGCGGGCCTGCGGACCTCCGAGACGTGCGCGCTGCGGGTGTCAGACGTCGACTTCATGCGGGGCGTCGTCTCGCCTGCGATCCAGTGGCCAGCCGAGCCGTTGAAGTCGGAGTGCTCACGGACCCCGGTGTCCATCCCGCAGGAGCTGGCGCTGGAGCTATCGGCTGCGGTGAAGCAGTACGCGGGGGAGACTGTCGTCACGGACGAGGTAGGCCGGCCGTGTTCACCGTGGGAGTTGCAGCGTGCCGTGCGCGTGGCCCGCAAACGGGTCAAGGGGTTGCCGGAGGGCTTCCGATACCACGACTTGCGGCACTACTTCGCGTCACTGCTCATCGCCTCTGGTCTGGACGTCAAGGTCGTCCAGACTCGGCTACGGCACGCCAGCGCGATGACGACGCTCAACACCTACGGCCACATGTGGCCAGACGCGGACGAGTCCTCACGAGCAGCCGTCGGGGTTGTTCTGGCTGCCCGNAAGGACTCGTCAAGGACTGAGAGGGTTGCCGACTGACGTCTCAGCAGGTCAGCGGCTTGTGAGCCTCACAGATCGTAGTACATCTCGAACTCGTGAGGGTGCGGGCGGAAGCGGATCGGGTCGACCTCGTTGAGCGTCTTCCATTCGATCCAGGTCTCGATGAGGTCATTGGTGAACACGTCGCCCTCGAGAAGGTAGTCGTGGTCAGCCGCGAGTGCGGCCAGCACCTCGGGCAGCGATCCGGGAACCTGTTCGATCTGGGCGTGCTCCTCAGGCGGCAGCTCATACAGGTCCTTGTCGACCGGTGCTGGGGGCTCGATGCGGTTCTTGATGCCGTCGAGGCCCGCCATCAGCTGAGCAGCGAAGGCCAGGTAGGGGTTGGCGGACGGGTCCGGGATCCGGAACTCGATGCGCTTGGCCTTGGGGGAGTTGCCGGCGATCGGGATGCGGACGCAGGCCGAGCGGTTGCGCGCTGAGTAGACCAGGTTGACCGGAGCCTCGTAGCCCGGGACCAGGCGGTGGTATGAGTTCACCGTCGGGTTGGTGAAGGCCAGCAATGACGAGGCGTGCTTGAGCAGACCACCGATGTACCAGCGCGCGATGTCCGAGAGGCCACCGTAGCCGCGCTCGTCATAGAAGAGCGGTTCGCCGTTCTTCCACAGGCTCTGGTGCGTGTGCATACCGGATCCGTTGTCGCCGAAGATCGGCTTGGGCATGAATGTGGCTGTCTTGCCGCCCGCCCACGCGACGTTCTTGATCACGTACTTGAACTTCATCAGCTCGTCACCGGACTGCAGCAGCGACCCGAAGCGGTAGTTGATCTCCTGCTGACCGGCCGTGCCCACCTCGTGGTGGCTGCGCTCGACACTCAGCCCGACCTCGGCCAGCTTCAGGCACATCTCGTCGCGCATGTCGGCGAAGTGGTCAACCGGCGGGACCGGGAAGTAGCCACCCTTGTACCGCGTCTTGTAGCCCTGGTTGCCACCCTCTTCGACACGGCCGGTGTTCCAGGCCGCTTCGATCGAGTCGATGTAGTAGTAGGAGGCGTTCTGCTTAGTCTCGAAACGCACGTCGTCGAAGATGTAGAACTCGGCCTCGGCGCCGAAGTATGCCGTGTCGGCGATGCCGGTCGACTTCAGGTAGGACTCGGCCTTGGCTGCGATGTTGCGCGGGTCGCGACTGTAGGGCTCGTCGGTGAACGGGTCCACGATCGAGAAGTTGAGGATCAGTGTCTTCTCTTTGCGGAACGGGTCCAGATACGCGGTCGCCGGGTCGGGTATGAGCTTCATGTCCGACTCGTGGATGGCTTGGAAGCCGCGGATCGAGGAGCCGTCGAACATCTGGCCTTCGGTGAAGAAGTCCAGGGTCAGCGAGGCTGCCGGCACGTTGAAGTGCTGCATGACGCCGGGCAGATCGCAGAAGCGAACATCGACGAATTTGACGTCCTCGTTCTTGATGAACTCGAGGACCTCTTCAGGCTTGCTGAACATGCAACCTCCTGTTGTGGGGCCCGACGCATCGTGGCCGGGCCTTTCTTTGGATCGGGACAGACCCTATCGGTGAACGATTTCGGCGCCAACACCCCAGTGTTTCGCCGGTGTTACATGGAGCACTNACGTCGCGTAGCCTTTCACGCGTGGTTGACCGTGCGGGTGTTGCCTCCTGGCTCGAGGGACCGGCTGGTGGGCGCCCAGATCGCGATGACTACCCAGGACGCCGACTGGGGATGCCGGAGCGCGGCCCGGGCTCGCTCGCCCGGTTCGGGCGCCGTATGATTGCGGTCCTTGTGGACTGGTTCCTTTGCATCGTGATCGCCGCCGGGTTGATGAGCTACCGCCTCGGCGAAGGGGGGCTGGGCCCGTTCAAACCGCTGGCCGTATTCGTGCTGATGAATCTGCTGCTGGTCGGGACACTGGGGTCCACGATCGGACACCGCCTGCTCGGCATTCGGGTCGTGCGCGTTGATGGAGCCAGTGCCGGGCCGTTCCTCGCGCTGATTCGTACGCTCCTCCTGGCTGTGGTGATTCCAGCGGTGATCTGGGATCGTGACACCCGCGGTTTCCACGACAAGATCGCCGGCACCGTCACGGTGCGTATCTGAGCGAGCCCGCACGGCGAGGATCAGCGGCCGCGCATCGCCTTGCGGTCCATGCGTACCCGGTTGGGGTCGACACCGGCTGGCAGTGGTGGACGCATACCACCCATCGCTTTGAGGCGTTTGTTGACGGCCGCGACCTCTTCCTTGGTGAGAACCGGCTTCATCCGCTGAAGCCTGCTGGCCACCTTGCGAACCGACACCTCATCCTTGCCGCCGCCTTCGCCAATCCTCAGCACCGTCACTGGGACGCTCGCTCCCGCGATCCGGCTGATCTTGCGGCGCTCGGCCTCAGCCAGCTTGGTTGCCCGCACCGAGGGACCCTCGGCCACGAGCACGACCCCTGGGCGCCCGGTTGCCCGGAAGACCATGGCGGCGGAGGCCATGTCGCCGGCCCGCGCAGACTCGGCGGCGACGGGTTGCTGCTCGAAGTACCAGCCACGACGCAGCGAGGACAGAGCCGCACCAGCGGCGCCGGGCTTGCCCTCGATGGACTTGTAAGCGGCGCGCTTGGCCCGGAAGCTCAGCACCATCGAGGCTGCAAGGGCGGCCAGTGGCACACCGAGGATCAGGAAGTAGACCCACATACCCAAGAGCAGACCGATGCCGACCATCACGACGAGCGCACCGACGGCAGCCAACGCCATCCACCAGCCGATCAACGGGTCGACACTGTGGGCAACGGTGAAGACCTCACGTATCTGGGCGATCTGGCGGAAGCGTCCGGCCTTCTTGGGCGCGGCCGGCTTCGCGGATTCCTTGCGGGCCATGGAGATCAGACTTCTTTCAGGAGACGTTGGAGAGGCGGCGCTCGAGCAGCGAGGCGGCTTCCTGGCGGGCCGGGCTGTACGAGGTCGCCACGAGGTGGGACAGCTGTTCCGGCACCGGACGGCCCCAGCGCTTCATAGCCTGGGCCCAGAGGCGACCCGCGCGGTAGGACGAACGCACCAATGGCCCGCTCATGACCCCCTTGAAACCGATCTCCCCAGCGAGGTCGGACCACTGGACGAACTCCTCGGGCTTGACCCAACGGTCAACCGGATGGTGGCGCGAGGACGGCCGCAGATACTGGGTGATCGTGATCAGGTCGGTTCCGGCCTCGTGCAGGTCGCGCAGGGCCTGCTCGATCTCCGGGGCTTCCTCTCCCATGCCCAGTATCAGGTTGGACTTGGTGACCAGGCCGGCGCCACGGCCCATCGTGATGACTCCCAGCGAGCGCTCGTACTCGAACGCCGGGCGGATCGCCTTGAACAGACGGGGGACCGTCTCGACGTTGTGCGCGAACACCTCCGGCTGGGCCTCCAGGACCTGGCCGACGAGTTCGGCGACGCCGTTGAAATCGGGGACCAGGATCTCGACCCCGGTGCCAGGGTTGAGCTGGTGCACCATCCGGATCGTCTCGGCGTAGAGCCAGGCCCCGCCGTCTTGCAGGTCGTCGCGCGCCACGCCGGTGATGGTGGCGTAGCGCAGGCCCATCTGCCGGACCGACTCCGCCACCCGGCGCGGTTCGTCACGGTCCAGGTCTTCGGGCTTGCCGGTGTCGATCTGGCAGAAGTCGCAACGTCGGGTGCACTGCTCACCGCCGATCAGGAAGGTGGCTTCCTTGTCTTCCCAGCACTCGAAGATGTTGGGGCAGGCTGCCTCCTGGCAGACCGTGTGCAGACCGCCGGTCTTCACCATCGCGTTGAGCTTGGTGTACTCCGGCCCCATCTTGGCGGTGGTGCGGATCCACTCCGGCTTCCGCTCGATGGGCGTCTGCGCGTTGCGGGCTTCCACCCGCAGCATGCGGCGACCATCAGGTGCGACGCTCACAAAGACTCCCTTGCCATGTCCGTGGAAAACAAACAGGTTGCCCCGGTAGAAGAGCACCAGAGGCAGACCTCAAGGGTACGCCGTGACGAGCGTTCCATCGACGCGCTCAGACGGTGTCTGCCCGGTGGCTGGCGATGGCGTCCAGCTCAGCTGACGTCACGGCGGCCCAACCCCAACGCGGCTAGGCCGACGATGAGCACGACCGGGAGACTCAGCGCGTCGTGCCGTCCTGCGCAGAGCCCTGGGGTATACGGCCAGCCCGGCCGTGGAAGTGGTGACTGATCGGCTCCGCCGCGTCGCGCTGTGGCGTGGCGTGACGGTAGGGCGTGCCAGGCAGGTCGCACAGGCCGGGTCAGCCCAGGACGTCGCTCAAATGTTTCTCGACGTAGGGCAGCACCTCGTGAACCGGGACGTCGCGCCCCAGCTCCTTGCTGAGCGAGGTGACGCCGGCGTCCGCGATGCCGCAGGGCACGATCACCTGGGCCCAGGACAGGTCACAGCAGCAGTTGAGCGCGAAACCGTGCATCGTGACGTTCTGACTCACCCGGATGCCGATGGCGCCGATCTTGCGGTCCGGTCCGAAGTCATCGGCCCGGATCCACACCCCGCTGCGGCCCTGAACGCGTGCCGCGGTGACCCCGAGGTCTGCACAGACTCGGATCATCATGTGCTCAAGTCGGCGTACGTGGGCGACTACGTCAACGGGGGAAGCGAGCGCGATGATGGGATAGCCCACCAGCTGGCCCGGGCCATGCCAGGTGATCTTGCCACCGCGGTCGACGTCGATGACCGGGGTGCTGTCAAAGGGACGCTCATGAGGTTCGGTCCGTTTGCCAGCGGTGTAGACGGCGGCGTGTTCGAGTAGCAGCACGGTATCGGGTTCGTCTCCGGAGACGACGGCGGCGTGAACCGCGCGCTGGCGGTCCCAGGCAACCTCGTAGTCGACGTAGTCCGGGGCAAAACCCAAGTGTTCGAAACGCATGCTGCCAGAGTACGCGGGCCCAAGACGTGCTTGAGTAAGCGTTGGCGAAACGCCCGAGAGGCAACCAGGGGAGCAGAGCAGTTTGAACCGTCAGGACATCACGCCCGAGCAAGAGGCCGCCGAGCGCTCCAAGGCGAGCGGTCGCCAGAGGCTGGTCCGTCTCATCGCTGTGGTCATGGTTCTCTTCGTGTGGCTGGGACTGGGCGGGGTGGGTGGTCCGCTGGTCGGGCGGCTGTCCGAGGTGCAGAAGAACGACAATGCCTCGTTCTTGCCCAAGACCGCTGAGTCCACCGAGGTCAGTACGCTCGCGGCCAAGTTCAGCTCGAGCAACGCACTGCCCTACTTCGTGGTGATCGAGCGCCCGAGCGGTCTGAAGCCCTCGGACGGCGCCGCAGTGAGCACGTTCATCGTGGGCATTCCGTCGCTGCCTTTTGAGATCAAGGGCTACTCCCTGGGGCCTTTTCTCGCCGCGCCTCCGGCTACGGCCATTCCGAGCGCGGACGGCAAGGCACTGCTGGTGCCGGTGCTGCTGGACGCCAAGAAGGCTGCCGAGGTGATCGGCTCGTCAAGTCCGCTGTTCGAGGGGGCCAAAGCGCTGAGGGCCTCCGCGGCCACGACGCTGAAGGGCAGCGGACTCACCGTGTACGTGACCGGTCCGGGGGGAGTCCTGGCCGACCTGGTGACCTCGTTCAGCGGCATCGACGGCATCCTGCTGATCGTCGCTCTCGGCGTCGTGTTCTTCATCCTGCTGGTGGTCTATCGCAGCCCGATTCTGCCCGTCACCGTGCTCCTGACCGCGGTCTTCGGGCTTGCCGCCGCTGCGATGGTGATCTACCCCCTGGCCAAGAACGACATCATCGGGTTGAACGGCCAGAGCCAGGGAATCCTGTCGATTCTGGTCGTCGGTGCGGCCACGGACTACTCGCTGCTGCTTGTCTCCCGATATCGCGAGGAGCTGCATGAACACCCGAGCAAGTGGGTGGCAATGGCCACGGCGTGGAGGGCTGCGTTCTCACCCATCGCCGCCAGTGCGGCCACCGTCATTCTTGGTCTGCTGTGTCTGCTCCTGTCCCAGCTCGGCAGTACGCGCGGCCTCGGCCCCATCGGCGCGCTGGGGATTGCCGGGGCCCTTGTCGCGGCGCTGACGTTCCTGCCGGCGGTTCTGCTGCTGTTCGGGCGGCGCATCTTCTGGCCGATCATCCCCAGGGTCGACCACGTCCATTCCGAGGACTCGGTCGGGCGCCGAGGCCTCTGGGGTCGCGTTGCCGCCATGGTGGGGCGTCACCCGCGTCGCACCTGGGTCTTGACACTGGTGGGGCTGCTCGCCTGCGCAGCCTTCGTCCCGACCCTCAACGCCCGGGGAATCCCCCAGTCGCAGATCTTCCTGAACAAAGTCGACTCCGTCACCGGTCAGGAGGTCCTCGCGCGGCACTTCCCAGCCGGGTCCGGGTCGCCGGTGCAGATCATCGCGCCCCAGGCCAAAGCCGAAAGGGTGCTGGCCGAGGTGAAATCCGTCGATGGCGTCGCCTCGGCGTTCGTGGGGCAGGCACCCGGAGCGCCCCCGAAGGTCGTCGACGGCGACGTCCTCGTCCAGGCGACCCTGACCCCAGCCGCCGACAGCCCGGCCGCCGAGGCCGTGGTCGAGAAACTGCGGGCCACCCTTGACACGGTCGGCCCCGAAGTCCTGGTCGGCGGCAGCACCGCCGTCAACTTCGACGTCCGGCAGTCCAGTGAGCGGGACCTGCGGGTCATCATCCCGGCGATCCTGGCCGTGGTCTTCCTCGTGCTGATGCTGCTGTTGCGCTCGCTGGTCGCGCCGGTGATCCTGGTCGCCGCCAACGTCATCTCGTTTGCGGCCACCCTTGGCGTGTCGGCGCTCGTGTTCAACCACGTCTTCGACTTCCCGGGGTCCGACCCGGCGACTCCGCTGTACGCCTTCGTGTTCCTGGTGGCACTGGGCATCGACTACTCGATCTTCCTGATGACCAGGGTCCGCGAAGAGTCAGCCGAGCGGGGCACCCGGCCCGGAATCCTTGTCGCCCTGGCGGTGACCGGCGGGGTCATCACGAGCGCGGGCATCGTCTTGGCGGCGACCTTCTCGGCACTGTCACTGATCCCGATCGTCTTCCTTGTCCAGATTGCCTTCATCGTTGCCTTCGGTGTGCTGTTGGACACCACGGTGGTCCGATCCCTCTTGGTGCCGGCATTCGCCTACGACCTTGGGCGAGGAATCTGGTGGCCCAGCCGGCTTGACCAACAGAGGTCGCCAGCGGCCGAGAACACCCTGGCGCAAGAGGTTGGGCAGGCTGACAGCCCGTGATGTCACGATGACCACGGTGGCCCTGGCCGGGTTCGGCTCGTCAGGGCGGGGCATCCACGCACCGCTGCTGCAGCAGGCCGGTATGACGATCGCCGCGGTCTCGACGGCCGATCGGCAACGCGCGGAAGAAGTCGGGCGAGAACTGCCTGGGGCTCGGGTGGTACCCGACCTTGACGCCCTACTGGTGGTGCCGGGCCTGGATCTGATCGTGCTTGCCACTCCGAGTGGACTGCACGCTCATCAGGCCCGGCAGTGTGTTGACGCCGGGATCGCGGTGGTGGTCGACAAGCCGTTGGCCACGGATGCGACGCAGGCGTTAGGGGTTGTCGAGGCAGCCCACGGCGCCGGTGTCGCCTTGACGGTCTTCCAGAACCGCCGATTCGACGCCGAGCATGTGGCTGCTCGAGAAACCGTGGCATCCGGTCGACTGGGTGAGGTCTTCCGTTACGAGTTCCGGTGGGAACGTTGGCGTCCCACGCCCAAGGACAGGTGGCGTGAAAACGCCTCAGCCGCTGACGGGGGCGGCATCCTGCTCGATCTGCACAGCCATATGATCGATGCTGCGGTGGACCTTTTCGGCCCGATCGACACGGTCTATGCCGAAGTCGCGGCCCGCACCACGCCAGCCGAGGACGATGCGTTCCTGGCGTGCCGGCACACATCGGGCGTGTCGTCCCACCTGGGCGCGACGTCCCTTTCGGCGGCGCCCGGACCGCGGGTGCGGATCCTGGGACGCAGCGGCGCCTTTCTGCTCAACCAGTTCGAGGACGAGGGTCCTGGCATCTACCCCGACCTGGCCGGCGCCGACGCGGCGCACTGCGGGTGGATCTACGTGGGGGCCAAGCGCACTGCGGTGACCCGACCGGCAACCGGACAGGTCGACTTCTACCGAGAGGTGAAACGGGCCCTTGACAGTGCCGAACCTCAAGGCGCCATGCCGGTCGATCCCTATGACGCGGTGCACACCCTCGCAGTCATCGATGCGGCCCGAGCCAGCGCCGCGAACGGAATCGTCGTTCAGGTAGGCCCGCTGGTCCGGCGTTGAGATCCCGGACACGGTGGAGCCCGATCACGGTGCCGCCATGGGGACACTGCACGCCTGGGGACAACGTGGGCGGCGCCGCAGGCCAGAGATCCCCCCCCGTGCATGAGATCCTGGGGGACTTTGCCTGCACCCCGAGCCCGACGTCGCACGGCTGGTGAGTCCTGGTTCTGACGGCGCCCGAGATCTGGTCGGCGCAAGCGTCAGATCTGGTCAACCAGCCAGCGCATCGCGCTCTGGATGGTGTCGTGCTCGAACACGAAACCCGAAGCAGTCAGAACGCTGGGCATGATGCGTGCGCTGGCCAGGACGTCGGCGGCGAACTCACCCAGGGCGATCTTGAGAGCCAGGGCTGGGGCCGGCAGCAGCGCTCGACGGCCCAGCTGCGCGCCGAGAGCCTTCATGACCTCGGCCTGAGGTAGCGGCTGTGGGCTGACGAGATTGACCGGCCCGGCAATGTCCTGGTCGATCAGATGCGCCAGCGCACGGAGCTCGTCGTGCAGCGTGATCCAGCTCCAGTACTGCCGTCCCGTGCCCAGTGGGCCGGCCAGGCCCCATCTGGCCAGCGGCAAGACCCGTTTCATCGCGCCACCGTCGGGGGTCAGTACGAGCCCTGTTCTTGCGTGGGCGACGCGCAGCCCCGCGTCTTTCGCCGGTGTGGTCGATGCCTCCCAGGCGCGGACGACATCGGCCAGGAAACCCTTTCCCGTCTCGCTGTCCTCGCTGAGCAACTCGTCGCCGCGGTCACCGTACGCGCCGATCGCCGAAGCACTCACGAGTGCGATGGGCTCCCCGAGCTCGGCCAGTGCCATGGCGATGGTTGCGGTGCCATTGACCCGGGAGTCGAGGATCTGCTGCTTGTATGCCGCAGTCCACCGGTGCTCGCCCACCCCCGCTCCTGCAAGGTGAACGACGGCCGTGAGGCCGGAGAGGTCACCGGGGTTGAGCTTGTGCGACGCGGGGTCCCAGCCGACTTCGTAACGTGCGCGGGGCGCGCGGCGGACCAGGTGCACGACTTCGTCCCCGCGCGCACTCAGGAACACCGACAGAGCGCCGCCGATCAGACCGGAGGCTCCGGTGATGGCAACGCGCTGTGGCTGTGCCTGGGACACGCGGGTCCGCTCTAGAGGCCCAGGGACGCTTCGAAGGCGCCTTCTTGGAGGCGGGCCTTCATCGTGGTCAGGAAGCGTGCGGCGTCCGAACCGTCAACCACGCGGTGGTCATACGAGAGTGCCAGGTAGACCATGGAGCGGATCGCGATCGTCTCGCCTCCGTCGCTGTCCTTGACCACGATGGCACGCTTCACGACCGCGCCGGTGCCCAGGATGGCGACGTTCGGCTGGTTGATGATCGGGGTGTCGAACAAGACCCCGCGGCTACCGGTATTGGTAAGCGTGAAGGTGCCACCACCGAGCTCGTCGGGGGAGACCTTGTTCGTACGGGTTCGCTCGGCCAGGTCGGCGATCTTGCGGGCCAGCCCGGCGATGTTGAGGTCGCCGGCGTCCTTGATCACGGGCACCAGGAGCCCGCGTTCCGTGTCAACCGCGACACCGAGATTCTCGGAGCCGTGGTAGGTGATCACGTCACCGTCGACGCTGGAGTTGAGGTTGGGGTGCGCCTTGAGGGCCTCGACTGCAGCGAGTGCGAAGAACGGCAGGAAGCTGAGCTTGGTCCCTTCGCGCGTCTCGAAGTCGCCCTTGGCCCGGTCGCGCAGCCTGGCGATCTTGGTGACGTCGACCTCGAGCACGCTGGTGAGCTGCGCGGAGACATGCAAAGACTCGACCATCCGCGCGGCGATGACCTTGCGCAGCCGGCTCATCTTCTCGGTCGTGCCGCGTTTGGGCGAGACGCCGGACGCGGCCGCCGGGGCGACAGGTGCGCCGGCTGGGGCCGGGGCTGCCGCAACTTTGGCGGCGGCGGAGGAGTCGAGCACGTCCTGCTTCCGGATTCGGCCGCCGATGCCGGTGCCCTTGACCGAGGTGAGGTCGACGTTGTTGTCGCTGGCCAGCTTGCGCACCAACGGTGTGACGTAGGCCGCGGCATCAGATCCGTTGGCTGCTGACGCCACAGCCGCCACCGGGGCGGCTGGTGTGGGTGCAGCGGGTGTGGGTGCCGAAGCCGGCGCCACGGGTGTGGAGGCAGCAGCAGGAGCGGTGGACGTTGGTGCAGCAGGCGCCGGGGATTCCGGAGCTGGTCGCTGGACCGGTGCTGACGGGGCAGGTGCCTGCCCGGCCTGGCCACCGATGATGGCCAGATCGGCGCCAACCGGGACGGTTTCGTCCTCGCCGACCAGAATCCTGGTGACGGTGCCGGCCACCGGCGAGGGGATCTCGGTGTCGACCTTGTCGGTCGAGACCTCGAGCAACGGCTCGTCGACCTCGATCTGGTCACCTTCGGCCTTGAGCCAACGGGTGACGGTGCCCTCGGTCACCGATTCGCCCAGGGCTGGCATCGTGACGGTGCTGCCGCCTGCGATCGGTGCGGCAGAGGCAGGTGGTGCCTCGGCTGCAACTTCGGCGACGGGCGTCTCAGCAACCGGCTGCGGCGCCGCTTCCTGGGCTGCGGGCGCGGCGAGGACCTGCTCCGTTGCTGGTTCTGCTGTGGGGGCCGAGGTGTCAGCGGGAGCTGGCGCGCCGTCACCGACGACAGCCAGATCTGTGCCGACCGGCACGGTTTCGTCCTCGGCCACGAGGATCTCTTGCAGCGTTCCGGCAACAGGCGAGGGAATCTCAGTGTCGACCTTGTCGGTTGACACCTCCAGCAAAGGCTCGTCGACAGCGACCGAGTCGCCGACGCTCTTCAACCAGCGGGTCACGGTCCCTTCGGTGACCGATTCCCCAAGGGCCGGCATGGTCACGCGTTCAGACATGAGTTGAGGTCTCCTCGTTGGGCTGTGTGACGGTCAATGCGGGTGTTTCCAGGATACGGCTGTGCTCACTGGTAACAGCTGTGGCGCCTGTGCTGGGCCGATGCCATCAGGCGTGGGCGTGAAGCGGCTTTCCGGCCAGTGCGAGGTGGGCTTCGCCGAGGGCCTCGTTCTGGGTCGGGTGGGCGTGGATCAGCTGGGCGACGTCGCTGGGCAGTGCCTCCCAGTTGTAGATCAGCTGAGCTTCGCCGACCTGCTCACCCATCCGGGCGCCGATCATATGAACACCCACGACGGGGCCGTCCTTCTGGCGGACCAGCTTGACGAAGCCCTGGGTCGCCAGGATCTGGCTCTTGCCGTTGCCGCCCAGGCTGTATTCGTAGGTGTCGATCTCGGCGAACTTCTCCTTGGCCTGGGTTTCGGTGTAGCCGATAGAGGCAATCTCGGGGTCACAGTATGTGACGCGCGGGATACCCATCTCGTCGATAACCGGCGGGTTGAGTCCGGCGATCTGCTCGGCGACGAAGATGCCCTGGGCGAAGCCCCGGTGAGCAAGCTGCAGCCCTGGCACGATGTCGCCGACGGCGTAGATGCCTTCGACGTTGGTCTGGCAGCGCTCATCGGCCAGTACGAAACCTCGGTCGAGGGTGACGCCGGCCTCCTCATAGCCGAGACCGTTGGTGACCGGACCGCGCCCGACCGCCACGAGAAGCAGGTCGGCCTCGATGCTCTCGCCCGACTCCAGCGCCACGCTCACAACATCACCGGACTGGGTGACCCCGGAGAACTTCACGCCAGTCTTGAAGTTGATCTTGCGCTTGCGGAAGGACCGCTCGAGCTGCTTGGAGATTGCCTCGTCCTCGGCTGCCACCAGGCGGGGCAGAGCCTCGATGATCGTTACCTCAGAGCCGAAGGACTTGAAGACAGAGGCGAACTCGACGCCGATGACGCCGCCACCCAGGACGACGACGCGAGAAGGAACGAAGTCGAGGAAGAGCGCCTGCTCGCTGGTCATGATCCGCCCACCGATGTCCAGGCCGGGCAGGGACTTTGCGTAGGAGCCGGTGGCCAGCAGGACGTTCTTGCCGACCAGCTGACGTCCGGCGACCTCGACGACGTTCTTGGCGACCAGATGGCCTTCGCCCTCGACGTACTCGATGCTCTTTGCCTTCACCAAGCCTTGCAGTCCCTTATAGAGGCGTCCCACGACGCCGTCCTTGTAGGCGTTGACGCCGCTCATGTCGACCGACTCGAAGGTGGACTTGACGCCGAACTGAAGGCCCTCACGCGCGGTGTCGGCGACCTCGGCTGCGTGAAGCAGCGCCTTGGTCGGGATGCATCCCATGTGCAGACAGGTGCCGCCGAGCTTGCCCTTCTCGACCAGGGCGACAGACAGACCCAATTCGGCGGCACGCAGTGCGCAGGCGTAACCGCCACTGCCTCCACCCAGGATGACGATGTCGAACGTGTTCTCGGCGGTAGCCGACATGCGGACGCTCCCTTGCCTTGCGCATCTGACCGGACATCGTCCTCAGGGCGTTCGGCACGCGTGTGTGCGCTGTTCACCCTCGGACGTCGAAGATCATCTTGCCACTGATAGTGGCAGGGTCGCACAGGTAGGCACCGGGGAGGGCTCTGGACGCCGTGGGCGCCGGACCAACCGCGCGCCCCTGACACGCCCCACACGTCAACGGTGCCACCCGTGCATGGTCACGGGGATGGGCCCTAGAGTAAGCACATGATGTGGTCTCACGTGCCGGTAGCCGGAGGCGTCGGATGAGCTGGTGGGGACGTCGGCGACGACGTTCCGACCAGCACCCGAAGGGACCGGCGGACGGGCCTGGAATGACGGTGGACAGCAAGGCGGTGCGAGATCACCTCGCGGCCTTCGTGTCCAGCAGGCGCGGAGTCGAGGCGTTCGTCGAGCCCCCGACCAACGTCACGGCGACCACGGTGGTGCTCATTGCGCACGACGGCGAGTGGACACGGCGTGCCGTTGCCTCGCGTGACGCGGCGTTCGAGCTGCCACGAGAGCTCGGCATACCGGTGTATGACGTCAATCAGACCGGGTACCCCTCTCGCATGCGCGAGTGGAACTCCCGACAGCGCAGGAGCACTGCGGACCACAAGCGGGGCAATGAGCAGGGGCGTTGAGCTCGGCTTCTTGTGCCAAGGTTGCAAGCACAGCGACGAAGGAGAACGCGCATGACCAAAGAGATGGACAAGTCCGAAGGTGACCCTGACCAGCCGGCGGCTGCGTCCTCGGCCGAGGATGTGAAGCGCAAGTTCCGCGCGGCGCTAGACAAGAAGCATGCCCACGGCGGCCGCGACGTCTCCGAAGACGGCGAGCACGCCAAGATTCACGATGCTCACGGACCGGCCAAGGCGCAGCAGATGTTCCGTCGCAAGAGCGGCGGCTGATCGCCCCCCGGAGCAAGCACCGACAAGCACCCAGACAAGGGAGCTGGCCTGCCCCCTTGTCTGGGTGCTTGTCTGGGTGAGCAGGCAAGGCGCCTGACCCTTCGTGACCTGGGTTGTGAGTCCTGGGGTCAGGCCTGTGACTCGGCGATCCCCATCAGGGTGCGGATACCAAAGCCGGTGCCCTGCTTGGGGGTGTAGCCCCACGGTGCCGCGTCGTTGAACGCCGGTCCGGCGATGTCGAGGTGGGCCCACGGGATCGGCTGCCCGTTCTTGGCCTTGCCGATGAACTCGCCCAAGAACCAGCCTGCGTAGATCACGCCGATCGGACCCGACTGCAGCAGATCGGCGACGGGGGAGTCCAACGTGGGGCGGATATCCTCAAGCAGCGGGAAGGGCCACAGGGACTCGCCGGCCGTGTCTGCGATGTCCTTGATGGCCTCGCGCAGGGTGTCATCATTGCTCAGGAAGGCCGCGGTGCGGTGGCCCAGCGCCGCGACCGCGGCCCCGGTCAGGGTCGCGATGTCGATGATGAGATCGGGCTTCTTCTCCGAGGCCAGCGCCAGACCGTCGGCCAGAACCATGCGGCCCTCAGCGTCCGGGTTGTTGATCTCAACGGTCTTGCCACCGCGAATGGTGATGACGTCGCCCGGGCGGCAGGCGCCGGGTCCGAGCATGTTCTCGGCAAGGCACAGGTGGGCGGTGATCTGGACCCCCAGACCCAGCTCGGCGATGGCGAAGACGGCGGAGGCGACGGCGGCGGCACCTGCCATGTCGCACTTCATGGTGGTCATGCTTTTGGTGGGCTTGATGGCAAGGCCGCCCGAGTCGAAGGTGATGCCCTTGCCGACGAAGGCAACGTGCTTCTTGGCTTTGGCCGGCGAGTAGCGCAGCGTGACCAGGCGCGGTCCCCGGGCCGAGCCGCCGCCAACTGTCAGGTGGCCGCCGAAGGCGCCCTTGGCCAGACCCATCTCGTCGAGCACCGCGACCTTGACGTCGCTGCCGATCGCGCGCTTCTTGATCTCGGCGGCGAACGTCTCCGGATAGAGCTCATTGGGGGCCTGGTTGACCAGGTCGCGGGCGTAGGTCATGGCCTTGCCCAGGGCGATTGCCCGCTTGATCGCTGCGCGCAGGTGCCGGTCACCTGCTGCCGGGGTCACCACGGTGAGCGACTTGACCGGAGCCGTGCCTGGGCCCGCGGCGGCACTGGTGATCGTGTACGCCCCGAACAATGCCCCTTCGGCCGCTGCAGCGGCCTCGGCCACGCTGTCTCCGGGTGCTTGTACAACGACCTTGGCCAAACCACTGAGCTGGCGCGTCGCAGACCCGACGGCACGCCGGATGGCTTCGGTGTGAAGGGCGGCACCCTTGGTGGCGACCTTGCCGGCGCCCGTCACGACGACCAGCGCCGCAGTCACGCCGGGCACCGAGACGAGCTTGACGACCTCGTCGGTGGCGCCCTTGGCCTGCAGCGTTGACAGTGCCGATTCGAGGTGTGTGACGGCCACCTCACCCAACCCGTGTCCTGGTGCCAGAGCGGCACCGTTTTCGCTCTGGACCGAGACAACGACGAGAGCATCGCCCTTCAGCTCGGCGGCGGTACGGTCGGACACGGTCAACGTGGTCACGGTTACGTTCCTTCGAGTTCGTGGTTCGGACGGGGGCCGGATTGCCGCGCCATCGACGAGAGTCATTCGGGATACACCGCGAGAATACCGTCAGGACGGTGCGGATACGGTGAGCCTCATGACTGACTCCTCGCTCAAGACGTCTCCCCTTCACGACCGCCATGTGGCCCTTGGCGCCAAGATGGCGGACTTCGGCGGCTGGGAGATGCCGATCGAGTACCCCGGCGGTGGAGTGGTGCGCGAGCATACGGCGGTCCGTGAACGGGTGGGCATCTTCGACGTCAGCCACCTGGGCAAGGCGAGCGTCAAGGGGCCAGGCGCGGCGGCGTTCATCAACGCCTGTCTGACCAACGACCTGGGTCGCATCACCGAGGGCAAGGCGCAGTACACCCTGTGTTGTGACCAGGCGGGCGGGGTGGTCGATGACCTCATCGTCTATCTGCGAGCCGACGACGACATCTTCCTGATCCCCAACGCCGCCAACACTGCTGAGGTCGTGCGCCGGCTGCAGGCGGCAGCGCCCGCGGGCCTGCAGATCACCAACCTTCACCAGGGATATGGCGTTATCGCAGTTCAGGGCGCCAGGAGTGACGATGTTCTGGAAGGGCTCGGTCTGCCGACCGGCCACGAGTACATGTCGTTCGTCCAGGCCGACTGGAACGGCAAGCCGGTCATCGTCTGCCGCACCGGCTACACCGGCGAGCGTGGCTACGAGCTGGTCCCGCTCTGGGACGACGCACTGGCTCTTTGGGACGCCCTCATCGAGGCGGCCGCCCCCTACGAGGGACTGCCCTGCGGGCTTGGCGCTCGTGACACCCTGCGCACCGAGATGGGATACCCGTTGCATGGTCACGACCTGAGCCTGGACATCACGCCGGTACAGGCGCGGGCCGGCTGGGCGGTGGGCTGGAAGAAGGACGCGTTCTGGGGCAAGGATGCGCTCGTCGCGGAGAAGGCCGCAGGTCCGAAGCGGGTCAACTGGGGCCTGCTGGTCACCGGGCGCGGTATTCCGCGTTCACACTGCCAGGTCAAGGCCGCCGACGGGGCCATGCTGGGTGAGGTCACCTCCGGCACGTTCTCCCCAACCCTGAAACAGGGGATCGCCTTGGCACTGCTCGGCCCGGCGGCGAAGCTGGGTGACGAGGTCCTCATCGACGTACGTGGTCGCGACGTGTCAGCCACGGTCGTCAAGCCCCCTTTCGTCCAGGTCCAGGTCCACTGATATCGACCCATGACCAGTGACGTCGTGGGGCAGGGAACCGCTGCGGACCCGTGGGTGCTGAAGACCCCGCCGGGCACATCCGACTACGCCATGCACAAGGACGAGGCGTCCGACCCGCCACGCCTGGTGTGCACCGTGGGCAAGACCACGCTGTACTACCAGCTCCGGTGCCTCCAGGACCTTCACGCGATGCTGCGCGCGCACGGCGACTGGATGGAGCTGGGGTCGGCCGACGAGCAGAAACCGGCCAAGGAGGGCACGGTCGAGGCCTGGGGTCGATCAGAGAGCAATCCGGTCGGCGGCTGGTACGGCCTGAAGAAGGGGCTCCGCGGCCGGTTCGGGATGTACATCCCCCCGCTGATGGAGGCGCTCGGTCTGGCGGAGCTGGAGCACAACCCGCGCAATAACCGGATGCGTGCCATCTGAGAGGTCCGGCCGTGTTCGTCGCGAAAGACCGGCCTTGTCCAAGTGTGGTGGATGAGGCCACTTCACGCTCAGCGGGCCGCCCCAAGGATGTCCAGGTAGCCCGCGCTGGCGCGCCACAACGCGTCGGCGACCGGCTCGAGCTTGCCCGGACTGTACCTGCGCTTTTCGTAGGCGGCACTGCTGGACCTCATTGCCCGGAGGCTGACCGCGAGCTCGGCCTCGAGTCTGGACGCCATCTCGGCGGGCGCCGGTTCTGGAAGGCGCATCGCCTCCGCGGTGCCGTCGCGAAGGGCCGACAACCCCTCGACTGCGATACCGCCGCGCTCATCCCAGATCAGAAGCGGACGGTGGATGTGGTGGTTCCACACAGGTGCTCGCGTCGAACGCCAGGTCGCCAACACCGGGTTTTTGGACAGTCTCGTAGCATGGGACCAATGCTCGGCCCCGGCTGGAGGGCAGAACCAGGCCACGTCGTCGACGGGCAGGTCGACCGATAGAACGACCCGCACGAAGTCCAGGTCCTCCCGGCTGGTCAAGACCTCTCCGAAGGTCCAGAGCTCGGTGACCCGCAGCGGGAAGATCGTGGCCGCCCGCCCCGCCATGTCGGCGCAAGCGCCGGCGAGCTCCTCGAGATGGTGAACAGCCCGAGACCACTTCACCGGTTCACCGACAGCAGCAGAGCGGACGCGGTCAGCGCGACTGCAAATGACACCTCGATAACAGCGCCCAGCACGTCACCGGTGATGCCGCCGAAACGAGTAGTGGCCCGATGGATCACGGCGAGACCGCCGAGCGCTGCACTGCACATCGCCACTGGTCCGGTCCACCAGGTCGAGCCGGACCAATGGCCCGCCAGCGCCGAGACGCCCAGCAGCGAAGCGAAGGCCAGCCCCACAACGGCTGGTCGAACACTGCCTGCGACAGTGGCCCCGAGTCCGTCTTTGCGGGCGGAGCGCACCCCCACGCGGCAGGCCCACGCCAGCAGCTGGCGGCTCGCGAGCACACTGAGACAGACCAGGACGACCCCGGGCCCTGTGGTCAGCATGAAGGCCAGTGCCCCGGCGTCGACCAGCAGCACCAGGACCACGGCAGCTACGCCACTTGGGCCGATGTTGCCCCGGCGCATGACGTCAAGGGCTGTGTCGCGGTCATAGCTTGCCGACAACGCGTCAGCGGTGTCGGCCAGGCCGTCGAGATGCATGCCCCGGGTAGCCAGGGTGATCACGACCAGGGCCGTCGCGCCCGCCAGCAGAGGAGGCACCGGCACCTCGCGAACCGCCCATCCCCACAGCAGCAGGACGATCACCAGAGGCAGCTGGGTGAGCGGGGCAAGAGTCATTGCCCGCCCGGCGACTCGTTGGTCGATGCGGGTGGGAGCGGGCACCGGGATGGCGGTCAGCGTGCCGAATGCCAGCTTGAGTCCGTCAAACATCAGTCGGCCACGACCGGCCAGCACGAGATGTCCAGGACACGCCCGGCGACCGTGAGGGCGACGTGGTCACTGGCGCCACTGACGGCGGCGTTGAGCCGGCCCATCTCATCCCGGAACAACCTGCCGGACGCCGTGCCTGGCACGACCGACCAACCCACCTCGTTGCTGACCAACACGACGTCGACCCTGGCTGAGCCCAGGGCATCGAGCAGCCGTGCCGTCTGCTTCTGCACATGGGCCGCGGCCCTGTCCCGGTCTTGCCAGGCGTCGATCTCGTCGATCAGCCGGGTCAGCCAGGTGGACAGGCAGTCGATCAGGACCGGGTCGCGGGCCGCCCGGAGCACTGCCGGGAGCTCAGTGGTCTCCAGGGTGCTCCACTTCGCCGGTCGGCGGGCCTGATGCAGCGCGATGCGCGCTGCCCATTCGGAATCAGCCGGGTGCGGCACGGGCCCCGGTGCGACGTAGGTGACCGCCGGGTGCGAGCGCAGGAGGCTCTCGGCGTACCGGCTCTTCCCGCTGCGCGCGCCACCGAGGACGAGAGTCACGCTCATCAGTTCTCCTTGGGGCGGTGCAGTTGCGGGTCAGCGGATGAACCTGGCGTGGGATACACGCTACCCAGCCGACTACCGTTGTCGTGCAGGCAGTGCCGCTCGGCACCTGAGGAAGGAGACACTGGTGGGCGTTCCGGCTCGTGCCGTGGGGCTCGTGCTCGGATATGGCGCCGATCTCGTCTTCGCCGATCCGCGTCGGGGTCACCCGGTAGCCGGGTTCGGGCAGTTGGCCGCGGCCCTGGAACGCGCCTGCTGGGCTGACGATCGCACGCGCGGCGCGGTATATGCGGGGGCCCTTGTTGGCATTGTCACGGGTGTGGGTTGGGCAGCGCAGCGAGCCACCTCGGGGCGACCGGTGCGCGAGGCCGCCATGGTCGCTGTATCGACATGGGCCGTGCTGGGCGGGCGCAGCCTGGCCCGTGAGGGGTCGGTCATGGCGCAGCTGCTCGCCAGGGACGACCTGCCGGCTGCGAGGGACCGGCTGAGCCACCTGTGCGCCCGGGATGCCACCGGGCTGCCGGCCACTGAGCTGGTCCGCGCCAGTGTCGAGTCCCTGGCGGAGAACACCTCCGACGCGGTCGTCGCGCCGCTCCTGTGGGGAGCGGTCGCCGGTGTTCCGGGGTTGCTCGGTTACCGGGCCGTCAACACGCTGGACGCCATGGTGGGATACCGCTGCGAGCGCTATCGGCAGTTCGGCCAGGCTTCGGCTCGTCGGGGTGACCTGGTCAATCTTGTTCCGGCCGCAGTCGCGGCCGCCCTGACCGTGGCCGCGGCGCCACTGGTCGGCGGGCGCTGCTCTGAGGCTTGGCGGATCTGGCGCAGGGACGGGTCGCGACACCCCAGCCCCAACGCCGGCCCCGTGGAGGCGGCCGGTGCCGGCGCGCTGGGCGTGACCTTCGGTGGGTCCAACAGCTACCACGCGGTGGCGCAGGACCGGGGGACGCTGGGCGATGGCCGGGCGGTCGTGGTGGCTGATCTTGCCCGGTCTGTGCGGCTCGCCCAGGCCGTTGGCCTCGGGGCGATGCTGGTGGCGGTCGCCGTGGCAATGGTGAGGAGGAATCGTGGCTAAGGGCCTCCTCGTGGCGGGCACCACCTCGGATGCCGGCAAGAGCCTGGTGACGGCGGGCTTGGGCCGCTGGCTGGCCCGCCAGGGTGTGTCCGTGGCCCCGTTCAAGGCACAGAACATGTCCAACAACTCGATGGTCTGTGCCGACGGGGCGGAGATCGGCCGGGCGCAGTGGGTCCAGGCGCTCGCCTGTGGGGTCATTCCCGAGGCTGCGATGAACCCGGTGCTCTTGAAACCGGGGTCGGATCTTCGATCGCACGTCGTGCTGATGGGACGCTCATGGGGAGAGCTTGAGGCCGGCGAGTGGGCGACGGGCCGAAAGATGCTGGCACAGAGAGCGTTCGAGGCTTTTCGGGACCTGTCCTCGCGATTCGACGTCGTCATCGCCGAAGGCGCAGGAAGCCCCGCAGAGATCAACCTGCGCGAGGGCGACTTCGTCAACATGGGCCTGGCCCAGGCCGTGGACCTGCCCGTGGTTGTCGTGGGGGACATCGACCGCGGCGGTGTCCTGGCCGCGATGTATGGCACGTTGGCTCTGCTGGACGAGGCGGACCAGGCCCGCATCCGCGGCTGGATCGTCAACAAGTTCCGGGGGGACCTGTCACTTCTCGAGCCTGGCCTCAGGATGCTTGAGGAACGCACCGCACGGCCGGTGCTGGGCACGTTGCCATTCCTGTACGACGTGTGGCTCGACGGCGAGGACGCGCTGGCGATCTCGGGTTGGTCTGGTGCCGACTCTGCCGGGACGCCAGCGGAGTCTGCCGCAAGTTCAACGCTTTCGGTTGCTGTGGTTCGCTTCCCCAGAGTCTCCAACGCCACGGATATCGACGCGTTGGCCGCCGAGCCCGGTGTCGATGTTCGGGTGACGGCCGACCCGGACGCCGTCCGGCGAGCGGACCTGGTGGTGCTGCCCGGGACCCGCTCGACGGTGGCGGATCTGGAGTGGATGCGCGGTCGGGGCCTGGGCGAGGCGGTGCTCTCCCGAGTGGCGGCTGGCCGTCCGGTGCTCGGTATCTGTGGCGGCTACCAGATGCTGGCCGAGGATATCGATGACCCCGACGGTGTCGAGTCCGGCTCCGCCAAAACGGTTGCGGGACTTGGGATGCTCCCGATCCGCGTGAGGTTCGAGGTGGACAAGCACCTGGGACGCCCCAGCGGTCAGTGGCGCGGAAACGCCGTAACGGCATACGAGATTCATCATGGGGTGGCCTCGCCGGCACCGGACGGTCTTGAGGCGGAGCCGTTCCTGGACGGGTGGCGCTCGGGGCCGGTATGGGGGACCACTTGGCATGGCACCTTCGAGAACGACGGCTTCCGCAGGGCCTTCCTGACCGAGGTGGCATCCCAGGCGGGTGTGCGATGGCGGGCCGATCCGGGCGCGCCAGGGTTTGCCGCGCGGCGCGAGCTGATGCTTGATCGTCTGGCAGACGCGGTCGATCAGCATCTCGACACCGTGGCGCTGGCAGCGATCGTCGGTGTCGATCTGTGAGGTTCGGCGCGCAGGTTGCGAGCGCTGTTCCCGGTTCAGCCAGTCAGATGTCGTAGACCTCGAAAGTGATGGCGTGCTCGACGCCCATCACTTGGCCACCACGGCCGAGGATCATCTCGAGCAGGTCCGGTGGTGATGGGTAGTCCGCACCAAGGCCCCCGAGATAGACCTGATGGGCTTGCAGGGATGCCACGGCAGCATCCAGGTGTCCGGTCACGTCGACCCCATGGGTGATGTCCGGCGAACCGGCCATACACACCCACCGCACCCCGCTCCACGGCTCGTAGCCTTCGTCAGCCAGCTCGGGGTGGATCCACCGGTTGCCCGCGTCCTTGGATGCGTCCAGCGCGGCAAGTCCCACCGCGCGGTGGTCGGCCTGGTTGGTGCCGCCGCCGGCGAACCGCTCGCGGTGGGTGAGCGTGATGAGGACCTCGGGTTTGTGGATGCGGATAGCGCGGGCGATGTCGCGGCGCAGCGGCAGGCCGTACTCGACCATGCCGTCGTCATGGTCGAGGAACTCCACGAGATCGACGCCCACCTCGGCCGCGCCGTCGCGTTCCTCCTGGGCACGCAGCGACGCCGCTTCGCTCGGTGCAACTCCGTCGATGCCGGCCTCGCCGTGGGTAGCCAGCAGGTAGCTGACCGTCTTGCCCTGCTGCACCCAGCGGTCTACCGCAGCGGCCAGGCCGTACTCGAGGTCATCGGGGTGGGCTGCCACGCAGAGTGCTCGTGACCACGACTCGTCAAAGGAAGGAAGGCCCTGTTCTTGCGATCGGAGGTCGTTCACCTTTTCCACGCTACACAGGGACCTGGCGCGACAATGGTCAGACACCCGGCTTGTCGCCGGCGGTCCTGACCGCCGGCGATGCATGACGTTCTGGGCTGGGTGATCCTCGGCCGGCGGCCTTCAGGGGAGATGGTCCCGTGGTTGTGGTTGTTCTCGGCGTGGCTGTGCCCGGGCCCGGCGTCGGCCGGTGGTGGTCGGTGTTCAGTCAGCAGCTCCAGCGCGTGCGCTCCCTCATCGTGGGCAGCAGGCACAATGGTGAGCGTGAACCTGCCGGCCCCTTCGTCCTGGTCCACCGTCCTCACGCTGCGAGAGGGCCTGCGGCGACGAGGTTTTGCCGTGCGCCGGGGCGAGACTTCCCCGGGGCTGGGATCCCCATGGCTGCGGATGGCAGCCGGGAACCCGCCGGGGCCAACGCTCTCCTTGCCGCCATGGACCAGGAGATCGGAGGTTTCGCATGAGAATGCACACGCCTTTGAGGCCGAGAGCCGCGCAGCTGTCTATGACGCCATCGCCTCGCGCCGCGACATCCGGGCAGGGTTCACCATGGACCCGATCGAGGACGCCGTCCTCAGGCGTATCCTCGTCGCGGCCCACCAGGCCCCCAGCGTGGGCCTGAGCCAGCCGTGGGACTTCCTGCTGCTGCGCGATGTTGAGCAACGCCAGCGCATCCAGGCCCTCGCCGCCCGACAGCGCGACACCTTCGCAGCCTCCCTGCCGACGGGGCGCACCCGCCTGTTCGACGGCATCAAGGTCGAGGCGATCCTGGCGACCCCGCTCAACATCGTGGTCACCTGCGATCCCACCCGGGGCGGCCGCTACACCCTGGGGCGACACGCGGACCCGCGGATGGCTCCGTTCTCGGCGGCCCTGGCCGTCCAGAACCTCTGGCTGGCGGCGCGAGCCGAGGGCATTGGGGTGGGGTGGGTGAGCTTCTTCGACCCGGACGAGCTGGCTCGCGCGCTGGACCTGCCGGCATACCTCGATGTTGTGGCGTACCTGTGCGTGGGCCATGTTGAGCAGTTCCCGACCGCACCCGAGCTGGCCCTGACGGGGTGGGCACGAAAACGCCCCTTGGCCTGGGCCGTCCATGATGGAACCTATGGCGATCGTCGCCTACCTGGAGGAGAACCTGTGTCTTTGTTGACCGAGACCATTGCTGCGATCACGCCGGCGTCCACTGAGGCGATGGCAGCAGCCGAGGAGCGTCAGTCGATGCTCACCAAACCCCGCGGGTCCCTGGGCCCCCTCGAGGGCCTCGGGACCCGCCTGTGCGGCATGTATGGCGAGTGCCCGCCGCCGCTGCTCGAGCCGGTTGCCATCGCGGTGTTCGCAGGAGACCACGGTGTCCACGCGCAGGGTGTGTCGCCGTGGCCGCAGGAGGTCACGACCCAGATGGTCGGCAACTTCCTGGCCGGGGGAGCGGTAATCAACGCATTCGCCCGACAGGTTGGCGCGGAGGTCGTCGTGGTCGACATGGGTGTCGCGGGCGACCTGCCGGCGGCGCCGGGTCTGATGGCGCGCAAGATCGCCGCAGGCACTGTCGACATGACACAGGGTCCGGCGATGAGCCCAGCCCAGGTGCACGCAGCCATCGAAGTGGGCATTGACGTGGCCAGAGATCTTGTCGCACAAGGCAACCGGCTGCTGGTCACCGGCGACATGGGTATCGCGAACACCACGGCATCAGCGGCCCTGATCAGCGTCTTCACCGGCCTGGACGTCGCCGAGGTCACCGGTCGCGGCACCGGCATTGACGACGCGATGCTGGAGCACAAGGTGGCCGTCATCGAGACCGCCATCCGGATCAACCAGGTGAGCTCGCTGGATCCCATCGCGGCGCTGGCCGGGGTCGGCGGTTTCGAGCACGCGGGCATGGTGGGCTATCTGCTCGCCGCCGCCGCACTTCGAACCCCCGTCATCCTGGACGGCGTCATCGCCTGCTCCGCGGCGTTGGTCGCGCGGGCGATTGCGCCTCATGCCGCGCACTACTGGATCGCCGGCCATCGCTCGGTCGAGCCGGGTGCCGGCGCGGCGCTTGTCCTGCTCGACCTGGTGCCACTGGTTGACCTCGAGCTGCGCTTGGGTGAGGGTTCAGGCGCGGCACTGGCCGTGCCACTGGTCCAGGCCTCGGCCCGCATCCTGCGTGAGGTCGCCACCTTCGACGCAGCAGGTGTCTCGAACAAGGAATGACCATGCCGAACCAACCAGAAGCTCTGCTGCCCTTGGGGTTGCGACTGCGCGACCGCCGAGTTGTCATCGTGGGCGGGGGACCGGTGGCGCTTCGCCGGGTAGGTGCCCTGATGGCCGCCCATGCCAGTGTCACCGTCGTTTCGCCCACCGCTGTGGCGGCGTTGGAGGACCTTGCCGAACGTGGCCAGATCGACTGGCTCGCCCGGCCCTATCAACCGGGCGACCTGCAGGGGGCCTGGCTTGCCATGGCCTGCACAGGCGACGCCGTGGTCAACGCGAAGGTGCTTGCCGAAGCAGATGAGGCGCGCACCTTCTGTCTGCGCGCCGACGACGCGTCGCAGGCCTCGGCCTGGATGCCAGCTACCGGCCGCACCGGACGAGCCACGGTCAGNGTCCACGGTGACCGCGACCCGCAGACCGCCGCCGCACTGCGTGACGCGGCGCTGGCTGCGGTGGAGGCCGCCCTGCGCAAGGACACCGGCCTGCGTTCCAAGCGGCGGCCGCGGGTCGGCGGTCCGGGCTCTGGCTACGGCATGGTGACCTTGGTCGGCGGCGGCCCGGGGGACCCGGGGCTGTTGACATTGAAGGGTTCTGAGGCGCTGGCCGATGCCGATGTCGTTGTCGTCGACCGGCTGGCGCCGTTGGCGGTTCTGGACGGACTGCGTGAGGGTGTCGAGATCATCGACGTCTCAAAGATCCCCCGGGGGCGGTTCACACCTCAGGAAGAGATCAACGACATCTTGATCGCTCGAGCGCGCGCGGGGCTCGTCGTGGTCCGGTTCAAGGGCGGAGACTCTTTCGTGTTCGGACGCGGTCTGGAAGAGGTCATTGCCTGCACGCAGGCCGGAGTCGCCGTCGAGGTCGTCCCGGGGGTGTCGTCGGCCATAGCTGTCCCCGAGCTGGCGGGCATACCGCTGACTCACCGCGGCGTCTCGCAAGGATTCACCGTGGTCACCGGTCATGCGGCACCGGACGACCCACGCAGCACCGTGGACTGGCAGGCCCTGGCTCGCACGGGCACCACGCTGGTGGTCCTCATGGGCGTCGAGACGCTGGTGTCGATAGTCAAGGCGCTGGTGCAGGCGGGCAGTGACGTGAACACCCCGCTGGCTTGTGTGATGGACGGGGGTCTGTCCAGCCAGAAGGTCGTCCGCAGCACCCTGGCCACGGTTGCCAGCTCCGGCCCACCGGTGGGGCTGCGTTCTCCTGCCGTGATCGTTATCGGAGCGGTCGCCGCCTTCGCCGCCGGGTAGAGGGTGCGGACCGGTAAGCGGGATTCGGCTGGCTAAGGTGACCTTCATGACAGATGAGTGGACCTGGACCTATTTCGATGCAGATGCCACGGTGATGAC
>JGI20173J14856_1000022_pt1 | contig 33755 bp, 30 predicted proteins | sample NGESurdeep072012_8_FD_14856 | JGI IMG/M metagenome (IMG submission 14856)
TGCCTTTGGCTGCGGCGTGACTTTGGCTTCAGTCGGAGGGGCCACTTTTTGTGATTGCGCAACTTTTCCCTGCGTCGGCGTCGCTCGCGCGGGAGTCTTGGGCGCGGGCTTCGCCGTCGGCAGCGGCATTTCCTTGACGGTTGACTGCGTGGCGGTCGGCTGCGTAACAGATGCTGCCGCCTTGGCTTGCGCGGTCTTCACCTCGCCGATCGCTCTCTCGCCCGGCGGAGCAGCCACGATTTCCACGCGATACATCGGCGGCAGTGCCACCGGCTTGCGCTCCTTCAGCGTGTTGAAGAGGAGCGTCGCGACCGCCGCGTGAAGTATGGCCGAGAGTGTGAAAGGGGCAACGAGTCGCGATCCACTCTCTCGGCGAGGCATCACTTCGCCTGTGGTGGCTCGGCCACCAATCCTATGTCCCCGACGCCGCTCGCTCGCATGATCGCGAGCACCTTTACGACCGAGCCGTACGGAACTCGATCGTCCGCGCGCAGATAGACGCCGCCCGAGCCTCGGCGCTGCGCCAGCGCCTTGAAGCTCGCCGAGAACTGGCTCAAGGTGAGGCCCGCGTCGTCGACGAAGATGGCGCCGGTCCGATCGACCGTCACAGTGAGCCCGCTCTTCGACTCGAGCGGACGCGACTGCGCCTTGGGGAGCGTGATGTCCACCCCGCCCTGCATCATCGGCGCGGTGATCATGAAGATGATCATCAGCAGCATCATCACGTCGATCAGGCTCACGACGTTGATCTCGGCGTTGAGCACGAGCCTGTCGCGACCGCGTCTGCGGCGCGCCATCAGATCATGCCCTCTCTGACCATTAGCGCGATCAGCTCCGACCCGAAGCTCTCGAGCTGTCCTTCGATCTTGTTGAGGCGCGCCGCGAAGATGTTGTACGCGAACACAGCCGGGATCGCGACGCTCAGCGCCGCCGCCGTCGCGATCAGAGCCTCGGCCACACCTGGAGCGACCGCGCCGATGTTTCCTGATCCTTTGGAGGCGATTCCGATGAACGCGTCAATGACGCCGAGCACCGTTCCGAGAAGCCCGATGAGCGGACTGACGGATCCGATTGTCGCCAGCACCGTGACCCACCGGCCGAGTCGGTCACGCTCAGTTGTCGTCTCGGCATCGAGCACCAGCTGGAGCGCTTCCACCTGCGCGCTGCTGAATCGTGCGGATCGCTCCGAGGTTCCGGAGAGGGCGGGCGTCGTCTCTTCGATGAAGCGCATCGCGCGCTCCATGATCGTTGCCGGCGGTCCGCCAGTGCTGCGCGCCATTTGAGCCGCGCGCTCGACCGTGTGAGCGCCCGCGAACTCGCGCGCAAAAGAGAGTGTTATTCGCGACGCCTTCTTGAGCTCGTACCACTTGGCGAAGATGATTCCCCAGCTGAGGAGGGAGAGCACCACGAGGATCGCGAGCACGATTTTCGTCGCGCCGGTGGAGCTGGTCACCAGCTCCATCGGTGAGCTCGGTATCCTCTGACCGACCTGGAACACCAGGAAATTATTCAAGTGGCGGCTCCGCTCGTCTCGCGAGCAAACCACGCGAAAGTCTTCGCCAAGCCGTCGGCGAGAGCAATCTCTGGAACCCAGCCCAATACTTCGCTTGCCTTGCCGGCATCAACGAAGGATTCCTGCTGCTCTCCGGGACGACGAGGGGCGAACTCAATTGGTACGTTGCTGCGCGCCGCTCCCTGCAGCAGCCTGGCAATCTCGAGAACACTGGTGCCCTCACCGGTTCCGATGTTGAACGCGCGGGCATCGAGCCGTCCCTTCTCAGGCAGCGGCTTCGTTGCCGCCAGCCAGACCGCGCGAGCGACATCACCAACATAGACATAGTCCCGCGTCTGAAGTCCGTCCCCAAAAACGGTGAGCGGGCGATCGTCGAGAATCCGCCCGCAGAAAATGGCTACCACGCCGGCTTCTCCATGTGGGTCCTGGCGCGGACCGTAAACGTTTCCGAAGCGCACGGCGACCGCATCCTGTTGGTGAACGCGTCCGTAGTACGCGAGGTAATACTCGACGCTCAGTTTGGCTATCGCGTACGGCGACTCCGGATCCTTCGGGTACGTCTCGACGTTTGGCGGCGTGTTGAAATCACCGTACAGCACTCCACCCGTAGAGGTAAAGACGATTCGTGTTTTCGCATCGCTCTGCTTTACCGCTTCCATGAGATTGAGCGTGCCGAGAATGTTGATCGTTGCGTCGGCAACGGGATCGGCCACGCTCTTTCGAACATCGATCTGGCCGGCGAGATGAGCTATGACATCGAACCCTTCGTCGCGAACCAGCTGCGCGAATTCTTTCGAGTTCACGCCGATCTCGTGAAAGCGCGCCTGACGCGCAATGTTGTCCCGCTTTCCGGTGGAAAGATCATCGACCACGGTCACGTCGAATCCCTTGGCGAGAAGGAGGTCGACCACGTGTGAGCCGATGAACCCCGCTCCGCCCGTTACGAGGACCTTAGGCAATGTCGGTCGAATCTCCTTTCTGCGGATCGGAGCCAGGCTTGTTCTCCAGCGCGAACAGGTAGCGCGCCGCGTCGACAACTCCGAGGCCCCGCCCATTGGCGGCCGCCGCCTTCAGTCGCACACTCGGCTCGTGCAGGAACTTGTTCATCAGTGACCTCGAGAAATATTCGATGGCTTCGGCCTGCTCGGGCGAAAGCGGCCCCATTCGCCTGAGAGCTGCGGCAAGCTCCGCACTCCGTAATCTGTCCATCTCCTCGCGAAACTCCCGCACGACCGGTACCGCCGCCAGGCCCGCCACCCAGTCCCAGTACTTCTGGACCTCTCCCGCGATTATCTCGCGCGCGGCGGGCACATCTTCCCCCCGCTGCTCGAGATTGGCGGCAGCCGCTGCGCGCAAGTCGTCGAGATCGTACAGGAAGACGTTGCCGATCTCTCCGACACTTGCCTCCACATCGCGCGGCAACGCAATGTCGAGTATGCAGAGAGGCCGGTCGCCGCGCGCCGCGATCGAAGCGCGAACGCGAGCCACCGTGACTACGGGCGAGGGCGAAGCGGTCGAGCAAATCAGCACGTCGACGTCGCGCAGCGATTCCCAGCACTCGTCGTAGCGCATCGCCGTGGCGCCGTGGCGCCCGGCGAGGGTCTGCGCGCGCTCGTGGGTGCGATTCGCCACGATTGCGACGCTCACTCCTTCCTTCAGCAGACACTCGAGCGCGATCTCCGCGACGTCGCCGGCGCCGAGTACCATCGCCCGCCTGCCGCCGAGACCACCGAAGATTTTTTTCGCCAGCTGGACGGCCGCCGAGCTCACCGACGCGGCGCCTCTCCCGATGCCGGTCTCCTCTCTCGCGCGCGAAGCCGCCAAGAGGGCGATCTGGAACATGCGGTTGAGGATCGGGCCCGATTCGGCGCGGCATTGCTCCCAGGCGTTCTTCACCTGTCCCTGTATCTGCGATTCGCCCAGTATCATCGAGTCGAGCCCGGCGGCGACGGCGAACAGGTGAGAGGTCGCTTCGCGATCGCTGTGCACGTACATGAATCCCCCGGCGTCGCGACCGAGCCGGCTCGAGAGAAGCGAAGTGATATCCGGCAGCGTGTCAGTGGATTCTTCGACCACGTAGATCTCCGTGCGGTTGCAGGTCGAGAGAACGACGCCCTCGCGGATCAGGCCTTCCGCGCGGAGGAGCGCCAGCTCGCGAATGGCTTCCTGCGGCGTGAAGGTCAACTTCTCGCGCACCTCGATGGGCGCCGTCATATGGCTGACTCCGGCGACGATCAACGCCACGAATCCACCTTCTCGGTGGGTGATCCGTCTTCGACCGAGCTACAGAATGGGAGGGAAAACCCACTGCTAGCCGCCGAGATGTAGCCAACTCTCATAGGAACTGCCCGCGGTTGAGCGACGCCATTCTGAACACGACGTAGAGGGCGACGACGCTCGCAAACGTCACGGCCGACATCAGCGCCGCGCGACGCGCCTGCCAGCCGCGCAGCATCCGTCCGAGCGCCAGCGCGCTCACACCCACCCACGCGCCCAAGCCCCAGATGATCTGCGGCAGTACCAGTGCGCGATACTCGAACGAGTACGCCGCGGCGAGCGTGAGGCCGAGGGTGAGTCCGAGGAATCCCGCGATGGAGGCGAGGTGATTGACGCGATCGAGCGTGTCGAGCGGCGGGAAGAATCTGAAGATCGCCCCGAACCGCGCCGACTTGAGCTCGCGTCGCGCTACGAGGTACATCGTTCCCGCCGCGGCCGCGGTCGCATACGCGGCGATCCCAATGAAGCTCAGCACTATGTGCATCGTGAGCCAGACGGCGCGCGCGCCCTGCGGCTCGAGAAACGGGTGCATGCCGGCGAGGTTGCCGGCCACCGTGACGAGCGCGGCGACAGGCGCCGCCACCAGCGTGAGACTGACCTCGCGCGCGAGACTCTCAACGACCACGAGCGAGATGGCGAGGACGAGACCGGCGAACGATAGCCCTGGTCCGAGTCCCGTAAGCGATGCGGCGCCGGCCTGCCGCGTGAGGCCCGCAAGCGCGGTGGCGTGAGCTCCAATCCCGAGCAGGAGCAGGATGACGACACCCCACACGGGTGCCTTCACGCGACGCGCAAAGGGCAGCGCCGCGACGGCAGCCGCGGCGAGGTAGAACGTGACGGCAACGAAGTGGGCGATCGGAATCATCTGATCGCCTAATTTAATTCCTCGCTTCGCTTTTAGCGCATCATCGCCCGGCTACACGCGCCGGCGAGGCACCCCGCTTTCTCAGGGCATTTTGCCAGTCAGACGCACCGGCATTCCGTCACGAATCGTCGGTTGAGTCTGCTTGACGATGATCACTGTCGTCGCGTAGCGTGTTACCCGCACGACCTGCGCGACACCGGCGATCACTGGAGGAGCATGATTCTGCTCGTCGGGCCCGCTGGTATTGTCGATGAACGTCACTTCGTCACCCACCTGAATGCCGGTCTTGGAATTCGGCGAAATGAGCACATAGTATCCGATCGTGGGCAGCACCGGCTCGTTGTGAACGTAGAGAACCGTTCCTCTGATCCCCCCGGCGACTGGCGACAAGGTACCTGCGGGGACAGGAAGATCGGCCGCCGCCACGAGTTGCTGCTCGAGTATGATCTCGCCGTACTGCTTGATGACGCGCACGATCGGCCGCTGGCCCTGTGGAATGCCTTCGATGCGAAGGATGCCGGTTGGAATTACGACCTGGCCAAACTCGCCCAGGTCGGGGCCCAGGACGTACGACATGTAGAGGTCGCCGAGGCGGGGAGCGAGGCCCTTCGGAAGGTCGATGAAGAGGTCGTCGTTAATCTGATATTTGACTTGAACGATGCTGGTCTTGATGCCGGGGCGATCGACGCTGGCGATGAGCCTGCCGGCGTCTTTGGGTCCACCCTCACGGTCCGCGTAAGGGGCGGCCTCCACTTCGCCCCTCCGCACTCCACCGCTACGCAAGCGGCCGACCACATCCGCCTGGAACGCAGCCGCGGCGCGGCTTAGGGGTGAGGCGAAGACCGTCAGATCCGAGCGTCCACTGCTTGTCTCCTGCGTCGTCGTAGGCGTAGGCGTGGGCGCAGGCGGAGCGGGACGCGTTACGATGTGAGAGACGACTTCGCCGGCGCTGTCAGCCCTCGCGAGCGCCTCGGTCTTCACCTCGGTTCCCCAGATGCGTATGACTTCGCCCGGATAGATCCAATGCGGATCCTTCACGACGTCGGTGTTGCGGCGGAAGATCTCCGGCCAGCGGAACGGATCCTTCAGGTAGAACTTCGCCAGGTCCCAAAGCGTGTCGCCCTTTTTCACCACGTGTTTCACTTCCTTCGTGGTGTCGGCGCTGATGGCGAGGTTGTTCGTGGTATCGGTCCGGACAGGCCGCACCGTATCGGCCGAGCTCGGCATCTGCGCGAGCGCGCGGTTGACGCTGCCCGCCGAAATAATCAGGGCGGCGCCGAGGATGGAGGCGCGAACGCCGGATCTCTTTGCGACTGTTGACGATACCTTCAGGAAATGACCGATCACTCGTGCTCCCGGAACTTTGACGGATAGTAAGATGCCAACCATTGGACGGGGGGCATCCGGGGAAAGTCACGTCGCGGCCCAACTTCCCACGAGAATACCGAAGCAGGAAGCCGTCAGCTTTGCAGCTGATCGCGGGGAGCTTTCATACTGGCGTTAGAAGATCCCCAGAGAATGGGTTCGCGCGCTTGTTCAGATCTCCAGGAAGTCCGTCATTTGTCCGACTTCGCCAGGTCCCTACGCCGACGAAATGGCTCTGTGCGATTAGCTGCAAAAGCTGAGAGCTCCTTGCTTAGGCCCTCCAGATAACAAAAGCGGCCCCGCAAAGCGGGGCCGCCCAAGAGATCCGTACAAGGGAGCTGTTAGAAGGGTAGGTCGTCGTCGGCTTGCTCGAGCGCTCCGGGGAAATCCTCGAATTCCGCCCCCCCCGTCGCCGCCGCCCCTGCCTTCGCTCCGGCAGTCGCCGGCGCTCGGCTCCTTCCACTGCTCTCGCCATCAAAATCGCCCCCGCCCGAGGCACCGCGGCCCCCGCCGAGCATCAGCATCTCCCGCACGTTGATCTCGGTGCTGTAGCGAGTCTGATTCTCCTTGTCCTGCCACTGGCGATACTCGATGCGCCCCTCGACGTAGATCCTGTCGCCCTTCTTGCAAAACTTCTCGACGACGTCGGCCAGCCCCGTGCCCTTGGAGTTCCACACCACGCACCGGTGCCATTCGGTTTTCTCCTGCTTCTCACCGTTCGGCGAATTCCAGTTTCGGGTCGTCGCGAGCGAGAACGTCGCGACCCTGTTGCCCCCAGTCGTCGACCGGACTTCGGGATCACTGCCCAGATTTCCGATCAGCATCACTTTGTTCAGACTTCTGCTCACTGTGCCTCCTGGCGAGAGTTCGTTTCCCGCCCAGAATAGTATAGATGGGGCTCAGAGCCCGAGCAAACCAACGATTTCATCGGTCAGCAAAACTTCCCGCCGATCTCTCCTCATCACCCTCGGCGACTTCCAGAATCCTGCGCATCACCAGCGCGTCCTCGACCGGCCGGCGATAGTAGTTCCGCCGTCTGCCAATCTTGGTGAAGCCCCGTGACTCGTAAAGCGCACGCGCGGGGCTATTCGATTCGCGAACCTCCAGAAATGCGGTCCGCACTCCGCTACCGCCCAGCTCGGTCAGCACGGCATCGAGCATCTGTCCGGCCAATCCCCTGCCCCGAAATGTTGGCTCGACCGCGACGTTCAGAAGCTCGGCGTCCTCGCCAACTGCAAACGCGATCACGTATCCGGCGACTCTGAGATCTGGCGGACATTCAATCACCTGAAAGATAGCAGGATGACCGCCGAGTAGACGGCGGAATGATTCCTCGGTCCAGGGATCGGCAAAGCTTGCCCGCTCGATCTGCAAGACCTGATTCAGATCGGCTTCAGCGGCCGGCCGAAGGAGCGCGGTCACGTTGTCAGAGGACGTCCGTGCGCGGCTTCCCAACGCACCTGCGCCTCGGCGAGACGGCCATAGTCGGGCTCCCACGAGGCGAGATTCACCGGGCCCGCCTCAATTATTGAGGCGAGGATGGGTGCCACTCCGCGCGCATGCGGGTGCGCGTCGATTTGCCGCCCCGGTCCGACTGTCCTGAGCGCTGGCTCTCTCACAGTCAGGTCCGCGAGCTGTTCCGCGGACACGAGCGTCGTCGGCTCTGAGTGGATCGCCGCGCCGCCCGGCCGGATAGTGATGCGCGCCGCAAAGAATTCGCCCCGCATTGCGTCGAGAACCGAGAGATATTCCCCGATGGGGAGCGACGGTTGCGCCCCCGACGCGGTGAGCACGAGCGACGAGACGGCGTAAAGCTCGACGCCATATCCCGCCGCCAGCCCTTTCGCGACCGATCCCGCCACCCGCAGACTCGTAAAGCTTCCCGGTCCCGCTCCACAGACGATTCGCGCGATCTCAGCCCGTCCCACACCAGCTTCCACGAAGCATTCCGCCACCGCCGGCATCAGTCTCTCCCCCCTCCCCGCGCGCGGACTTCCGCCGTCCTCGGCACGCAGCGTCCGCTCTGCCACGACCTCCGAGTCGCGGATGAGTGCCACGCTGCCTTCGTACGTCGCGCCCTCGAGTGCGAGCGTGTATGAGCGCGTCATCAAATCGAGGCCCTACCCCGCGAGAAGAATGCGACGAGTGGGGTCGTCGGGAACGTAGTCGAGATCGATGGGCAGATGACTGTCGGGCAGCCGAGGACCGGCGCGCTCGGGCCACTCCACCAGGATCAGCGACCGCGACGACACGATTTCGTCCCAGCCAATGTTCGTGAGCTGGTCCGGCGAGTCGAGACGATACAAATCGATGTGAAACACGGCGGATTTGGGGGCGCGGTATTCGTGGATCAAAGCATAGGTCGGACTCGTGATCTCGTCGCGCACACCGTAGCCCTGGCAGATCGCCTGCGCTAACGTGGTTTTGCCCACGCCCAGCTCGCCCGTAAGCGTTACGATCAGCGGGGGCGTGATCGAGCGGCCAAGCTCGTGCCCCCACTGGCGAAGCTCACTCTCGGTGAGCTTGAGGTGACCCCTGTCAGCCCGCGGGGGAACGACGTGCCGGTGAGCTGGCATCTCTAGCGGCCGTGAAGGCCCGCCAGCGATCCTCGGCTGCTTTCCTGACGCCCGGCCTTGGCTTTGACCTCGAACAGCTCGTCGCGAAGGCGGGCGGCCGTCTCGAAGTCGAGGTTGGTCGCCGCTTCCCGCATCTGCGCCTCCAGATCGGCGATGAGCGCCGGGAGATTGTCAGCTCCGTAATGCGCCCCGGACTCAGCAACCCGGCGAACCTTCTCCTTCTCCCTCTCGTCGCGTTCCATCCGCGAGTCGGCCACGCGCGTGGTGAACCGCACCTGGTCTACGCTCTTCTTCACGCTCATCGGCGTGATTCCGTGCTCGACATTGTACGCGGTCTGGATCACCCGTCGGCGACTGGTCTCGTCGATGCACCGCTGCATCGAGCCCGTCATCCTGTCGGCNTAGAAGATCGCGCGCCCGTTCAGATGTCGTGCCGCGCGGCCGACCGTCTGGATGAGCGATCGATCGCTGCGCAGAAATCCNTCCTGGTCGGCGTCTAGAATCGCGACGAGCGAGACTTCGGGAAGATCGAGTCCTTCCCGCAGAAGATTGATTCCAATGAGCACATCGAACTCTCCGAGCCGGAGCCCTCGTACGATCTCCATGCGCTCGATGGCGTCGATGTCCGCGTGCATGTACCTCACGCGCACGCCCATCTGCTGGAGATAGTCGGCGAGATCCTCCGCCATGCGCTTGGTAAGAGTCGTGACGAGAACACGCTCGCTTTTCCTCTCGCGAATCCGGATCTCGTTCAGCAGGTCGTCCACCTGTCCACGCACCGTACGGACTTCGATCTCCGGATCTACGAGACCGGTGGGTCGAATGATTTGCTCGACGATGACGCCTTCCGAGAGCCGCAGCTCGATCTCACCCGGAGTCGCCGTGATGTTGAGCGCGCGCGGTGTCAGAGAAAGGAACTCATCGAACATCAGCGGCCGGTTGTCGAGCGCGCTCGGCAGGCGGAAGCCATAGTCGACCAGAGTAAGCTTGCGCGCCCGATCGCCGTTGAACATTCCGCCGATCTGCGGCAGGGTGACGTGCGACTCGTCCACCACGACCAGGAAATCCTCGGGGAAATAATCGAAGAGACAAGCCGGCCTCTCGCCCTGCGCGCGTTCCGACAGGTGCCGAGAGTAGTTCTCGATCCCGGCGCAGGTGCCGATCTCGAGCATCATCTCGATGTCGAAGTTGGTGCGCGACTCGAGACGCTGCGCTTCGAGCAGTTTCCCGGATGAGCGTAGCTCGGTGAGGCGCTGCGCCAGCTCCTCGCGAATGAGCCCGACCGCGCGCTCGATCGTCGGACGCGACGTCACGAAATGCTTCGCGGGATAGATCGCCGCCTTGTCGAGATTGGCAATCGTGTCCCCAGTCAGAGGATTAATTTTACTAATTCGCTCGATCTCCTCGCCCCACATCTCGACTCGCACGCCCTGCTCTTCGTAGGCGGGGAGAATCTCGACCGTGTCGCCGCGCACGCGAAACGTGCCGCGCTCGAGTCCCATGTCGTTGCGCGAGTACTGGATCTTCACCAGCGATCTGAGGATGGAGTCGCGCGGAATCCTCTGCCCCTTCGTGAGCGTCACCATCTGCTCGCGATAGCTGCGCGGATCACCCAATCCGTAAATCGCCGACACCGTGGCGACGATGATTACGTCGTCGCGCTCCATCAGGCTCGACGTCGCGCGCAGCCGCAGCCGGTCTATGTCCTCGTTGATCGACGCATCCTTCTCGATGTAGGTGTCGGTCGTCGGGACGTACGCTTCCGGCTGGTAGTAGTCGTAGTACGAGATGAAGTACTCGACCGCGTTGTGCGGAAAGAAGCCCTTGAGCTCCCCGTACAGCTGCGCCGCCAGCGTTTTGTTGTGCGAGAGCACGAGCGTCGGCCGCCCGAAATTCCTGATGACGTTCGCGACTGTCATCGTCTTTCCGGATCCGGTCACGCCGAGCAGAGTCTGGAACCGGTCGCCCCGTTCGAGACCCTTTGTCAGCTCCGCAATCGCTCTTGGCTGGTCACCCGCGGGCGCGAAAGGCGCCTGCAGATCAAATGCCGCTTTGGTCATTCTTTATATCGCTGGACAGCCGCTCGCGCCGCGTGACCTCGATCACGCCTTTCACGCGTCTGGCTGCCTTGAGAATTTTTTGAAGGTGTGCAAGGTTGCCGACTTCGACGGCGAGCTCGCCGATCACGTGGCCATCGGAGCTGTGCAGCTCGAAGCTTCGGATATCGGTGCCCGTCGCCGAGACGGCGGTGGCGAGGTCGGCGTAGAGTCCGCGGCGGTCGGTCGCTTCGAGTGCCAGGCGCACCATGAACTTCTCACCCTCCAGCTCCTTCCAATCTATCTCGAGCCGGCGCTCCGGCTCCTGAACGAGCATGAGCAGATTCGGACAATCCGAGCGGTGGATGCTTACGCCTCTTCCTCTTGTTACATACCCCACAACCGGGTCTCCGGGTACAGGCTGGCAGCATTGGGCGTAGCGAACCATCATCCCGTCGACGCCCTGAATGCGGACGCCCTTCGGGCTGCCGCGGACCCGGTCCACCAGCCAGTCGAGCGGACCCGGCTTCGGCGCGTCGGGCGAGGATTCGGCGTCGGGGTACAGCTCCCTCACAATTTGCGAAACGTTCACATCGCCCTGGCCAATTGACGCGATCAGATGGCTCAGGTCGGTCANGTGCAGCACTTTGGCGACCTTCAGCAGATCGGAATCTTCCGGCCTGGTAATCCGCCGCCGCTTGAGCTCGCGCTCGAGTATCTCTCGGCCGAGCTTGATCGAGGTGGTGTGCTCCTCGATGCGGAGGCGCTGGCGAATCTTGTGGCGCGCTCTTCCGGTTCTGACGTGAGCCAGCCAATCCCTGCTCGGCTTCGCCGACGGAGATGTGATGATCTCCACGGTCTCCGAGTTCTTGAGCTCGCGCGCGAGGCTCGCGATGCGGCCGTTGATGCGCGCTCCCTGGCAATGCAGACCGACTTCGGTGTGCACGGCGAACGCGAAGTCGATCGGTGTTGCGCCCTTCGGCAGCTGGATCACGTCGCCGGTAGGTGTGAAAACGAAAATCTCGTCCTGATAGAGATCGAGCTTGAGGAATTCGAGGAATTCATCGGGCGTCTTCGCGTCGAGCTGTAGCTCCAGCACCTGTCTGAACCATTGGAGCGCGCGATCCAGCTCGTCCGCGCTCTTCGAATCTTCCTTGAAGCGCCAGTGCGCGGCGATTCCGTACTCCGCCGTGCGGTGCATCTGGCGCGTTCGGATCTGGATCTCGAACAGCTGTCGTCCCGGCCCGAACACCGTCGTGTGCAGCGACTGGTAACCGTTCGACTTGGGCTGCGCGATGTAGTCCTTGATGCGCTCCTGGAGCGGCGTGAACTGATCGTGGATCACGCCGAGCGCGTGGTAGCAGTCAGGGACGGACTCCACGATGACGCGAATCGCGAGCAGGTCGTAGATCTCCTCGTACGGCTTGTCCCACTTCTTCATCTTCTTCTGAATCGACCAGAGGTGCTTGGCCCGGCCGGTCACCTCGACGTTGGCGATGCCGGCTTTTTTCAGCCGGCTGTCAAGCGGCTCCCTCAGCTGTGCGATCGACTTCTCGCGCTCGATGCGGCGAGTCGAGACTTTCTTGGCGAGTGTCTTGTACTCGGACGGCTCGAGGTGCTTGAACGCGAGGTCCTCCAGCTCCCACTTCACTCGCGCCATTCCGAATCGGTGCGCCAGCGGAGCGTACAGGTCACGGGTTTCGGTGGCGATGCGCTTCTGACGGTCGGCCGGGAGGAATTCCAGCGTCCGCATGTTGTGCAGGCGGTCCGCGAGCTTGATCAGGATGACGCGTGCATCCTTGGCGATGGACAGCAGCAGCTTGCGGTAGTTCTCGACTTGCCGGTCCTGCGACGAGTTGAGCGGCAGGTGGCCGATCTTCGTCAGGCCATCGACGATCTCAGCGATTTCCTTACCGAATTCAGCCTCGATGTCGTCAACCGTAACATCCGTGTCTTCGACGACGTCGTGAATCAGGCCGCTGGCGACCGTCGTCGAATCCAGCTGCAGGTCGACGAGGATCTTGGCGACTTCGACGCAATGCGAGACGTACTTGTCTCCCGAGAGGCGCTTCTGCCCTACGTGCGCTTTTTCGCTGAACCGATAGGCGCGCGCGAGCAGCTCCCGGTCCAGGCGCTCCGGAAGCTCCCCCTGAAGCCAGGATGGAAGTGTCTCCTTTTCCTTGACTGCGCCTGCCGTCACAACAGTCCCGCCTCCGCAAAGCTTATGTAGCGTCCCCTTCCGATAATAACGTGGTCCTGCACGGGTATGTCGAGTACCTTGCCCGCCTGCACGAGTTGTTCTGTTACTACCCTGTCGTCCGGCGATGGTGTCGGATCCCCGCTCGGGTGATTGTGGACGAGAATGATCGCCGCCGCCCTCTCGGCGATGGCTTCCCGGAACACTTCACGCGGATGCACGAGCGACGAATTGAGCAGGCCGCGGGTTACCGTGATGTCGCGCTCGAGCCGGTGCTGCGAGTCGAGCACGGCGACGTGGAACTCCTCGACCGGAAGATCCTCCAGACGCTGCGCGAAGATCTCGTAAACGTCGCGCGGCCAGCGCACCGGCACTCCTTCCTGCCGTTCCTCCGCCGCCATGCGGCGTCCCAGCTCGAGCGCGGCGTGGATGCCAGCCGCACGAGCCGTTCCCACGCCCCTGACGCTGGTGAGAGCGGCCACCGGCTGCGTCGCCAGCAGCCGCAGCGAGCCCCGGCAGGTGGAAAGGATCTCCTGGCCGATTCCGATCGCGGAACGGCCCTCGGATCCGCTCCCGAGCAGAATGGCGAGCAGCTCGCTCGAGCTCAAAGCGTGCGCCCCGTGACTGCGCAGGCGTTCCCGCGGCCTCTCGGCAGCGGGAAGCTCTCGTATCGTTAGTGACAACTCGACCTCCATACATGCGGACTCGAGATTCTGGCGGGGCGGCAGCGCGAGGGCGGCACCACGGAGACACGAGCATCATCGGGACGCTGCCGTTGGCGGGGATCCCATTCGTGTGCCGCCATCTCAAAGCTCGAGCTGACCGCGGCTTCAGGATCCCAGCCGCTCCCACTCACGCGACTCGACGGATCGAAACAAGGCGTCTATCACGGCCATGTTTCCCATCGCATCCTCAAGGGAGACAGGGACACTTCCGACGCCGCGAATGGCCTCCGAAAAGCGATCTGCCTGGAGGGTGTACTGGTCCACCGGTGGAAACGTGATCGTCTCGATCCCACCGCCCGCCAGATCGCGACCGTCGTCCACGAAGACCCGACATTCGTCGCCCGGAGGGGCGTTGAAGGGAATCCCGACGCCAATGCGCCCCGTCGTACCGAAGATCTGCATGGCCTGATACGGCACGAGTTGCCCGGCGCAACTGAAGGTCGCCTGTCCCCTCTCGAAACGAAGCAGTCCCGACGTCAACCGATCGATCTGCATGTCAGGATCACGCTCGATCAATCCGACGACCTCTATCGGCTCAGCGCCGAACAGCCACCGCGAAATTGTTATCGGATAGCAGCCCACGTCCATCAGCGCGCCGCCGCCCCACTCCACACGACTGCGGATGTCGCCGGGATCGCGCCGATAGTAGCTGAAATGACCCGCGATCAGGCGCATCTCGCCGATCCTTCCGGACGCGATTATCTCTCTCACTTTGTGCCACTGCGGATGCGTTCGGACCATGAACGCCTCGCCGATTTGGACCCCGGTCCTGTCGCGAGCCTCGAGCAGATCGAGCGCTTCCCGCGCTGTCAATGCAATTGGCTTCTCGCACAGCACGTGCTTGCCCTGCTCGGCCGCGCGAATTGACCACGGCACGTGCAGATGATTCGGCAAGGGATTGTAGATCGCCTCGATGTCGGGATCGTCGATCAGTTCCTGATACGAGCCGTACGCCCGGGGAATGCCCAAGCGGTTCGCGGCTGCCCGCGCCTTTGCAATATCCCGCGATGCAATGGCGACCACCTGTGCCAGCGCGCTTCCGCGCATCCCGGGAATGACTTTCTCCAGCGCGATGTTGGCGGCGCCGAGTATCCCCCAGCGAACGGGGGCGATTCGCTCGTCGGTCACTTCGCTTCGATGACTTCGACTCTGGCGGGAACCATCCGCGGACGCATGGATCTCGAGCTAAAGATTTGCACCATGGCACTTCTTGAACTTCTTCCCCGACCCGCAAGGACAAGGGTCATTCCGCCCAACATTGCCCCAGTCTGCCGAGCCGCCGGGCACACCAGGCACGCCGAGACTCGTTCGGGCCGCCATCGCTTTGCTTAGCGAGGAGCTCCTTCCTCCGACGTGCACCGTCGGCTCGGGACGCACGGTGGTTCCCCTCTTCGGGGCCTCGGCCGGCGCGATGTCGAGCGTCGCATCGGTTCCTTCGCCACCGTCGGCGCCGACCTCCTCCATGACTCCGAGCGCGTTGAATTCCTTCCTGCGCTGCCTCGGAGCGCGCTCCTCCCCATTCCCATCCAGATCCGGACCGCTCAGAAGCATCGGCGGGGGCGGCGACTGCCGCTCCTCGAACGTGATCTGCGCCCGCAGGAATCTCTCGGTGAACGTGTTCTGGATGTCGTCCATCAGATCCACGAACATGCTGTACGCCTCGTGCTTGTACTCGATGAGCGGATCCTTCTGGCCCCACGAGCGGTAGCCGATCGCGTTGCGAAGCTGGTCCAGGTCGTAAAGGTGGTCCTTCCACTTTTCGTCGAGTACGTGCAGCATGACGATCGCGAGCAGCTGGCCGGAGTACTCGCCGAGACTCACCAGCTTGTCGTCGAACGCCTTGCGGCCTGCTTCGACCGCCCGCAGCCTCGCATCTTCTTCGCTGCCCGGAAGGGATCCATCCTCGAAGCCGGGAACTACCAGCATGTAGTGCATCAGGAGATCCTGACGCACCAGCGCGAAGTCCCATTCTTCCTGCGAGTCGAACTCGCCAAGCATGTTCTCGACGCGCTTCGCGACGCCCTTCTCGATCATCTTCTCCGCTTCGGCCTTCAGCTCTTCCCCGCCCTCTAGCGCGAACGACCGCAGCGAGTAGATCACCTCGCGCTGCTGGTTCATCACGTCGTCGTATTCCAACAGCCGCTTGCGTGACTGGAAGTTCTGGAGCTCGACGCGCTTCTGGGCCTGCTCGATCGAGCGGGTGATGAGCGAGTGCGTGAGCATCTCGCCCTCTTCCGCGCCCATGCGGTCCATCAGCTTGGCGATGCGGTCTGAGCCGAAAAGACGCATGAGGTCGTCTTCGAGCGACAGGAAGAACTGCGACGCGCCCGGATCTCCCTGGCGACCGGCACGGCCGCGGAGCTGACGATCGATGCGGCGCGACTCGTGCCGCTCGGAGCCGATGATGTGCAGGCCGCCGCACTCGACCACATCCACGAGCTGGTTCTCCGCATCCTTGCGCTGAGACGGCTTCGATTCGATGACGCCGGGCCCGAGCTTAATGTCGGTTCCGCGGCCCGCCATGTTGGTCGCAATCGTGACACCACCAGGCTGGCCCGCGCCGGCGACGATCTCCGCTTCCCGCTGGTGATACTTGGCGTTGAGGACGTTGTGGGGAATCCCCGCGCGCTTGAACATGCGCGCCAGCGTCTCCGACACTTCGACACTCACCGTTCCCACGAGCACCGGGAAGCCAAGCGCGTGCAGGCGCTGCGTCTCCTCGAGGATCGCGTTGTACTTCTCGCGGCGCGTCTTGTAGACGAGGTCCTGCCTGTCGTCGCGGATGACCGGCCGGTTGGTCGGGATCACCGAGACGCCGAGCTTGTAGATCTGGTGGAACTCCGTCTCTTCGGTCTCGGCGGTACCGGTCATTCCCGACAGCTTCTCGTAGAGGCGGAAGTAGTTCTGGATGGTGATCGTGGCGAGCGTCTGCGTCTCGCCCTTCACCTGCACGCCTTCCTTCGCCTCGACCGCCTGATGCAGCCCCTCCGACCACCGCCGTCCGTGCATCGTGCGCCCGGTGAACTCGTCGACGATCAGCACCTGCCCTTCCTGCACGACGTAGTTCACGTCGCGCTCGAACAGCGCGTGCGCGCGTAGCAGCTGGTGGACGATGTTCAGCCGCTCGCTCTTGGCCGCGTAATCGCGATTCAGCGTGTTGCGCGCCTCGAGCTTCTCGGCGGGCGTCATGTCCGGATTGTGATCTATCGCGTGCACTTCCAGCGACAGATCGGGCAGGACGAACTGGTCGTGGGCCTCTGGCGACATGAAATCGACGCCGGCGTCGGTGAGGTGAACCGTGTGTCCCTTCTCGTCCAGGACGAACAGCAGATCCTCCTCGATGTCCCGGTACTGCTGCTTGCTCGATGGCAGCCGCCGGTCGGCGATGTGCTGCAGCTCCATTTTCAGGACGAGCTGCTTGGCGCCCGTTTCCTGAAACACCTTCAGCAGCCGCTTGTTCTTCGGTCCGCCCAGCTGCGCCTTGTAGAGATCGAGCGCGGCCTCGTCGTTGTCCTTCGCTTCAAACGCCTTCTCACCCGCTGCGACGAGCGCGTTGACGAGATCCGACTGCCGCCTCACCAGCCGCGCCACCGCCGCGTTGTGCTCCGCATACTCTGCGTCGCTCTCATTTCCGACCGGACCCGAGATGATGAGCGGTGTCCGAGCTTCGTCGACGAGCACCGAATCCACTTCGTCGACGATCGCGTAGACGTGGCTCCGTTGGGCGCGGTGCTCCAGCGACTGCACCATGTTGTCGCGCAGGTAGTCGAAGCCGAACTCGTTGTTGGTGCCGTAGGTGATATCGCACTCGTAGGCCGCGCGACGCTGCATCGTCCCCGGCTCCGTATCGTCGATGCAGCCGACGGTGAGCCCGAGGTACTTGTAGACGTGTCCCATCCACTCCGAGTCGCGGCGGGCGAGATAGGAGTTGACGGTGATCAGGTGCGACCCGCTGCCGGGCAGCGCGTTGAGATAGAGCGGCAGCGTGGCGACGAGCGTCTTTCCTTCACCGGTCGCCATCTCCGCGATGCGCCCCTGGTGCAGCTGGATGCCACCCATCAGCTGCACGTCGTAGGGCACCATGTTCCAATCCATCTCCTGCCCGGTGACCGTGACTTTGGTCCCGAGCAACCGGCGCGCCGCCTCACGAACGGTCGCGAACGCCTCGGGAAGGAGCTCGTCCAGCACCTCGGCGATCGCGGTGCGAAGCTCGGCTTCCGCCCCTCCGCGGCCATCGATGCCGCTCAGCTCGTTGTCTATCTCCTCGCGCGCGGCCGGGTCCGCCATGACCCGCTTCTTCTCCCTCAGCTCCGCGATCCGCGCCTCGATGGCACTCGAGCGCTCGCGGATGCGCGCGCGGAACTTCTCGGTCTGGCCGCGAAGCTCGTCCTCGGGGATGGTCTGGAGGCGGGCGTATTGCTCGTTGACCTCGTCGACGATCGGTTGAACGCGCTTGCGCTCCCGGTCGTGGCGAGTTCCGAACACACCGCTCAGCATCCCTGTCAACATTTACCGATCTTCCTCAGGCGGAGCCGCTCCGCCTCAACGATAGAGCCCGCGGACGTCGATGAAGCGTTCGACGCTCTCGGGCACGAGTCCCTTGATTGATTTTCCAGCACGCCGGCGCTCCCTGACCTCCGTCGACGACACATCGACGCGCCGTGTCGAAACCGTCAGCACGCCCGGCGCGATCGGATCGACCCGGGACCCTGACGCATCGGCTCTGCGCACCACCGCGAGAGTCGCCAGCTCGCGGATGCGCGCCGGATTCCGCCACTGCTCGAAGCCAGCGAGTACATCCTCCCCCAACAGGAGAAAGAGCTGCGCAGCCGGGTTTCTCTCCGACAAGTGCTCCAACGTGTCAACCGTGAAAGATAACCCCTTACGGTTGATTTCTGCGTCATCGACGACGTAGTTGGCGTCGTCGGCGACTGCCAGGCGAACCATCTCGAGGCGGTCCTGTCCGGAGGCCACCGGAGGCGTGCCGATCTTGAATGGCTGGGCGCCGGCCGGAACGAAAATCAGCCGATCGAGCTTAAGCGCTTCGCGCGCATCGGTGGCCATCAGCAGGTGGCCGACGTGGGGAGGATCGAACGTGCCCCCAAAAACCCCAATGCGCACGGACTAGGTCGCCGGCGNCGCCGGCGTCGTGGGTGCGGGACCGCATTCCTTGAGGATTTCGCGGTCGTTCAGATATGCCTTCCGCATCGCATCGCACAGCTCGCGCGCGTCCTCGGTGTACCTGATCGCCCGATAAGCCTCCAGCAGCCTCAGGTACGCATCCCTGGTTTTCCTGGCGTTCGGATGCAGCCGGATCACGTCCTTGAAGTAGATGATCGCTGAATCGTACGCCTTCCGCTTGAGATAGAGATAACCCGTGTCGTAGTCCTTTTCCGCGAACCACTCGTCCAGCTTGTCGAGCTCTTTCTTGGCGAGCGGACCAAACGGTGAATCGGGAAAGCTCGTGAGAAGCGACTCAAATGCCGTTTGCGCGTTCTTGCCGTAGGTCGGGTCCAGCTGCGGAAGCCGCCATTCGCGCTCGTACGCAAGCCCGGACAGATAAAACGCATCGTCTACCAGCGTGTCCTGCGGGAACGCATCGATGAGGCGATTGTAGGTTCCCGCCGCGAGCAGGTACTCTGCGTTCTTCGCCTGCGACTGCGCCATATAGTAGTACGCGAGCGGAAGCCGCGGATCGCGGGCGGAGAGATCGAGCGTCAGCTGCTCGAACGCCTTCGCCGCGTTGTCGTAGTGGCGCGCCTTGTACTCGGCGAGCGCTACCTGATACAGCTTGTCGGCTGAAGGGTAGCTCTTCGGATTGAATGGGGGCTTGCACGCCAGAGGTGCCGCGAGCAGCAGGGCCAGCAATAATGATCTTGGCTTGAACATCCGTATGATTTTACCCTCGGCGGCCGAGCATATTCATGCGGATGGGCGTCCGATCGAATGGTACTGCACGCCCAGCTCCCGCATCTTCTCGACGTCGTAAAGATTTCTGCCATCGACGATGACCGGTTGTTTGAGCGTGCGCTTCACCCGCTCGAAATCCGGATTTCGGTACTCGTTCCAGTCCGTGACCACTACCAGCGCGTCCGCACCCGCAAGCGCCTCATAGTTAGTCTCCGCGTAATCTATTCGGTTGCCAAACAAAGCTCGTGCGTGATCGAGGGCGGCCGGGTCGTGCGCACAGACCGCAGCGCCTTCTTTGAGCAGAGCGTCGATCAGGGTGAGCGACGGCGCCTCGCGCATGTCGTCCGTCCCAGGCTTGAAGGCCAGGCCCCAAAGCGCTATCCGGCGGCCGGACAGCGTGTCTCCGAGCGCTCGTTTCACCTTCTCGACCAGCACCTTTTTCTGTCGTTCATTTGCCGATTCGACCGCGGCCAGAACTTGCAACGGTGAGCCACATTCTATCGCCGTCCGCACCAATGCTTTCACGTCCTTTGGAAAGCAGGATCCGCCGTACCCAGGCCCCGCAAACAGGAACGACTGACCGATGCGTGAATCTGTTCCCATTCCTTTTCTAACCAGGTCAACACTCGCTCCGAGCTTTTCGCACAAATTGGCGAGCTCGTTCATGAAGGAGATACGCGTCGCCAGCATTCCATTGGCCGCGTACTTCGTCATTTCGGCCGACGCGATGTCCATCACGAGAATGGGCTTGCCAGTTCGGACAAACGGCGCGTAAAGGTCGGTCATTACCCGACGGGCCTGCTCGCTCTCAATACCAAGAACGACTCGGTCAGGCCGCATGAAATCCTCAACCGCGGCGCCTTCTTTCAGGAACTCCGGGTTGCTGCAGATATGGAAGGGGAATTTTGCCTCCTTCGCGATTTCGGCGGCCACCTTTGTCGCGCTGCCCACCGGTACGGTCGATTTGGTCACGACCACCATCTCACGAGTCATGTACCGCCCGATCAGCGCCGCGACCTGCAACACATACTTCAGGTCGGCGGACCCATCTTCGCCAGGCGGCGTCCCCACCGCGATGAACACGACTTCTGCCGGCGCGATTGCTTCCTGCAAATTCGTGGTGAACGTCAGTCTGGACTCGGTCTGATTGCGTTCGACGATGGATTCGAGCCCGGGCTCGTAAATCGGCAGGATGTTCTGCCTGAGGCCATCAATTTTCCTGGCATCAATATCAGCGCAGCAGACGCTATTGCCTGTCTCAGCCAGACATGCGCCTACGACGAGGCCAACGTAGCCGGTGCCAATTACCGATATGTTCATAGGACCAGGGGTGAGTTAGCTGCAGCGCAATCGCGCTAAGCGATCGCGTACGCGCTGGGCGAAGCGAGAGAAACGATNCGGCCCTTCCCCTTCGCCAGCTTGGCCGTGGCGTTTCTGGTGTCGACGACCACTCTCGCCAGATTGACCACGCGCTGGTAATCCACGCTGGAGTGGTCCGTAACGATCACTACCGCGTCGGCCCTCGTTAGCTCGTCATCGGTGAGCGGCACGCTCGAGTGCTCGTGTCCGTCCTCACGGTACTTCGAAACGTAGGGGTCGTGGTAAAAGACCTTCGCTCCCTGCTGCTCCAGCAGCCGGATGACATCTAGCGCGGGACTCTCTCTCATGTCGTCGATGTCTTTCTTGTAGGCGACGCCAAGCACCAGAATGCGGCTCCCATTGACCGCCTTCTTCTCCTCGTTGAGCGCCTGCGTGACCTTTCTCACCACCACCGCGGGCATCTCGCTGTTGATCTCGCTCGCGAGATCGATGAAACGCGTCTTGTAGTTGAGCGTTCTCATCTTCCAGGCCAGATAGTGAGGATCGAGCGGGATGCAGTGTCCGCCGATTCCCGGGCCCGGCGTGAATTTCATGAAGCCGAACGGCTTCGTCGCCGCGGCGTCGATCACTTCCCAGACGTTGACGCCGAGCTTGTCGCAGACGATCGCCATCTCGTTCACGAGCCCGATGTTCACAGAGCGGAATGTGTTCTCGAGCAGCTTCACCAGCTCAGCGGTCTCGGTGCTGGAGACGGGAACCATCGTGTCGAGGCAGGTAGCGTAAAGAGCAGTCGCAACCTCGGTGCACGCCGGCGTGATGCCGCCGACGATCTTCGGAGTGTTCTTGGTGTTCCAGATCGGATTGCCTGGATCAACACGCTCGGGACTGAACGCGAGAAACACGTCCTCGCCGACGNTGAGGCCCGCCGCCTCGAGCTTCGGCTGGAGCAGCTCGCGCGTCGTCCCGGGATAGGTTGTGCTCTCGAGGACAACCACCACGCCGGGCCGGCAGTTTCGTCCGATGGCATCGGCCGCGGCAATCACGAAACCCATGTCGGGATCGCGCGTCTTGGCGAGCGGCGTCGGAACCGCGATCGAGATCGTGTCCATCTCCTGCATCCGCGCCTCGTCGGTCGTCGCCTCGAACTTCCCCGCTTTAACCAGCCGCGCCAGCTCCGCGCTCGGCACATCCTGGATGTGCGACTTGCCGGCCATGAGCTGGCCGACGACCCTCTCGCTCACGTCGTAGCCGATCACCTTGAAGCCGGCCCTGGCAAACTCGAGCGCCAGCGGCAGCCCGACGTATCCCAGGCCCACCACGCCAATGCACGCGCTTCTGTTCTCGATCTTCGCCAGGAGCTGATCTTTTAGTTGCACTTGTGGCTCTGTCGGTGAGTGTGTCTGATTGTCAGCGGCCGTAGAATCCGCGCACGGCTTCTATGACTTCGTCCAGCTGCGGCTGCTTCAGCTCGGGGTAAACCGGAATCGATATCACTTCCTGCGTCGCCTTCTCGCTCTCGGGGAAGGCGCCCCTCTTGTAACTGAGATACTCGAAGCACGGCTGAAGGTGCAGCGAGAGCGGATAGTAAACCGCGGATCCGATCTGCTTGTCCTTGAGATGCGACTGGAGCGCGTCACGGTGGGCTACGCGCAGCGTGTACTGATTGTAGATCGACTCGTTGGCCGGATCTATCGTCGGCGTGCGCACATCGTCCAGATCAGCAAACGCAGCGTTGTAGTAAGCCGCATTCTTGCGCCTCGCGGCGCTCCACGAAGCGAGATTGACCAGCTTCGCAGACAGCACCGCGGCCTGCAGCGCGTCGAGCCGGCTGTTGTAGCCGACTTCCTCGTGGTAGTACGTCTTCATCCCGCCGTGCACGCGCAGCCGGCGGATGCGAGTCGCGATTTCGTCGCTCTGCGTGACGACCATTCCNCCGTCCCCATATCCGCCCAGGTTCTTGGACGGAAAAAAGCTGAACGTGCCGACNGTCGCCGCTTCGCCCGCCATCACCCACTTCTCGTCGANCTTCCGGCGCGCGCCGATCGACTGCGCCGCGTCCTCGACGACGGGAAGANTGCCGGCCGCATCCATTATCGCTTCGATCGGCGCCATCTGGCCAAACAGATCCACCGCGATCACCGCTTTCGTCGAAGGCTCGATCGCGGCCGCGAGGGCTTCGGTCGAGATGTTGAACGTGTCGGGATCGATGTCCGCGAAGACCGGACGAGCGCCGACGTTGTGAACGGCGCCCGCGGTTGCAAAAAAGGTGAACGGTGTGGTCAGAACTTCGTCGCCGCGCCCGATGTCGAGCGCGCGGAGAGCAAGCAGAATTGCGTCGGTGCCATTCGCGCACCCGATCGCGTGCGTGGTGTGCGAGAGCAGCGCGACTTCGCGCTCGAGCCGCTCGACGGGCTCGCCCAGGATGAATGCCTGCTCGTCGATGACCTTCGTCATCGCGTTCACGACGGAATCGCGAATGGTCGCGTGCTGGGCTTTCAGATCAAGAAGTGGTACGGCCATTTATCCGCGGTCCGGGATCAGGATCAACGTAGGAAGCTGTTAAAGATAAGCGCTTCTGGCTCACACTTGCGCCCGAAGAGGGAGAGCTACCTCCCTCCCCGTCCTGGCCGACTCGTAGATGCCAAGGATCAATTCGAGCGACTTTCTGCCGGCCCGTCCGTCGGTGTCGGGCTTCGCCTCGCCTCTCAGCACCGCCAGGACATTTCGGTAATAGCCCTGGTGACCCAGACCGTACACGTTCGGCGGATTGGTGTCGGCAGCGGCGATCTGCTTGTCATCGTCGTCGTAATCGGCGAACTGCCAGTACTCGATCTTGTTCACCGCGGTGCCGCCGATCTTGGCCGAGCCCTTCTCGCCGAGGATCGTGATCGAGCCCTCGAGATTGCGCGGATACGCCAGCATCGTGACCTGGATCGTACCCAGCGCCCCCGACCGGAACTTGAGAATCGCGACGCCCGAGTCCTCGGTCTCGATGCGGCGAGCGAGTGTCGCCGTCTTCGCCATCACGCTTTCGACGGGGCCCATCAGCCACTGAATCAGATCCACATAGTGCGAGGCCTGGTTCATGAACGCACCGCCGTCGAACTCCCACGTCCCGCGCCATGGCGCCTGGTCGTAGTATTCCTGCGGGCGCGCCCAGTAAACGGTGCAGCTCGCCATATAGATGCGGCCGAAGCGATTCCGGTCGACGGCGCGCTTGAGCAGCTGCACCGGCGGATTGAGCCTGTTCTGCTTTACGACGAACAGCTGCACCCCCGCCTTGTCGCACGCATGCACGAGCGCGTCGGCGCCGGTAAGGGAGATCGCCATCGGCTTCTCCATCACCACGTGCCTGCCAGCGACCGCCGCCGCGACCCCCTGCTCCGCATGCAGCCCCGACGGAGTCGCGATCGTGACGACATCCGCCTTGCTCTCCTTCAGCATTTTTTCGTACGACGTATAATGCGGGACNCTCCATTGCGCCCCGGCCTGCGCCGCGCGCTCCGGATCGGNGTCGCACACTGCCGCCAGCTCGAGCCCATCGATCTGGTCNATCGCCTCGAAATGGTTCTTGCTGATTCGTCCGCACCCGACGAGCGCTACGCGAAACGTCTTCTCGGAGCTCACTTAGGAGACTCTCCTCAGTTGATCGCCTTCCTGCCGGTATCGCGTGCCGCACACTTTGCACGCCTCGGGATTCTTCTCCGCAAGCCGCTCGCCGCACTGGCACATCCACCCCACTCTACGGGCCGGCACTCCGACCATCAGCGCGTAGGCGGGAACNTTCTTCGTGATCACGCTTCCGGCGCCGATGAACGCGTACTCCTCGAGCGTAACGCCGCACACGATCGTGGCGTTGGCGCCAATCGTCGCCCCTCGGCGCACCAGGGTGCGCTTGTACTCGTTCTTCCGGGACACATGGCTGCGGGGATTGACGACGTTCGTGAAAACCATCGACGGCCCGCANAACACATCGTCCTCCATCTCCACGCCCTCGTACACCGATACGTTGTTCTGAATCTTGACGTTGTTTCCGATCCTGACGCCGTTCATCACCACGACGTTCTGTCCGAGCGAGCACCGCTCTCCGATCACGGCGCCGCCGAGCACGTGGCAGAAATGCCAGATCTTCGTATCAGAGCCGATCTGCGCGCCCTCGTCGACGTAGGCAGATTCGTGAATGAAAGGCTTTGCCATTTAGACGCCCGCTTCCTTTGGAATGCGCGCGTGCCACTCCTGCAGCGAGAGAACCGACGGCGCGCGGGAGCGTAGCGACAGGATTGCGTCGCACGCGGCATTGGCGGCGGAAAGGGTGGTCGTGTAGGCAACGTGGTTCGCGATCGCCGCCTGGCGCATCGTGTAGTCGTCGCGCTGCGATTCCTTGCCGAGCGGCGTGTTGATCAGGAGCTGCACATCGCCGTTCAGCATCATGTCGATGCCGTTCGGGCGGCCCTCGTGAATCTTGAGCACGGTCTCGACGAGAATGCCGCGTCCACGCAGATGCTTAGCCGTCCCCCCCGTTGCGAACAGCTTGAATCCCATTTCCTGAAACCGTCTTGCGATTGGCGTCACCCCGCGCTTGTCGGAGTCGTTCACCGTAATGAAGAGCGCGCCCTCGGTCGGTAGCACATTGTCCGCCGCCAGCTGCGCCTTGCCGAAAGCGCTCCCGAATGAGTCCGAGATTCCCATCACTTCGCCCGTCGACCGCATCTCGGGGCCAAGGATCGGATCGAACTCGCGGAATTTGTTGAACGGGAACACTGCTTCCTTGACCGAGATGTAGGCCGGTGTCACCTCCTCGGTGAATCCGATATCGTCGAGCGTCTCGCCGAGCATTACCCTCGCGGCGATGGCCGCCAGCGGAACCCCGATTGCCTTCGAGACGAACGGCACTGTCCGGCTCGCTCGCGGATTCACCTCGAGGACGTACACCAGCCCATCCTTGATAGCGTACTGAACGTTGATCAGGCCAACCACATTGAGCGCCTTGGCGAGGGCCACGGTGTGCTCCCGCATCTCGTCGATGTGCTCTTCGTCGATCAGATACGGCGGCAGCACGCACGCGGAATCGCCGGAGTGAATCCCCGCGTCCTCGATGTGCTGCATCACTCCGCCAATCACGACGCGCTCACCGTCCGAAATGGCGTCGACGTCGGCCTCGAACGCATCCTCCAGAAAGCGATCGATCAGCACCGGCTTGTCCCCGGATACGCGCGCGGCCCGCTCGAAGTACTGCTTGAGCGACCGCTCGTCGTACACGATCTCCATCGCGCGGCCGCCCAGCACGTACGAGGGGCGGACCAGCACCGGATAGCCGATCCTCGTGGCCGCCGCGACGGCTTCCTCGAGGCTCGTGGCGATGCCGTTCTCCGGCTGACGAATTCCGAGACTCCGCGCGATCGCATCAAAGCGCCTCCGATCCTCGGCGATGTCGATCGCGTCCGGCTGCGTGCCAAGGATGGGAACTCCCGCTTTCTCCAGTCCGTGGGTGAGCTTGAGCGGCGTCTGACCGCCGAGCTGCACGATCACGCCAAGTGGCTGCTCGCGCTCGACGATGTCGAGGACGTGCTCGAGGGTCAGAGGCTCGAAGTAAAGCTTGTCGGAGATGTCGAAGTCCGTGGAGACGGTCTCGGGATTCGAGTTGATCATGATCGTCTCGTACCCCTGCTCGCGCAGCGCCAGCGCCGCGCGCACGCAGCAGTAGTCGAACTCGACTCCCTGCCCGATGCGGTTGGGCCCGCTGCCCAGAATCACCACCGACCGCTTCCCGCTCTTCGGAGCCTCGCTCTCCTCGTCGTAGCTGCTGTACAAGTAGGGAGTAGCGGACGGGAATTCACCGGCGCACGTGTCGACCATCTTGTAGGCCGGGACTATTCCGAAGCCAATTCTTCGGGCCCGCGCCGCTGCTTCGGATTCTCCGCGCAGGTCGGCGAGCTGCCTGTCGGCGAATCCCATCCGCTTCATTCGCCACAGAACATCCTTGTCGACAGTCTTGAGCGCGGCGAAGGCTTTCTCCGCTTCCTGAAGCTCCATCATCTGGGACAGGAACCATCGATCTATGCCTGTAAGTTCATAGATCTCGTCGACGGAGATTCCGGCCTCGAGCGCGCGCTTCACCTGGAAGACGCGCTCCGGCGTCGGCTGCCTCAGCGCGCCGCGCAGCGTTTCGAGGGAAGCATCCTCGAGACGGTCGTCGGCGAGCATCTCCGCTGTGGTCCATCCGGGACGGCCCGTCTCGAGAGCGCGCAAAGCCTTCTGGAACGCTTCCTTGAACGTACGGCCGATCGCCATCGACTCGCCGACCGATTTCATCTGCGTCGTGAGCCGAGGATTCGCGGCCCGGAACTTCTCGAACGCGAAACGCGGGCACTTGACCACGACGTAGTCGAGCACCGGCTCGAATGAGGCCGGCGTCGTGCCGGTGATATCGTTCGGAATCTCGTCGAGACGATAGCCGACGGCGAGCTTCGTTCCGATCCGGGCGATCGGGAATCCGGTCGCCTTCGAAGCAAGCGCGGAGGAGCGGGACACGCGCGGATTCATCTCGATCACGAGCATCTCGCCGTCGTCCGGGTTGATCGCGAACTGGATGTTGCAGCCACCGGCCTCGACACCAATCTCCCGAATCACCGCCACGGCGGCGTCCCGCATCAGCTGGTATTCGCGATCGGTCAATGTCATCGCCGGCGCGACGGTGATCGAATCGCCCGTGTGCACGCCCATCGGATCGATGTTCTCGATCGAGCAGACGATCACCACGTTGTCCGCGCCGTCGCGCATCACCTCGAGCTCGAACTCCTTCCACCCGATCACGCTGCGCTCGACCAGCACCTGGCTAACGGGCGAGAGGTCGAGTCCGCGACGAATGATTTCCTCGAACTCCTGGCGGTTGTACGCGATGCCGCCACCCGTGCCGCCCAGGGTGAAGGCGGGCCGAATGATCGCGGGAAACGTGGTGGTCTCGAGGATATCGAATGCTTCGTCGAGCGTCGTCGCGATGCCGCCCGGCGGCACGGCCAACCCGATTCGCCTCATCGCCTCGCCGAACAGCTTCCGGTCCTCCGCCATGGCGATCGCGCGCGCGTCTGCTCCAATCAGCTCCACGCCGTACTTCTCGAGCACGCCCAGCTCCGCGAGCTTCATTGCGACGTTGAGGGCAGTTTGCCCGCCCATCGTCGGGAGCAGCGCATCGGGCCGCTCCTTCGCGATGATGAGCTCCACGTACTCCGGCGTCACCGGCTCGATATAAGTGCGGTCGGCGATTTCCGGATCCGTCATGATGGTCGCCGGGTTGGAGTTGACGAGGATCACCTCGAACCCCTCCTCCCGAAGCGCCTTCGCCGCCTGCGTCCCTGAATAGTCGAACTCAGCGCCCTGCCCGATAATGATGGGGCCGGAGCCAATTAGGAGGATGCGGTGGATATCCGTGCGCTTAGGCATACAGTTCCGGGCGATTCACTGGACCAAAGCTAGCAAACTGCCACTGGTCGGGTACACAGCTGGAGACTTCAAGTTGATAGTTAAGAAAAAGGGAGCCTCAAGGGCTCCCTTTTTCAGTCATTCGCGACACAGTCTCACGCAGCGGAGACTCCCCGTGGCGCCCGCTGAACTTTGCCAGCGTGAAGGCAGCGGGTGCACACCTTCACCTTCGTGATCTTGCCGTCGATTACGATGCGGGCGACCTGAAGGTTCGGCTTCCAGGTGCGGCGCGTCTTGTTGTTCGCGTGCGAGACGTTGTTCCCGTAAGCGACACCCTTGTCGCAGACGTAACAGCGGTTTCTCTTGATCTGTGCCATGGTTAGCTCTCCGTCGGGACAAGCTCGATGCGCGCCATCTCGGCGCCATCGCCCTTGCGGTGGCCGGTCTTGAGGATGCGGGTGTATCCGCCCTTACGCGTCGCGAAGCGAGGCCCGATCTCGTGGAACAGCTTGTCAGCCGTCGCACGGTGCGGGACTTTGGCACCCGCGAGACGGCGGTTATGAAGCGTACCGGTCTTCGCCTTCGTGATCAGTTTCTCCACGAACGGACGGAGCTCCTTGGCTTTCGCTTCGGTTGTCTCGATGGCGCCACGCTCGATCAGCGCTTTTGCCAGATTTTTCATCAGAGCCAGCTTCTGCTCGCTCGTACGGCGAAGCTGTCTGCCCTTTTTACGGTGACGCATCCTTAACCTTCCTCTTCGTCGTCGGCGCCAACGGTGGCGACGTTGCGGTTGGGCGGCGTGCCCTGATCCGTGATGCGGACGCCGTCGGGTGTCTCCTCGTACTTCATTCCGAAGTTGAGGTTCTCCCGCTCGAGCAGGTCGGCGATCTCGTTCAGCGACTTCTTGCCGAAGTTCTTTACCTGGAGGATCTGGCTCTCGCTCTGGCGGACCAGATCACCCAGCGTGCGAATGGCGGAGTTCTTGAGTGAGTTCACGGAGCGAACCGAGAGCTCGAAGTCTTCTATCGGAGTGCGCAGCACCTCGGCCAGACGATGGGCGTCTCCGCCAGGCAGGTCGGTCCCCGGAACGAGCGGTGCCGACGCGTGCGAGCCGAAGCCGGCGAAATACTGGAAGTGCGTCTGCGCCAGCGCGGCCGCGTAGCTCACCGCCTCTTCCGGCGTAACGGTGCCGTCGGTCTCGACCGTGAGCGTCAAGCGGTCGTAGTCCGTGCGCTGGCCAACGCGCGTCTCAGCGACGGCGAAGTTGGCGCGGCGAACCGGATTGTAGATCGAATCGATGCGGACGACATCCACCGGCAGCGTCTTGTCGACGACGTGTTGATCGGCTTGGACGTAGCCGCGGCCACGGCCGACGTACAGCTCGACGTTGATCTCGCGGTCGCCCTGCAGCGTGAAGAGGTGCTGGTTGCGGTCGACGATGGTGACGCCGCCCTGACCTTCGATGTCAGCGGCGGTTACGGGACCCGGTGAATTCTTGGTAATGCGGAGAACGGTGTTCTCCACACCCTCGTCGAGAGTGAGCGTGAGCGTCTTGAGATTGCCGATGATCTGGTGGACGTCCTCGACGACGCCCGGGATGGTCTGGTGCTCGTGCAGAACGCCGTCGATGCGGAATCCCCACACGGCCGAGCCGCGCAGCGACGAAAGGAGAAGACGCCGCATGGCGTTCCCCAGGGTGTGTCCGAATCCGCGCTCGAGCGGCTGAAGGCGAAATTCTGCGATGTTGGGATTGTCTTCGCGCTTCGTCGCTTCGACTAGCTGCGGACGGACAAGTCCCCGGAGATCAATTGCGGTTGCCATTTTTTTCGATTCCTTGAACGTGCCACCCCGCCCCTAACGCGCGGTGAGCCCGTAACGAGAGTTAGGGTCTCGTCCTGCTGTGTGTGTTGTCAAAACAAATTTCAACTTCGGCCTGATTCTACGGCTCGCGAGCGAGCAGGTGCTACAACCGTTACTTGGATCGCGAACCGAATGCTGTCTCTTACTTCGAGTAAAGCTCGACCACCAGCTGTTCCTGCGCGGCGATCGGAATGTTCGCTCTGGTCGGTCTCTCGAGCATCTTGCCGCTGAACGTCTCGCGATCCACCGCGATCCATGAAAGCGGAGCGCCACGGCTGGACTGATCCATCGCCGCCATCACGCTCGCCTGCTCGCGCGACTTCATGCGGACGCGAATCTCATGTCCCGGCTGCACGAGGAAGCTCGGGATGTCCACCGACTTCTGATTCACCTCGACGTGACGGTGCCGAACGAGCTGGCGCGCCGCCTTGCGGCTGCCCGCGAATCCCATGCGGTACACGACGTTGTCGAGGCGCGACTCCAGCGCGGCCAGGAGATTGTGTCCCGTGATTCCCGGGAGCGGTGCGACCCGCTCGAAGGTATTACGGAATTGCCGCTCGCTGACCCCGTAGATGCGCTTGATCTTCTGCTTCTCACGGAGCTGCTTCGAATACTCCGACAACTTGCGACGGCGGGCCGTCGATGAGCCGTGCTGTCCCGGCGGCGTCGGACGACGTTCGACTGGGCACTTCTCGGTGAAGCACTTGGTCGCCTTGAGGAAAAGCTTCGTTCCCTCTCGGCGGCACTGGCGACAGCTCGCATCTGTATAACGCATCGGCTAGACTCTCCGACGCTTGGGAGGACGGCAGCCGTTGTGCGGAATCGGCGTCACGTCCTTGATCGACTTGACCTGGAGGCCGGCGGTGACGAGCGCCTGAATCGCGGACTCGCGTCCCGATCCCGGTCCCTGCACTCTCACTTGCACGCGCCGAACGCCGAGCGTGACGGCTTCACGTCCGGCCTGCTCGCCCGCAACGGTGGCCGCGAACGGCGTGGACTTCTTCGATCCCTTGAAGCCTGCCTTGCCCGACGAGCCCCACGAAATGGTGTTCCCGTGAATATCGGTAATCGTGATCGTCGTGTTGTTGAACGTCGCGCTGACGTGGGCGATTCCTTCCGCCTCGATCACGCGCTTTGCTTTCTTTCCAATAGCCATAGGATTACTTCGTTACCTTCTTCTTGCCGGCGATTGCGCGGCGTGGGCCCTTCTTCGTACGGGCGTTGGTGTGCGTGCGCTGACCACGAACCGGGAGCCCGCGGCGGTGACGGATGCCGCGGTAGCTGCCAATGTCCATGAGGCGCTTGATGTTCATCGCGATCTCGGTGCGCAGCGCGCCCTCGACGCGGATGTCCTTCTCGATCGCCTGACGAAGCCGGTTCGTATCGGTGTCGTTCAGGTCGCGAATGCGCTGCTCGGAGTTGACGCCGGTCGACGCAAGAATCTTTCGGGCCGTCGCGCGCCCGATGCCGAAGATGTACGTAAGGCCNATCTCGACCTTCTTTTCGCGCGGGAGATCCACGCCAGCAATACGTGCCATTGTCAGCCCTGCTTCTGCTTGTGTTTTGGATTGCGCTTGCAGATGATGCGAGTCACGCCCTGTCTTTTGATGACCTTGCAGTGCTCACAGATCGGCTTCACGCTGCTGCGAACTTTCACGTCCAACTCCCCACTTGATGGGCAAAAAGGGCCGAAGCCCTCCAAAAATTTCCGAGGTTAGCCTTTGAAATTACACGGCCAGGACGGGTAAAGCAAGCCACCAAGCTGGGTCAAAGTGTGATGCCAGAGGGGGTTAGGAAGACTGCCAAGTCCACGTGGTGAAGTCCGGGCGATCCGCGACTCCGCGAATCATTAACGCCAGTATGGAAGCTCCCAGCTAGCAGGCTGCAAAGACTTCGGCTCCCTGCTTTGGTTTTGTGGATGCCAGCCCCGCGCCCAAATCCCAGCCCCGGACTAGATGGTTTTCATCACTGATCTCAGCTCTGACGCAGGGTCCTTGGCCTCCGTGATCATCCGACCCAGCACGATGTAGTTCGCCCCCGCCTTTGCCGCCTCCGCCGCCGTGACCGTCCGCTTCTGGTCGTCGGTTCTTCCGCCGGCCGGCCGGATCCCGGGGACGAGAAGCTTCAGCTTCTCGCCGTACTTCGCCCCGATTTTCTGGGCCTCCAGCCCGCTGCAGACCACCCCATGGGCGCCCACCGCCGCGCAATCTCCGGCGAGACGGAGAACCTCACCGTACACCTCGAGCGACTTTCGGCCCCAGGCACTGCGCAGCATCGCGGCATCGAGCGAGGTGAGAATCGTCACGCCGAGCACCCCACAGCTGGGGCCCGCTCCCTCGACCGCCGCCTCGATCATCTCGCGACCCCCGCTCGCATGAACCGTCAGAAGCTTGGCCCCGATCGAGGCGGCGCTCCGGGCCGCGCCTTTGACCGTGTTCGGAATGTCGTGAAGCTTGAGATCGAGAAATACGTCGTTGCCGAGTGCGCGGAGTGTCTGGACGATCTGCGGGCCGGCTGCGGTAAAAAGCTCGCCGCCGACCTTGTAGAACTTGCACGCGTCACCCAGCCGCTCGACCATCGCGAGCGCGAGATCGGCGCGTGGAAAATCGAGGGCCACGATCGGAATCGGCCGCCGCCAGCTTGCCGGCGCGCTCCGCGTCGCGACTTTCGGTCGCGTTGCCGCAGGTCGCTGATGAGGCGTCACTTCAGTTCTCCCACTGTAGAGATCCGCGAAGGTCGCCCAACGAAGTTACACCCTTCTCTTTGCACCAGCGCTCGAGGTCGCCGACGAGCTTCTCGGGAAGTCTGGGCTGCTGCATCGCGGCGGTCCCGATCGCGACAAGCGATGCGCCGGCGATCACATACTGAACGATGTCTGTCGCCGCGGATATTCCTCCAACGCCGATCACCGGCAGGCGCACGGCTTTCGCGACCTTGTGCGTCGCCAGCACGCCGACGGGCAAGAGTCCGGGCCCGCTGACACCACCGGTGCCGAAGCCGAGCGCAGGTTTCCGCGTGTCGACATCGATCAGGAGGCCGGGCAATGTGTTCACCACTGAGATCCCGTCGGCTCCCGCGTCGGCCGCCGTTTGCGCGGTCCGTCCGATGTCCTGCAACGTCGGCGACAGCTTGACGAAGATCGGCTTTTGCGTTGCCCTGCGGGCTCTGCTCACGACCTCAGTGAGCGATTGCGGATCGGCGCCGAACTCCAGCCCACCCGCTCTCACGTTGGGGCAGCTCACGTTCAGCTCGTAACCCGAGACCGCCGGCGAATCGTCGAGCATCGACACCACGGCGGCGAACTCCTCCACCTGATTCCCGACCACGTTCACCAGGACTCTCGCCCGTCGCAGGTTGTTCGCGAGCCAGGGGAGATGCTCGGCCCTCACCTCCTCGACGCCGGGATTCGCGAGCCCAACCGCGTTGATCATGCCGCCATCGAACTCAGCGACGCGCGGCGCTCGCGCTCCATGACGCCGCTCGACACTCACCGCCTTCGTGACGAGCCCTCCCAGTGCGTCGAGATCGATCACGCGCGCGAGCTCGCGACCGTAGGCAGCCGTGCCAGCGGCAAGCAATACCGGATTTTGAAATTCGATTCCCGCGACGGTGACTGCGAGCGCGGAGGGAGTCACCGCTACCGGGCGCCCCCAATTCGGGAATCGTAGTGCGCGAGGTAGGCGATCACCGAC
>JGI20173J14856_1000024_pt1 | contig 32432 bp, 40 predicted proteins | sample NGESurdeep072012_8_FD_14856 | JGI IMG/M metagenome (IMG submission 14856)
GCCAGTGTCGTGCGGATTAACAAGTCGGTGGCGCTCAATCGTTTTTCCAACATCACGGTGGTAGGAAAGGCCGTCAGCGATCAGCTGGGCATCGCGAAGTTCTATCCCGACGGAATGCGCGGAGCGCTCGGGTATCACCGTTCGGCAATCAGGACGGAATCGAGGTCGAGTGCGCTTCGGTGGACAGCATTATCCCGCCCGATGTGAAGGTCTCGTTCTTCAAAATGGACATCGAGGGTTCCGAGTGGAAGGCGCTGAAAGGAATGCAGCGCACCCTGCGATCGTGCAATTCGTTTATCACGGAATTTCTTACGCCGGGATTGCGCAGGACCGGTGGCGACCCGTGGGCCTATCTCGCCCAGTTGGCCGACTCGGGCTTCACCAGGATTTTCGATGTTGACGCGATGCGTGAGACATCCGCCGCGGAATTGAAAGATCGGTACAAGGGGCTCACCACGCGCGAGGAACAGCAGCTTATCCTCAATCTCTACTGCTGGCGCGCAGAGCGACCCGAATGCGTACCGCCGGGCGCGTAGGCATCGCGACCGTCAGCGTTCTTCGCCGAACAGGAATATCGAGACCGCGATCATCGCGAACATGAAATTCGGAATCCACGCGGCGATCACTGCGGGCAACAGCGCCGAACGGCCCAGCGCCGACGTGATTCCGAGCGCGGTCCAGTAGGCGAAGCCGATGACGATTGCCAGCCCGAAGCTGCGACCCAGACTCAGGTTGCGCGGCAGCGGATCGAGGCTGAGCGCCATCCCGAGCGCGGCCATTATCAGGCACGCCAGCGGCATTGCGTACTTCAGATCGCGATCGACGACGTAGCCGCCGGGGTCGAGTCCCTTGCTGCGGAGATCCGCGATGTAGCGGTCGAGTTCCCACAAGCTGAACTCCTCCGGGTCGAAGCGCAGCAGGCCGAAATCGGCAGGAGTCAGTCCAAGCTCGAGGCGCGCGGCGCCCATCTTGGTCACGGCGCCGCCCTCGGCGATCTGGAACGAATTCAACCCGCTCTCAACCCAGTCGTGGTCGTTCCATTTCGCGCCCGACGCATGCTCGAGGCCCTTGAGTCCGAAAGCGTCGTCGAGTTGATAGTGGGTGATGCCGGCGAGATGCGAGGTTTCCTTGTCGTAGCTGTCGACCGAAATGAATCCGTCGCGCACGCGCACCCAGATGCGCCGGTTGGCGAATACCGCCTTGAGCTGGTGCTTCTTGAGTTCCACCGCGTAGATATACTTTGCCTGGCGCGTCGCGGCGGGAACCACTGTTTCGCTGATGAAAAAATCAAAACCCGAAATCAACACCGCGACTATCAGCACCGGCATTGCCATCTCGAGCCGGCTGATGCCGAGTTGCTGGCAGGCCAGCACCTCTCCCGACCGATTGAGCAGCGCGAAGCCAAGCAACACGCCGGCCAGACTCGCCACCGGCAGTACCTGCGAGACGATCAGCGGCAGCTTGAGCGCGAAGTACTCGAGGCCCAATAGCCCCAGTCCGCCGTAGCGGATCAAATCGTCGAATCGATCGAACATATCGCCGAGCAGATACGCCGCCGTGAAAGCCGCCAGGCAAACCGCGAACGGGCCGAAGAACTGGCCCGCGATGAAGCGGTCCACCACCGGCGAAAGGCGCGGTCGAAGTTTCATGCGGCCTTCCTGCTGCGTTCGTAGCGCTCGACGAGATCCCAGATGATGTCGCCGGGGCCGCGGCCCTGGTCCCCCTTGTCGGACGCGGCGCGATAGAAGAACCAGAACGCCAGCGCCATGAATACGATGTCCGGGATGCTCATCGCGACCCACCCGTCGAGCTTGCCGCGCTGCGCCAGCGTCTCGCCCACGCGCATCAGCGAGTAATACAGAAAAAACAGCGCGACGCTGACCCCGAAGCGCTCCGAATGGCCGCCGCGCGCCGGTTTGAGCCCGAGCGAGATACCAAGCAGCGCGAACAGCATCGTGGCGAACGGGACGGTAAACTTGCCCGCCATCTCGGTCTCGGCGGCGTAGTCCGGTTTCCCTTTGGCGCGCGCCGCCTTGATGTCGGCGCGCAGTGCCGGGTACGTCATTTCGCCCGGATCCTGCTCGCTCACGTCCAGCGCCGATTCGGGACGCACGCTGAGATCGTAGGTCTTGAAGCTGGTCACGTGAGTCACGTCGTTGGCGGGCTCGGCGCCGAAGATCGAACCGTCGGACAGCCGCAGCGTGATCGACTTGTCATGCGGGTCGGGCACTATCATTCCATGCTTGGCGATTATCGTGTTCTGGTTGCGCGGATCGCGCGCGTCCGAGATCATGACGCCCTTCAAACTGGAATCGGTCTCGGACATCTCGTCGACATAAACGACCAGGCCGGGGAAATTGCTGTTGAAGACTTTTTCCTTCAGCCCGACGCTGGTCCGCGTCTGGCTGAGTTCGTAGAGCTTGTTGCGCAGATTAGAATTCGCCCACGGCCGCAGCGAGAATGCGAAGTAGCTCGAAAGCGCGTACACGCCCAGCGCCACAATCATCACGGGCACCGCCAGCCGATACAAGCTGATGCCGCAGGCGCGCGCCGCGGTCATCTCCTGGTCGCTCGACATCCGCCCGAATCCCATCAACACTCCGAGCAGCACCGCCATCGGAAACGTGAGTTCCAAAAAAGCCGGCATGACGTACCCGATGATCCCCATCACCTCGCCGAGGCTCACCCCGTGATTGATGACCATGTCCATCAGCTTCAGCAACTTGCCCGTGACCAGCGCGAAGGTCAGCAGGCCGACGTCGACCGCGAACGGCGCCAGCACTTCGCGCGCGACGTAGCGGTCGATAATGGCAAATCCCGGGATTGCTAGTCTCATTGTTCGATCCCTGCCAACGGCAAGGGGTCGCGCCCAAGTTTAGACATCCCCGCGCGCGATTGAAACTTGGCGTTTCGATTTTCTTCTCGCGGACCGGGACAGCTACTTGCTCGACGCTCTGATAGTATCGCTCCCGATGAGAGACTTTCGCGACAAGGGCCGCAATCCACGCTTCGACCGCAACCCGCCGGCTCCGCCGCGCCGCCATTCGCCCGCGCCCAATCCCAAACCTGCCGCGGCGCCGGCCCCTGCGCGCGATTATCGGCGTGCGGATGCGGGCGAGCGCGAGACTCGGCGCGCCAGCGGCAACGATCGCGAAATAGTTTATGGCGTCGAGCCAATCCGCGAGTTGGTCGCCGCCGCTCCCGGCTCGATTCGAGTGCTCTACGTGAAATCCGGCGACGAGCGGCGCTTCGTGGCTGAGATCGACCTCGTCAGAACCGGCGGAGGCCGCGTCGAGTTCGCCGATGATGCCGGATTGGAGCGATTGGCGGGACCCGCCGCCCGCCATCAGGGGATCGCGGCCCTGATGCGCGAGTACGAGTACACGCCGCTCGAGCAGATTCTCGCCGACCAGCCCGATCCGATCGTGCTGGTGGACGGCGTCACCGATCCGCGCAACCTGGGCGCCCTGATGCGCTCGGCGGAAGGCGCCGGCGTCGGCGCGATCGTTCTCGCGAAGGACCGAACCGCGGGCATCACGCCCGCGGCGGTCAAGTCGTCGGCCGGTGCGTGGATACATCTGAAGATCGCGCGATGCGGCAACGTCGCGCGCACCATCGAGCAGTTGAAAGCGGCGGGCTACTGGACCGCGGCGCTCGCGCCCGGCGGCGATACGTCGATCTACGCGCTCGACACCTCGCGCAAGCTCGCGATCATCGTCGGCTCCGAGGGGCGTGGCGTTCGCGATATCGTGAAGAAGGGTGCGGATTTTGTCGTGGGCATCCCGATGCGCGGGATGGTCGGCTCGCTCAACGTGTCGGTTGCCGCCGCGGTGGCGCTGTTCGAAATCGCCCGCCGCCGCTCCGCCGCGAAGCAGGCAGGTTAGCACCTAAGAACTTTGCGATTTGCTCATGGCGCTCTTTTTTGCCGCCGGCCTGGCTCGAGTCGATTTGCGCTCGGCGAAATCCGGATGCTTCCTGGCCAGCGCCTTCTTGATAGTGTCCACCCATTTGGATTCGAACTGGCTCGCGATTTTTCTCATCCCGCCAACCTGCCGGCTGGCTTCCTTCATCTGCGCTTTCAGAAGCGTGGTTCCCTTGGCGATATGCGGGTGCATGCCATGCACGTTGAGTTCCGACAGCGTCTTGGCAAGCAGCTTCAGTTCGCCCTTGATCCGGTCCGCGTAAATCCTGGCCCATTCGAGATCGATCAGGGTGCTGCTGGCAGGAGGCTTGAGTTTCGTCATGCCGAATACTGTCCCCGTCGACACCCGCAATCGCAAGTATTGCGCTGTCACCTGGGGAACAGTGAGGCTGATTTTTCCCGCCGCAATTGTCGAACGTGACCCGCCGCGCCCGGTTGCCGGAATGCAAGAAGCAGACCCTGAAATCCGCTTTCTGCTTGACAGTCGCCGCGGCGGCGAATAGCTTTTTCCTCTTAACGTCGTTCGCCGATGTAGCTCAACGGTAGAGCACCTGATTTGTAATCAGGTGGTTGCGAGTTCGATTCTCGCCATCGGCTTGGTCGGCACGATAGCCTTGGGAGGAGAGGTTCCCGAGTGGCCAAAGGGAGCAGACTGTAAATCTGCCGGCTTATGCCTACGGAGGTTCGAATCCTCCCCTCTCCACCAGTATAATAATGAATTCGACGGGGAGAGCGGGAATAGCTCAGTTGGTAGAGCGCGAGCCTTCCAAGCTCGGGGTCGCGGGTTCGAGTCCCGTTTCCCGCTCCAGACTTTTCAGTGAATCGAATCGAGGCGCGAGTTTTGTTGCGAGTGTTTTTTATCGATTGTTCAGATTGAGCATTGCACGGATGCCCATGTAGCTCAGTCGGTAGAGCACTTCCTTGGTAAGGAAGAGGTCACGGGTTCGAATCCCGTCGTGGGCTTTCCAAATTTGCGCCGCTCGGGCGGCGGAAAAGTTTTTCGAGGCGGATTACTTTTTAGAGGCGATTTATAATGAGAGATTTGATTTCGCTTTCGTGCGACGGTTGCAAATCGCGCAACTACACCACGACCAAGAACAAGAAGACGCAGACCGACAAATTTTCAATCAAGAAATTCTGTCCGAAGTGCCGCGCGCACACCGTGCACAAGGAAGGCAAAATTTCTTGACGGGTCCAGGTTCGAGTGAGCTTACGTTCGCTGGTACATTGAAAAAAATGGGTTCGGGGTCGACTGAGCCTCGACGCCCGACAGTACATCGAAAGAAGGGTCAGTAGCTCCAATTGGCAGAGCATCGGACTCCAAATCCGAGGGTTCCAGGTTCGACCCCTGGCTGGCCCGCCAAAAATGACAGCGGTCAACCGAATTAATGCGCGGTTCTTGATTTAGGCACGAAATATGGATAGTTTAAAAAGTTACTTCAATCAGGGCGTAAGTTTCGTCACCGAAGCATGGACGGAGCTTGCCAAGGTCCATTACCCCTCGCCCAAGGCAACCATGCAGGCCACGATTGTGGTTGTCGGTCTGACGTTTGTGATGGCTTTGTGGCTCGGAGTGATCGACTTTTTCGCGGTTCGCGGCGTGCAGATGCTGCTCCGCTAGGGGACCAACGACCGGACGCGGAACTGCTGATTCCAATGAAGACTGCTCATTCAAATGACTGAACCGATTACCGAGACCGCCAAGCCCGCGATGAAATGGTATGTCGTCCATACCTACTCGGGCTACGAGCACAAGGCCAAGGCCGCGCTCGAGGAGCGGGTGCGCTCGCTCCACAAGGAAGAAAAAATCGGCAAGGTGCTGGTGCCGATCGAGCGCGTGCAGGAACTCGGCAAGGGCGGCGCGCGCAAGGTTTCCAGCCGTAAGTTTTTCCCCGGATACATCTTCGTGCAGATGGTGCTCGACGACGAGACCTGGCACGTCATCAAGAACACCCCGAAAATTACCGGCTTCGTCGGGCATTCCACCAATCCNCCCGAAGTTCCGATTTCCGAAGTCGAAGAGATCNAGCAGCAGATGGAAGAGGGGGCGCTGCGGCCCAAGCCCAAGGTGCTGTTCGAGGTGGGCGAGGCGATCAAAGTCGTTGACGGCCCTTTCCAGGACTTCAACGGCACCGTCGAGGAAGTCAAGCCGGAAAAGGGCAAGGTGCGCGTTCTGATCTCGATCTTCGGCCGCGCAACTCCGGTCGAACTGGACTTTGTGCAGGTAGAGAAGGCCTGAAACGACCATAAAACACTCGATTCGCCGGATGCGCGCGGCTCGCGCGTGCAAGCGGCGTTCGCGACTGAGCAACCAGGAACGATTTTAAAGTGGCTAAGAAAGTAGTCGGATCGATCAAGCTGCAGATTCCAGCCGGCGCGGCGAATCCCTCGCCGCCGGTGGGCCCCGCGCTCGGACAGCGCGGCGTCAATATCATGGAGTTCTGCAAGGCCTTCAACGCCCAGACCCAGAACATGCAGGGCCTGGTCATCCCGGTGATAGTAACCGTCTACGCCGACCGCTCGTTCACCTTCATCACCAAGAGCCCGCCCGCGTCTATTCTGCTGCTGCGCGCGGCGGGAATCGAAAAGGGCTCGCCGATGCCCAACAAGAACAAGGTCGGCAAGGTCACGCGCGCGCAGGTCGAGGAAATCGCCAAGACCAAGCTCAAGGACCTGACCGCGGCCGACCTGGCTGCCGCCGTCAATACCGTTTCGGGCACCGCGCGCAGCATGGGCATCGACGTCACGGATTAAGGCTAAAAAAGATGGCAGGCAAGAAATACAAGGAAGCGGCCAAGAAGATCGATCGCGAAAAGCGCTACACGCTCGAAGAAGCGGTCAAGCTGGTCGTCGATAACAAGGTCGCCAAGTTCGACGAGACGGTCGAGATTGCAGTGCGGCTCGGCGTCGATCCGCGCCAGGCCGACCAAAACGTGCGCGGCACTATCGTGCTTCCGCATGGAACCGGTGCGGTTGCGCGCGTGCTGGTGGTCGCCAAGGGCGAGAAAGAGCGCGAGGCGCGCGAGGCGGGTGCCGACTTCGTCGGCGGCGACGAGATCATAAAGAAGATCCAGGAAGAGAACTGGCTCGACTTCGACCGCGTCATCGCCACGCCCGACATGATGGGCCAGGTCGGACGAATCGGCAAAATCCTTGGACCCCGTGGCCTGATGCCCAATCCCAAGGTTGGCACCGTCACGTTCGATGTCGCCAAGGCGGTCGCCGAGATCAAGGCCGGCAAGGTGGACTACCGCGTGGACAAGGCCGGCGTCGTGCACGCGCGGGTGGGCAAGCTGAGTTTCGGCGAGTCGAAGCTGCTCGACAACGTGCGCGCGATCCTCGGCGCGATCGTTCGCTCCAAGCCTGCCAGCGCCAAGGGAAATTACGTTCGCAGCGTCGCGATTTCCTCGACGATGGGCCCGGGAGTCCGCGTCGATACGGCGCAGGCGGCGCCCAAGGCGCTCGCGGCCGCCGCATAAGTTTTCGTTCGTTGGAGCTGGGTCGGTATAATTAGATGAACAAATCAGAGAAAACTGCGCTGGTCGAAGATCTTAACCAGAGTTTTGGCCGCGCCAGTATTGCGCTCGTGTCCGAATACCGCGGGATGACGGCGGCGGAATCGACCGAGATGCGCAAGCGCTTGCGCGCCGTGCGCGGCGAGATGCGCGTGGCCAAGAACACCCTTGTCCGGCGCGCTATCAAGGGTACCGCGTACGAGGCGCTCGACAGCAACCTCGGCGGACAGGTCGGGCTCATCCTCAGTTACGAGGATCCGGTCGTACTGGCCAAGACCTTCGCGGCGTTCGGGCCGCTGGGCGACAAGCTCAAGCTTCGCGGTGCGGTGCTCGACGGCAAGCCGCTCACGCCCGCGCAGGTCCAGGCGCTGGCGGCCTTGCCGTCGCGCGCGGTGATTTTCGGCCAGTTGCTCGGCCTGTTAAATGCGCCGGCGACTCAGTTGGTCCGCCTGCTCAACGAGCCGGGTTCGTACCTGGCGCGCGTGATCGACGCGATTGGGAAAAAGAACGGCGCTGGCGCTGCGGCTCCAGCGGCGGCTTCATCGGAACCTGCGCCTGAAGCAGCGGCGCCCGCATCTGAGGGATGATTAGAGACTGCTGATTTTGATTCATGAACAACGCCCGGTAGAGGTTTCGCTGAAAAAGCACTCTCACATCTCCCCGGATGCGTGAACAAGGAGAGAAGGTAACATGGCAGAAGCACAACTCAGCCGCGATCAGGTGAAGGATTATCTGAAGAACCTGAGCCTGATCGATGCAGCGGCGCTGGTTAAGGAACTCGAGACCGAGCTCGGCGTATCTGCCGCGGCTCCGGTCGCGATGGCTGCCGCTCCGGCAGCCGGCGGTGCGGCCGCGGCGGCGCCCGAGAAGGAAGAGTTCAACGTCGTGCTGACGGGCTCGGGCGACAAGAAGATCCAGGTGATCAAGGTCGTGCGCGAATTGACCGGTCTGGGCCTCAAGGAGGCCAAGGACCTGGTCGATGGAGCGCCGAAGGCGGTCAAAGAAGGCGTCAACAAAGCCGAAGCCGAAGAGATCAAGAAGAAGCTCGAAGCGGCCGGCGGCAGCGTGGAGCTGAAGTAGGAAGGTCTTAGCCTTTTTGACGCACAACAAAGGGTCGGGAAGTTCACGAGGCGCGGGACTTTTATGCGCGCGCGGATTTCAAACGGTCTTTATCGATGAAGCCGTGGGCACGGGGGAGATCCCTGCGCCCGCGTCCTCTATTGCTTCACGGCGCGCCGAAGTCTGTGGCGCACGCACGGTGAGGTAGCTGATGGCCCAAGTTCATGTAACGAGCAATCTTCGCATTCGCCGCTCCTTCGGCAAGATCAAGAAGATCATCGAGATTCCGAATCTGATCGAGATTCAGAAGCGCTCGTATGACGATTTCCTCCAGGTTGGCGTTTCGACCGAGGACCGCGCGGACGTAGGTCTGCAGGCGGTCTTCAAGTCGGTCTTTCCGATCAAGGATTTCAACGAGACCGCCTCGCTCGAATTCGTCGCCTACGAGCTCGGCACGCCCAAGTACGACGTCGAGGAATGCCATCAGCGCGGCATGACCTACGCGGCGCCGCTGAAGGTCAAGATTCAGCTCGTCATCTGGGACGTCGAGAACGGCCGCCGCTCGATCAAGAACGTCAAGGAGCAGGAAGTTTACTTCGGCGAGATTCCGCTGATGACCGGCAACGGCACCTTCATGGTCAACGGCACCGAGCGCGTCATCGTCTCCCAGTTGCATCGCTCGCCCGGAGTATTTTTCGAGCACGACAAGGGCCGCACCCATTCCACCGGCAAGCTTTTGTACTCGGCGCGAATCATTCCGTATCGCGGCAGTTGGATCGACTTCGAATTCGACCCCCGCGACGTGCTCTACGTCCGCATCGATCGGCGCCGCAAGTTTCCCGCCACCGTGCTCCTGCGCGCGCTCGGCATGACCACCGAGGATCTCCTCAACTACTACTACCGCAAGGACCTGATCGTCCTCGACGCCAAGCAGTACACCAAGCAGTTCGTCGCCGACCATCTGCTCGGTTCGCGCGTCAGCCGCGATGTCAAGGATCCCAAGTCGGGCGAGGTTATCGCGCGCGAGGGCCGCAAGTTCAACAAGGCCATCGTGCGCGCGATGGAGCAGGCGAAGATCAGCGAAGTTCCGATCGCTCTCGACGAGATTGTCGGCCGCGTCTCCGCCCACGATATCGTCGATTCCACCACCGGCGAGGTGCTGATTGGCACCAACGAGGATCTGACCGAGGAAACCCTCGACAAGCTCAAGGCCCACGGCGTAAAAAAGATCGAAGTCCTGTTCACCGAGGACGCCCCCGGCGGCGGTCCGCTGCGCCTCACGCTCGCGCAGGACAAGCTCGGCACGCCCGAAGAAGCCGTAATCGAGATCTACCGCCGCCTGCGTCCCGGCGATCCCCCGACCCAGGAAACGGCGACCACTTTCTTCAACAACCTGTTCTTCAACGCCGAGCGTTACGACCTCTCCAAGGTCGGCCGCCTCAAGCTCAATCACAAGCTCAAGATTGACGTGCCGCTCGAGCAGGGCACGCTGCGCCGCGAGGACATCCTCGAAGTCGTCCGCTACCTGATGGATCTCAAGAACGGCAACGGCCAGGTTGACGATATCGACCATCTCGGCAATCGCCGCGTGCGCGCGGTCGGAGAGTTGGTCGAGAACCAGTTCCGCATCGGGCTGGTCCGCATGGAGCGCGCGATAAAAGAGCGCATGAGCCTCCAGGACATCGAGACCCTGATGCCGCAGGAGCTGGTCAACTACAAGCCGGCTTCCGCCGTGATCAAGGAGTTCTTCGGCTCCTCGCAATTGTCGCAGTTCATGGATCAGACCAATCCGCTCAGCGAAATCGCGCACAAGCGCCGCCTCTCCGCGCTTGGTCCCGGCGGTCTTACCCGCGAGCGCGCCGGATTCGAGGTCCGCGACGTTCACCCGACCCATTACGGCCGCGTCTGCCCGATTGAAACGCCCGAGGGCCCCAATATCGGACTTATCGCGGCGCTCTCGACCTACGCGCGCGTCAACGAATACGGCTTTATCGAGACGCCCTACCGCGAAGTCGAAAACAATCGCGTCACCGATCGAATCGTCTATCTGTCCGCCCTCGACGAGGAAGACAAGGTCATCGCACAGGCCAACGCGCAGCTCGACTCGCACGGCCGCTTCACCGCCGACCTCGTCTCGGCGCGCATCGGCGGCGAGTCCACCGTGGTCCGCGCCGAAGACGTCCAGTACATGGACGTGTCGCCCAACCAGCTCGTCTCGGTGGCCGCGTCTTTGATCCCGTTTCTTGAAAACGACGACGCCAATCGCGCCCTGATGGGATCGAACATGCAGCGCCAGGCCGTGCCTCTCCTCAAGCCCGACGCGCCCCTGGTCGGCACCGGCCTCGAGGGCACCGTCGGCCGCGACTCGGGCGTTACCGTGATCGGCAAGCGCGACGGTATCGTCGAAAGCGTCGATGCCGAGCGAATAGTCGTGCGCGCCGACAAGCAGACCAAGGACCTGCGCGACGCCGGCGTCGATATCTACAATCTGATCAAGTATCAGCGCTCCAATCAGAACACCTGCATCAACCAGCGCCCCATCGTCGTCAAGGGCGAGCGCATCAAGTCCGGCGACGTGCTGGCCGACGGACCGTCAACCGACATGGGCGAGCTGGCGCTGGGCCGCAACGTGCTGGTCGCGTTCATGCCGTGGGGCGGCTACAACTTCGAAGATTCGATCCTGATTTCCGAGCGCGTGGTAAAGGAAGACCTGTTCACCTCCGTGCATATCGAGGAATTCGAATGCATCGCGCGCGACACCAAGCTCGGACCCGAGGAAATCACCCGCGACATTCCCAACGTCGGTGAAGAGGCCCTCAAGGACCTCGACGCCAGCGGCATCATCCGCATCGGCGCCGAAGTCCGCCCGCAGGACATCCTGGTCGGCAAGATAACGCCCAAGGGCGAGACCCAGCTTTCTCCCGAAGAGAAACTGCTGCGCGCCATCTTCGGCGAAAAGGCCGGCGAGGTCCGCGACACCAGCCTGCGCGTGCCGCCGGGCGTCGAGGGCACCGTTATCGACGGCCGCGTGTTTGCCCGCCGCGGAGTGGTCAAGGACGAGCGCACCCAGGAAATCGAAGTGCTCGAGGCCGAGCGTCTCAAGCAGGACGAAGCCGAAGAAGTCCGAATCATCTGCCAGGAAACTCTGCGCAAGCTCAAGAAGTCGCTCGCCGGCAAGAAGCTCGCCGGGCGCGTGATGTCCGACGAGCGCAAGGAGCTGCTCAAGAAGGGCGACACGCTCAGCGCCGAGGAACTCGAAGAGTTGCCGCCCACGCTATGGGGCCAGGTCCGCGTCGAGAACGAATCGGCGCAGGAGGAAGCTGCCCAGGCTATCGCCGCGATGAACGCGAACGTCGAGGCCGTGCAGAATCATTACGGCGCCAAAGTCGAGCGCCTCAAGGCGGGCGACGAACTCGCCCCGGGCGTCATCAAGATGATCAAGGTCTTCGTCGCCATCAAGCGCCGCCTCCAGGTCGGCGACAAGATGGCGGGGCGCCACGGCAACAAGGGCGTGCTCTCGCGCATCCTGCCTGAGGAAGACATGCCGTGCATGGACGATGGGACCCCGCTCGATATCGTGCTCAATCCGCTTGGCGTGCCGTCGCGCATGAACGTCGGCCAGATTCTTGAGACCCATCTGGGATGGGCCGCGCGTGAACTCGGCCACAAAATCGAGGAAGACTTGCGCAGCGGCGTCAGCGCCGCGCAGCTGAAAAAGCGGCTCAAGGATATCTACCCCGAGAAGGAAAGCCACCAGTTTATCGACGAGCTCGCCGAGCCCGATATCTTCAAGCTCGCGGCCAAGGCGCTGGCAGGCGTGCACGTCGCCTCTCCCGTGTTCGACGGCGCCCGCGAAGAGGAAATATTCCAGTTGCTCAAGCGCGCCGATTTGCCCGAGACCGGACAGGCTACCCTGCACGACGGACGCACCGGCTTGCCCTTCGAGCAGCCGGTCACNGTCGGCATCATGTACATGATGAAGCTGCATCACCTGGTCGAAGACAAGATTCACGCGCGTTCGACTGGTCCCTACAGCCTGGTTACCCAGCAGCCGCTGGGCGGCAAGGCTCAGTTCGGCGGGCAGCGGCTCGGTGAAATGGAAGTGTGGGCGCTGGAAGCTTACGGCGCCGCCTACACCTTGCAGGAGATGCTCACGGTTAAGTCCGACGACGTGGCGGGGCGAACGCGGATGTACGAAGCGATCGTCAAGGGCGAGAACACCCTCGAGCCCGGACTGCCCGAGTCGTTTAACGTTATGGTCAAGGAGCTCCAGTCGCTGTGCCTGAACATGGAGCTGCTCGAGCAGCCGCAAAGGGCTTAAGGCCAGGGAGTTATTAAAGAGATGGAAGATCTCTTCGGCATTTTCGAGAAGCCCAAGAATCCACTGGCGTTCAACGCGATCCGGATTTCGATCGCGTCGCCCGAAATGATCCGCTCGTGGTCGCACGGCGAGGTCAAGAAGCCCGAAACGATCAACTACCGGACCTTCAAGCCGGAGCGCGACGGGCTGTTCTGCGCCAAAATTTTCGGGCCCACCAAGGACTACGAATGCAACTGCGGCAAGTACAAGCGCATGCGTCATCGCGGCGTGGTCTGCGAAAAGTGCGGCGTCGAAGTCATTCAGTCCAAGGTCCGCCGCGAGCGCATGGGCCACATCGATCTCGCCGCCCCGGTCGCGCACATCTGGTTCCTGCGCTCGCTGCCGTCGCGAATCGGCACCCTGCTCGACATGACCCTCAAGGAACTCGAAAAGGTCCTCTATTTCGAGTGCTACATCGTAATCGACGCCGGCGAGACTCCCCTCCAGTACAAGGAGCTGCTGACCGAGCGCAAATATCGCGAAGCGCGCGAGCAATACGCCGACGGCTTCAAGGCCGAGATGGGCGCCGAGGCGGTTCGCTCGCTGCTGGGACAACTCGCGCTCGACAAGCTTGCCGGAGAGCTGCGCATCGAGATGAAAGCGACCGCCAGCGAGGCGCGTCGCAAGAAAGTTTCCAAGCGCCTGAAGGTCGTCAACGCGTTTCGCGACTCGGGCAACAAGCCCGAGTGGATGATTCTTACCATCCTGCCGGTGATTCCTCCCGACCTCCGTCCGCTGGTGCCGCTCGACGGCGGCCGCTTCGCCACTTCGGATCTGAACGATCTCTACCGCCGCGTGATCAACCGCAACAACCGGTTGAAAAGGCTCATCGAGCTCAACGCCCCGGACATCATTATTCGCAACGAAAAGCGGATGCTCCAGGAAGCCGTCGATGCGTTGTTTGACAACGGACGGCGCGGCCGCGCGATCACCGGACCGTCCAAGCGTCCGCTCAAGTCGCTCTCCGACATGCTCAAGGGCAAGTCGGGCCGCTTCCGCCAGAACCTGCTCGGCAAGCGCGTCGATTACTCCGGCCGCTCGGTCATCGTGGTCGGCCCCGAACTCAGGCTGCATCAGTGCGGGCTGCCCAAGAAGATGGCGCTCGAGCTGTTCAAGCCGTTCATCTACAACAAGCTCGAAGAAAAGGGCTACGTCACCACCATCAAGAGCGCCAAAAAGATGGTCGAGAAGGAGGGCAAGGACGTTTGGGATATCCTCGACGAGGTTATCCGCGAGCATCCGGTCCTGCTCAATCGCGCGCCCACCCTGCATCGGCTCGGCATCCAGGCCTTCGAGCCGGTGTTGATCGAAGGCAAGGCCATTCAGCTCCATCCCCTGGTATGCGTGGCGTACAACGCCGATTTCGACGGCGATCAGATGGCGGTGCACGTGCCGCTGTCCATCGAGGCGCAGGTCGAGTCGCGCGCGCTCATGATGTCCACCAACAACATCCTGTCGCCCGCGTCGGGCAAGCCGGTAATCGTCCCGACCCAGGACATGGTGCTGGGTCTTTACTACATGACCCGCGAGCGTCCGCTGGCGCACGGCGAGGGCAAGAACTTCGCCAACGTCGAGGAAGTGCGAATCGCGTACGATCACGAGGAAATCAGCCTGCACGCGAAAATCACGGTCCGGATGTCGCCGCTGCTCGCGACCGGAATCGTGCCCGCAGCGCCCGAGACCAACGGGCATCTTCGCAGCAAGAAGGATCGCGCCGCCGCAGCCGCCGCGGCCGCCGCCGCGATGCCGCGCTACGAGCGCGTCACCACCACCGTCGGCCGCGTGCTGTTGTACGAAATCGTGCCGCCCGAGATTCCGTTCACCGAGCTCAACAAGACGATGAAGAAAAAGGAGCTCGGCAACCTTATCGACATCGTATATCGCCGCGCCGGCGACAAGGCGACGGTCATCTTCGCCGACCGGCTCAAGGACATCGGCTTTGAATTCGCCACCAAGGCGGGAATCTCGATCTCGATCAAGGATATGACGATTCCGCCCCAAAAGGCCCATCTGCTCGACGGCGCACAGAAGCAGGTCAACGAGATTCAGCAACAGTACAACAACGGCGTCATCACCGACGGCGAGCGCTACAACAAGGTCGTCGATATCTGGGCCGAAGTTCAGGACCAAATCGGCAGCGCCGTTATCAAGGGCCTCTCCACCCAGGTCTTCGGCAAGAACGACAAGGGCGAGACCATCACCGGCCCGTCGTTCAATCCGATCTTCATCATGGCCGACTCGGGCGCCCGCGGTTCCGAGCAGCAGATTCGCCAGTTGGCTGGCCTGCGCGGCCTGATGGCGAAGCCGTCGGGTGAAATCATCGAGACTCCGATCACCGCGAACTTCCGCGAGGGCCTCACTGTCCTCCAGTACTTCATCTCGACCCACGGCGCGCGCAAGGGCCTGGCCGACACCGCGCTCAAGACCGCCAACTCCGGCTATCTGACCCGGCGCCTGGTTGACGTCGCGCAGGACTCGATCATCAGCGAGGACGATTGCGGCACGCTGGACGGAATCGAGATGTCGCCGCTGGTCGAAGGCGGCGAGATAATCGAGGGTCTCGGCGATCGCGTGCTCGGACGCGTCGCGCTCGAAGACATCCGCGACGCGTTCACCAACGAAGTGCTGGTGCAAGCCAACGAGATGATCGACGAGGACAAGGTAAAGCGAATCGAAGACGCCGGCGTCGAGCGAATCAAGATTCGCTCGGTGCTGACCTGCCAGTCGCGCCAGGGCGTGTGCGTCAAGTGTTACGGACGCGATCTCGGCCGCGGCCATCTGGTCAACCGCGGCGAATCGATCGGAATTATCGCCGCCCAGTCCATCGGCGAGCCCGGCACCCAGCTCACGATGCGTACCTTCCATATCGGCGGCACCGCCAGCCGGCGCGCCGCCGATACCACCCTCGAGGTCCGCAACGAGGGCGTGATGCGCCTGCATGGCGTCAACACGGTCAAGAGCCGCGACGGCAACCTGGTCGTCATGACCCGCCACGGCGAGGTCGTTATTGCGGCCCAGGTCACCGACGAAGGCGGCCGCGTCCGCGAGCGCGAACGCGAGCGCTATCCCCTCGTCTACGGCGCCAAGCTGCGCAAGGCCGAGGGCGACAAGGTCAAGCCCGGCGAGCTGATCGCGGAATGGGATCCTTACACCACCCCGATCATCACCGAAGTCGGCGGCACGGTTAAGTACGGCGATATCCTCGAAGGCAAAACCATGGAGGAGCGGGTCGACGAACGAACCGGCGCGCGCTCCAACGTTATCGTCGAGTTCAAGGACCTCGACGTACGCCCGCGTATCTCGATCAAGGACGCGTCGGGCAAGACCGCCAAGCTGCCCAGCTCGAACAACGTCGCGCGCTACTTCCTGCCGGTCGGCGCGTATATCACCGTGGCCGAAGGCGCCGCGGTCGAGCCCGGCGACGTGATCGCGAAGATCCCGCGCGAGACCACCAAGACCAAGGACATCACCGGCGGTCTGCCCCGCGTCGCCGAATTGTTCGAAGCGCGCAAGCCCAAGGAATTCGCCGTCATCTCGGAAATCGACGGACAGGTTTCGTTCGGCAAGGACACCAAGGGCAAGCGCAAGGTCGAAGTCACGCCCGAAATCGGCGAGAAGCGCGAATACCTGATCCCCAAGGGCAAGCATATCGCGGTCCACGAGGGCGATATCGTCAAGGCCGGCGAGCCGCTGATGGAAGGCTCGTCCAATCCGCACGACATCCTGACGATCCTCGGCGAAAAGGCGCTGGCGAAATACCTGGTTGACGAAATCCAGGAAATCTACCGGCTCCAGGGCGTGCGCATCAACGACAAGCACATCGAGGTGATCGTGCGCCAGATGCTGCGCCGCGTGCGTATCAAGGAAGTCGGCGACACGCCGTTCCTGGTCGGCGATCAGGTCGAGAAATGGCGCTTCGACGAGGAGAACGGCCGCGTGCTTACGCGCGGCGGAGAGCCTGCAATCGCGGAGCCGCTGTTGCTCGGAATCACCAAGGCGTCGCTGTCCACTGAGAGTTTCATCTCGGCGGCGTCGTTCCAGGAAACCACGCGCGTGCTCACCGAGTCGGCGATCAACGGCAAAGTTGACAGGCTGGTCGGACTGAAAGAAAACGTGATCATGGGACGCTTGATTCCGGCCGGCACCGGCATGAACTTGTACAACCGGATGGTGGTCAAGGTCGAAGGCGCCGCGACCGAAGAAGACGCACAAAAACCGGAGCTGGCGGCCGCGCCCCCACCCGGCGGAGATTGACACGGCGGGTCTGGTCCCGTACATAATGATGTTTCCCCCAAGGGCATAAGTGTCCTTGGGGGGTTTGTTTGAACACCGCGTCCCACTAGAGGCAATCCGGCGTACCGGGCTGGCGCGATGCGAGCGCCGAGCGGTCTCAAGAGTCGGCGAACGTCCAGTGGATACGCTGGTCGAATGGGTACGCTGGTCAAAATGGAAGAAATGGAAATTATAACGTGCCGACGATAAACCAGTTGATCCGACAGGCGCGCGTGAAAAAGCGCTTCAAGGTTAAGGCGCGCGCGCTCGAAGGCTCGCCTCAGAAACGCGGCGTGTGCACGCAGGTGAAGACGACTACGCCCAAGAAGCCCAACTCCGCGCTGCGCAAAGTCGCGCGCGTGCGGCTCTCCAACGGGATCGAGGTGAATACCTATATCCCGGGCGTTGGACACAACCTGCAGGAGCATTCCGTGGTGCTGGTTCGCGGCGGTCGCGTGCGCGATCTGCCGGGCGTTCGCTATCACGTGATTCGCGGCACCCTCGACTCGATCGGCGTGCAGGAGCGGCGCAAGAGCCGTTCCAAGTACGGGTCGAAGAAACCCAAGTAGAGTTATATGTCTCGCAAAGGACAAATTCGCGTCCGCGAAATTCCAGCGGACCCCAAGTATCACGACCGCACCGTCGCGAAGTTCATGAACGTCGTGATGGAACGCGGCAAGAAGTCGCTCGCCGAGCAGATCTTCTATCACGCGCTCGATCTCGTCGCGGAACGCTCGAAGGAAGACGGCCTGGTCGTCTTCAAACGCGCGCTCGACAATGTTCGTCCGGCGGTCGAGGTTCGCTCGCGCCGGGTCGGCGGCGCCAACTACCAGGTGCCGAGCGAGGTGCGCCCGGTGCGGCGTAATTCGCTGGCGATGCGATGGCTGGTTGCGGCGGCGCGCGCGCGCGGCGAGAAGTCGATGGAAGAGCGGCTGGCCGCCGAAATCCTCGACGCGGCCGCCAATCGCGGCGGCGGGGTCAAGAAGCGCGAAGACACACATCGAATGGCCGACGCCAACAAGGCGTTCGCCCACTACCGCTGGTAATCACCGAGTTTTTTTAGATGGCTCGTCAGACACCAATAGAACGGGTGCGCAATATCGGCATCATGGCGCACATCGATGCCGGCAAGACCACCACCACCGAGCGTGTGCTCTTCTATACCGGCATCAACTACAAGATCGGCGAGGTCCACGAAGGCACCGCGACGATGGACTGGATGGTGCAGGAGCAGGAGCGCGGCATCACGATCACCTCGGCGGCGACCACCTGTTTCTGGCGCGACAACCGCATCAATATTATCGACACGCCGGGACACGTCGATTTCACAATCGAGGTCGAGCGCTCGCTGCGCGTGCTCGACGGCGCGGTCGCGGTGTTCTGCGCGGTCGGCGGCGTCGAGCCGCAGTCGGAAACCGTCTGGCGCCAGGCCGATAAGTACCGCGTGCCGCGGGTTGCATTTATCAACAAGATGGACCGCGTCGGCGCGGAGTTCGAGCGCGTCGTGCAGGAGATGCGCGACAAGCTCAAGGCCACGCCGCTGCTGTTGCATCTGCCGATCGGCGCCGAGGAAAAGTTCACCGGTCTGATCGATCTCATCGATCAGAAGGCGCTGATTTGGGACGAGGATCGGCTCGGCGCGGAGTATCGCGTCACCGAGATCCCCGCCGATTTGAAAGAGCAGGCCGCGGGATATCGCGACAAGATGATCGAGTCGCTCGCCGATCACGACGAGCACATCATGGAACTTTATCTCGAGGGCAAGGTGCCCGAGCCGGCCGCGATTCGCGCCGCGATTCGCGCCGCCACGCTCAAGATGGCGATTACGCCGGTGATTCTCGGCTCCGCGTTCCGCAACAAGGGCGTGCAGCCGATGCTCGACGCGGTCGTCGACTACCTGCCGTCGCCGCTGGACCTGCCGCCCGTCGTCGGCAAGGTCGGCGACAAGATCGAAGAGCGATGGCCGCGTGACGACGCGCCGTTCTCCGCGCTCGCGTTTAAGATAATGAACGATCAGCACATGGGGACGCTCACCTTCATCCGGGTTTATTCGGGCAAGCTGGAAAGCGGCTCGTCGCTGCTCAATTCGACGCGCGGCAAGCGCGAACGAATCGGCCGGATGCTCAAGATGCACGCGAACAAGCGCGAGGATATCACCGAGGTTTACGCCGGCGACATTTGTGCGGTCGGGCTTCGCGATACGACCACCGGCGACACGCTATGCGATCCGGCCGCGCCGATAGTGCTCGAGTCGATCGAGTTTCCCGAGCCGGTCATCCAGATCGCGATCGAGCCCAAGACCAAGGCCGACCAGGAGAAGCTCGGCGAGGCGCTCCAGAAGCTCGCCAAGGAAGACCCGTCGTTCCGCGTCAGCGTCAACAAGGAAACTTCGCAGACCCTGATTTCGGGGATGGGCGAGTTGCATCTCGAGATCATCGTCGATCGGATGCTCCGCGAGTTCAAAGTTGACGCCAATGTCGGCAAGCCGCAGGTCGCGTACCGCGAAACGATCAAGCGCGCGGCTGAAGCCGAGGGCAAGCTGGTTCGCCAGAGCGGCGGTCACGGACAATTCGCCGTGGTCGAGCTGCGAATCGAGCCGCTCGCCAAGGGCGGCGGCTTCGAATTCGAGGACGGCACCAAGGGCGGATCGATCTCGCGCAACTTCATTCCGGCGATCGAAGACGGCGTGAAAGAGGCGATGGAAAATGGCGTCGTCGCCGGCTATCCGATGGTCGATATCAAGGCTATCGTGATCGACGGGAAGGAACACGATGTGGACTCGTCGGAACTCGCGTTCAAAATCGCGGGCTCGATGGCGTTCAAGGAAGCTTGCGAAAAGGCCGAGCCGATTTTGCTCGAGCCCGTTATGGATGTCGAGGCCGTCACCCCGCAGGAGTTCATGGGCGAAGTGATCGGCGATCTCAGCGGGCGGCGCGGCAAGATTCTCGACATGGAAAATCGCGCCGGCGCGCAGGTCATCGAGGCCCGCGTCCCGCTCGCCACCATGTTCGGTTACGCCACGCGGCTGCGCTCGATGACCCAGGGCCGCGCAACTTACACCATGCAGTTCGGCGCGTACGAACCCGTGCCGCGAAATATTTTTGAAGAATTGACGGCGCTCAAGCGCGCATCATAGGGACTTGCGAGCAAGGGTCTCAATCGGAGGTTACTTAAATGGGAAAGGCTAAATTTGAACGCACCAAGCCGCACGCCAACGTCGGCACCATTGGTCATATCGATCACGGCAAGACCACTTTAACCGCCGCGATTACCAAGGTCCTCGCGTCAAAGAAGCTGGCCGTCTTCACCGCTTTCGATCAGATCGACAAGGCGCCCGAAGAGAAAGAGCGCGGCATCACGATTTCCATCGCTCACGTCGAATACGAAACGCTCAAGCGCCACTACGCGCACGTCGACTGCCCCGGACACGCCGACTACATCAAGAACATGATCACCGGCGCCGCGCAGATGGACGGCGCAATTCTGGTGGTCGGCGCCAACGACGGCCCGATGCCGCAGACGCGCGAGCATATCCTGCTCGCATACCAGGTCGGCGTGCCGTCGATCGTCGTGTTCATGAACAAGGTCGACATGGTTGACGACCCCGAGTTGCTCGACCTGGTCGAGCTCGAAGTGCGCGACCTGCTCAGCAAGTACAATTACAAGGGCGACGACGTGCCCGTCATTCGCGGCAGCGCTCTCAACGCGCTCAACTGCGGATGCGGCAAGGCCGACTGCCCCAACTGCAAGCCGATTCTCGATCTCATGGATGCGGTGGACAACTTCATCCCGCAGCCCAAGCGCGAGACCGAAAAGCCGTTCCTGATGCCGGTCGAAGACGTGTTCTCGATCTCGGGCCGTGGCACCGTCGTCACCGGTCGTGTCGAGAAGGGCAAGGTGAAGGTCGGCGAGGAAGTCGAAATCGTCGGCTTCAGGGATACCACCAAGACGGTGGTCACCGGCGTCGAGATGTTCCGCAAGCTGCTCGACGAAGGCCAGGCGGGAGACAATATCGGCGTCCTGCTGCGCGGCCTCAAGCGCGAAGACGTCGAGCGCGGACAGGTGCTCGCCAAGCCCGGGTCGATTACGCCGCACACCAACTTCGAGGCCTCGGCGTACATCCTGACCAAGGACGAAGGCGGCCGCCATACTCCGTTCTTCACCGGCTATCGCCCGCAGTTCTATTTCCGCACCACCGACGTGACCGGAGTGCTCACGCTGCCCGAGGGCACCGAGATGGTGATGCCGGGCGACAACATTAAAATACTTGGCGAGCTGATCACGCCGGTCGCGATGGACGAAGGGCTGCGCTTCGCCATCCGCGAGGGTGGCCGCACGGTCGGCGCCGGCGTCGTTTCGAAAATTCTGAAGTAACGGACACCGAACAAGGGTGCGCAATCGAGCGGAGATGGAGCGGAGCGCTTAACGAATCGGGCGCGGTATACCTGGATGAACGACAAGATACGCATACGCCTCAAGGCGTACGACTACCGCCTGCTCGATCAGTCGGTTCGCGAAATCGTGGACACCATCCGGCGCACCGGCGGCCGCGTGGCTGGCCCGATTCCGCTGCCGACCCGCATAGAGCGCTTCACCGTCAACCGCTCGCCGCACGTGGACAAGAAGTCGCGCGAGCATTTTGAAATTCGTACTCATAAACGTCTGCTCGACGTCCTCGAGCCGACCCAGCAGACCATCGACGCGCTGGGCAAGCTCGACCTGGCCGCGGGCGTGGACGTCGAAATCAAGCTCGAGTAGGGCCGATGCTGACCGGATTGATTGGAAAAAAAATCGGAATGACCCAGATGACCGACGCCGCCGGCCGCGTGCGCGCCGCCACCGTGTTGACGCTGGGTCCATGCACCGTCTCCCAGTTGAAGACCGCGGCGACTGACGGCTACGAAGCCGTGCAGGTCACCTTCGGCAAAAAAAAGCTCAGCCGCGTGACCGGCGGCGAGCGCGGACATTTCGCCAAGGCCAACATCGGGGCCGGAATCAGATCGGGCGAGTTCGAACGCCGCGGCGAGGGCGAGTTGAAGCTCGGACAGCCGATTGCGGCTGCCGACGTGTTCAAGGTCGGCGATCAGGTGGACGTAACCGGCGTCTCGAAGGGCCACGGCTACGCCGGCGTCATCAAGCGCCACCATTTCTCCGGCTTCCCCGGCTCCCACGGCACCCACGAGTATTTCCGCCACGGCGGATCGATCGGCAACCGCTCGTATCCCGGGCGCGTGCGCAAAGGGATGAGGATGGCGGGGCAGATGGGCAATGAGACCGCCTCGATCCTGAATCTCGAAGTGATCGAGATACTTCCCGACGACAACGCAGTCGTCGTGTCGGGCGCGGTGCCGGGACCCGACGGCGCTTTGCTCGTCGTCCATCACGCGGCCCGCCCGCGCCGCCGCTCGAACGCCAAGGTGACGGCCAATGCCTGAGCGGAAAGAAAATCTATCGCCGGTCAAGCTGCCGCTGTACTCGGCCGCCCATGAAAAAGTCGGCGAGCTCGAAGTCGCCGGCGCAGTTTTCGGCCGCGACGGCGATCTGTCGCTGCTCCACGAGGCGGTCCGGATGCAGCTTGCCAATCGGCGCTCCGGAACGGCGTCCACCAAGACCAAGGGACTCATCTCCGGCGGTGGCCGCAAGCCGTGGCGGCAGAAGGGAACCGGACGCGCGCGCGCAGGATCGACCCGATCGCCGATATGGCGTCACGGCGGAACCATCTTCGGCCCGCAGCCGCGCGACTATTCATACAAGATGCCGAAGAAGGCGTGGCGCGCCGCGCTCTGCCTCGCGATTTCCGATCGCGCCCGCAACGGCAAACTGTTTGTCGTCGAGTCGCTCGATCTGCCGGAGCCGAAAACCAAAGCCGCCAAGGCCGCGCTCGACAAGCTCGGCCTCGAGCACGCGCTGATACTGCTGGGCGAGGGCGACGGTAAGTTTCTTCTCGCCGCGCGCAACCTCGCCGCGCACAAGGTGCTCGCGCTGGAAGGGCTTAACGTTTACGACGTGCTCAATTACCGGGAACTCGTGATGACCAGTCGGACCGCCAAGGCGATCGAAGCCCGATTTGCCGGAGAAGCGAAATGAGCAGCCCCGAGAGTCTGATTCTCGCGCCCATTATCACCGAGAAGGGCACCATGGCCAGCGAAAAGGCCGGCCAGGTGCTGTTCCGCGTGCGCCCCGGGGCGAGCAAGGACAAGATCCGCGAGGCCGTCGAGCAACTGTTCAAGGTCACCGTCCTCAAGGTCCGCACTTCGAACTTCATGGGCAAGGAACGGAAAAAGGGCGCAATCAAGGGCCGCCAGATGGACTGGAAGAAGGCCTACGTAACCCTCAAGGAAGGCGACAAGATCGAATTCTTCGAAGGTCTGTAAGCGGCAGAGCGCGATGCCTGGACGAGAGCTGGTAGCTAGACAGAAGAGATACTGAGAAAAGAAGAATGGCAGTCATACAATTAAATCCGCGCACCCCCGGCCAGCGCTTCATGCAGATAGCGGATTTCTCCGGGCTCACCAAAAAAGAGCCCGAGAAAAGCCTGCTGGTCCCGCTCAAGCGCACCGGCGGGCGCAACAATCGCGGCCGCATGACCTCGCGTCATCGCGGCGGCGGACACAAGCGCCGCCTTCGCCTGATCGATTTCAAGCGCAACCGTGACGGTATTTCGGCCGTCGTCTTCGCGCTCGAATACGATCCCAATCGCTCCGCCAATATCGCGCTGCTCCACTATGCCGACGGCGTCAAGACCTACATCCTGGCCCCCGACGGGCTCAAGGTCGGCGCCAAAGTCGAGTCGGGCGAGAACGCCGACATCAAGCCGGGCAACGCGCTCATGCTCAAGAACATCCCGCTCGGCACCGTCGTCCACGCCATCGAGATGAAACCGGGAGCGGGCGCGAAGCTCGCGCGCGGCGCGGGTGTGCAGGCTCAGTTGATGGCGAAAGAGGGCAAGATGGCGCTGCTCAAGCTGCCCTCGGGCGAGCAGCGGATGGTGCAGGCCGATTGCCGCGCCACCATCGGCCAGGTCGGCAATCTCGACCACGAAAATATTTCTATCGGCAAGGCCGGACGCTCGCGATGGCTGGGCAAGCGCGGTCATGTGCGTGGAGTCGCGATGAACCCGGTTGACCATCCGCACGGCGGTGGCGAGGGCAAGTCGAAGGGAAACCATCCCCAGTCGCCGTGGGGCCAGCCCGCCAAGGGATACAAGACGCGCAAGAAGCAGCCGTCGGACAATCTGATCGTCAGCCGCCGGCCGCGCGGGAAGCATTAATCGTTATGGCCAGGTCACTCAAAAAAGGTCCCTTCGTTGACGGGCATCTGCTGAAAAAAGTCACCGCCGCGACCGCCTCGGGCGACAAGCGAATCATCAAGACCTGGTCGCGGCGGTCGATGATAACGCCGGACATGATCGCGCTGACGTTCGCCGTCCACAACGGGCACAAGTTCATCCCCGTGTACTGCACCGAGAACATGGTCGGCCACAAGCTCGGCGAATTCGCGCCGACCCGGACCTTCCACGGTCATGCCGGCGATCGCAAGGGCGAAGTGAAGTCGGCCGCCGCCGCTCCCGCCGCACCGCCTCCGGCCGCGGCCAAGGCGTAAGCGGGGAAGTTGTAACAGTCATGGAATCCGTATCGCGAACCCGCTTCATCAGGATCTCGCCGCGCAAGCTCAAGCTCGTGTGCGAGCTGATCGCGGGCAAGAAAGTCGATCACGCGCTGTCGATCCTCGAGTTCACGCCCAAGAAGGCGGCCCGGTTCGTCTCTAAAACTTTGCTTGCCGCAATCGCCAACGCGCGCGATCAGCAGAACGTGGACGAGGACAAGTTGTTCGTAAAACGCGCGACCGCCGACACCGGGCCGACCTGGAAGCGATCGCTCATGCGCGCACATATGCACGCGACGCCAATCCACAAACGCACCAGCCATCTCACGGTAATCGTGGACGAGCGGGCGTCCTGAGGTCTTCGATGGGACAGAAAGTACATCCGCGCGGATTTCGCCTCGGCATCATCGAAAGCTGGGACTCCAGATGGTACGCCAGCCACGACTACGCCAAGCTGCTGCACGAGGATTTGAAGCTGCGCGATTTCATCAAGAAGCGGCTCTACCACGCCGGCATCTCGCGGATTGAAATCGAGCGGATGGCCAACAAGGCCAAAATAAATATTTACACCGCGCGCCCCGGCATCGTCATCGGCAAGAAGGGCGCCGAAATCGACAAGCTCAAAGTAGATATCCAGAAGCTGATGAAAGGGCGCGACTCGTTTATCAATATCCACGAGGTGCGCCGCCCCGACCTCGACCCGCAGCTGGTCGCCGAGAATATCGCGCTCCAGCTCGAGCGCCGCGTCGCCTTTCGCCGCGCGATGAAGGAAGCCGTCACGCGCGCGATGCGGATGGGCGCGCAGGGCATCAAGGTCCACGTCGCCGGACGCCTGGGCGGTGCGGAAATCGCGCGTCAGGAATGGTACCGCGAGGGTCGCGTGCCCCTGCAGACGCTGCGCGCGGACGTGGCTTACGGATTTGCCGAAGCGCGCACGACCTACGGCCAGATCGGCGTGAAGGTCTGGATTTTCCGCGGCGAAGTCCTCACCCGCAAGGATGCGGACGCGAAACGCGCAGGCACGCCTGCGCAGGCGAATTGAAGAAGTAGGATGCTCGCACCAAAAAAAGTTAAATGGCGCAAAATGATGAAGGGCCGCGTCCGCGGCGCCGAGTCGCGCGGTCTCACCCTCGCGTTCGGCGACTACGGACTCAAGTCGCTCGAGACTTGCCGCATCGATACCCGCGCGCTCGAAGCCGCTCGTATCGCGCTGACCCGCCATATCAAGCGCGGCGGCCGCGTCTGGATTCGCGTCTTCCCCGACAAGCCCTTCACCAAGAAGCCGGCCGAAACCCGCATGGGCAAGGGCAAGGGCTCGCCCGAGGGATGGGTCGCGTGCGTCAGGCCCGGCAGGATTCTGTTCGAGATGGAAGGCGTCGATTACGCCACCGCAAAAGAAGCGATGCGCCTGGCGGCGCACAAGCTGCCGATAAAAACAATTATGATCCAGCGCGAGGAGGGCGGCCTTGGAGCTTGATGAACTAAGGCAGATGACCGCGCCGGATTTGCGCGTCAAGGAGCGCGAGGCGCGCGAGGAAATTTTCCGGCTGCGGCTCAAGCTGCGCACCAATCAGCTGGATAATCACGCCGGCTATCGGCGCGCGCGCCGCGAGTTGGCGCTCATCATGACTTTGCTCGGCGAGAAGACGCGCGGTGTGGCCGCGGCGGACAAGAAGGTAGCCAATGCGGGAAAGAATTAAACGTCGCGAGGGCACTGTCGTGTCCGCCAAGATGACCAAAACCGTCCTGGTCAGGGTGGACCGCATGGTTGAGCATCCCCTCTACGGCAAGCGCGTGCGCCGGAGCACCCGCTTCATGGCGCACGACGAACGCGGCGAGTGCAAGGAAGGCGATCGCGTGCAGATTATCGAGTCGCGCCCGCTCTCCAGGAACAAGCACTGGCGCGTCAGCCGCATTCTCAAAAAGGCCGCGGGGTAGGGCGCGATGGTACAGGTACAAACGGTTCTGGATGTCGCCGACAACTCGGGCGCCCGCAAAGTGATGTGCATCAAGGTGCTCGGCGGCTCCAAGCGCCGATACGCGTCGGTCGGCGACGTGATCGTGGTCGCGGTCAAAGAGGCGATTCCCAACGCCAAGGTCAAAAAGGGCGACGTCTCGCGCGCGGTTATCGTGCGAACCGCCAAGGAAATCAGCCGCGACGACGGCAGTTACATCCGCTTTGACGGCAACTCGGCCGTGCTGCTCGACAAGGATCACGAACCGCTGGGCACCCGCATCTTCGGCCCCGTGGCCAGGGAACTGCGTGCGAAGAAATTTCTGAAAATAATCTCGCTCGCGCCGGAGGTGCTGTGATGGCGTCGGCGAAGTATAAGATCAAGAAGAATGATACCGTGATGGTCGTCACCGGCCGCGACCGCGGCAAGACCGGCAAGGTGATGCGCGTGCTGCCGGAGCGCGGACGCGTCGTCGTCGAGCGGCTCAATATCGTCAAGCGTCACAGCAAGCCGCGCGGTGCGCAGAGCCCCGGCGGTATCGTCGAGAAGGAAGCGCCCATCGCCATCTCGAACGTCATGATTTTTTGCGATCGCTGCAACGCTCCGGTCAGGGTCGGGGTCAAGGTTGCCGATGACGGCGCCAAGAGCCGGGTCTGCCGCCGCTGCGGCGAAGTGATAGGTAACGACTGATGGCCGACAAAAAGGAAAAGCCCGACAAGGCCGAGCAGGCCGCCAAGGCCGAACAGACCGCCAAGTCCGACCAGGCTGCCAAGGCCAAGCGCGAAGGCAAGGCCCGCCAGGCTCAGCAGAAGCAGGCGTCCGAAGAAGCCAAGGCCGCGGCTGCGGCGCCGCTGCCGCCCGAGCCCAAGCTGCCGGCCCGCCTGCACGTTCGGTTCGACAATGAGATCGCGCCGGCGCTGATGCGCGAGCTCAAAATAGACAACCGGATGCGGGTGCCGCGCCTCCAGAAGATCACGATTAACATGGCGCTCCAGGAAGCGCGCGACAACGTCAAGATCCTCGACTCCGCGCTCGAAGAGCTCAAGGTAATCGCCGGGCAAAAGCCGGTGCTGACCCGCGCGCGCAAGGCGATTTCGAACTTCAAGCTGCGCCAGGGGATGCCGATTGGCGTGATGGTGACGCTGCGGCGCGAAAAGATGTGGGAGTTTTTCGACCGGCTGGTGAATATCTCGCTGCCGCGCGTGCGCGACTTCCGCGGGGTCAGCGACAAGGCGTTTGACGGCCGCGGCAACTACTCGCTCGGGCTGAAGGAACATACGATTTTTCCCGAACTCAATCTCGACAAGGTCGAGAAGGTGAAGGGTTTGACAATTTCGATCACGACCACGGCGCGCAGCGATTTCGAGGGGCTGACGCTGCTTCGCGCGCTCGGGATGCCGATGCGGGGAGCGGCGGAGCGCGAGGCGGAAGCGGCCAAGGCGGCAGCCGCCGTGCAGGCCCACGCCGCCGCCAGGGCTGCGGTCGCGGCTGCGGCAACGCCGCCGGCGCCGGAGCAGGGAGCATAAGGATAGTTGAATGGCGAAAACGTGCCTGCGGGTTAAGGCAACCCGCAAACAAAAATTCAAAGTGCGCCAGTACAACCGCTGCCCGCTATGCGGACGCGCGCGCGCGTACTATCGGCGTTTCAAGATGTGCAGGCTTTGCCTGCGCAAACTGGCGCTCGACGGCAAGTTGCCGGGCGTGATCAAGGCGAGTTGGTAAGAGAGACGAATCATGTCGCAGACCGATCCGATTGCAGAACTGCTTACGCGAATCCGCAATGCGATGCGTGCGCGGTACAATGAACTCACTATTCCTCATTCACGGCTGCGCGAGGCAATTTGCCGCGTGCTGATGGCCGAGGGTTTCCTCGGCGGCGTCGAAGTCGGCGGTGAAGTGCCCAAGAAGATGCTGGCGCTCAAACTTCGTTACTCGCCGACGCGCGAATCCGTGATCCGCGGAATCGACCGCATCAGCAAGCCGAGCAATCGGCGCTACGCGGGCGCTGCGGAGATCGGCAAGGTGCGGGGTGCGATGGGCGTACAAATCGTATCGACGCCGCTCGGCGTGATGACCGGACGCGAGGCGCGGCGCAGAAAAGTCGGCGGCGAAATCCTCTGCAGGGTTTGGTGATCGGCGATGTCGCGGATAGGAAGACTGCCGATTCATCTCGATAAGAGCGTCAAGGCGTCGATCGCCGGCGGGACGCTTAAAGTCGAGGGCCCCAAGGGCAAGCTCGAGCTCCGGCTTCATCCCGGCTTCAGCGCCGAGATCAAGGATTCGGAAATCGTCGTGAAGCGGCCGGGCGATACCAGCGAAGAGCGCTCCATTCACGGTCTCATGCGCAAGTTGATCGCCAACATGGTCGAGGGCGTCGGCAAGGGCTTTACCCGCGTACTCGAGATAAACGGCGTCGGCTACCGCGCCGAAGCCAAGGGCAATCAAGTCAACCTGACGCTCGGCTATTCGCATCCGATCGTCTATCAGCTTCCGCCCGGGGTCACCGCCAAAGTCGAGAAACTGGTGACCGTTACCCTCGAGAGCGCCGACCGTCAGTTGCTCGGCACGGTCGCGGCGCAGATTCGCGAACTCAGGCCGCCCGAACCGTACAAGGGCAAGGGAATCAAGTACGCGAGCGAAACAATTCGCCGCAAGGCCGGCAAGGCCGCGGCGGGCTCCACATCGGCATAAAGGTTAGTTGCGATTATGGCTGTTGAACGATCGGAAAAACGCAAGCTGCGCCAGAACCGGGTGCGGCGCAAGGCGGTCGGGGTCGACCAGCGGCCGCGGCTCTCGGTCTTCCGCTCGCTGCATCATATTTACGCCCAGGTTATCTCCGACGAGAGCGGACGTACGCTGGCCGCGGCTTCGACCGAAACCGCCGGCGTGCGCGAGGGGCTCAAGAGCAAGCGCAACCTGGCGGCCGCCAAGGCCGTGGGCAAGGCGATTGCCGAGCGATGCCTTCAGAGCGGGATTTCGAGCGTCGTGTTCGACCGAAACGGTTTTCTCTATCACGGCCGCGTCAAGGCGCTGGCCGATGCGGCGCGCGAAGCGGGGTTAAAATTTTGAACGGCAGGCAACGAACGCTAAGAGAAAGCGCGGTCACGCAGCGAATCGATCCGCAGGGCCTCGAGATCAAAGAAAAGGTCGTGCATATCAACCGCGTCGCCAAAGTCGTCAAGGGTGGACGGCGCTTCAGCTTCAGCGCGCTGGTGGTCGCGGGCGATCACAACGGGCTGGTCGGATTCGGGTTGGGCAAGGCCAACGAAGTGCCCGAGGCGATTCGCAAGGGCGTCGATCGGGCCAAGAAAAGCCTGGTGCGTGTGCCGATTCAGGACGGCACGATTCCGCACGAAGTGGTCGGACGCTTCGGCGCGGGCCGCGTTGTGCTGCGGCCGGCTGCCGAGGGCACCGGAGTGATCGCGGCGGGCGGTGTGCGCGCGGTGGTCGAGCTGGCGGGAATCCGCAATATTTTGACCAAGCGGCTGGGCTCGTCGAATCCTCACAACCTGGTCAGAGCGACGCTCGAGGCGTTGGGCGAACTGCGCAGCATGCAGGATATTAATCGACTTCGCGGACGCACGCCGGATCATCCCGAAGCTGCCGCGTGACCCATTGGCACGGGAGGCCAGAGAGGAAAAATGAAGCGACGCTCAGGTTACGCAAGGCTCTGGTGATAGAGGAATACGATGTCCGATAAAATTCGCGTGAAGCTCGTCGGCAGTCCGATCAGCACCAATCGGCGCGTGCGCGAGACGGTCAAGGGCCTGGGCCTGGGCAAAGTCGGCAGCGTGCGCGAGCTCAAGCGCAGCGCCGCGGTCGAAGGGATGGTCAAGCGTCTGAAGCATCTGGTGGTCGAGCTCAAGGATTAGGNTCAGTCATGGATTTGAAGGATTTACAACCGTCTCCCGGNTCGACGCATCGCAAACGCCGCGTCGGCAGGGGAATCGGCTCCGGCCACGGCAAGACTGCCGGCCGCGGGCATAAGGGACTGGGCTCGCGCTCGCACGGCAACACGCCGCCGAGTTACGAAGGCGGCCAGATGCCGCTGCAGCGACGCTTGCCCAAGCAAGGTTTTCGACGCACGCTAAGGGCCCAGGCGCGCCGCGACGAATTCGCAATTGTGAACCTGTCGCGGCTGGGCGACTTCGCCGACGGCGTCACGATCGATGCGGCCGCGCTCGCCGCGCGCGGACTGATTCCCGCCGGCCGCAAGGTCAAGGTTTTAGGCGACGGCGATCTGAAGAGCAAGATTAAAGTGCGCGCCGATGCGTTCTCGAAAAGCGCGATGGACAAAATCGCCGCCGCGGGCGGCGTCGCGGAGTTGGTAGCGCCGATCGGAAGCTAGATGCTGGACGGGTTTTCAAACGCCTCGCGCATCCCGGAGTTGCGCCGACGGTTGGTCTTCACGGCCATGATGCTGGCCGTGTACCGCATCGGCGTGGCCGTGCCGACTCCCGGCATCGACGGGCAGGCGCTCGCGTCGTTTTTCGACGCGGCCAGCGGCACGCTGTTCGGATGGGTCAACCTGTTTTCGGGCGGCGCGCTCGAGCGCTTCTCGGTCCTGGCGCTCGGCATCATGCCCTACATCTCGGTCGCGATCGTCCTTGACCTGCTGAAAATCGCGTCGCCCTATCTCGACGAGCTCTACAAGGAAGGCGAGGCGGGCCGCCGCAAGATAACCCAGTACACGCGCTACGGCACGGTGGCTCTGGCGCTGTTCCAAGGCACGATGATCGCGTTCTCGCTCGAAAAGATTCAGGCGCCCGGCGGCGGCAGTATCGTTTACAATCCCGGACCGGGGTTTATCGTCATGACGGTGCTCACCGTCACGGCGGGCACGATGTTCCTGATGTGGATCGGCGAGCAGATTACCGAGCGCGGAATCGGCAACGGCATCTCGCTGATCATCATGGCGGGAATCGTGGCGCGTCTGCCCAGCGCGATCGGCACCACGGCGCAGTTCGTGCGCGAGGGCGAAATGAGCATCTTTTTGCTCATCTTCATCCTGGCAGTCGCAGCCGCGGTGATCGCCGGTATCGTCTATATCGAGACCGCCCAGCGGCGCATCCCGATTCAGTATGCGCGCCGCGTGGTCGGGCGCCGGGTTTACGGCGGTCAGAGTTCGCATCTGCCGCTGAAGATCAACACCTCGGGTGTCATTCCGCCGATTTTTGCGTCGGCGCTGCTGGTGTTCCCGGCGACGCTGGCGACCTTCGTTCCATTTCTGAAACCGTATTCGAGCTACCTGACGCCGGGTGGCTTCTACTACGACCTGGTTTACGTCGGGCTGATCGTCTTCTTCTGTTACTTCTACACGTCGGTGACTTTCAACCCGGTGGACGTCGCCGACAATCTGAAAAAGTATGGCGGCTTTATACCGGGAATCCGGCCCGGGCGTTTCACCGCCGACTATATCGATCGCGTGCTGTCGCGAATCACGCTCGGCGGCGCGATTTATGTCAGCGCCGTGTGCGTGCTGCCGACGATTCTGATCGCGCGCTTCAACGTGCCGTTTTTCTTCGGCGGCACCGCGCTGCTGATCGTCGTGGGGGTGGCGCTGGACACGGTTGCGCAAATCGAAACCCATCTGCTGACCCGCAACTACGAAGGCTTCATGCGCCGCGGACGGGTCAAGACCAAGGGGAGCGCCTAGGCTGGTGCGGCTCGTGCTGTTGGGCCCGCCGGGTGCGGGCAAGGGTACGCAAGCGCAGGCGCTCGCTGCGCTGTGGGGCATCCCGCAA
>JGI20173J14856_1000028_pt1 | contig 30977 bp, 37 predicted proteins | sample NGESurdeep072012_8_FD_14856 | JGI IMG/M metagenome (IMG submission 14856)
GTCACCATCCGAAAGCCTGCTTCGTCTCGTCGGCCATCATCTCGGGAGTCCAGGCGGGCTCGTGGGTGATGACCACCTCGACCCGGTCGACCGCGCCCCCGGCCAGCAGCACCCGGCGCACCTCATCAGTGAGGTACTCCCCCAGCGGGCACGCGGGCGTGGTCGTGGTCAGCACCACCGCCGCCACCCGGTCGTTGACCTCCAGACCATAGACCAGGCCCAGGGAGACGATATCGATCCCGAGCTCAGGGTCGATCACGTCCCGCAGTGCTTCACGCAGGTGGCCCGTCTCGGTTCCCGGGCCGAGGAGTCGGGCCACAGACAACGGGTCGCGGCTCACGACCGCGCCCCAGCGCCATCGATGACAGCGGGCGCCATGTGCACCAGGCACAGGTCTGGGCGCACGAAAGGCTCAAGGCGGACTGTGAGGGGTGGGGCCTGCATCTGATCCAACGCCCCCTGGATGAGACCCAAGTGCACCGCGCATACGACCTCGGTGTGTCCGCGCGCGATGTCGTAGAAGGGGCACCTGTTCACCTCGATGACCGTGGCGGCCCCCGCGGTGTCGGCCGTCGCGTTGTGGCTGTCAGCGATTCGCGGGGCGAACCCGATGTCGTCCAGAAGCGCGACGATGCGATCGGTTGCCTGGCTGGAGTCGACCGGTTCGGCGTTCGCACCACCCTGCTGCTCGAGGTGCTGACCCCACAGCCGCCCGGCCTTCGCAGCCACCGCGCCCGGTGCCGGTTCGCCTTGGCTGATGGCGCTGGCGAGGATCTCGGCGAGGACCTTGTAGGAGTCCTGCGGTCCGTCGCCCGGTGTCTCGGTGGCGCGAAAGAGCAGGCGTGGGCGCCCGGGCGTCGTCCGTTCCTGAACGGCACTTTCAACAAGACCGGCTTCGATCAGCTGGTCTAGGTGCGCGCGCACCGTGTTGGTGTGCAACCCGACCTGCTCGGCGATGGTCTGCACGTCAAGCGACCCGGCGTTGACCCGCAAAGCCTCGAGGACGGCGACCCGACTAACGCCGGCGAGCAGCCGGTGCGTGCGGGAGTCGATCGGTTCAGGGGGCATGGACATAGTTTTCCCTTAATCTGTCAGTAAAACAACCTGTGGGTCTTTTTGCTGCCAACGGTTCGAGACGGCTTCCTGCGCTGACCCCGCGGGCGCGCACCACGATGTCTCAGCCCTGTAGGCGTGAGTCGAGCATCGTGAGCAGAAGCCTGGAGGGCTCGACAGCCTCGAGGGCATGCGGCAGACGCGCCGCCAGGTGGACCAGCCTGCCCGGGACCAGGTCGACGGTACGGCCGTCGGCGGTGATGCGCAGGTGCCCGTCGAGCACTTGGAGCAGCGCGGGTACGGCGGCGGTGTGCTCGGTCAGGACCTGGCCCGTGTCGAAGTAGAAGAGCACGACGCGCCGCTCCCTGAGCCTGCAGGACCGTCCAGGAGACGGTCGCCTCCGGCTGGATCTGCACGAGGCTCGCGACGTCGGCCAGGTCCTGCATCCCAGGCTTCGCGGCGGCCCCGGACAGAGTGTCTTCGGTCATGCCGTTGCCTCTTTCGATGGGAGATCGGGTGGTGGGCATGATTGTAGTTTTCACTGAAAGTAGAGTAAAAACGAATCGTACTCGATAGTCCAGAGCCAACGACATGCCAGGAGACCCAGATGTCGCTCCATACCCACCAGTCCTCCCCCACGCCGCCTGCACCCGAAGAGCTGGACGTCCGGAGCCTGCCGCACAGCGGGCGCCACGACATCATCTTCGCCAAGCTCGACCAGCTCCTGCCGGGCGGCACCTTCGTCATCCTCAACGACCACGATCCCAAGCCGCTGCTATACCAGACCGAGGCACTGTGGCCCGGACGGTACGCATGGAGCTATCTCGAAGCCGGACCGCTCCAGTGGCGGGTCGCGATCACCCGTGCCGACTGAAACCGCGGGTCACGAGACCATCGACGGACTCACCCGAGTCCTGGCGCGGGCCTGTCGCCATCTCGCCCACGCCGGGCAACCCGAGGAAGCGGGCCGGCTCGCGGCGGACGCATGGGCCCTGCTCCGCTACACCCATCCCGTTCAGGCCCAGCGGCTGGACGGCACCATGCACCACGTCGCGCTCCTGGAAACCAAGCCCGAGGCGACGCCCTTGCCCCACCGAGAGGAACCCACCATGCCCGTCACCGACCGCATCGTCGATGTCCGTACCGAGATCCCCCGTATCCGCCACCAGCTGATCTTCGAGACCTTTGCGTCGCTGGAAGCCGGCACGGCCTTCGTACTGGTCAACGACCACGACCCCAAGCCGCTGTACTACCAGCTCGCGGCGGAGAACGCCGGCGAGTTCTCCTGGGACTACCTCGAGGAGGGACCGGAGGTCTGGCGGGTGCGGATAGGCCGGCTTGCCTCGGCGTAAGCCAGAACACTGGCCCCCGCACGGAGCCTGACCTCGACAAAGGAGAAACCGATGAGCAAGTCCATGTACCACCCCACCACCCCCGAGCAGGCCCAGCGTCGCAAGGAGCTGGCGCCCGGCGTCCATGACGCTTTCCAGAGCTTCAGCAAGGCCGTCTTCGCCGACGGCGCGCTGCCCGAGAAAACCAAGCAGCTCATCGCGGTAGCCGTCGCGCACGTGACCCAGTGCCCGTACTGCATCAACGGCCACACCAAGCTGGCCATCCGCAAGGGCAACACCCCCGAGGAGATCATGGAGGCGATCTGGGTGGCCGCAGAGATGCGAGCCGGGGGTGCTTTCGCCCACTCGACCCTGGCCCTGGATGCCATCGAGGCCGCGAAGCCACACGTCATGACCTAACGAGTGTCGGCCTGGCCAGGGACCGTGGACAATGGCCACCACATCTGATCACAGCCAGGAGGACTCGTGTCGGTTCGACCACCGTTGCCACCCTTTGACAGGGATTCAGCCGCACAGAAGGTTCAAGCGCGGAGGACGCCTGGAACACCCGTGACCCCGAAAGGGTCGCCTCCGCGTATACCCGGGACTCCCTCTGGCGCAACCGCGACCTGTTCATTGCGGGTCACGAGGCGATCGTGGAGTTCCTGTGGGGCAAGTGGGAACGGGAGCTGGACTACGTGCTGCGCAAGTCCCTGTGGGCGTTCGACGCCGACCGCATCGCCGTGCGTTTCCAGTACGAATGGCATGACCGCGCGGGCGACTGGTTTCGTAGTTACGGCAACGAGCTATGGGAGTTCGACTCCGATGGTTTGATGAGACGTCGTGAAGCCAGCATCAACGATGTGGCAATCGCCGCGTCGGATCGCCGCTACTTCGCGCCTCGTCGCGAGGACGAGATGGGGGTGGACATCCCGCTCCACTAGCCGGGCAGTCTGACGGCCAGCTGAGAGCAGACCGGACCGCGCCGGAAGGCTCGGCGGTCTCGGTGATCCCGAAGTGCCGCTGATCCTCGATCGCGCCGTGGTAATCGTTGGCGTCTATTGGTCAAGGTCCCCAGACGTGTCGCGGAGCGCGAGTGCAGCCTGGACGAGCGCGGCGTGGGTGAGGGCCTGCGGGAAGTTCCCGAGATGGGCTCCCGTCGCCGGGTCCATCTCTTCGCCATACAGGCCCAGGGGGTTGGCCTTGTCGAGCAGGGCCTCGAACAGCTCGACGGCTTCTGGGCGGCGGCCAGTGTGGGCCAGGGCCTGGACGAGCCAGAACGAGCACGGCAGGAATGCGCCTTCGGTGCCGGGCAGGCCGTCGCGTCCTGGCGGGTATCGGTACAGCAGGGGACCTCCAGCGGACAACCCATCTCTGACGGCGTTGATCGTGTCATCCACCCGGGGAGAGCCTGGGTCCTCGATGCCGAGCAGCGGCAGGATCAGAAGGGCTGCGTCCAGATCAGTGGAGCCATAGCTGCGGGTGTAGCTGCCGACGGCCGGGTCGAAGCCGCGCATCTTGACCTCGGCGGCGAGGGCGTCTCTGGCGCGCTGCCAGCGCCGGCGTTTCCGGGCGGACAGTCGATGAGTCTGTCCGATGCGTAAGGCACGGTCGAGGGCGAGCCAGCCCATCAGCTTGGAGTGCACATGGTGGGCGGCATCGTCACGGATCTCCCAGATGCCGGCGTCCGGGTCACGCCACCGGGAGGCGACCATGTCGGCGAAACCGCGCATGGCTCGCCAGGTCTCGGAGTACAGGGGGTGTCCGGCCTGCTCGAGCACCCAGGCGGCGTCCAGGACCCAGCCGTAACCGTCGAGCTGGTGCTGGCCGGCAGCGCCGTTGCCCACTCGTACCGGTGCGCTGTCGGCGTAGCCGGACCAGCCGTCCAGGTCGCGCTCAGCTGGTACGTGGCGCCCGTCGACGGTTAGCAGTGCCGGCAGACGTGGTCGCTGCAGGCGGCTGGCGTGGAGCAGCCACCAGAGGAACCCGCGGGCCTCGTCGAGCTTGCCGACCGCGAGGAACGCGGCAACGCCGATGCTGGCGTCCCGGGGCCAGGCGTAGCGGTAGTCCCAGTTGCGCATACCGCCGGAATTCTCCGGCAACGACGTGGTGGGCGCGGCGACCGGTGCTCCCGAGGGCGAGTAGGTCAGGAGGCGCAAGGTCAGCAGGCTGCGCACTGCGACGTCACGATACGGAAGGCTGTCGTCGATCTGCGCGCTCCACGCCCGCCAACGGGCCTCGTCCTCGACGATCAGGTCCCAGGCCGCGCCGGGATCGACGTGGATGAGCGGTTCGCGCTGGGCCACGGCCAGAACCAGCGTGACGGGGCAGTCCTGAGTGACCGTGATCGATGTCGGCCTGCCTGGTTCGATCGCCAGCTCAGGGCCACAGACCAGGAAAAGCGCGAGCGACCCCCACTCGCACACCAGGTCCGGGCCGCGGTGTGAGACCCGCGGCCTGCGGTGGTGCTCGCCGAGGCGGGGATCGAACTCGACCACCGCCTCAACAGGTCCGCCCTCAACAGAAAGCCGCCGGACCAACAGCGTGGCGGGTAAGAGGCGCCCAGCAACCTCGGCCACCATCGCCTCGGTCAGGACGAGCCGACCCTGGCCGACCGTCCAGGTTGTTTCCAGGGTCGCACTGTCATTCCGGTAATGGCGCTCGACGACCGTGGCTGGCAGGAGCGGTCCGACCCTGAACGTTCCCGCCGCCGGCCCGCCGACCATCCGGCCGAATACGGGCTCCCCATCAAAGCGGGGCAGGCACAGCCAGTCGATCGCTCCGTCGCTGGAAACCATGGCCGCGGTTCGAGTGTCGCCCAGCAGCCCATAGTCGCCGATCGGCGCAGGACCGTGGGCGGGTGAATCGTCGGGCAGGATCTGAGGTCGGTTCACGTCAGCGAGCCTGGAAGAGCAGACCGAGAACGATCCCGTAGACCAGGTGAGCCACGATCGCCACCGCAGGGGTCTGGGCGCCGTAGTTGAGGGCGAGCAGGCCAGGCGGCTCCAGCACGGCCGTGCTGGCCGGGCCGGCGCGGTGTGAAGCCATCCGCGGGTGGACACCCGGGAGCAGCGGCAGGAGCACCATCAAGGCCACCGCCACGTGCAGGAGCCCCAGGAGCGCGCCGAACCACCAGGTGGCACTGTGCACCAAGTCGAACATGGCCGCGTAGCCGAGGGCGAAGCCCATGCCAACGGCGAGGTGGATGAAGAACCCGGCGACCCGGGCCCGGTCCGGGTCCGCGGTGACGACGGTGCCCAGCACGAGGGGAAGGTCGAGGCGGGTTAGCCCAGCCATCTGGGCGGCGATCATCACGGCGGTGAGGGCCGTGGTGGCGACCACCCCGAAAAGTGCCCAGCCTGCCCAGTCCATCTCAGCCCCGACTGGGCCCGTCGGCCTTGGCTGCGGGGCTGGCGAGCAGGTCGGCCAGGGGGACCGACGGGTCGGCGAGGCGGTCCGGGTCGATGCTGGCGCCGCTTCGGATGAGGGCCTTGATGTCGTCACCCTGGTCCCAGATGTTGGCGTTCATGCCGGCCAGCACTCGCCCGTCCTTGAGCCAGAAAGCCAGGAACTCCCGCCCTGACCTGTCGCCGCGGACCACGACGCGGTCCCAGTCGTCGGCGTAGCCGTTGTACTCCACTCCCAAGTCGTACTGGTCGGAGTAGAAGTACGGAAGCTTCTCGTATGCCGTGTGCTGGCCCAGCATGTTGCGCGCCGCGACCGGACCCTGGTTCAGGGCGTTGGCCCAGTGCTCCATCCGGATCCGCTTGTTGTACCTGGTGTTCCAGGTTGCTGCCACGTCGCCGGCGGCGAAGACATCGGGGACGCTGGTAGCCAGGAACTCATCGACGACGATGCCGTTCTCAACGGTCAGACCGGCAAGTTTGGCCAGTTCGACCCGGGGCGTTACACCGACTCCCACGACCACCAGGTCACCCTCGATGACCACACCATCCGTGGTGCGCACCCCACTTGCGGCGCCGTCGCCCACGATGGCCTCGATCTGGGTGGACAGGTGCAGGTCGACCCCGTGCCCGGCGTGCAGGTCGCGGTAGACGCCGCCGACCTCCGGGCCCAGGACCCGCACGAGTGGCACGGCCTCGGGCGCGACGATCGCGACCTCGGCGCCCAGGTGGCGCGCCGAGGCGGCAACCTCGGACCCGATCCAGCCGGCGCCGATGACCACGACCCGGCTCGCCGCCGTGATCGCCGCCCGAAGAGCATCGGACTCACCCATGGCCCGCAGGTAAGCGACCCCCGGCAGGTCCGCGCCCGGCAGCGGAAGGCGCCGCGGGGCCGCGCCGGTGGACAGCAGCAGCCGGCTGTACGACATACGGGCGCCACCGGCCAGGGTGATCTCGTGGGCGCCCGGATCCAGGGACTGCACCCGGGTGCCGGTCATCAGCTCGATGCCGTTGTCGGCGTAGAAGCCCTCGTCGTGGACATAGAGCTTGGCGGCCGGCTTCTCGCCGCGCAGGTACTCCTTGGACAGCATCGGGCGCTCGTACGGGCGCTCGGCCTCCTCACCGATCAGCACCAACCGCCCGTCGAAACCCTCGGCCCGCAGCGTCTCGGCAGCCTTGGCTCCGGCCAGGCTCGCGCCGACGATAACGAATGTCTGGTCTGTGGCCATGTGGCACTTCCTCTTATAGTCGTCAGGCTCTGATAGTGGTCAGGCGCTGCATCGTGGGTGGATGAACATGCAGGTGCGAGCCTGGCGCGAAGACTCAGGCAGAGCGTGTCAGCGCGAAGAACTCCTGGCGCGAACGTGCGTCCTCGCGTAGCACGCCATGCACGGCAGACGTAATCGTCTTCGATCCCCCGGCCTTGACCCCCCGCATGGACATGCACATGTGCTCGGCCTCAATCACGACACCGACTCCCTTGGGGGCGAGGTTCTCCTGAAGCCAGTTCGCCACCTGGACCGTCAGACGTTCCTGCACCTGAAGGTCGCGGGCGAACAGCTCGACAACGCGGGCCAGCTTCGACAGGCCGAGGATGCGTTCGCCCGGCAGGTAGCCGACGTGGGCGACGCCGGTGAACGGCAGCATGTGGTGCTCGCACAGTGACTGGACCGGGATGCTCCTGGCCAGGACCAGCTCGTCGTAGTGCTCATCGTTGGGGAAGGTCGTCAGATCGAACTCACGCGGCGTGAGCATCTCGGTGAGCGACTTGGCCACCCGCAGCGGAGTGTCAGCCAGGTGCGGCGAGGACGGATCGCGGCCGAGGGCGACAAGCAGGTCACGCACAGCCCGCTCGGCAGCCGGCAGGTTGACCCCCTGACGGCCATGCACGACCCGCAGATGCCGACTCCCGTCCGCAGCCCGGCTCGGTACGGCGATCTCATGCTCGAGCTTGGCAATGCTCATGCTTGATCCCTTCTAAGAACACTATTCATTGACATTAGAAGGTATAGTGAGGTGAGTCAAGAGATGATTGGACGCAGGTCGACCAGAAAAGGGGCGGAGGCGTGGGACGAAAAACGCATACGGGGACCTCTGACGAAACCGTCGGCAAGAGCTCGGCCGAGTCATCCGCAGATGTCGCGGCGGTGGCCAGCCTGGATGAGCCAACCCGACGGCGCATCTATGACCATGTATGTGCTCGCGCCCTGCCGCTCAGTCGAGACGAGGTAGCTGAGGCGCTCGGCATACCGCGGCGGACCACGGCCTTCCATCTCGATCGTCTGGCCGAGCTGGGACTGCTATCAGTCTCGTTCGCACGTCGCACCGGGCGCAGCGGTCCGGGCGCCGGACGTCCAGCCAAGCTTTACCAGCGCTCCGTTGATGAGGTCTCAGTCTCGCTGCCCCCGCGACACTACGACCTCGCCGGACATCTTCTTGCCGGTGCCGTGGCCCAGGCCCAACAGTCAGGCGAGCCTCCGCGCCAGGTCCTTGACCAGCGGGCGCGGGACTTCGGTCGGGCCATGGCGCGCGAACAGTCATGCTGGCGTGAGCAGCCAGAGCAACGAGAGCAGTCCGGCCCGGCCGAAACCGGCGCCTTGATGAGCCTGCTCGAAGTCCACGGCTTCGAGCCACGGCTCACGGGCAGCTCCATCGTCCTGAACAACTGCCCGTTCCATGCTCTGGCCCAGGAACACCCCGAGCTGGTCTGCGGGATGAACCTGCACCTGCTCGAGGGAGTTCTGGAGGGGCTGGGCCAGACGGGAGTACGCGCCTGCCTTGACCCGGGACCGTTGCGCTGCTGCGTCCGTATGGAAACTTCCGACCACGGATGAACAGCTCACGCTGCACTACCTGCGGGGGAGCCGCACCCGGTCGGGTCGACCGGACTGGGCCGGCGTCAGCGTCTCGAGGGCGCGACGTGCCACTACCTGCTGACGGGTGATGGCACGTTCGGCACGCCCGCGGCCGATGAAGCTGATCGTCCAGTGCAGCAACGTGGTGACCCGCTGTTTGAAGCCGATCAGGTAGAGCAGGTGGATGACCAGCCAGAACAGCCAGGCGATGAACCCGGAGAACCGGAACCTGCCGACGCTGGCTACGGCGGCGAACCGCGAGATCGTCGCCATGCTCCCCTTGTCGACATACTTGAAGGGTTCGGTAGGTCCCGACCGGCGGCCCGGGCCGCAATCACCTTGGCAGCGTGTTTGCCCGACTGCATTGCCACCTGCGCCACACCCGGCACTCCCGCATCCATCATGTCGCCGATGACGAAGACCTCCGGGAACCCCGGCAGTGAGCAGTCGTCCTCCACGGGTACCCGGCCAGCGCGGTCGACCTGCAGACCGGCCTGGTTGGCGAGGTGTTTGGCCAGCGGCGAGGCTGCGACGCCGGCTGCCCACACCTTGGTGCGGCTCGCGATGCGCCGGGTGCTGCCGTCGCTGTCCTTGACGTCGATGCCGTATTCATCGATGTCGACGACCACCGCGCCGAGCTGCACCTCGACCCCGAGCTGCTCCAGCTTCTTGGTGGCCTTGGCCGCGAGGTGTTCCCCGAACGTGCCGAGCACCGTAGGGGCACCTTCGAGCAGCACGACCCGCGCCTGTTGAGGGTCGATGCGGCGGTAGTCCTTGCGCAGGGTGCGGTGGGCGAGCTCGGCGATCTGCCCGGCCATCTCAACACCAGTGGGGCCCGCGCCGACCACGACGAAGGTCAGCCAGGGTGCCGTGGCATCAGCCTCGGTCTCGATCTCGGCGAACTCGAACGCGCTGAGGATGCGGCCGCGCAGCTCCAGGGCGTCGTCCAGGGATTTCATGCCCGGTGCGTGCTCGGCGAAGTGGTCATGACCGAAGTAGGACGCACTGGAGCCTGCGGCCACGATCAGGCTGTCGTATGGCGTCTCTTGCGTGCCCCTCGGAGTCCAGGACGTTACCGTCCTGGACTCGATGTCGATGTCGATCACCTCACCGAGCCGCACCTGGGCATTGCGTTGGCCACGAAGGATTTCCCGCGTTGGCGGGGCGATCGCACCTTCGGAGAGGATCCCGGTGGCCACTTGGTAGAGCAGCGGCTGAAACAGGTGATGGTTGGTCTTGGCGATCACCGTGACATCCACCGATGCGTCCTTCAGCGCCTTGGTGGCGAAGAGCCCGCCGAAACCCGAGCCGATGATCACCACATGGTGACGCTGCTTCATGCTCTCGTTCATGGCCATCGTCCTCGACTAAGCTGGCGCATCTCACCCGTCCGGGGTGCTGGCCTTCCACGTTACGAGCACTCCGGCGGGACCAATATGACGCGCATCAATCAACTACATCACGGCGTTTTGAGACTCATCGCGCTGGGCGGACGGTGCGGCGTTTGAGTGCGCGACGCTCGTCCTCGGTCAGGCCACCCCACACGCCGGCTGTCATCCCATTTTCCAAGGCGAATCTCAGGCAAGCGTCGATCACCGGGCAACGGTTGCACACCGCCTTGGCCTCCTCGATCTGGACCAGTGCCGGGCCGGAGTTGCCGATCGGGAAGAACAGCTCCGGCTCCTCGCGCAGGCATGCAGCGTGGTCGGCCCAGCCCATGGCGCTTACAGCCGAAGGCACCTGGGGCCGCCCGCGAACAGGCGACGGCGATGCTGCAGCGGCATCTGCGCGAATCGTCCCAGCCCTTCGACCGGCTCGGGCGGCGCCGTTCAGGTTTTTACGATACATACTTATATTTACAGGCATAGTTGTTAGAAATNCAAGGGTGATGACCGTCGTCCCTGGTCGACGGCGTAGGTGGCGACAACGGCCGATTCTTCAGTCGGTTGGGTCGGCCGGGGGGCCGCAGGACCCCTGGAGAATGGCACCAGCCGGTCAACTGCGATGGAGGCCTGAGCGCGACGGAGGCCATTGATGGTGTCCGTAGGTGCCAAGTACGGCTCGGGTGGTCGCAGGCCTGGACTGAGAAGGGACAGCGCTTGTGGGCTTAGGGCTATGGCCACCTCGAACGAGTGGATCCACCGGTCGAGCCTGATCGGGATGGGGTCCCGCGCCAGCGTCATCGTGCAGCGTGGCCGGGTAGCGTGAATCAGGCAAACGCCGCAAGCACCCCAGGCGCGAACAGGTGCCATGAGCAGGTCCTGCGACATACGGTGATCACCCTTCGGGAAGGGTCGTCACTGACGGAACACAACAGCCCCGGAGAGGCGGGGATCGAACTCGACCACCGCGTCGACGGGTCCGCCCTCAACAGAAAGCCGCCGGACCAACGGCGTGGCGGGTAAGAGGCGCCCAGCAAGGCGGGTGAGCCCGGCCAACTGGGCGTCGATCATCACCGCGGTGAGGGCGGTGGTGGCGAACAGCCCGAACAGTGCCCATCGACCCCAGTCCACCTCAGCGTCGAGTCCGCCGGTGGGCCTTGGCGGCGAGGCCGGCGAGCATGTCCTGGAAGGACTCGTGGAAGCCGGCCACACCCCTGTCCTCCAGGGTCAGGCCGACGTCGTCCATGTCGATACCGGCGGCGGCCAGTCGACGCATCACCTCGTCTGCGTCCTGGACGCCGGAGTCGATGGTGCAGGCCAGGGTGCCGTGGTCCTCGAAGGCGGCGATCGTGGGCTCGGGCAGGGTGTTGACGGTGTTGGGGCTGATGAGCTGGTCGACGTACAGGGTGTCGGGATAGGTGGGGTTCTTGGTGGACGTCGAGGCCCACAGCGGCCGCTGCAGGTGCGCGCCGAGCCTGGCCAGTCGTTGCCACCGCGGCCCGGAGAACCGCTCGGTAAACAGTGAGTAGGCGAGCTTGGCCTGGGCGACCGCGACCTGGCCGCGTAGCTCCAGCGCCTCGTCGGTGCCGATGGCCTCGAGTCGCTGGTCGACCTCGGTATCGACCCGGCTGACGAAGAACGAGGCAACGCTGTGGACCCTGGCTGGGTCGCCGCCGCCGGCGGTGAATGCCTCGAGCCCGGACAGGTAGGCCTCGATGACCTCGGCGTAGCGGGTCAGGGAGAAGATCAAGGTGATATTGATACTGCGACCCTCGGCGATCATCGCCTCCACGGCGGGAGCGCCCTGCGCGGTCGCCGGGATCTTCACGAACAGGTTGGGCTGGTCGACCCTCTGGTGCAGCCCCCGGGCGGCGTCGATCGTGGCCTTGGTGTCGCGGGCCAGTTCGGGGGCGACCTCGACTGACACGAAGCCGTCTGTCCCGTCCGCGGCGTCGAACACCGGGCGCAGGACGGCGAGGGCGACGGTGATGTCGGCGACGACCAGCTCCCAGTAGGCATCCTCTACCGACCAGCCGGCCGCAGTCAGCGAAGAGAACTGCTCGTCGTAGTCAGCCGAGCCGTCTATGGCCTTGGCGAAGATCGTCGGGTTGGCGGTCACGCCGCGGATCCCGTCGGCGACCATACGAGCCAGGGTGCCGTCGCGTAGGTAGCCTCGGGTGAGGTTGTCCAGCCAGGGGCTTCGGCCGTGCTGGGCGTACAGGCGTTGCAGCTTGGTCATCGGGTTCCTTCCGGCCGGGAGCCGACCTGGACCTTGGTGGCGGCTTTGGGCGGGGCCAAGCTGGTCAGGCTCGGGGAGTACGCAGACGTGTGTTGTGGCCACCGGGGCACGGCCCGGACGCATCACCACCCAATCCTGGAGGCGAGCATCATGGCGTGCCACGGGTCGTTCGAGTCCGGCTTCACCCCGCGTAACAGCTCTAGGTTCGGAGCTGGGATCAGTGACGCGTGTGCGTGCTGTGCAGGGCAGGGTCGTACACGGTGGAGAGCCGAGCCAAGGTCAGCGCGGCGAGCAGCAGGCCGAAGTCACGCAGCGCGACGTCGTAGAAGCCGGAGTAAGTGAGCAGGTTGATGATGATGCCGGCAAGCCAAAGCGCCACGATGTATGCCGCGTAGCGCGGCTTGATCGCGACAAGAACCCCCGCCATCACCTCGATCACGCCGACGATGAGCATCGCCGTATGGGCGCTGAACGGGAGCAGATTGACGATCCAGGGGGCGAGGTAGTGCTCCCAGTTGGTCATCAGGTTGGCGAACTTGTCCAGCCCCATCAGAATTGGCAGCACTGTAAAGCCGACGCGCAGGAGCAGGAATGCCCCGTAGGCCGGTTCCGTCCGAGCCCGCTGCAAAGCCTGGCTCACTCCGCGCGTGGTATCAGGAACGGCGGTAGCAGCCATCAGCCCTCCTTCTATAAACAGTGTCATGGGCTTTTAGAATCTGGCGGTGAAGCATATTTGTCAAGTGTCATTGTTGTTATTGTGATGGCGCCCGGAAGAACGGAGCTGACGTGCGCAGGAACGAGCCAGTCATAAGAGACGCCGTGGCCGGGCTCAGCAGCCTGGACGAGGTCATACGTCCTCTCGACATCTAGAACCCAAGGAATCTTGTTTCTAAGGTCGACCTGCGGGAGAATCGCGGCATGGCTGAGTTGACGCTGATCGACCCACCGGCAGACGTGGCGGTCGGTGCCCGGCGCGCCGAGGTGCTCGCCCGATTGCGGGAGGCCGACGGGCCACTATCAGTGCAGCAGGTCGCGTCGCAGACCGGATTGCACGTGAACACCGCACGGTTCCATCTTGGCGGGCTGGTCGGCGACGGGCTGGCCGAGCGCGCTGCGGAAGAGCGCGACCTGCCCGGACGCCCACGGATCCTCTACACCGCCCGCACCGAGGTCCTCGGCCCGCGCAGCTACGGGCTCCTGGCGGAGATGCTCACCGGGCTGGTCGCATCCCTCGACGACGCCGGCCCGGCTGCGGTCGAGACCGGCCGGGCGTGGGGTCGCCACCTGGTCGACCGGCCGGCGCCGTCGCAGAGGGTCGACGCCAACGACGCAACGGCCCGGCTCAACCGGGTGCTCGACTCGATCGGCTTCCAACCCGAGGTGCGCACCGGATCCGACGGCATCGAGATCCGGCTGCGCCACTGCCCGTTTCGTGAGGTGGCCGAGCGGCACACCGACGTGGTCTGCGCCATCCACCTGGGGCTGATTGAGGGCGCGCTCGCCGAGCTGCGCGCACCACTGGAGGCGCAGTCACTGGAGCCATTCGTCGCCCCGGGCCTGTGTGTCGCCCGACTGCGGGCGACTGGAGCGGTGCAACGTGACTGACACGGACCTCCGGCGTCGCGAGGTTCGGGCGGGTGCCAGGTATGCGGCTGGTGCTGGGTGGGCTGACGCTGCTGACCGGCTGTGGCACCCGCGCGGCGGGACTCACCCCGGCCCAACACCAGCTGTTGTCGGCCATCATCGGCCAGACGACCCCCGCAGCCCGACAGCTTGCGCCTATCGCTCATCTTCGCAGTGGCCTGCGGGTGGTGCGCGTGGCCCATACCCCGCCACACTCGTAGCGTTGCAACAAACTTGTCCAGCCGTTCGCGGGAGGTCGTAGTGAGCACGATCAACCTCTCGCGCGTCTACGACCACGAGCCGCGCGTGGATGGGAAGGCTTTTCTGGTCGAGCGGTTGTGGCCGCGCGGCGTCCGCAAGGATGCCATCGAGCTGGACGGGTGGCTTCGCGACGTGGCCCCCAGCCGCGAGCTGAGGAAATGGTTCTCCCACGATCCAGCGCTGTGGGAGGAGTTTCGCCGCCGCTACTTCGCCGAGCTGGACGCGCACCCGCAGTCCTGGCAGCCTCTGGTGCAAGCCGCCGCGGGTGGGACCGTGACCCTGCTCTACAGCTCACGCGACCAAGAGCACAACAACGCGGTCGCTCTGCGCGATTACCTCCTGTCCCACCTCAAGTGAAGCGGAAGGACGCGCACCGCTGACCTGCTGGTCCCCTGCCACAGCGTCGGGACCTCACTGCGCTTGAGGACGCCCCAGTGCTGCTCACCGTCGCCTTGTCTCGGCTGAACAATAGAAACGAACGACTCTTGTTTTTACCCTCTCAGGACGACATAATTGGTACATGACCACGCGGCCCGATCCAGCCCCGACCAACGACAACGCGGCACTCGCCGAAGAGCGAGCGGAGTGGATGGAGTCCGTCGACGAGTTGATCGCGGCGCGAGGCATCAACCCTGCCGGGCGGCTGCTCGACGACGTCGCCGCGCACGCCCGCGCTCGGGGCGTGGCACTGACCGGCCGCACGCCGTACCGCAACACGATCCCCGTCCAGGGGCAGCCCCTCTACCCGGGCGACGAGGCGCTGGAGGCGAGGATCAGCGCCTACCTGCGGTGGAACGCGATGGCGATGGTGGTCCGGGCGAACAAGCGGCACGCGGGCCTCGGCGGCCACCTGTCTACCTACGCCTCGACGCTGACGCTGTGGGAGGTCGGCTTCCACCACTTCTTCCGCGGCCGCGGATCCACCGGCGAGGCGGNGGTGCCGGGCGACCAGGTGTTCTTCCAGGGTCATGCCAGCCCGGGTATCTACGCCCGCGCGTTCCTCGAGGGGCGGCTGACTGCGGAGCAGCTCGACCTGTTCCGCCGCGAGATCGCCGGGCAGGGCCGCGGGCTGCCGTCCTACCCGCATCCGCGATCGATGAGTGAGTTCTGGGAGTTCCCCACGGTCAGCCTGGGCATCGGCCCTCTGCACGCGGTCTACCAGGCACGGTTCAACCGCTACCTCGCCGCCCGCGGCCTGGCCGACACGACCGCCGCGCACGTGTGGTGTTTTGTCGGCGACGGTGAGACCGACGAGCCAGAGGCCCTCGCCGCGATCCGGCTCGCCGCCCGTGAGCACCTGGACAACCTCACCTTCGTCGTCAACGCCAACCTGCAACGCCTCGACGGGCCGGTGCGCGGCAACAGCCGGATCGTCGACGAGCTGGAGGGTGTGTTCGCCGGTGCCGGCTGGCATGTGCTCAAGGTGCTGTGGGGCTCGGAGTGGGAGCAGCTCTTCGCCGCACCGGCTGGCGCGCAGCTGGTGGCGCGGCTGGAAGGCATGAACGACGGTGACCTGCAGCGGCTGACGATCCTCGGGCCCGCAGAACTCCGGCGGGAACTGTTCGGCGATGACCCTGCCCTGGTCGCGCTCGGCGGCTCGCTGACCGACGAGCAGCTGGTTGGCCTCCGCCGCGGGGGTCATGACCCGCGCACCGTCCACGCGGCGTACGCCGATGCGGTCGCGCACCGGGGAGCGCCGACGGTAGTGCTCGCGCAGACCGTCAAGGGGTATGCGCTCGGCCCGAACTTCGAGGGCCGCAACGCCACCCACCAGATGAAGAAGATGACCCCCGAGCAGCTGCGGGTCTTCCGCGACATCCTCGATCTGCCGGTCGCCGATGCCGAGCTCGCGGACGGGCTACCGCCCTACCTGCCATTGCCCGAGGCGTCGGCCGAGCTCGACTACCTGCTGGCGCGCCGCCGGGTGCTGGGTGGCGTCCTGCCTCGCCGCCCGGCCCGCGCGGCGTTGCTGNCGGCGCAGCCGGACCCGAAGGTGTTCGCAGAGTTCGACGCCGGATCGGGCGCCCGGGCGGTGTCCACGACGGTGGCCTACACCCGGCTGCTGCGCTCGCTGATGCGTGATGACGCGATCGGCGTCAGGGTCGTGCCGATCGTCCCGGACGAGGGCCGTACCTTCGGCTTCGAGGTGCTCTACAGCCAGTACGGCATCTACGCCCCGGACGGGCAGCGCTACACCCCGGTCGACGCCGACTTCCCGCTGGCCTACAAGGAATCGGCCGCCGGCCAGGTGCTGCAGGAAGGGATCACCGAGGCGGGTGGGCTGGCCGAGCTCACCGCCGCCGCAACCGCCGGTGCCACCTGGGACACCGCGGTCGTGCCGTTCTTCACGTACTACTCAATGTTCGGCTTCCAACGCGTCGGTGACCTCATCTGGGCGCTCGCCGACGCCCGCGGCCGCGGGTTCCTCGTCGGCGCCACCGCAGGTCGTACCACCCTCGCCGGTGAAGGCGTTCAGCACACCGACGGCTCCTCGCACCTCGCTGCGCTGTCGGTCCCAGCCTGCCGGGCATACGACCCGGCGTTCGCCTACGAGACCGGGGCGATCATCCGCGACGGCATCGACAGGATGTACGGCGAGGGCGAGGAGTGCTTCTACTACCTCACCGTCTACAACGAGGACTACGTGCAACCCGCGAAACCGACCGACTCCGGCATCGCTGGTCTCAGCGTCGACGAGGCGATCGTCGCCGGGCTCTACCGGCTGACGCCCGCACCGGGCAGCCTGCCCGTGCGGGTGCGGCTACTCGCGTCGGGTCCCCTGGTGCGCGCCGCTCAGGAGGCCGCATGCTCGCTCGCCGACCGCTACGGCACCGCGGCGGAGGTCTGGTCGGTGACCAGCTGGAAGCAGTTGCGTGACGACGCGGTCACCGCCGAACGGTGGAACCGGATGCACCCGGCCGGCCCCCGGCACTCCAGCCACCTGCACCGAGCCCTCGGGGACGTTCGCGTGCCGGTCGTCGCGGTCACCGACTACGTCACGGCGCTACCCGATCAGATCGCGCGGTTCGTCGGCGCGCCGTTCACCGCGCTCGGCACCGACGGCTACGGGTTCTCCGACACACGTGAGGCCCTGCGCATGCACTTCGGCATCGACGCCCCCGGGATCAGCATCGCCGCCCTCGCCCTGCTCGCGGACGCCGGCCTGGTGGACCCCGAGATCGTCGAGAAGGCACTCGCCGACACCGGCGCGCACGACATGGCGGGGGCGCCCTCGGGGCAGGACCAGCAGCGGGCGCACCAACGCGTTGCTTGAGGAAGGCGCCCCATGCGCGCCGCCTACATGACAGCGTGCCGGTGACCGGTAGCGTGACTCAGGCGAGCACCCACACCCCGAAGGGGTGCCACGAGGCGAAAGGCGAAGTCACGTGAANAAGCTGTCCCTGGATGCCATCGNTCGTGAGCAGCTCGAGCGCGCAAAGGATGCGTCGAGCGGCCGTAGNTCCTCCACTGTTTTCGGCGGGCATGAGCAGGTCCTGCGACAGACGGTGGTCGCCCTCNGGGAAGGGTCGTCACTGACAGAGCACAACAGNCCNGGCGAGGCGACGATCATCGTGCTCAGTGGNCGCGTGCGGCTGAGCGCCGGCAGCACCAGCTGGGAGGGACGCAAAGGCGACCTGCTGGTCATCCCGCCGGAGCGGCACTCCCTGGAGGCGCTCAAAGACACGGTTATCGTGCTCACCACCGCCAAGACACGTTGAGCCACACCGGTCCCGTCCCGGTTCGCCCATCCTCTGACGCTCGATCAGCCGCCACCCGCCATCGAAAGGTGGCCTCGCGGCATACCCGGTCCTCGGACACCTCACCCACCACGTCGAGAACCACGGTCCCCGAATGCGGGTGGTGAGGTCTGCCCGCCTGCCGGGTCGCTCGTGCGTCGCCCTTCAGACCAAGATCCGATGCCGAAGGATCTCGTCTACGACCCAGGAGGCGTTGACCGCCGGGTGCATGCGTAGCGCGACGGCACGGGCGGGCACCAGAAGGTCGCTGACGCTGACCTTGGCCCCGCCCTTCCGTAAGGAGTTCGGTGATGTCCGTGAGACCGCGAGCAGCAGGACCGCGTCGACGGCGCTGGTCAATTCTCTTTCGAACAGCGACGTGACAGGGAGTTCACGATTCTTCACGTGCACTCGAATCCCTGATAGAAGCCGGTCTACAGGCTGGGGAGACAGTTGCCTCACACTCAGGTGCTCCCAGGCAGATGCGGACCTCTCCATCCTCGGTGACGCTGACCGGATAGACCTCGACCGGCTGGGTGGCGGGCAGGTTGAGCACACGGCCAGTTGCCAGGTCGAAGCGGGACCCGTGCAGCCAGCACTCGATGGTGCCGTTGGACACTTCCCCCTCAGACAGCGGCACCTCGGCATGGGTGCATTCGTCGTGAACGGCGTAGACCTGCCCGTTGTTGCGGACCAGGCAGATGGCGACCCCATTGACGTCGGCGTGGACCGGTGCATCCGGGAGCAGCTCGGCGGACCGGCATACCCCGTGCCAGTGCGGACTGATCATCACGAGTCGTGTGCGCTCAACGGCTCATCCGCAACGTGCGCGCCCACGGATCGCCCACCTGTGACACCCACGTTGCCGGCGGGTGGACGGTCGTCGGTGGCCGCCACTCCGACTCGACCTTGGCGCGCAGATCGGCACCGTCCGGGGCGGCCTCTGGCGTCTGTGCCTGATTAACCTCGTCGGCGAGCTGCATCAACGCCCGTTCACCGGATTGGACCCGGGTTCCGTCCCACAAGCTGGGCAGTTCGGGGCGCCCGAGTGCCTGCCACTCCTGGTTCCAGTCTCGGGTGAGACGCCACGCCCGGGTAGTGATCGGTCCTCCTGTCACGGTGACAGCAAAGCCCCACTCGCGGAGGGGCTCCGAGGTGGCTTTCCCCCGCATGAAAGTGCCGCCGAGCAGGGTATGGAGCACTGCGGGGTTGCCGATGTCAATCCCGTCCACCCAGTACGCCGTGAACAGCAACCGTCGAATCTCATCCCCCACTTCCGCACCACACCCCTCGGCATACGCCGAGACCGCCGCCTGCGCCTTGGGCACCAGGGCCGGCCCGGCAACCGGCAGTCGCTCGCCGGGCCGGCCAAGCGCTCGGGCGTCCGCAACAGCACGATCGGCGGCGGACCGAGTGTCCACGTCGGGACGGAGGCCGGTGACCGGCAGTTCCGGACGGTGTTCGACCGCACGCCACTCGACCGCGACGCCCGCGCGGGTCAGCTCGTCGACCCGTTGGCTGGCCAGATAACACATGGCGCAGCCGAAGTCTCCATAAACGACAAGGGCGCCTGATCGCTCCATCAACTTCGGCATACGACCACCTCCAGAGAAGCCGTGATTCCTGCGAGTGATTTTGTCACAACGAATCCGTAATTAAATAGGTGGCAGTCACGTGCCCAGTGTCGCGGCGGGTAGGTGGCCCTCATGCGTGCTGGGCAACGGCGGGGACGCGGGTAGGCGCCCGGGTGGGTGTTGCCAGGGTGTTGTGGTCGGGTTCTCGGCGCAGTAGGCGCATGGCGTTGACGATGACGACCAGGACGGAGACCTCGTGGACGAGCATCCCGATGGNCATNGTGACNCCGCCCAGGAGCACTCCGAGCAGGAGCAGGGAAACGGTGGTCAGGGCGATGGCGATGTTCTGGCGCATGTTGGACACCGTGCGTCTGGCCAGGGAGATGGCCTCGGGGAGCTTGAGCAGGTTGTCTNCCATCAGGGCGATGTCTGCGGTCTCCACGGCCACGGCCGAGCCGGCCGCGCCCATCGCCACGCCGATGTTGGCGGTGGCCAGGGCGGGGGCGTCGTTGACTCCGTCACCGACCATCGCCACGATGTGGCCCTGTCGCTGGAGCTCCTGAACAACCACGAGTTTGTCCTCGGGCAGCAGCCCGGCGTGGACCTCGTCGACCCCGGTGGCCTCGCCGATGGCGTTCGCGACCAGCGGGGCGTCGCCGGTGAGCATGATGACCTTCTTCACGCCGGCCTTGTGCAGGTCGGCGACCATCTCGGCGGCGTCCTCGCGCACCTTGTCCGCCACGGCGACCACGCCGGCAACGGTGTCATCGACGGCCACGATCATTGGGGTATGCCCGGCCGAGGCGAGCTTTTCGGCGGCGCCCGCGGCGCCCATGGTGTCGGCGACGCCGTACTGCTCGAGCAGGGCCAGGTTGCCGACCAGGACCCGGCGGCCGTCGGTGGTGGCAGCAATGCCCTTGCCGGGGACGGGCTCGGTGTGCTCGGGAAGCCCCGCAATAGGCAGATTCTGTTCGGCGGCGGCGGCCAGGATCGGACGGGCCAGAGGGTGCTCGGAGCCAGCCTCGGCCCGGGCGGCCCAGCTGAGGACCTGAGCCCGGTCCATCCTCGGGTCGAGCACGACGACGTCGGTCAGGTGCGGGCGGCCGGTGGTCAGGGTGCCGGTCTTGTCCACCGCGACGACGGTGATCTTCGCCGAGGTCTCCAGGAACTCCCCACCCTTGATCAGGATGCCGTCCTTGGCGGCCCGGCCGATGCCGGCCACGATCGAGACCGGGATGGAGATGACCAGCGCCCCGGGGCAGCCGATGACCAGCAGGGTCAGCGCCAGGACCACGTCGCCGCTGATCAGGCCGACGACCAGGGCCAGGACCATGATGGCCGGGGTGTACCAGGCAGAGAACCGGTCCATGAACTGCTGGGTGCTGGCCTTGGCGTCCTGGGCCTCCTCCACGCGGTGGATGATCCTGGCCAGGGTCGTGTCCGCCCCGACGCCGGTGGCCTTGATCTGCAGNAACCCGCCCGTAGAGACGGTGCCGGCGAAGACCTTGTCCCCCGTGCTCTTCTCCACCGGGATCGACTCGCCCGTGATGGAGGCCTCGTCCAGCCCGCCGGTGCCGGCAATGACCTCGCCGTCGACGGGAACCTTGGCCCCGTTCTTGACCAGCACCGTCTCACCCATGACGACACCGGCCGCGGGGACCTCGACCTGGAGGCCGTCGCGCATGACCACCGCAACATCCGGGGCGACGGCAACCAGCTCAGCCAGCGCCGACCGGGTCTTGTTCAAGGTGGCCGCCTCCAGGGCGTGGCCGATCCCGAACAAGAACGTGACCGCGGCAGCCTCCCAGTACTGACCGATGATCAGAGCGCCGATCGTGGCCACACTGACCAGCAGGTCGATGCCGACCACCCTCGCCGTGAGCGCACGGGCAGCCTTGATCACGATCGGGGTACCGGCCACCGCCGCCGCGGCCACCATGAAGATGTTGCCCACCTCGTCCGAGCCGAACACCCTGGCCGCGACGAATGAGGCGACGATCAACAACCCGGAGATCATCGGGATCGTCCACCGACCGTTCCCCCACCTGTGCAGTTTGCCCATTTCCCTTATCCTTCCTGAACGTTCCTCAACCCCACTGGCGAGGTACCGATATGGACGCTACGAGGGCCGCACGATCCCGACCATGACACGCGTCAATCAACGGCACGACAGTCTTAAAAGCCTTGCGACGACACTGCCGCTGACCGCCCGGAGAGGCTCCCGGAGGGCGGTTCCGTCCGCCCGCACGACGGTGCCGGCCCGCGCCGGGCGGCGGGGTGGCAGACATACGAAACATGCGCCACCGCTGAGATCAGGAGACCTCGGCGATGGCGCATGTCATACGCCCCCATCAGTGGACCGTCAGAAGGCGGCCGGGCGGGCGGTGTAGCCGGCCTTGGCGACCGCCGCGACCAGCTCGTCGACGCTGACCAGGGCCGGGTCGTGGTCGATCTCGATGCGGGCGGAGGCGAAGTGCACCTTCACGGTGGCCACGCCGTCAAGGCGCCCGACCTGCTTCTCGATCTTCGCCACGCAGGACGGGCAGGAGAAGCCCTCGGCGCGCAGGATCGTGTGGGTGGTGGTGGCAGTGGTGGTGCTCATGGTTCTTGTCCCTTCAGGTCGTGTATCACCCTCATGGGGTGGCATTTACGACGTTAAGCAGGCCGCGACAGGGGAACCATGATCTGCGTCAATCAACCGCAACACAGGCTCTGGCACGGACCCGGCCCGCCACAACAGCAGATCGACTCTCGATGACCCGTCGTGGTTTTCAGCCGTCCATCTCGGCGGTGGCAGCGAGGCGATCGCGGTCGAGCACCGCGGTCCAGCGCCGCCCGGAGTCGATGATGCCATCCTTGCGCAGCCTGCTCATCACCCGGGAGACCGACTCCTCCGTGGAGCCGACCATGCCCGCCAGGTCGGCCCGGGACAGAGGCAGCTGGAGCAGGGTGCCGCGGTTGCCGGAACGCTCCTGACCGAGCTTGTCGGCTAGGCGCAGCAGCGTGGTTGCCACGCGTTGGGCGACAGTGCTCGTGGATTGTTGGCCGACATCGGAGCGGGCTTGGGCGAGCCGGCCGGCAACGTCATCGAGCACCCGCAGCGCCACCTGAGGGTGCTCGGCCAGGATCTCGCGGAAGGAGTGTGCGTCGATCCTCAGCGCGCAGGTGGTGGTCAGTGCCCACGCGGTCTCGGGGTAGACCGGCTGGCCCAGGATGCGCAGAGCCCCGAAGAGGTCCCCGGGGGTGAGCAGGTCGACGACGACTTCCTGCCCGCTGGGCGTGGGCTGGGAGAGCTTGGCCTGGCCTGCGGCCAGGACGTACAGATGATCGGCCAGCTCGCCCGCGGTGAACAGCGGGTCTCCCGCAGCCCAGGAAAGGGAGACCATGCGCTTGTCGATGCCCTCGAGCTGTTGTTGGGACAGGCCCGCGAAGAAGGGGACTGCTCCCAGCACCTGCATACGCACGGGTCTAGGACAGCGATGAGGTAGGGCGCACGTGCTGGCCAGTGGGACCCTGCGCCGGCCCGGCGGTGGGCTGACCGGCGCCGGTGCGACCGGCTGCGCGCGGGCCNGCCGTGAGCTGCTCATGTTTCCTCCGGTCGCGGCCTGAGGGCGTCACCCAGATGACCTGCCCGCGGCGGCATGGCGGTCGCACAACGCTTCACGATCACGACCATACGTGGACAAGCCTCAGGCAGGCGCACGGCATACGGTGCGTGGGGGACGGCTGCGGGTCTGGCGTCAGAGGCTGCCGAGGTGTCCTGGGCGAAAATGTCTCCACGTGACTACCTGTTCGGCGCGGTCGGATCGAAACCGCAGCAAAGGTGACGGACCCGTCTGCATATGACTGACGCAGTGCCGACTCGCCGGTCGTCTGCGTCACAAGCCAATGCCACCTCAGATCCTCGAGGATGTCACTCAAGATGGCTCATCCTTTCACTGGTCCAGACGGTCGCGGCACCGCCCGCCCTACCGGCCCGTGGGCCGGGCAGCCGGTTTCGGCCGTCTGACCGTGCCGGGCCGGTACGCCGAGACCGTCGCCTCCCCCTCGAGCCAGAAGCGCCAGGGGTATGCCGCAGCATCACCACCGGGACCACTCACTCCCACGCGTGGGCCGGTCCGCACGACGGCGCCGGACGAGCCCGTCGATGGATCACGGATCGGCGCCCGCACTACGAAGGCGCTGCCCGTCGAGGGCGTGTCGATACCGTTCTGGTCGCGCCCGAGCGCCAGCGTCTTGGCCAGGCGCGCAGGGCCTCTGGCCAGGCGCGCAGGGCCTCTGGCCAGATCCCGGTCGCGGACGCCATTTCTACGCGAACCGGCCAGCTCGAGCCCGTCGACCACTTCCCCGGCCCGCATGAGCACCCCGTTGGCGACGCCTACCGAACCGCAGACCAGGTTCGCGCACCAATGCATCCCATACGTGAAGTAGACGTACAGTCCCCCCGGCTCGCCGAACATCACCCGGGTGCGCGGGGTGGGCCCTCTGAAGGCATGCGACCCGGGGTCGTTCGACCCGCCATACGCCTCCACCTCGGTGAGACGGACCGTGACACCCGCGTGCGAGACAGTGCACCCCAGAAGCTCGGGTGCCACCTCCAGAACTGGCCGGGCAAAGAAGGCGCGCGTCAGTCGGCCCTGCGGCACATCGCTTTGCCCAGGCATACCTACGCGCCTCGGGTGCCGTCGGGCACCCGTTCCAGCCTCGCGATGATGGCGCTTTCAGCGATCTCAATGGGCTCAGGACGGACTTCCGTGCAGCACGCGGTGATGTTGAGCAAGCCGATTTCCTGGTTGGTGCGAGCGAACGTGGACCGATCCTTGCGCTCGTCCAGCAGATGATTGGCGAGCTCGGCGGCGCAGATGAATGACCGCGCTCCGGCGAAGGTTCCCTTGCGGTCGTCGTGGTCGCGAATCACCCCCTACGCCCTTGCACAGAAAACGCTCAATGCACTTGCGGAACTCCTGGTGCTCAAAGGTGGCTCACCGGCTCTTCCGCCGTGCCGGCCACCCGTCGGGCCAGCACGTACAGAAGGTCACTCAAGCGGTTGAGGTAGGCCACGACCTCCGGTGAGACGATGTGCCCCGCAACACGGGCCCGGATCAGGTGACGCTCGGCTCGCCGGGCGACCGTTCGCGCGAGATCCATTGCGGCTGAAGCTCGCGTGGCGCCCGGCACGATGAACACCGGTCGCAGTGCCTGCTCCTCAGTCATCCGGTCGATCCTGCGTTCGAGATCGTCGGTCATCGTCGCCACGACGAGTGAGACTTCCGGCGTCAACCGGTGACGTGCACGCGGGTTGGCGCTCAAATCGGCCGCGACCACGAACAGGTGTCTCTGAAGGTCCAGCACAAGCTGGGAAAGCTCCGGATTGTCCTGGAGCGCCTCTCTGGCGACGCCCAGGGCGGCGACGGTCTCGTCCACGTCGCCGCAAGCCTCGATCAGCAGATCATCCTTGGTGACGCGGCCACCGAAGAGCCGGCCGGTCGTCCCATCGTCACCGGTCTTGGTGTAGATCGTGCTCGCCGGTTCGCTCACTGGTGCACCTGGGCTGCGACCGGAGCGCTCCACGGCCACGGCTCGTGGAAGAACTCCTCGGTGTGCAGGTGCCCTGGCCGGGCGCCGAGCCCGCGGGCAGCCCGGGCGCAGTCGGCGACGAAACCAGGAGCCCCGGCGACGAACACCTCGCGGCCGCACAGGTCCCCGAACAGCGCCGGCAGCAGCCCGGGCAACCGGCCCAGGGGTGGCTCACCCGCCTGCCCGGTCAGGGTCCGCACGAAACTGAGGCCGGGGTACTGCCGTTGCCAGGAGGCGAAACGGCCCATGTTCATCACATCGTCCTGCGTGCGCGCGGAGAACAGCACGGTGAACCGTTGAGCGCCGGCGCGGCGTACGGCGTCTTCGGCGAGCGCCCGGATCGGAGCGAGGCCCGAGCCTGCGGCCAGGCACAGCACCGGCCCATCGGCGCCTGGGTCAGCCACGAAGGTGCCGTAGGGCCCCGACACGAGTACCCGGTCCCCGATCCTCAGTCCCCGGTGGAGCCAGGTGCTCATCTCCCCTCCAGGTACCTCGGTGACCAGCACGCTGATCCGCCCCCAGGGGTTGGGGGCGTTGGCCAGGGAGTACGACCTCACCGGCACGGTGTGGTCCGGGTCACCGATGAGTACGTACTGACCTGACCGGTACGACAGCCGCTCGTCGGCCGGAGCGAGCTCGAGCTCGACGATGTTCGGCGTGTGGGAAGTGCGGGCCAAGACGGTGTACTCCAGGTCATCCACCGCCCCCACTATCGTCTCGGCCGTCTGCTGCGTGGACATCTCAGCCGAGGTAGTACGAAGGGTCGATGTTGGCGACGTCGGCCAAGGGGTGTAGCTGTCGGCGCTGGAGGCAGAGCCGTTCGAGATGCTCCACCTCCTGCGCGGTTCTCGCCTGGGCCGTAGCACCCCCGTGCAGCACCGCCCGCATCCGGGCCGCATAGGCCTGCTCGAGCGAGTCCGGCAGCGGCGCCTCGTCCAGAGGGTCCAAGGCCCGATCCAGGTTTCGGTCCTGCTGGCGAAGATCGAGCATCGTGTCGTTCATGGGTGCCTGCTTCCAGTGCGGCCACGATGTCTTCATGGTCTCCCTAATTTTTACACCATAAATAGGAAAAATTAAAGAATGGAGACGGAAAAGGGGCGAAGGTGCCTCCATGATCCCCGGAAATCAGTCGGCGAGGAGCTGACGCAAGACGTAGGGCAGGATCCCGCCGTGCCGGAAGTAGGCCGCCTCGGCCGGGGTGTCGATCCGGATGGTCGCGGTGAGTTCACGGCTCTGCCCGTCCTGGTCGACCCGGACGGTGACCTCGCCGGGCAGTTCTGCGTTCTCTCCCGAGGTGGCGTTCTCCAGCCCGGTGATCGAGTAGAGCTCGCCGCCGGTCAGGCCCAGGTTCTGGGCCGAGTCCCCCGGCTTGAACTGCAGCGGCAGCACACCCATGCCGATCAGGTTCGAGCGGTGGATCCGCTCGTATGAGATCGCCAGCACCGCCTTCACGCCCAGCAGCAGGGTGCCCTTGGCCGCCCAGTCCCGGGACGACCCCGAGCCGTACTCCGCCCCGGCGAGCACGATCAACGGCACGCCGTCGCGGGCGTAGTCCATCGCGACGTCGTAGATGCTGCCCTGCTCACCGCCGGGTAGGTGGCGGGTGAAGCCGCCCTCCACCCCGGGTACGAGCTGGTTACGTAACCGGATGTTCGCGAAGGTGCCACGGATCATCACCTCGTGGTTTCCGCGGCGCGACCCGTAGGAGTTGAAGTCCTTCGGGCTCACCCCCGCCTCGATCAGGTACCGCCCAGCCGGGGAGTCCTTCTTGACCGTCCCCGCGGGCGAGATGTGGTCGGTGGTCACCGAGTCGCCCAGCAGGGCGAGCACCCGGGCGCCGGTGACGTCACGCAACGGCTCCGGCTCGCGGGGCATGCCTTCGAAGTACGGCGGCTGGCGTACGTAGGTCGACGCCTCGTCCCACGCGAACATGTTCGCAGACGGTACGGTCAGGCCGCGCCAGTTCTCGTCACCGTCGAAAACCGTCGCGTAGCCGGCGGTGAACATGTCGGCCTTCAGACACTCCTCCACGACGTCCTTGATCTCCTGAGTCGTCGGCCAGATGTCACGCAGGTACACCGGCTGGCCGTCGCCGTCCAGGCCCAGCGGGTCGTTTGGTAGGTCGACGTGCATGGTGCCGGCCAGGGCGTACGCGATGACCAACGGTGGGGAGGTGAGGAAGTTCATCTGGGTCTCGGCGTGGATACGCCCCTCGAAGTTGCGGTTGCCCGACAGCACCGAGCACACGGTCAGGCCGCCCTCGGTCACCGCGGCACTGACCTGCGGGATCAGCGGCCCGGAGTTACCGATGCACGTCGTGCAGCCGTAGCCGACCAGGTCGAAACCGAGCGTGTTCAGGTACGGCGTGAGCCCGGCCCGGTCGTAGTAGTCGGTGACCACCCGCGAGCCGGGCGCCAACGAGGTCTTCACCCACGGTTTGCTGGTTAGCCCCCGCTCCACAGCCTTCTTCGCCAGCAGCCCCGCCCCGACCATCACCGAAGGGTTGGACGTGTTCGTACACGAGGTGATCGCCGCGATCACGACGTGTCCGTTGTCGATGGTCGCGGCCTGCCCGTCGGCGAAGGTCACCGGCACCGGGTTCGAAGGCCACTGCGGCGACTCGTCGTACTCGTAGGGTTCACTGGGTCGGTCACCGGGGCGGTCCCGTGTGATCGAGATCGGGTCGCTGGCCGGAAACGACTCGGCTGACGCCTCGTCGAGCCCGCTCAGCTGGGCAGCGGGCGCGGGCACCCCCTCCGCCAGCAGACGCGCGATCGTACGGGCGGCGGAGGCCAACGGGATCCGGTCCTGTGGCCGTTTCGGCCCGGCGATCGACGGCTCCACGCTGGCCAGGTCGAACTCGATGCTCTGGGAGTAGGTCGGCTCGTGGCCTGGGTCGTGCCACAGGCCCTGCTCCTTGGCGTACACCTCGACCAGCCGGATCTGATGCTCGCTGCGCCCGGTCAGACGTAGGTAGGCCAGTGTCTCGTCATCCACTGGGAAGATCGCACAGGTGGAGCCGTACTCCGGGCTCATGTTGCCCAGCGTCGCCCGGTTCGCCAGCGGGATGTGTGCCACAGCCGGCCCGTAGAACTCCACGAACTTGCCGACCACCCCCGTTCGGCGCAAGAGCTCGGCGATGGTCAGCACCAGATCGGTCGCGGTGGTCCCTTCCCGGAACTCACCGGTGAGCTTGATACCGAGCACCTGGGGGATGAGCATGCTCACAGGCTGGCCGAGCATCGCGGCCTCAGCCTCGATACCACCGACGCCCCAGCCCAGGACACCGAGCCCGTTGACCATGGGGGTGTGCGAGTCGGTACCGACCAGNGTGTCCGGGTACGCCTGCAGCCCGTCCGCGCCGGCCCGGGTGAACACCACCCGCGAGAGGTACTCCAGGTTGACCTGGTGGCAGATGCCNGTNTCCGGCGGCACCACNAGGAAGTCGTCGAAGGCCTGCTGGGCCCAGCGAAGCAGCTGGTAGCGCTCCAGGTTGCGCTCGAACTCCAGGTCGGCGTTGACGCGGAACGCGTCCGGCCGGGCGAACACCTCAGCGATGACCGAGTGGTCGATGACCAGCTCGCCCGGGATGAGCGGGTTGATTCTCGCCGGGTCGCCGCCGAAGGCAGCCATCGCATCTCGCATGGCGACCAGGTCGACCACGCATGGAACCCCGGTGAAGTCCTGCAGCAGCACCCGGGCCGGGGTGTACGCGATCTCACTGCCGCGGGCGGCGCCGGGATCCCACGACGCGAGTGCGCTGACCTGGTCAGCGGTCACCCGTTGGCCGTCCTCATTGCGTGCCAGGTTCTCCAGCAGCACCTTGAGGCTGTAGGGAAGTCGTCTCGAGCCGTCGATCCGGTCGAGACGGTGGACCACGTACGTGGTGTCGCCGACGGTGAGCCGGTCGCGGGTGCCGAAGCTGTTCGTGGTCATGTCGGTTCAGGTGCTACTTCGCCCATGGCGTGCAGGGCCAATGTGGAGTGGGCGTACGCGCCCCCGGCCCGCATCTCGGAGGCCACCCAGATCGCCTCCATGATCTCCTCGGGGCTTGCCCCTTTGCGGCGGGCGAGCTTGGTGTGTCCGGTGATGCAGTAGGGGCACTGGGTCACGTGCGCCACCGCCACAGCGATCAGCTGCTTGGTCTTCTCCGGCAGTGCCCCCTCAGCGAAGACGGCACGGCTGAAGCTCTCGAAGGCCTCGTTGATCTCTGGAGCAAGTTGTCTGCGTCGAGCGGCGATCTCAGATGTCGACGCCGGGTACATGCGCTCAGCCATCACTGATCTCCCTTTGCGCCAACGCTGGCCCGCGAAGCCACAGCAGTCAAGGGTGCCTCGATGCCGTCCAGGCTCATGACCTCGGCACCCAGTCCGATGGCGAGGCGGTTCCAGCTGTTGATCGCCACCACCGCAAACGTGAGCGCAGCCACGTCCTGGGCCGAGAAGACAGCCTCGACCCTGGCGTAGTCCCGCTCCGAGGCCCCGGCGTAGTCCGCGCTCGATGCCCCCGCGTGGGCCAGGTCGGTCAGGGACTCGCACCAGGCCAAGGCGGCCCGCTCACGCTCGGTGAAGAACGGGGTCTCGCGCCATGCCGCGACGGTGTCCAGTCGCACCTGATCCTCACCGGAGGCCCTGGCGTCACGGGTATGCATCGCCAGGCAGTACGCACAGCCGTTGATCTGCGACGCGCGGACGCGGACGAGCTCCAGCAGCGCCGGCTCGAGCGGGCTCTCGCGCAGCGCCTCCTCCAGCTTCACCAGCGCGGCAACACCCTTGGGGAACTGCACTCGATAGTCGACCCGCATGACCACACTCTCCTTCGTTCGGTCGGTCCTGATACCTCACTCTTTGTGGCTGGGCGACCGGAGGCGTCGGCCTCGTCGGCGTGCACCCGTACCCAGAACGTGTCGTCCGCCGCCCTGGTCCGCAGCCCGACATCAACCCCCCAGGTGTGGGGCGCTCGGCGCCGCCGTACTCGGCGCTCGTCAGTGCGGTCCGTTCTCCGAAGCCGGATCGCCAAGGCTCCCGAGGAACACCATCCTGGACGTCGCCCGGACCCCCCGCGCGACGCCCGTCGGAACCACCACCGTCGCCCCCGCCGCCACCGCGACCTCCTCTGTGCCGACAACCATGACACCCTCACCATCCAGGAAGTGGAACGACGCCGANGGCCCCGGNTGAACCGGCAGGGCCTGCCCAACGCCNAGGCCTACGAGAACGACCTTCAACTCCGGCGACTCGTGCAGCAGGGTCACCCCCGGCCCGTCCTCGGAGAAGGNAACTGTGCTGCGCCAATCCGGCCATACCGCCATGCTGTGCCTCCGTCATCTCGTNGTCANGTACTCGNNNCTCAAGACCCTTGTTCTCGCATCTACTATTTAATACACTAGCTTTTGTGTTAAAGGTAGCCTTCATCGACGTCGCGGCCGCTGGAACGGGGCCTACCGATGACCCTTCAGCCTGGGCCTCGCCCGCGCGTCGGCCCCCAGGACCGAGCTTTCCACTGACCGGCCCTCCAACGATCCAGACCAGGAGACGAACATGACGTACGTGATCGCCCAGCCGTGTGTTGACGTCAAGGACAAGGCCTGTGTCGAGGAATGCCCGGTCGACTGCATCTACGAGGGTGAGCGCACTCTCTACATCCACCCCGATGAGTGCGTCGACTGTGGTGCCTGTGAGCCGGTCTGCCCGGTCGAGGCCATCTTCTACGAGGACGACACACCGGAGCAGTGGAAGGACTTCTACAAGGCCAACGTCGAGTTCTTCGACGACCTCGGAAGCCCCGGTGGCGCCGCCAAGCTCGGCAAGATCCCCAAGGACCACCCCCTGATCGCTGCGCTCCCCCCGCAAACCTGACATGGCCAACCACCAGAGCCCGGTGTCGAGCACGCACCTGCGACCGAAACCTCTGTCTGGAGGACACCGAGGCTCGGCAAGGG
>JGI20173J14856_1000035_pt1 | contig 29519 bp, 36 predicted proteins | sample NGESurdeep072012_8_FD_14856 | JGI IMG/M metagenome (IMG submission 14856)
GTGCGCGCTCGCCGCGTCGATCTATCTGCTGATCGAGCGCCGCAATCCCATCGCGATCCTGCGTCAGCGATGGCCGTGGCAGGTCGTCGCGATTGCGGTCGCGATCGGCGCGGTCTGGTATGTGCCGGCCGCGATCGCCGGTGGGGGTAAAATCCTCAGGATCATCCTGGCGGAGAATTTCGGGCATTTCATGCCGGCCACGTTCGGCGGGACGGGCGAGAGCTATCGACCCTTCTATTTCATTGCCGCGCGCCTGCTGGGCGGCGCTTTCCCGATGACGCTCCTGATCCTGCCGGCCGCGCTAGCCTTCTACACTGGCGAGATTTCGGCGGGGAAGCGGCGCGCGGTGATTTACCAGGCCAGCATGTCACTCGCGGTGTTGATATTTTTCTCGATCGCAAGCGTCAAGCGCGACGATTACATCCTGCCCGCGATCCCGGGGATCGCGATCCTGTGCGCGTCGGTGTTCACGCTGGACGTACGCGGCGCCGCAGCGAAGTTGCGCGACGTGATCGTCGCGGCATTTGTGCTGAGTCCGGCTTTGCCGACGCTCTTCGTTTGTCTCTTCCGGGGCGCGCCGCACGTGAATCTCCAATCGAGCGACGCGGCTTACTACTCGATCTTCCGTGCCAACGTCGGAACCTTGACGCCAGGGTTTATTGAGTTCGGCGTTGTCTGGTTGGCCGCGCTCGCTATCGCGATATTCGCGCTGATCCAACGACGCGCGATTGCGATCGGCGCCGCGTTTGGTCTATTGGCGCTTTCCTTGAGCCTGTTCTGGACCGCGGTATTACGACCAGACCTGGCTGCTATTCGCAGTGTGAAGAGTTTCATTCCGATCGTCGCGGAGCACGTCAAAGGAGATCAGTTGTGCATCCCGAGCGGTATCAACTACGAGCTGTCGTACTACTACGGCGCTGCGGTTCCTGATCTCGCGAATCCTCAATGTGCAAATGGCGCCGCGGGCAAGCCTGTCTATCTGATCGCGACGCCGCGCGAGCTGGACGCGATGACGTCCGAGTATCGGACGCGGCTCAAGCTCATCGCGAAATCCAATCTGATCGGTGGCGGCGGCCCGCCGGCGCTGTATGAAATCTCGCCAAGCGGCGCGAACGGGGGTTTGAAAGGCGCCGGCGGAGCGGCTAAATAGAGAATCGATGGCTGACCGCGTCGAACATGCTGAACATGCGATGAGTGCGCTGATGCGCTTCGTCGTCTCGCTCATAATCCCGCTGTGGGCGCTCGCGATGCTCGCGCTCGGCGTCGAGTACCGCTCTCTTTGGTGGCTCGGATGCGGCCTGGCGACCGGCGCAGTTGGACTTATCCTGCTGGTAGGCAACCCGTTGGCGGGACCGGTGCTCGACGTGCGCGAAAGTTGGCGGCCCTTGTCGCGGCCCAAGCCCGGCGCCGACGAAAACAAAAGTCCCACCTGACAGACTGCAAAGGCCGTTGAAAAAGTAATTTTCAACGCCGGGTGAAAGACCTCATGTGCGGCGCATCAGGCAATCGCGCCGCACAAATGTCCCTCACCCTAACCCGAGCCGATAAGGCTGCACCCTCACCCGCGCTGAAGGCGCGGCCTCTCCCGCAAGCGGGCGAGGCGCATAGCCAGTGGCGCGGAACGCAACATCCTAACTTGGGCTGATTTGCGAGCCGTCGGCGGGGAGGATATCCTTTAGCTCTGATGCCTATTTTCGAGTACGAATGCTCGCGATGCGGGCTCGTCAGCTCGCACGTGATAATGGGTTCATCGCGTCGCCGCGAGCGTCGTGGCTGTCCCGAGTGCGGGTCGGCGCGGCTGCGGCGCGTGATGTCATCGTTCGCGGTGGTCGAGAGCGAGTCGTCACGGATTGCGGGTTTCGACGCGTCGAAGCCGCGCGACGATTCGTTCTATCGCGACTCGCGCAACGTTGGACTGTGGGCGAAGAAGCGGGCCAAGGAGTTGGGCGTCGATCTCGGATCGAAATTCGAGGCTACGGTCGAAAAAGCACGCAGCGGCAAGCTGATCAAGGAGATGCTCTGACCGCGCGATGAAGAGAGGCGGAACTATGACGGGCGATAACAAGGACCGGTTGGGCAGCAAGCTGCACGATGTCGAGGCGGCACGCGAAGATCAATGGGCGCGACAGCGCGATGCCGATCTGGTCGAGAAGATGCGCGAGCGCTTGAGCAAGACGGCTTGTCCGCATTGCAAGCAGTTTTTGGTGGCGAAAACCGAGGCCGGAGTACCAATGCACGCGTGCCCGGCAGGGCATGGCGCCTGGATCGACGCGCCGGCATTGAAGGCGGCGCTGAAGGAGCACAAATAGCCGTTGCTTGGCAGCGCACCGATTTGAATTAAGATTTTCTTAAGCGAAATCGATCGCTGGTAAAGCGGTCCTTCTTGACAGCTTAGGCCAGTCCAATTAATGAGGACTCGGTAACATAAAATGTATATCAATTTCGGCGTACCGCTGGCGCTTACGATCATCGCGGTCGGCTTCGTGGCGCTGATGCTCGGTCTGCAGAGTTTGCTGGCGCCGCAAAATCCGTACGATCGAAAGCTGACTCCCTACGAATGCGGCGAGCCGCCGACCGGGCCCGCGTGGATCAATTTCAACGTCCGCTTCTACCTGATCGCGCTGATTTTCGTGGTGTTCGAGGTCGAAATCGCGTTCGTTTATCCGATTGCCGCGGTTTACCTGGACTGGGTGCGCTCGGGGCGCCGCCTTTACGCGCTCAGCGAAATTTTAATTTTTCTGCTGATCCTGTTCGTCGGCCTGGTTTATGTGTGGGTCAAGCACGACCTGGAATGGATCAAGAAGGTACCGGTCGAAGACTGAGGTTTATTTTATGCCCCTGCTGAATACGCTCCCGGATTACGTTCTGACCACCAAGACGGATGAACTGCTGAACTGGATGCGCAAATCGAGCATCTGGTACATGCTGTTCGGGCTGGCCTGTTGCGCGATCGAGCTGATGCATACGGGCGGCCCGCGCGCGGACCTCGATCGTTTCGGCGCGGTGCCGCGCGCTTCGGCGCGTCAGTCGGATCTGATGATCGTAGCGGGAACGCTGACGCTGAAAATGGCGTTAAGGACGCGGCTGCTTTACGATCAGATGCCCGACCCGAAATACGTCATCGCGATGGGTTCGTGCGCGAGCTGCGGCGGACTGTTCCAACTGGCCTACTCGGTTTGCGACGGGGTGGACAAAATCCTGCCGGTCGATGTGTACGTTCCCGGCTGCCCGCCGCGTCCCGAGGCGCTGACCGAAGGCCTGCTCAAGCTGCAAGAGAAGATCATGACCGAGCGCTGGCTGGTGCGCTCGCCCAACGCAAAGCAGGTCGCAGCAGCCTGAGCAAATGGAGGCGCTGCAAATACTCGAGCGGGTCAAGAGCCGGTTCGGCGATCGGGTGCTGGAAATATCCGAGAAAAAGCCGGATCCATTCTCGGTGGTTGACCCCGGAGCGATCGTCGAGATCGGCCGTTTCATGAATGAGGATCCCGAGCTCGCGATGGACTGCCTGTCCAACGAGAGCGGCGTCGATTACAAGGACCGGATCGAGGTGGTCTATCACCTGTTCTCGTATCAGCATCGCCACGGCGCGGTGCTGAAGGTGAAGCTGCCGCGCGACAACCCGAGCGTGGCGACGCTGGAGGGCGTGTGGAAGTCGGCCAACTGGATGGAGCGCGAAATATTCGACCTGCTGGGCGTCAACTTCGAAGGGCATAGCGACATGCGGCGAATCCTGATGCCGGAGGACTGGATCGGTCATCCGCTGCGCAAGGATTTCGTCGAGCCGGCGCAATACCACGGAATCTCAACGGTCAGGGAGAGCCCGATAGTCCGGCTCGACACGAAAAAGAAATGAGCACGCTGCGCACCGAAGAAATGACGCTCAACATGGGCCCGCAGCATCCGTCGACGCACGGGGTGCTGCGCTTCGTGGTGCGGGCCGACGGCGAGGTGATGCGCGAGGCGATCCCGGACGTCGGCTACCTGCACCGGTCGATCGAAAAGATTGCGGAAAAGGTCGGCTACCGCGGCTTCATGCCATACACCGATCGCGTCGATTACGTGTGCGCGATGTTCACCAACCAGGGCTGGGGCATGGCGTGCGAGAAGCTGGCGGGAATCGAAGTGCCCAGGCGCGGCGAGTACTGCCGGGTGATCGCGGCGGAGTTCAACCGAATCGCGTCGCATCTGCTGTCGGTGGGCGCGATGGCGATGGATATCGGCGCGATGACGCCGTTCGCGCACGTGATCCGCGAGCGCGAGATGATCAACGATTTGATCGAGGAGCTGTGCGGCGCGCGGCTGACGTTCAACTACATGCGAATCGGCGGCGTGGCGTGGGACCTGCCGCCCGGATGGCGCGAGAAGGCGCTTAAGTACCTGGATCATTTCGACCCGATCCTCGAGGAATACAACGCGCTCATCTCGTGGAACAAAATCTACGTCGAGCGGCTGGCGAACGTCGGAGTGATCACGCCGGCGGAGGCGATCAACTACAACCTGGTCGGGCCGAATCTGCGCGCGTGCGGAATCAAGTGGGACATCCGCAAGGACATTCCGTATTCGGTGTATCCCGAGTTCGAGTTCGAGGTGCCGGTCGGCAACGGCCAGTGGGGCAAGCTCGGCGACTCGATGGATCGATACGTGGTGCGGATTCGCGAGATGGCGGAGTCGTCGAAAATACTGCGCCAGGCGCTGCAGAAGATTCCGCCGGGGGCGGTGCTGGCGAAAGTGGTGCGCAATTTCAAGCCGCCGGCCGGCGAATGCCAGATTCGCGTCGAGAGCGGACGCGGCGATATGGGCTGGTACCTGGTCAGCGACGGCACCGGGTATCCGTGGCGGGTTCACGTGCGCACGGGATCGTTCGCGGCGATGGGAATCATCCAGAAGCTGAGCGCGGGATTGATGATCGCGGACCTGGTCACGCTGATCGCGAGCCTGGACGTGATTGCGCCGGAGATCGATCGATAGGCATCGATGCAGACGCTGATTCAAAATCTGATTGCGTCGGGCGTGTTCGGCAAGAACCCGCCGCGGGACCTGGTCGCCGCGATCGTGGTGTTCGTGATGAGCCTGGTCGTGTTCCTGGCCGTCGCGCTTCCGTTTGGGGGAATCGTGACCTGGGTCGAGCGGCGGGTGTGGGCGCGAATCCAGTCGCGGGTGGGTCCAAACCGCGTCGGTCCGCAGGGCTTTCTGCAGTGGCTGGCGGACGGAATAAAAATCATCTGCAAGGAAGACATCATCCCCGACGAAGCCGACTCGCGCCTGTTCAAGATGGCGCCGTACCTGGTGATGCTGGCGTTCATCCTGCCGTGGGCGGTGATGCCGTTCTCGTCGTCGCTGATACTGGCCGACCTGAACGTGGGCATCCTTTACATGACGGCGGTGACGGCGCTTACGGTGGTGGGCGTGCTGATGGCGGGATGGGCGTCGAANAACAAGTGGTCGCTGATCGGCGGAGTCCGCTCGGCGGCGCAAATAGTCAGTTACGAAATACCGGCGGGGCTTTCGATCTTCCCGGTNGTGCTGATGACGGGCACGCTGTCGATGCAGGGAATCATCCGCGGGCAGGGCTGGGCGCCGCAGCATTGGTTCCTGTTCGCCAANCCATTCACGTTCGTGGCGGCCAACATCCTCTATATGTCGTCGCTCGCCGAGGCTAACCGGACGCCGTTCGATTTGCCCGAAGCCGAATCCGAACTGGTGGCGGGTTTTGCGACTGAGTATAGCGGCTGGCGCTACGCGTGTTTCTCGATGGCGGAATGGGGAAACCTGTTTATCGTCGGCGCGATAATCACGACGTTGTTCCTTGGCGGATGGCAATTTCCGCACGTGACGAACAATGTAGTTGCGATGAACGTGCTGGAAGTGATTACGTTCACCGTCAAAGTACTATTCCTGGTGTTCGTCTCGATGTGGATACGCGCGACGCTGCCGCGGGTCCGAATCGATCAGCTAACGACAGCATGCTGGAAGTACTTCGTGCCGATATCGTTCGTGAATATGATCGGCACCGCGGTGTGGGTAGCTATATGGCCCGACGGCAACGTGGCGATCGGCTATATCATGTTCGCCGGGGCGATCGTGTTCGGGGCAGTATTCATTCAGCGGGTTATCTACTATCTCAGGCGTTCGCGGATGGAAGTTTACCTCAATCCGACTATATAGAGGTTATCGATGAGCGCGGTTTCGGAATACGTACATAATATAAAGGACACGGTCTCGACGATCTTTGAGGGCATGGCGGTAACGGCGTCGCACTTCATGCGCAAGCCGTACACGGTGCAATATCCGGATCGGATGCCGGTGCGCGTGCAGGACACGCTGCCGTTCCGTTATCGCGGGATCCTCGATGTCGATCTCGAAATCTGCACGGGATGCCTGGCGTGCGAGCGCGCCTGCCCGATCGATTGCATAGTCATCGTAGCCGAGAAGGATCAGCAAACGCGGCAGTTGCTGCTGTCGCAGTTCGATATAGACATCGCCAAGTGCATGTACTGCGGGCTGTGCAGCGAGGTGTGTCCAACCGGATCGATACATCATACGACGGAGTTCGAGGGCGCTGACTATTCGCTGGAGAGCCTGATTCGCCGCTTCGTCCAGGATCCGGTGATGGCGTACAAGGCCAAGAAGGGGCCGGAGACGGATCCGAGAATCGCGCCAATCCTGAATCGCGGCATGGCCTACCTCGATCAATGGGCGCAACCTGGCGGCGAGAAGCCCCCCGGAGAAGAGCCGGCGTAGCGCGCGCGGGCCTGCAACGCGGGGAAGGGCGAATCGATGCTCGCACAGGTAATATTCTATGCGCTGGCCGCGTTGACGGTGGGATCGGCCGCGCTGGTGGCGTTCTCGCGCAACATAGTTTATTCGACCTTTGCGCTGCTGGGCGCATTCATGGGCGCAGTGGGTATCTACATTCTGCTCGCGGCGGATTTTGTCGCGATGGTGCAGCTACTCGTTTACGTCGGCGGGATATTGGTACTGACTATCTTCGCGGTGATGCTGACGGCGGGAATCGGTGACGTGAAGGTATCGAATCGCGCGGTGGGAACCGGACCCGCGATTGTAGTAGCAGGAGTCGTGGCGATTGTGATGCTGTATGCGGTGATGCGAACGCAGTGGCATCAGGCGGCCGCGTTCACGCCCGCGCCGACGACCTACGCGATCGGAAACGCGTTCCTGGGCGATTACGTGCTGCCGTTCGAGGTCGCGTCGCTGGTGCTGTTGGCGGCGCTAATCGGCGCGATTGTGATTTCGCGCCACGAAGTCAGAGAGTAGGGGAGCGGGAGAATCGGGATGGGCGGGGGAATAACGCTGAACCACTTCCTTGTTCTGAGCCTGATAATATTTTCGCTCGGGCTGTTCACGGTTCTGACGCGCCGAAACGCGATTGGAATCCTGATGGGCGTCGAGCTGATACTCAACTCCGCCAACATCAACTACCTTGCATTCGCGTTTTACGGCGGCGGCAAATACGATGGCCAGATTTTTGCGATTTTCGTAATCATGCTGGCGGCGGCAGAGGCGGTAATCGGGCTGGCGGTGGTGCTGGCGATTTATCAGAACTTCAAGACGATCGATGTCGATGCGGCCGAGACGCTGCGTGGATAGCTGAGCGATGGATCATCCGATTGCGGTTACCTTCATCCGATTGATCGTGGCGCTGCCGCTGGCCGGCGCGGCGATCAATTTCATTGCGGGCGCGTGGCTGCAGAAGGCATTCGGCAAGCGCGCGATAAGCTTCCTTGGATGCGGCGTCGTTATCGCGGCGTTCATCCTTGCGGTGCGCGCGTTTATCGCGATGATCGCGATCCCGCCGGAAAACCGCTTCATGCTCGATGACCTGTGGAAGTGGTTCGACGTCGGCGGACTGAACCTGGACATCGCGTTCTGGCTCGATCCGTTGTCGATGGTGATGACGCTGATAGTCACCGGCGTGGGCGGCCTGATCCACATCTACTCGATTGGCTACATGCACGACGACGACGGCTACTGGCGTTTTTTCGGATGGCTCAACCTGTTCACGTTCGCGATGCTGGTGCTGGTGTTGGGCGACAACCTGTGGCTGATGTTCGTGGGCTGGGAGGGCGTGGGACTGTGCTCGTTCGCGCTGATCGGGTTCTGGTACAAGGTGACGGCGAACACGACGGCGGGCAACAAGGCGTTCATCGTCAACCGGATCGGCGACCTGGCATTCGTGATCGCGCTGTACAGTTTGTTCGCGGGACTGCAGTCGATCGGCCACGCGACGCTGGTGACGCGCGAAGTCGCGAGATACGCGCCGGGGCTTGCGGGGACGGCGCTAAATTTCGCCGGCTATCAGTCGGCGTATCCCCTGGTCGGCTTCGTGACGCTGTTGATGTTCATCGGGGCGACGGGAAAGTCGGCGCAGATTCCGCTGTACGTGTGGCTGCCGGACGCGATGGCGGGACCGACGCCGGTCAGCGCGCTGATACATGCGGCGACGATGGTGACGGCGGGCGTGTACATGGTGGCGCGGCTGAACTTTTTGTTTTCGATGTCGCCGTTCACGATGGGCGTAATCGCGGTGGCGGGCGGGACTGACGGCGCTGTTCGCGGCGACGATTGGCGTGGCGCAAACCGACATCAAGAAAGTACTCGCGTACTCGACGGTGAGCCAGCTCGGATACATGTTCGCGGCGCTGGGCGTCGGCGCATACGCGGCGGGCGTGTTCCATCTAATGACGCATGCGTTCTTCAAAGCGTGCCTGTTCCTGGGAGCGGGGTCGGTGATCCACGCGATGGGTGGAGAGCAGGACATGCGCAAGATGGGCGGGCTGCGGCACAAGATGCCGGTGACGTTCGTCACGTTCATGGCGGCGACGCTGGCCATTTCGGGCGTGCCGCCGTTCGCGGGATTCATGTCGAAGGACGAGATCATCTGGCAGGCAATCTCGCACGGGCACCCGGTGGTGTGGGCGATGCTGCTGATTGGCGCGGGAATCACGGTGTTCTACATGTTTCGCCAGGTGTACATGACGTTCTTCGGCGAATTTCGCGGCACGCACGAGCAGGAGCATCATGTGCACGAATCGCCACCGTCGATGGCGAACGTGCTGATCGCGCTGGGGGCGCTGTCGGTAGTGGGCGGACTCGTGATGATTCCGGAATTCATCGTGACATTCAAACCGTTCGAGGACTTTCTCGATCCCGTATTCAGCTCCGAGGTGACGCGCCGGATAACCGAAGCGGGAATACATAGTCATGCGACCGAAGCTGCATTCGGATTTGTCACGTTCACGGTAGTAGTAATCGGATGGCTGGTAGCGGACCTGATGTACCGGCAGCAGAAGCTGAATCCCGCGCGCTTTAGTCAGATGTTCGGCGGAGTGCCATACGAATGGGTATACAACAAATACTACGTCGATGAATTCTACAATCGAGTGATTATACAGCCATATATGTTCGCGACGCGGGCGCTGGCATGGTTCGATTCCAACATCATCGACGGAGTCGTGAACCTGGCGGCACGCATCATAGTATTTCTGTCGTGGCTGTCGGGACTATTCGACCACTACGTAGTCGATGGGCTGGTGAACTTCACCTCGAACCTGACGCTCGACGTGGGCGGCAGGCTGCGACGGCTGCAGACCGGCTCGATCAATGGATACTTATACGGAATTCTGGCCGCGGTGATGCTGATATTGCTGGTGCGCGCGGTGGTAAGGGCATGACAAATTCGGCGGCGGCGCCGATTTCAAGTCAAACGGGAAGAGCGAAACTGAAATGAGTCACGCGCTTACGCTGATAACCTTTGTTCCGATCGCCGGGATGGTGCTGATTCTCGCGCTGCCCGACTCGATGAAGAACGCAAGCAAGTGGATCGCGGTCGCGGCGACGATACCGCAACTCCTGATCGCGATTCACCTGTACGAGTACTTCGACACGACGACCAGCGCGGTTCAGTTCGCCGAGAAGGTGTCGTGGATGCCCTCGTACCACATTAGTTACTTCGTGGGCGTGGACGGAATCAGCATTTCGATGATTCTGCTGACGGCGCTCATCATGTTCATCTCGACGTTCGCGAGCTTCGGAATAAATCGCGCGGAGAAGGGTTACTACGCGATGCTGCTGATGCTCGACACGGGAATGATGGGCGTGTTCGTGTCGCTCGATTTCTTCCTGTTTTATATTTTTTGGGAAGTGATGCTGCTGCCGATGTATTTTCTTATCGGCATCTGGGGCGGTCCGCGACGCGAGTACGCGGCGATCAAATTCTTTCTCTACACGCTACTGGGTTCGGTACTAATTCTGCTGGCGATGCTCGGACTATATTACTATAGCGCGACTCCGACCTTTGACTTGACCGAGCTGGCGGCGAATTCGAGTCATTACTCAATCGGGTTCCAGCGAATAGTATGGATCGCACTGTTTATCGGCTTCGCAATCAAGATTCCGGCGTTCCCGTTCCATACCTGGCTGCCCGACGCGCACGTGGAAGCGCCCACGGCGATTTCGGTGATTCTTGCGGGTGTGCTGCTGAAAATGGGCACCTACGGCATTCTGCGCGTCAATTTTGCGGTGCTGCCTGCCGCCACCTACCAGCTTGCGTGGCTGTTCCTTGGCGTGATCGGCACCATCAACATCGTGTACGGCGCGATGTGCGCGATGGCGCAGACTGACTATAAGAAACTGATTGCCTATTCGTCAATTAGCCACATGGGTTACGTGATGCTGGGGATGGCGGCGTTCACGGCGGCGGGAATCAACGGCGCGGTGCTGCAGATGTTCAATCACGGAACGATCACGGCGATGCTCTTTATCCTGGTCGGCGTGATCTACGATCGCGCGCATCATCGCGAGATAAACGGCTTCGGCGGCCTGGCGCAGCAGATGCCGATATATACGGCGATCACCGGGTTTGCGTTTTTCGCCGGCATGGGACTGCCGGGGATGTCGGCATTTATTTCGGAAGTGCTGGTGCTGCTCGGCGCGTGGCAGACGCATCCGGTTATGGTGGTATTCGGGGCGCGGCGACGGCGATACTGACGGCGGGCTATCTGCTGTGGACCTTCCAGCGAATCTACCTGGGGCCGTTGAACGAAAAATACAAGGACTTTCCCGATTTGTCGTTTCGCGAGGCGTTCACGCTGGTGCCGCTCGGGATCATCGTGCTGATACTCGGCGTCTATCCGAACGCGATTCTCGGCCTGCTCAACACCTCGCTGGTTCACCTGAACCAGGTTGTGCTGTCGACCTCGGGCGCAGCCGTCGCGATGGTTCGCTGAGACTCAAGGCAGGTCGGACGGAAGCAGATGGATCTCGGAAATCTCGCGAGCCTGAAACATTTCATCCCGGAAATGATCCTGGTGGCCGGCGTCCTGGCGATGGTGATCATCGACCTGGCGGTACGCGACAAGTCGCGTCTCGGCGCACTGGCTCTGATAGCGGCCGCGGCGTCATTGCTGGCGATTGGCCTGGAGCCGGCGCTGTCGGGCGCGTGGCTGTTTCATCGGATGCTGGTATTCGATTCGTTTGCGATTTACTTCCGCACGCTGATCGCCCTGGCCGCGGTGGTGGCTATCTGGATGTCGATTGGCTCGGAGGAAGTGAAGAACTGCGACCAGGGCGAGTACTACGCGATATTGCTCGCGAGCACGTTCGCGATGTTCCTGATGGCGGAGTCGGCGAACCTGCTGATGGCGTACCTGGCGCTGGAGTTCGTCAGCCTGACGTCGTACATCCTGACGGGTTTTTTGCGGCATAACCGGCGCTCGCTCGAAGCCGCGCTTAAGTACTTGATCTACGGGGGCGTCGCGTCGGGCACGATGATTTACGGCATGAGCTGGATTTTCGGCATCACCGGCTCGCTCGACTTCAACGTGATCAATAAGGCGCTCTCGACGCCCGGGCATCTGCCGGTGCTCGCGGTATTCATCGCGCTGGTGCTGATCCTGACCGGGATGGGCTACAAGGTGGCGTCGGCGCCGTTTCATATGTGGGCGCCGGACGTTTACACCGGCGCGCCGATTCCGATCACAACTTTTCTGGCGGTCGGCTCGAAGGCGGCGGGCTTTGCGCTGCTGACGCGCTTTTTCTTCCCGGCGATTTCGCATCTGGCGGCGGGCGGAAGCTGGACGGCGCTTGCGGGCGTCGATTGGCCGCAACTGCTGCTCTTCATTTGCATGATCACGATGACGCTCGGCAATCTTGCCGCGCTGCAGCAGACCAACATGAAGCGGCTGCTGGCGTACTCGAGTATCGCGCAGGCGGGATACGCGCTGATGGGATTCGTCGTGCTGTCGAACGACGGGATTCGGGCGATGCTGTTCTACCTGTTTGCCTACTATGTAATGGATGCGGGCGCATTCGTGGTGGTGATGATCGTGGCAAACTCGACGGGGCGCGAGGATGTGGACGCGTACCGCGGGCTGGCGTGGCGCGGCGGAATCGTTCCGGCGCTCGCACTGACCATCTTCCTGTTCTCATTGACAGGCATTCCGCTGACGGTTGGATTCATCGGAAAGTTCTACCTATTCGCCGCCGTGATTCGCGGCCAATTCTACATACTGGCTATTGTTGGGATACTCAATTCAGTAGTGTCTCTGTATTACTACCTGAAGCCGATTCAGATGATGTTCTTCGAACAGCCGCGAGGCGACGAAGGCACGGTGCGCTTCGAGGCGTGGAATTACGGGCTGATGGGAGTGCTGGCCTGCGCGACAATCGTGTTTGGGCTGTACTGGTCGCCGATCATCTCGTTTGCGAACCGCTCGCTGAGTTTCTTCACCGGCCCCACCTGAGCAGGGGCCAGGAATTACCCGTCATTCGAAAACGATCGTGCGGTTGTGGTGGAGCAGCACCTGCTTTTTGAGGTGAGCGCGCACCGCCTTCGCCAGGACCATCACTTCGAGATCCTTGCCCTTGCGCGCGAGGTCGGCGACGGTGTCGCGATGCGTCATCGCAGTGGTGGCCTGGGCGATTATCGGGCCGGCGTCGAGCTCTTCGGTCACGTAGTGCGCGGTCGCGCCAATTAGCTTGACGCCGCGGTCGTGCGCCTGCTTGTGCGGCCGCTGGCCGGCGAACGCGGGCAGGAAGCTGTGGTGAATGTTGACGATCGGCTTGTTCCAGGTGCGAAGAAATTCGCCCGACAGCACTTGCATGTAGCGCGCGAGCACGACGGTGTCCGCGCGGAGCTCGCCGAGATGCTTCAAGAGCGCGGCTTCAGACTCCGATTTGCGATCCTTCGCGACCGGAATGACCGTGAAGGGCGCCTCGAACGGGCGCGCAAGCGATTCGAGGTCGGGATGATTGCTGACCACGCCGACGACGTCGCCGTCGAGCTCGCCGAAACGATGGCGGCTCAAGAGATCCATCATGCAGTGCGGCAGGCGCGAAACCATGATGACAATCCGGTCCCGCTTGGCGGCGTCGAAGAGCTGCCATTTGAGGCGCTCCCACGGCAGGATCGACGGCATCGACGCGTCCAGTTCTTTGGACAGCTCGCTAATGGGGAGTCGGAGGCTTTCGAAGTGGATGCGCCAGAAGAAGTGGCCATCCTCGTCGTCGGAGTACTGGTCGGAGGTGATAATATTGCAGCCGAGAGTGAACAGGTGGGTGGCGACGCGGGCTATGATGCCGGGGCGGTCGATGCATGAGATGAGGAGAGTAGCTTTGCCTTCGGCCACGCTGATTACTCCGGGGGCGAATAGTAATTTTGAATTGTAATGTCTGGGCGCGCAAATAAACAAACCGGCGCTGGCGGGATTTTGTACGTTGTCGCGACGCCGATCGGCAATCCGGACGACATTTCCGCGCGCGCAATTCGCACGCTCGAGGAGGTCAGTCTGATCGCATGCGAGGACACGCGGCGAACCGGGCAGATGCTCGCGCGTCATCAGATTCACACGCCCACCGTCAGCCACTTCGAGCACAACGAGGAGCGGCGCGTGCCGGAGCTGATCGAGAGGCTGAAGGCGGGAGAAAAAATTGCGCTGGTCACCGACGCGGGCACGCCTGCCATTTCCGATCCGGGCTTTCGGCTGGTGCGGGCGGCGTGGGAGGCAAACGTGTGCGTGATGGCGGTGCCGGGAGCGTCGGCGGCAATCGCAGCGCTGTCGATTGCCGGAATACCGACCGACAGGTTCACGTTCGAGGGATTTATCCCGGCGCGCGCCGCGGCGCGGCGCAGCCGGCTGGAAGAACTCCGCCGCGAGCCGCGCACGATGGTTTTCTACGAGGCGGCGCGCCGGCTGGCCGATACGCTGGCCGAGATGGGGACAGCATTCGGAGAATCGCGGGATGCGGCGGTGGTGAGCGAAATCACCAAGACCTACGAGAAGACTGCGCGCGGGACGCTGGTCGAGCTGGAGCGTCGGTTTCGCGCGACGCCCGCGCTCGGCGAGATCACGATCATCGTCGCAGGCGCGCCGGAGACGTCGAGCATCGCCGGCGCGGACGCGGGACCGGTCACCGTTGACGTGGGTGAAGCGCTCGAAGTTCTGCGTGAGGCGGGACTTGGGCTCAAGCAGGCGAGCGCGGTGATCGCGCGGCTGACGGGGATAGGTCGTCGCGAAGTGTACCAGAATGCCCTCAAATCGCGCTCTGATGACTCCAGTGATGACTGACCGGTGGACAGCATTCGATGCCCGCGCTTGCAGTCGCATCGAGGGTGCGGTTCAATGAAAGCCAGGAGCGGTGCGGGGATGGCGACGAGGGTTAAAGGGCGGCAGAAGACTGGCGAAGCCGCGGCGGGCGGCGCGAGCGGCCCGATTACGGTGCTGGTAATCCATGGACCCAACCTGAATCTGCTCGGCGAACGCGAGCCGGAAATTTACGGCCGAACCCGCCTCGCTGATATCGACAAGGAACTCAAGCAACTGGGACGCGAACTCGAGATGAAGGTTGAGACGTTTCAGTCGAACAGCGAAGGCGGGATCGTCGATCGAATTCAGAAGGCGCGCGGCAAGTGCGACGTGCTAATCCTCAATCCTGGCGCATACACGCACACCAGCGTTGCGATTCGCGACGCGATACAGGCCGTGAGCATCCCGGTGATCGAAGTGCATCTGTCCAACGTGTATCGGCGCGAGCCGTTTCGGCATCATTCGACGATTGCGGACATCGCGCACGGTCGAATCATGGGATTTGGCGCCGAGAGCTATAGCCTGGCTCTCAGAGCCGCGCGCACGATGGTCGAGGAGTCGCGCCGACAGAGCGGATGAACGCCATGGCGGGCAACGATCAAGCGCGCAGGCGAGCCGCCGTTGCGGGAAGACACGGAGAGCAGATGGAAGTACGCGAGCTAAAAATCCTGCTGGTCCTGATGCGGGACTATGGGCTGGTTGAACTCGAGATAGAAGACAAGAAGGGCAAGGTGCGGCTGGTCCGCGGCGGCGGGCGCGCGTCGGTGGAGGTGACCGAGGCGGGCTCGGAGGCGCACGTGGCGTCGCGCGCGGCCACGCCGATCAAGATGGCGATGAGGCACCTGGAGGCGACCGAAGAGGAAGGCTCGAAGGCGGCGGGCAGAATCGAGCTGGCGCCGAATCAGAAGCTGATCGAAAGCCCGATGGTGGGTACGTTTTACCGGGCCGGCTCGCCGGACGCGGCGCCATTCGTCGAGGAAGGATCGTCGGTGCGCAAGGGGCAGCCGCTGTGCATCATCGAGGCGATGAAGATGATGAACGAGATCGAATCGCCGGCAGCAGGGCGGGTGATAAGAATCATCGCCGAGAATGGGAATCCTATTGAGTACGGTCAACCGCTGATGATCATCGAAGTGATCTGAGAAGGCGGGGCGCTCGTCGATGTTCAAGAAACTGCTGGTCGCAAATCGCGGGACAATCGCAATCCGGATAATCCGCGCATGCCGCGAGCTGGGGATTTTGACGGTGGCGGTTTACTCGACGGCGGACAAGGACGCGCTGCACGTGCGGATGGCGGACGAGTCGGTATGCATCGGGCCGCCGGCGGCTGAAGACAGCTACATGAACATCCCGGCGATTCTGAGCGCGGCCACGACCTTCGGCGCCGATGCGGTGCATCCCGGCTACGGTTTTTTGTCCGAGAATGGCGACTTCGCGGAGGCATGCCAGCGCTCGGGACTGAACTTCGTGGGTCCGCGGGCGCGTCATATCAGGTTGATGGGCGACAAGCCGCGTGCACGGCGAATCATGAAGCGCGCGGGCGTGCCTGTTCTGCCGGGCAGCGAGGGCACGGGAGTTACGGAGCTGCGGGAGGCGCAAGCGGACGCGAAGCGGCTGGGCTACCCGGTGCTGATCAAGGCGGCCGCGGGCGGTGGCGGCAAGGGGATGCGAGTCGTTCGCGACAGCGCGGAGTTGACGCGCCTGTTTCCGCAGGCGCAGGGGGAATCGGAGGCGTCGTTCAACTCGCGCAAGATGTACCTGGAGAAATACCTGGAGCGCGTGCGTCACGTCGAGTTTCAGATACTTGCCGACCTTCACCGCAACGCGATTCATCTTGGCGAACGCGACTGCTCGATTCAGCGCCGTCATCAGAAGCTGATCGAGGAATCGCCGTGCCCGATTCTGACCACGCGGCTGCGCGAAAAGATGGGCAAGGCGGCGGTGCGCGCGGCCGAAGTGGTCGGCTATTCGAACGTCGGCACCGTGGAATTCCTGCTGGCGGGCGGCGGCAAGTTTTATTTTATCGAGATGAACACCCGGATCCAGGTCGAGCACGGCGTGACCGAGATGGTCACGGGCATTGACCTGGTGAAGGAAAGTATCCGGATGGCGATGGGTGAGAGACTTGGGCTGAAGCAGCGGCAGGTGAAGTTCGATGGCGCGTCGATGGAGTTTCGCATCTATGCCGAAGATCCGGAGCGTCATATTCCGGCGCCGGGCGTCGTCACGAATCACCATCCGCCGGGCGGACTGGGCGTGCGCGTCGAGACGGCGCTGTACGACGGCTATCGCGTGCCGGTGCAATACGATCCGCTGATCGCAAAGCTGATAGTGCACGCCGAGACGCGCCCCGAAGTGATCGCGCGGGCCAAGGCGGCGCTGCGCGAGTATGTAATCGACGGCATCAAGACCAACATCCCGCTGCATCTGAAGATTCTGCACGATCCGGATTTCAATCGCGGCGAATTCTCGACCGATTTTCTAAGCCGCTATGAACCGGCCCAGCCCGAAGCCGCGCACCACGCGCCGATAAGCAAGGCCTCTTGACCGCAACGCTCCGCGCCATGCTTGATAGAGTCCAGTGGAGAGGCGTCATGCCTGGGCCCATGAGTCAAATGACGAACTTGAAAAAAATCAAACGAGCATTTCTTGCACTGATAATCGGGTTGATTGCGAGCGTGCCGGCTGCGGCGCAGGACGGAATGAATCCGCTGATTCCCGGCGGCAACAGCGCACCTCCGGGCCGCGCGCCGAAGGCAGTGGTCGCCAATCCGCTGTACGATTTCGGCAGCGCGCTCGAAGGTACGATGGTCAGTCACACCTTCACGATCAAGAACAACGGCCAGGGCTATCTGGATATTCGCGGCGTGAAGACCTCATGCGGATGCACGACGGGAAATCCCTCGAAGATGCATATCGCGCCGGGCGACGAGAGCGAAATCGCCGTCTCGTTCGACACGCACTTTCAGAAGGGTCATCAGGTGCGCACTATCACGGCGATCACCAACGATCCCGACAATCCGCAGGTCGCGATGACGATGCAGGGGGTCGTCAAGAAGCAGGTCGAGGCGCAGCCGGGTGAAATCTCATTTGGCAACGTGAAGAAGGGGGCCGAAAACACCAGGGAGCTGGTGGTCAATGATCTCGACCCGGGGCGCGGGCCGTTCCAGGTCGGTCCGGTGAGCAACTCGAATTCTTCGATCAAGGTCGTGCAGGAGAAGCGCCCCGACGGCAAGCCGGGCGCGCTGCTCAAAGTCTCGCTGCTCAAGACGATGCCGGTGGGGCAATTCGACGACACGATCAAGATCACAACCAATCGCGTGCCGTTGCAGGTTGACGTGTTCGGAACCGTGACGGGAAATTTGAATATTGATCCCGCGCAGGTTTCGTTCGGTATCGTTCCTCGCGGCCAGGACATCGTGAGAATCCTCAAGTTGAGCAATCAGGGTCCCCATCCGGTAAAGGTACTCGAGGTGGCGAGCAGCAGCCCGGCCGTCGCCGCGACTGTGGAGCCGGTCACGCCGGGCAAGGAATACAAGGTGACGGTCACGCTCAGGCATGGCACACCCGACGGGCAGTTGCGGGGGGATTTGACGATAAAGACGGACGACCCGGATCAGGCGGCGCTGAAGGTGCCGTTCTACGCAATCGTGGGGCAGTTCAAGACCTGATCGAGGTTCGACGCGAACAGGGGAACTGGGCTGAAATGGCTCGGCGCGAGAAATCGGGGATCATTTCCTGGCTGCGGGACCGGATAAGTGATTGGGCCGTCGGCCTGCTCACCAAGCCTCTCAAGAGTTACGCCCTCCACGTCCCAAACGATATTGCCGCGCTCAAGCGTCACATTCGCAAGGGCGACGTCGTATTGGTGGAAGGAAACGAGCGAGTCAGCGAATGCATCAAGTACCTGACCCAAAGCTCGTGGTCGCGCGTTGTACGTCGGCGACGAGCCGATTCGGCGCAATCCCGAGATGAAGGCGCCGCTGGTGGCGCAATTCGGCGAAGAAGCGAACTTCCTGATGGTCGAGGCGATCGTCGAGGCGGGCGTGGTGCTCTCGCCGTTGGCCAAGTATCGCGACTTCAACATCCGCGTCTGCCGGCCATTCAACCTGTCGGCGGCGGATCTGGCCGACGTGATGGACGAGGCGATTCGCAGCGTGGGCAATACCTACGATCTGCGCAACGTAATCGATTTGGCGCGCTACTTCCTGCCGGTGAGCCTGGTGCCGCCGCGCTTTCGCCGCCAGGCGCTGCAGTTCGGAAGCGGCGTGCCGACGCGAGTCATCTGTTCGAGCGTGATCGCGTCTTCGTTTAATCGCGTGAAGTTCCCCATTGTGCCGAACTACCAGCAATTGCCGCCGCCGGCGGCGTCGCCCAAGCGCAAGCTGTGGCCGATAGGCCCGAGGACGACCGGCGCCTTGCAATACGGCACGCTTAGGATGGTCTCGCCGACGCTGATCACGCCGCGCGATTTCGATCTCTCGCCCTATTTCGAGATCATCAAATTCAATATCATCGAGGGCATGCGTTTCGACTATCACAAGATTTTGTGGGCCGACGCCGCACCACCCGCGCCGGTGAAGAAGGGCGCGTGAGACGGCGGGAACATCGGGGCCATCGCAAGCAGGAGAGGATTCATTGAACGACGAACAAGGGCACGCAGGCGGCCGGCGCGAACTTCTTGAGAAGACAATCGCGAAGATTCTGCATCGCCATTGCAATTTTGGATGGGCGAACTACTACGTCCCGAGCGAGAAGTTCCCGAGCCTCATCGAGGAGCTGGTCGAGGTGATGAGCCCGGGCGGACAGGCCGGTCACGATGAATTGGTGCGGTTTTTTCTTGGGCTTCAACGCTTGTCGTCGATTCAGGAGCGGGTGGCGAAACTCGAGCAGGAATTTTCGGTGTACAAGCGCGGCTGAGACAGCCTGCTAAAGCGATCAGTGCAGTTCGGCTTTTAGCGCCGTCAGTTCGGTGGCGTCGGCGGCCGCCTCTTCGACTGGTGGCCGCCCCGATTCGAAATTTCAGATGGAGGCGCCATCCATGGACGCTCTTGAAGCGATTCTCTCCCGCCGGGTGCAGCGCGCGTTCTCGGACAAACCGGTGGAGCGCGAAAAACTCTCGAAAATCGTCGAGGCCGGACGCCATGCGATGAGTGCGCGCAACATGCAGCCGTGGCAGTTTGTCGTGATTCAAAATCGCGATCGGCTTAAAGAGATTGGCGCGCTATGCTCGACGGGCCGTTTCGTTGCGGAGGCGCCGTCGGCGATCGTGGTGCTCAAGGACGTCGCCAACGCGCGATGGGCCGACGTGGATTGCGCGCAAGCGGTGCAGAACATGGCGAACGCAGGATGGGCGGATGGACTCGGCACTTGCTGGGTCGGCAACTTCGACGGTGCGAAGATCGGCGCGCTGCTTGGCGTCAAGGACGGATGGGCGGTCTTCACGATTCTGCCGTTCGGCTACGCCGACCCAAAGAATCCGCCGCAGGCGAAGCCGCTCAAACCGCGCGGCGAGATGGTGCATTATGAGCGCGTGGGAAATCCCAAGCCGTGACGATCTGGTTGAGCCTTAACACTGAAAAAAAGAAGGTTTTGCGATGGCGATAAAACAGCAAGTTCCGCCCGAAGCGTACGCAACGATGCAGGATAATCCCGACGCGCTCTATCTCGACGTTCGCACCGAAGTAGAATTTGCGGCCGGACACGCGACGGGCGCGATCAATATCCCGGTCATGGTTGCCAAGGGTCCGGGCCAGATGCAGTTGAATCTCGACTTTGTCGAGGTCGCCGAGAAGGTGATTCCCCGCGGCAGGAAACTCGTCGTCGGATGCATGGCGGGCGGCCGTTCGCAGCGCGCGTGCGAGATGCTCGAAGAGGCGGGATTCACCGATCTGACCAACCTGGTCGGCGGCTTTGGCGGCCAGCGCGACGCGTCGGGCAAGGTCATCGTCGCGGGATGGAAGGACGCGGGACTGCCAGTGACGACGGATCTGGGCGACGCCGCCTACGCGGCGCAGCGGACCAAGGCGGGCGTGTAATGGCGATACGCCTTACCAGGATTTACACGCGCACCGGCGACAAGGGGAATACGGCGCTGGTCGGCGGCAAGCGCGTGCCCAAAGAGAGCACGCGGCTGGAGGCCTACGGAACGATCGATGAGCTGAATTCGATCGTCGGAATCGTCCGCACCTACATCCCGGATTATCGCGACGGGCTCGGCGCCGACTTCGAGCCGTATTCGGAGACCTTGCGGCGGATACAAAACGAATTGTTCGACCTCGGCAGCGAACTCGCTACGCCGCCCGACGGCGAATATCCGCAGATGCACAAGATGGGCGCCGGCGAGACCAAGCGGCTCGAAGAAGAGATGGACGCGATGGAGAAGGAGCTCGAGCCGCTGAAATCTTTCACTCTCCCCGGCGGCGGCGTGCTCAACGCCTTCATCCATCAGGCGCGCACGGTGTGCAGGCGTGCGGAGCGCGAATGCTGGCGGCTGAAGCGTGAAGAGGACATCAGCGACAATCTCATCATCTATGTGAACCGGCTGAGCGATCATCTGTTCGTGCAGTCGCGATGGATTGCGAAGCGGCTCGGCGAGCCCGAATTTCTGTGGGACCGGGCGCTGCGGATCGAAGAGAATACGAAGACCGCGCGCGCGGCGAAAAGCAGGCCGGGCCGCGGCGGCAGCGTGAAATCCTGAGTGGGGGAAATTTGGCGATGGCTGAATCCAGCGAAAGTAAAATCTATCTGCGACAGACGCAGATCGGCCCGATGGCGAATTTCGTGTACCTGATCGGCGATCCGGTCACGCGCAAGCTCGCGGTCGTCGATCCCGCGTGGGACGTCGATGCGATACGCACCTATGCGGAGCGGGAAGGTTACCAGATCGACAAAATCCTGCTGACGCACTATCACCCCGATCATCTGGGCGGGCACATGATGGGCCAGAATATCGAGGGCGCCGCGATGATGCTCGAACACGTGAAGGTCAAGGTCTATGTGAACAAGCACGAGGCCGACGGGGTGAAGCAGGTCGCGGGATTGTCGGACTCCGACCTGGTCAAGGTCGATGCGGGCGACACGGTCAAAGTGGGCGAGCTCGAGGTGAAGTTCCTGCATACTCCCGGGCATACGCCGGGCTCGCAATGCTTCCTGGTCGAGGGCAACCTGATTTCCGGCGACACGCTGTTCGTGAACTCGTGCGGACGGGTGGACCTGCCGGATTCGGATCCGGAGGCGATGTATCACAGCCTGAACGATACGCTGCGCAATCTCGACGACTCGACGGTGGTGTATCCGGGGCACGCGTACTCGCCGGAATCGAGCACGACGATCGGCGATCAGAAGCGCCACAACATGTACATGCGATTTCCGACACTCGACGATTTTCTCGACGCGATGGGATACCCGCGCCGCTAGCCGGGGATTCGCGCGATGGTCGTGAACTCCAGCCATGCGTGAGGATTCGCACAAGCTCGCCGCGCAAGCCGAAAAGCTGCGCGACGAGATCGACCGCGCCAACTATCGCTACTACGTCCTCGACGATCCGGAAATTTCCGACGCCGAATACGACAAGCTGATGCACCGGCTCGAGGCGCTCGAGCGGGAGCATCCCGAGCTTGCCACGCCCGATTCGCCCACGCAGCGGGTGGGTGCGGCGCCGAGCGAAAAATTCGGCGTCGTGGTGCATCGGCGGCCGATGATGTCGCTCGGCAACGCGATGGACGCCGAGGAGATGCGCGAGTTCGACAAGCGCGTCAAGCGGCTGCTGAAATCCGACGCCGACGTCGAGTACGTCGCCGAGGTCAAGCTCGACGGACTCGGTATCGAGCTGGTTTACGAAGACGGGCGGCTGACCGTCGGCTCGACTCGCGGCGACGGAATCAACGGCGAGGACGTCATCCGGAATATCCGCACGATCAAGAGCGTGCCGCTCAGATTGCGCCGTCCCGAGAACGGCAAAATCCCGCGCCTGCTCGAAGTGCGTGGCGAAGTGATCATCCCGCGCAAGGCATTTGCGAAGATGAACCAGGAGCGCGACGAGGCCGGCGAGCCGGTCTTCGCCAATCCGCGCAACGCTGCAGCGGGCGCTCTGCGCCAGCTCGATCCGAAGATCACCGCGTCGCGGCCGCTCGACGTTTTCCTGTACGCGCCGGGCGTGATCGAGGGCGTCACGTTCAAATCGCAGTGGGAATTTCTGCAAGGGATCAAAGCGCTGGGGTTGCGCGTGAATCCGTTGTCGCGCCCATGCAAGGGCATCGGCGCGATCCNCGAATACTGGAACGAAATCACCGAACAACGCCGCGAGCTGGACTACGAGGCCGACGGCGTGGTGGCCAAGGTGAATTCGTACGCGCTCCAGGAGCAGCTCGGCGAGGTGTCGCGTTCGCCGCGCTGGGCGATTGCCTACAAGTTCAAGGCGCAGCAGGCGGAGACGGTGGTCGAGAAGATCGACGTGCAGGTCGGCAGAATCGGATCGCTCACGCCGGTCGGCAAGCTTCGTCCCGTGCAGCTCGCCGGCGTGACGATTTCGAATACCTCGCTGCACAACCTAGACGAGATCAGGCGCAAGGACATCCGCGAGCGCGACACCGTGCTGATCGAGCGCGCCGGCGACGTCATTCCGTACGTCATTCGAGTCACCAGGGAAGGGCATCCGCGCGCGAAGCCGTTTGAGATGCCCGCACATTGCCCGGAATGCGGCGCGGCGATCGTTCACGAGGAGGGCGAGGTCGGTTACTTCTGCGTCAATGCGAATTGCCCGGCGCGGATGCGCGAATCGATTCGCCATTTCGCGTCGAAGGGCGGCCTCGATATCGAAGGGTTGGGCGACAAGCTGGTCGCGCAACTCGTCGAGAAGGGGTTGATGAAGGAGCTGGACGATCTGTTCGGCCTCACGAAGGAGCAACTCGCGGGGCTCGATCGAATGGCCGACAAGAGCGCGCACAACGTGCTGGATGCGATTGCGGCGGCGCGCAAGACTTCGCTCGACAGGTTTATCAACGGGCTTGGCATACGGCACGTCGGCGAGCATACCGCCCGTCAACTGGCGTTGAAGTTCAAGACGATGGACGCGCTGGTGGCCGCCTCGGAGGACGATTTGCTCGGCGTGCGCGATATCGGGAACGAAGTGGCGCACAGCATCCGCGAGTACTTCGACGAGCCGCGAAATCTGAAGACCGTCAAGCGCCTGATCAAAATCCTGGATGTCGAACCGCCAGCCCAGGTCCAGCGGCGCGGCGCAGTCCGCGACAAAACGTTCGTGCTGACCGGGACGCTCGAATCGATGACGCGGGAGGAGGCCGAGCGCAAAATCATGGCGGCAGGGGGGCGAGTCACGTCATCGGTCAGCCGCAAGACGGACTTCGTGGTCGCGGGCGCGGAGCCGGGCTCGAAGCTGAAGAAGGCAAATGATTTGGGAGTGAGGGTGCTCGACGAGAAGGGGCTCGTGTCGATTCTTGCGGGCGAATCGTGAATCGGCGATCGATCCAGAACCCTCACCTAACCTCTCCCGTGAAATAATGGGCGAGGGATTGGAGGCATGACGACTCAAAAGCAGGCGGGTCGCGCGAGGCTGCATCTGATAATCAGCGGGCGGGTGCATGGAGTCGGCTTTCGATTCTCGGCTTACGACGAGGCGAAAGATCTCGCACTTGCCGGATGGGTGCGCAATATCCCGGGCGGCGAGGTCGAAATCGTCGCGGAAGGCATCAAGGAGAGTTTGCAGATGCTGGCGGCTTGGGCACATCTGGGCCCGCCGTCGGCGCACGTGACTGAGGTACGCGAAGACTGGCTGGATTTTACGGGTGAGTTCACCGAGTTTCGGATTCGCTGATCGGGCGCGCAAAAAAGTGGGGCTTTAATGGCTCGGTTAGATTAGCTATGCTTTAAATCCACGTGTTCAAATATTTGTAGGGCTTCGAGATATCGGAGTAATTTTCAATCAGGCTCTAACCACAAGGAGATTGGACTGAGATGGCTGTACCACCTGAGGCGGCTGAACAAGCTGCCGAGTCGCACGAATCCGCCGCGTCCGCGCCCAAGCCGCATGTGAAACGCGACCAGGTCGTTATCCGATTTGCGGGCGACTCGGGCGATGGAATGCAGTTGACGGGGATGCAATTCACGTCCGAATCGGCGCTGGCCGGTAACGATATCGCAACACTGCCCGACTATCCCGCTGAAATCCGCGCGCCGCAGGGAACGCTGGCCGGGGTCAGCGGCTTTCAACTGAATTTTTCAAGCAACGAGGTCTTCACCCCTGGCGACGAGCCCAACGTGCTGGTCGCGATGAATCCCGCGGCGCTGCGGACCAACATCGGGGATCTTCAGCCCAACGCCGTGATAATCGTGGACCGCGAGGCGTTCAACGAATCCAACATCAAGCGCGCCGGCTACACGAGCAATCCGCTGACGGATCATTCGCTCGACAAATTCCAGCTGATCGAAGTCGATGTGAGCAAGCTCACGTCGCTGGCGGTGCACGGGCTGGGGCTCAATAATCGCGCGGCGTTCCGATGCCGCAACATGTTCGTGCTCGGGATGCTGTCGTGGCTGTTTCAGCGGCCGATCGACAACACGATCACCTCCCTGAAGAGCCGGTTCAAGAAGACGCCCGAGCTGATCGANGCCAATATTCGCGTGCTCACGGCCGGGTACAATTACGGCGAGACGACCGAGATGTTCGCGAGCTCGTACGAGGTGCCAGCCGCGCGAATNGCCCCCGGCCTCTATCGCAATATCACGGGCAATAGCGCGACCGCGCTGGGTTTCGTGGCGGCCGCGGTAAAGGCAGGTCGTCCGCTGTTTCTGGGCTCTTATCCGATTACGCCCGCCAGCGATATCCTGCACGACCTTGCAGGCTACAAGAATTTCCCGATCTATACTTTCCAGGCCGAGGACGAGATTGCCGGCGTGTGCTCGGCGATTGGCGCGGCATTCGGCGGAGCGATCGCAATCACCACGACTTCGGGCCCCGGCATGAACTTGAAGGGCGAGGCGATCGGGCTGGCAATGAAGGTTGAACTGCCGATGGTGATTACCGACGTCCAGCGCGCGGGACCGTCCACCGGGATGCCGACCAAGCCCGAGCAGGCCGATTTGCTCCAGGCGATGTACGGACGGCATGGCGAGGCGCCGGTTCCGATTATCGCGGCGTCGACGCCGGCCGACTGCTTCGATTGTGCGTACGAGGCAGTGCGAATCGCGGTCAAGTACATGACCCCGGTGATCCTGCTCACCGACGGCCAGTTGGCCAACGGTGCGGAGCCGTGGCTGCTGCCCGACCCGGACAAGCTTGCGCCGATCAAAGTTGAATTCGCGACCAATCCAGAGGGCTTCCTGCCCTACGCCCGCGACGCGGAAACGCTGTCGCGTCCGTGGGCGGTGCCAGGGACCAAGGGTCTCGAGCATCGCATCGGAGGACTGTCGGGCGAAAACCTGACCGGCAACGTGAGCCATTCGCCGGCCAACAACGAGCTGATGGTGCGGACGCGGGCGCGCAAGGTTGCGGGTATCGCGCGCGAGATTCCGCCGACCAAAGTGTTCGGCGATGCCAGCGGCGACCTGGTCGTGCTCGGATGGGGCTCGACCTACGGTCCGATTCGCGAAGCCGTCAAGCGTGTGCGCGCCAACGGCAAGAAAGTCTCGCACGTGCATCTGCGCTATCTCAATCCTCTGCCCGGTGACTTGAGCGAGACGCTCAAGCGTTTCAAGCAGGTGATGATCGCGGAAATGAACATGGGGCAACTGCTCAAGCTGGTGCGCGCCGAATACCTGATCGACGCCTTCGGATTCAACAAAATCCAGGGCCGTCCGTTCAAAGTCAGCGAGATCGAAAACCGCATCAACCAGGTCCTGGAGGGCTGATCGAAAATGGCAACCGTTCTTAACCGCAAGGATTTCGTCTCCGACCAGGAAGTACGCTGGTGCCCCGGATGCGGCGACTACGCGATTCTGGCCGCGGTGCAAAAAACGATGCCCGAGTTCGGCATCGCTCCCGAGAACACGGTCTTCATCTCGGGGATCGGATGCTCGAGCCGGTTTCCGTACTACATGAACACCTACGGCTTCCACACGATTCACGGCCGCGCGCCGGCGATCGCCACGGGGCTTAAGATTTCACGGCCCGATCTCGACGTGTGGGTGGTGACCGGCGACGGCGACGGGCTCTCGATCGGCGGCAATCATCTAATCCACACGCTCAGGCGCAACGTCGATATAAAGATTCTGCTCTTCAACAATCGAATCTATGGACTCACCAAGGGTCAATACTCGCCGACCTCGGAAGTGGGCAAAATTACCAAGTCCACGCCGGCCGGTTCGATTGATTATCCGTTCAATCCGATCACCGTGGCGCTCGGCACGCACGGGACCTTCGTTGCGCGCTCGATCGACATCGAGCAGAAGCATCTCGGCGAGATGCTCAAGCGCGCGCATGCGCATCGCGGCACGTCGTTCATCGAGATTCTGCAGAACTGCAGCATCTTCAACGACGGCGCTTTCAACGATGTCAGCGACAAGGCGCTCAAGGCGGACCATCAGCTGGTTCTCGAGCACGGCAAACCGCTCATCTTCGGCAAAAATCGCGACATGGGAATCAGGATGAACGGAATGCGCCCCGAGGCAGTGCAGCTCGGCGCAACCGTCACGGAGAAGGATCTCGTCGTGCACGACGAGACCAATCTCTCGCTGGCGTTCATGCTTGGCCACTTCGAGGCTCCTCTGCCGACCCCGGTGGGAGTGTTCTACGCGGTGTCGCAGCCGACTTACGACGGAGCTGTCAACCAGCAGCTCGTGGACGCCAAGGCCAAGAATGGCGCGGGCGACTTGAGGGAGCTGCTGAGTAGGGGCGACAGCTGGACGGTGAACTGATCCGCGAACATTTGTAGCGAATGCACGAAGGCCCGCGAGCGCATCTCGCGGGCCTTCTGTTTGAATATCGTCCAGCGATGACTCCGCACCGGCTCTGGTTCGCCTTGGCGCGACGCCTCAGCGGTCAAACTACGTGGCTGACCGCGATTATCTCAGGGGTTACCCCAACTACCCTGAACGGTCGTGCTACCCGGGTCGAAATCGATGCCGCCTTCATTCGTGCTGTTCTGGAACTCAAATACTCGCAGAGTGCCAGCGGTATCGGAGAGATCTAAGAACGACTCGTTCGCCTGGATTAGGTGAGGCGCGTCTGTGACCAGGAAATTGCCGACCGCCGCAAGACCGTGACCAGCTCCGTCCTGGGTTTGGAATGCGTTAAAATTGACCGACGGAATGTAGATGATTTGGTTACGAAGCTTTCCGGCCGCATCGTAGATGAAGGCCCCGCTATAAGAACCGTCAACGCCGGAACCCACTGACGAGCGCACGTCACCACTTGCGTCATCGCTAAAGGAACCAGTGAAGTTGATGCCAGGATCGTACGTCAGCCCGGTCCTGCTCACGCCCGTCGCGTCATATAAGGCAGCGAAGGCGATAGAACCGTCGACCGTGGAACCCACTGCCGATCGCACTACACCGTTACCATCGAAGGTAGACTCGCCCGCTCCAGCTTCGGGTCCGCTGGGGATTACTCCAAAACCGGCCCTGATTTTGCCGGTGCCAGGTATGTCCTCATTACCGTCCAAAACAGTGATGCCCGCCGCATGACCTGTTGGCAGGGCGGTCCCATTGATTCCGACGTCTACGACGGTCTTACCAGCAGAATCAAAGAACACAAGGTTTGGCTTTCCACCCACCATTCTGAGCGACGCCACAGTTTTGCCCCCGGACGCCAGGTCGATTTCTTGCGTTGCTGTGACTATGGCCGGCGGTTTTTTTTGGCCGTGGCATCCGAAGCGAACGGCCCTGATCCGAACGTCATCAACGCGACGAAGGCAATTGAGCCCCAGATCTTCATCGCGCGATTTGCCTGTTCGGCTCGCTCGAGCCGTTTCGCCATCCCTTCGAAGCGCTCCTCGATGCTACTGGCATAAGCCATGCTGTTCTTCCTCCGCAAATTTGCTAATGCTTAAGAAACGAGGTCCCTACCTATCACCCTGAGGTTCTTTAAGTCAAGACAACGATGAAATCGCAACGCTAGAAGCTGACGCGTTTGAAGCGGCTTTCGGGGATCAGCCGGATCGCGCCCATGATGAAGCGCCAGAACCACGGTGTGTACACCACTTCGGCGCGCCTGCGATACGCCGCGTATATCAGATCGGCGGCTTTGGCGGGCGCAATCGTGAGCAGACCACCCTCGCGTCCCCAAGTCATCCGGGTATCCACCGTGCCGAGCTTCACCGTCATCACGTGCACTCCGCTGGCGGCCAGCCGCCCGCGCAGGCCTTGCGCAAAGATGGCGAGCGCGCCCTTGGCCGAGCCGTACACGTAATTGCGTGCGCGGCCGCGCTCGCCGGCGACCGATCCGATCACGATGATGAAGCCGGAGAGTTGCTGTTCGAGATGGCGGGCGGCGAGAGTAATCAAGGACACTGCGCCGGTGAAGTTCTGATGAATCGTGGCAAGCGCGGCGCCGGGGTCGGTCTGGGCGGCGTCCTCGTCGCCGAGCGTGCCGAAGCATACGACGACTCCGTCGAGTCCGCCGAGCTGGCCCGCAGCGTGACGGATGAACTCGTCGTGCGAGGCGAAATCCGACGCGTCGAAGGTCCCGGAAAGAGCGGTCACTCCCGCGCGAACGCTGATGTCTTCGGCAACGCGCCGCGCCTCATCGGCGTTGCGGGCGGCGAGGTATAATCGCGCTCCGTCGGATGCGAAGCGAAGCGCGAGTGCGCGCGCGATCGGGCTGGTGGCGCCAAGAATCAGAATCTTAGTCATCGTGCGAAAGGCCCTGCGCCGTCTTTCAGGCGGGATACATCCCAAGCCTGCGCGACAGGCTCGACGAGAAGCGGTTGTCGGGATCGGCGACGGCCTTCGCCGCCTGCC
>JGI20173J14856_1000044_pt1 | contig 28038 bp, 28 predicted proteins | sample NGESurdeep072012_8_FD_14856 | JGI IMG/M metagenome (IMG submission 14856)
GGCCCTGGGCACCGGAGGTGTCAAGCTCCCTGCGCCAGCGCCACAAGGTGACGGTGGTGACCCCGAACGCGGTAGCCACCGCCATGGCGCGTGGCCGCCTTGATGCGTACCAGCTGGACCGCTGCCAGCCGCCGNCCCAGGTCGTCGCCGGCGTCCCANACGAAGCACAGCTCCCCGCGGATGAACACCCGCCCGCCGTCGTCGTCGGCTACCAGGGCGGCCGCGTCCCCGATCAGCACTGCGCCTGCGGGGGCCAGGGGTAGGAGCTGCTGGGTAGTCATGACGCCCATCATCTCCACCCCCAAGTCCAGTTGATATGTTACACAAATTATATCACTGATGGGGCGGGAAGACAAGCCCGATCCACGATGAACATGCAGGTCAGCCGCGCGTCGGAGACTTCACAACGACAGCTATGTCAGGACCCCTGGTGTGCGGGACCGGTATCTGAGATCGGCAACGCGGGCGCCTCGCTGCCGACGTAAGCCATGACGCGGTGTCGTCATACAGTGGTAGTGCAGTGGGCAAACTTTGCCTTGGCCGACGAAGGAAGAAAATTGAGCACACCGTCCGACCCCGGCATGCCCTTTGATGAGCACCCACCCGAGTTCGGGCACGAGCCCGCGACCCAGTACGGGCGTAGAACCTGGCGTCGGTTCTTCTCGGTCAAGCGGATCCTGGTGGTGTTGCTCGGGCTGTTCCTGGTCGGTGCGGCGTTGGTGGGAGTGGCCTACGCCACCGTCAAAATCCCCCAGCCGAACGATCTGGCCAACGCTCAGGCGTCGATCATCTACTACGCCGATGGCAAGACCGAGATGGCCCGGATCAGCGAGATCAACCGCGAGTCCGTGCCTTTGTCGCAGATCCCTCTTCACGTCCAACACGCGCTGCTGGCCGCGGAGGATCGCACGTTCTACCAGAACAACGGGGTCTCACCCTCGGGTATTGGCCGGGCGCTGATCGTGGCACTCAAGGGGGGGGCGACCCAGGGCGGTTCCACGATCACCCAGCAGTACGTCAAGAACTACTTCCTGACCCAGGACAGGACGATTAGCCGTAAGGCCAAAGAGTTCATCATCTCGATCAAGATCGACCAGTCGGACTCGAAGAGCACGATCCTGGCCAACTACCTCAACACCATCTACTACGGCCGCGGTGCGTATGGCATCCAGACCGCGGCCAGGGCCTACTTCGGTCACGACGCCTCCAAGCTGACTGTCGCTGAGGGCGCACTTCTCGCCTCTGTGATTCGCGGACCGTCGTACTACGACCCGACCCTGGGTGCGTCCCAGAAGGCCAACGCCGTCTCACGGGTTAACTACGTTCTGGACGGGATGGTGGCCCAGGGCTGGCTCACCCCCCAGGCTCGGGCCAAGACGACCTTCCCCAAGACGATCGCCAGGGCGAAGATCAAGAACGTCGGGACGGTCGGCTACATCACCAACGAGGTCCGCACCGAGCTCACGAACAAGCTGCACCTGAGCACCACCGACATCGACCGCGGTGGACTGCGAATCGTGACGACGATCAACAAGAGGGCCCAAGACTCGGCGGTTAGAGCCGTCAACGAGAACATGCCCTCGGAGTACCTGACGCGGGTGGCCAAGGACAATGCCTTGCATGTCGGACTCACCGCGATCCGCCCGGGTGACGGCGCGGTCGTCGCCATGTATGGCGGCAAGGACTACAGCGCGGACCCGTACAACTCCTCGACGCAGGCCATTCTGCAGGGGGGGTCGACGTTCAAGGTGTTTGGGCTGCTGGCCGCGCTACAGAAGAACATCAGCACCAAGACGCGATATGACGGCTACAGTCCCCATTTCCTGCCCCAGTTCGCCTCCAAGAACTTTCCTCGAGGTGAGGTCAGAAACTTCGCCGACGAGCAGTTCGGCCGTATCGACCTCCGGGCCGCTCTGGCGAACTCGGTCAACACGGTCTTCGCGCAGCTGAACCTCGCGGTGGCCGCTCCCGGCAGCAAGGGCACTGGCCTCAGGGATGCGGCGATCCTGGCCGGGCTGCCAAGGCAGACGCCCGGGTTGCTGGACGACAACATCAACAACATCTTCGGGACCGCCTCGCCACACGTCATCGACATGGCCAACGCCTATGCGACCATCGCCGCCCAGGGACAGAGGGCAACGCCGTACATCATCAGCAAGGTGACCTCCGCGAACGGCCTCATTGACTACATTGCCAAGAAGGATCTCAAGCCCGACGCCTTCGACCCGAAGGTGACCGCGGACGTCACCGAGGCGATGACGCATGTGGTGACCGAGGGCACCGGTATGGGCGCGCTGGCGTTGGGGCGCCCGGCTGCGGGAAAGACCGGTACGACGACCAACAACAAGGCGGTCTGGTTTGACGGTTTCACCCCACAGCTTTCGGCTGCGGTCGGGATCTACCAGGGCAACGGCCAGAAGACGATCACCGTCAACAACTTCGGCGAGGTCACCGGGGGCACGTACCCGGTCAAGATCTGGACTGCGTTCATGCAGGGGGCTCTGCAGGGGCAGAAGGTCATCGACTTCCCACCCCGTGCGGGCGTGGGCGACGACGCTATCCCGCCGCCGCCACCTCCTAAGACCGCTGCTCCCACCCCGACCCTCACGGCTACCACCGCTGCGCCGACTCCGACAACGAGCACTCCCACCACCACACCGACGTCCAGTCCGACGAAGACCCACCCAACAAAGCCGGGTCCGACGATGACACTGCCGCCGCCCCCGACCACTGCGGCCCCGTAGACTGCTCCGTCCACGGAGATCCCCTGCCCTGCCACGTAGTCTGGCCACCATGTCGCCCTTGGCCCCTGAGTCGTTCGCGCCAACCCGCCTCGACCCGGTCGCCGCTGCGGCGAGCGAGATCATCGGAGGACCCCTCGGGCGGCATGCCCGCTCGGCAGGTCGTACGGCACGGTCTGCTTGGCAGCCTGCTGCTGCGGTCCTGGTCGGGCTCTCGAGCCTGACGGTCGCTCTTGGTTTCCTGCAGAAGGCGCACTGCTTTACCAAGGGATGGAGCAACCCAGACCAGTTCTGGCACGCCTGCTACACGGATCTGCCAGTGAGTTCTGGCCTCGGACACGCGATGCCGTATCTGTCCGGGGCCCCACACCTGGACCAGCCTCTAGTCTCGGGGCTGATGATGTGGCTGATCGGGCGCGTGGTTCCTGACGGCTCCCTCTTGGCGCAGCAGCAGTGGTACTTCGCGCTGTGGGCAGTGCTGATCACCGTCATCGTGATGGCCCTGGTCGTCGTGACGGCGGCGTCGGTTCCGCGGGCTCCTTGGCGGGCTGCTCATGTGGCTCTCAGTCCGGTGCTTCTCCTCGCGGGCCTGGTCTCGGTCGATCTGCTCGGTGTCATGCTTGCTTCGGTCGCGTTGTGGGCCTGGGGGCGCAACAAGATCATCTTGGCCGGTCTCGTCATGGGGCTGGCCATCTCGGCACGCACCTATCCCCTGGTCCTGCTCGTCGCCATCGGCCTGCTGGCTGTGCGCTCGGGCAGGTTGGGTGCCTGGGGACGGTTGGCGGGAACGGCACTGGTCACCTGGTTCGCGGTGAGCCTGCCCTTTATCGTCATCAACGCGGATGCCCTGCTTTCGGTCTATCGCAGCTGGTGGCGGGGAGGGCCGAGCTACGGCTCGCTAGGGATGGTTTCGGAGTCGATCGGGCACGGACTAGAGGGTCGCGTCACGACGTTGGTCATTCTGGGCTGGCTGGCGGCCCTGGCGCTGGGCGCGTTGTTCGCTCTCAGCATGGAGCGGCGACCGACGGTCGCGGAGGTCTCCCTGGTGATGCTGGTGATCGTCGTCGTGACCGGTAAGGCGGTTCCTGTGCAGGCCGGACTGTGGCTGCTTCCGCTGATCGCGCTGGTCGGCCTCAAGTGGCGCGACCATCTGATCTGGGCTGGCTTCGAGGCGACCTACTTCGTGTCCGTGTGGCTCTACATCGCCGGGCTCAGCAAACCCGACAGGGGTATGCCGGCGGGCCTTTACTCCATCATGATCTGGCTACGCATGACCGCTTGGCTCTATGTGCTCGTGCACGTATGGCGGGTAGCCCGGTCCCGCGAGCCGGCCGTTTCCTCGGAGTCGGACGACCAGGAGTCTGCCGGTCGGGAACTGTTCGACCGAGAGCCCGTCAACGAGGAGCCCGTCGACGCGGAGTCGGTCGACCCGGAGCGGGACGATGAGGTTGACCCACTGGCCGGACCCATGGCGGGTGCGCCGGATCAGGTGATTGTCCGTATCAGCTGAGGCTCGATCTCAGCTGATCTTCCCCGGCGGGGTATCCGCAGCATCACGCTCTGCGATTTCCGGCGCGAGGTCAGTTGCCGGTACGCTCATGTCGTCCGCCTCGCTCATTCACGTTGTTGGCCCCGACCGCTTTGTCGGTAGCCCCTGACATGGTGTTCGAGGTGGGACGCTGCAACCCTCCTGTCACGGATGGACCGTGACCGCACTAGACCGAAGGAGGTGGGTTATCAGCATGCGTCAGTACGAACTCATGATCATTCTCGACCCCGATCTCGAGGAACGCACCATTCAACCCTCGCTCGACAAGTTCCTGTCCGTTGTCACCAAGGACAACGGCACCGTGGACAACGTCGATCTGTGGGGCAAGCGCCGTCTGGCCTACGACATCAAGAAGAAGTCCGAGGGCATCTACGCCGTCGTCACCTTCAGCGCTGAGTCGGCCACGGCAAAGGAACTGGACCGTCAGCTCGGCCTGAATGAGTCCATACTGCGGACAAAGCTCCTGCGCCCCGGCGCCTGATCTCCGAATCCTGAGGACTTGATATGGCTGGCGACACCGTCATCACAATCATTGGCAACATCACCGGCGACCCTGAGCTGCGGTTCACACCTTCGGGTGCTGCCGTAGCCAACTTCACGGTTGCCTCGACCCCGCGTCAGTTCGACCGGAACAGTAATGAGTGGAAGGACGGCGAGACCCTGTTCATGCGTTGTTCGGTGTGGCGAGACGCGGCGGAGAACGTCGCCGAGTCGCTGCAGCGTGGCACGCGGGTGCTGGTCTCTGGGCGACTGAAGTCTCGTTCCTACGAGACCAAGGAAGGCGAGAAGCGCACGGTCGTCGAGTTGGACGTGGAAGAGGTCGGTCCGTCGTTGAAGTACGCCACAGCCAAGGTCAACCGCACCCAGCGGGGCTCCGGAGGTGGCGGTTTCAACTCCGGCGGTCAGGGCGGTGGATCCACCGGTGGTGCCAGCGGTCAGGGCACTGCCCCCGTGGATCCGTGGGCCACCGGTTCACCCGCTGCATCCAACGCAGGTGGCGGTCAGCAGTCTGGACCGCAGGGTGGCTGGGGCAACGGCCCGTCATATGACGAGCCCCCCTTCTAGAGCTTCACCTTCTAGATGGGTAAGGCAAGAAGTACGAGAAAATAGCAGTCACGAAGACATAGAAATCCAGCAGTTATGCCATCCCAGGGGCAAAAGCCCTGGGCTCCTCTCAAGAATGGAGAGCACCACGATGGCCAAGCCCGTTGTGCGCAAGCCCAAGAAGAAGGCCAACCCGCTCAAGGCGGCAAAGGTCGAGAACATCGACTACAAGGACACTGCGCTCCTGCGCAAGTTCATCTCCGATCGCGGCAAGATCCGCGCTCGCCGGGTGACCGGTGTGTCCGCACAGGAGCAGCGTCTCATCGCCACGGCCGTCAAGAATGCCCGTGAGATGGCCCTGCTGCCCTACTCCAGCTCGGCTCGCTGAGCTAGCTGACCGAGAAGGAGAAGCACAATGAAGGTTATTCTGACTCACGAGGTCACGGGCCTCGGGACCGCCGGTGACGTCGTGGACGTCAAAGACGGTTACGCACGCAATTTCCTGTTGCGTCGAGGTCTGGCCACAGGCTGGACCAAGGGCGTCGCCAAGCAGGTCGCCGCGATCCAGAAGGGCCGCGAGGTCCGCGAGGTCAAGACCCTCGACGAGGCCAAGGGAATGAAGGGTCAGCTCGAGGCCAAGTCGGTCAAGGTTGTCGCAAAGGCGGGCAAGTCCGGTCGCCTCTTCGGCGCGGTGACACAGGGTGATGTCGCTGACGCCGTCAAGGCAGCCGGCGGCCCCCAGTTGGACCGTCGCAAGATCGAGCTCGCGGGTGCGATCAAGTCGACCGGCTCGTTCGAGGCGCTCGTGCGCTTGCACCCCGAGGTGCAGGCTGCGATCAAGCTGGATGTCGTCGCCGGCTGACGCACCGACGCAGCCCGCTCGTATCGCGACTTAGCACCTACAAGGGCGCGGATCCACATCGGATCCGTGCCCTTGGGCGTTCCTCATCCGCGCCCTTGGTGGGTGGGGTCGGGGCATGCGCATAGCCTCGTTGGAGCTGATCGGATCAGGGACGCCGTCTTCGCGCAGTCCGATGACATCGACGCCGCCGCAACGGCGTCGAGCATGGGCGACGGCATGGTCGCGTTGATCTCCGCGTCGCGCTAGAACGCCCGCGGTTTGACGTGCGACTGGAGGCATAGGGCAGCGCTGTCTGCGTCGGAGTGGACGACCGGCTTCCCTGGGGCTCAGTCGAGGAAAGGGTGGACTTTCCCTCCGCGATGCCCTAGACCGACTTCATGGAGCGGTTCCACCAGGGGTACGTCGACGAGATGGCTGCGCTCACCGACCTTGTTGGGGGCAGGATCGAGACGCCGCGCTCTGCCCAGGAGGCGCTCCAGGGGTTCGGGGTTGCGCAGGTATGTGATCTCTCGCGGCGCGAAGGCCGTCCGGTGCGGATGGAGGAGGAGGGCCGGTGATGACGATCGCGGACCGCCTGGCGGGGGCGCCGATCTCCTGGGGCGTATGCGAGGTCCCTGGTTGGGGCTGGCAGCTCGACTCTGCCACGGTGCTTTCTCAGATGCAGGCGGTCGGTCTGGTCGCGACCGAGTTCGGGCCCGATGGCTTCCTGCCCGATGACCCGCGGGACAAGGCAAAGACCTTGGCTGACAAGGGGTTATGTGCCGTCGGCGGCTTTGTGCCGGTCGTTCTGCACGACCCTGCCGTTGACCCGGTTCCCAAGATCAATCAGGCCCTCGCCGGTTTCAGAGTCGTGGGCGCTGGCACGCTTGTCCTGGCCGCCGCGACCGGAACCGATGGGTATGACGTTCGGCGGGGGCTCGATGACGACGGCTGGCTGGTGCTGCTCGGCAATCTCGACCGGCTTTCTCTGCTCGCCGCCAGGATGGGGATCATCGCCACGGTGCATCCGCACGTTGGAACCATGGTCGAGACCGCAGACGATGTGGAGCGCGTGCTTGCCGGCAGCGGGATCGGTCTCTGCCTCGACACCGGGCACCTGCTGATCGGCGGCGCGGACCCGGAGAAGCTCGCGGCCGAGCACGCGGGACGCATCCGGCATACCCACCTCAAAGATGTTGATGCGACCTGGGCTGGACGGGTGCGCTCTGGCGAGGTGACCTACACCGACGCGGTACGCGGGGGTATGTACCGCCCGCTCGGCCAGGGCGACGTGGACATCGCCTCGATCGTCGGTTCACTGGAACGTGCGGGGTATGAGGGGTGGTACGTCCTGGAGCAGGACACAATCCTGGCCGGGCCTCCGCTGGCCGGAGACCGGGCGCCGATGGCCGACGTCCGCGCCAGCATCGAGCACCTGTCCGCCATCGCCCAGGCCCTTCCATGAGCACCCGAGCAGCTGCGGCCTTCCCGGTCGAGGTTGTCAACGCTCTCGGCGCCAGCGGCAGAAGTCCAATAATGAGGCATCGGCCGCGGACCACGTGGCCGCCGAGCTCGTGCACGGAGGTGCGTCATGAGTGAGTGGCATCGCAAGGCAGGCTCGGCGAGCCGGGCAGGTTTCGAGGTGGCCATAGGGCCGCGCGAGGCAGGCTGGGAACACACCGGCTTGTATGTCGTGACTCTCGCCCCGGGTGAGTCGAGAATGATCACCGGCCGGGAGTTCGAGTGGCTCGTTCTGCCACTGTCCGGACAGGTCAGGGTGGAGTGCGGCGGCAAGCTGGTGTTCCTGTTCGGGCGCGAAGGTCCCTTCGCGGGACCGACGGACTACGCGTACGTGCCGGTTGCCTCGACCTTTACGATCACCAGTAGTGATGGTGCACGGATTGCTTTGCCGCACGCCAAGGCGTCAGAGCCGTTGCCGTTCAGACGAATCCCCGTCGAAGAGACGGTCGTGGAGCTGCGTGGCGCAGGGCACTGTTCCCGCCAGGTGAACAACTTCGGGACTGCGTCGGTTCTCAACGCTGAGTCGATCATCGCCTGCGAGGTGTTGACGCCGGCCGGCAACTGGTCGTCCTATCCGCCGCACAAGCATGACGAGCACCACGAGGACCGTGAGAGCGTCCTGGAGGAGATCTACTACTTCGAGATGCGCGCCGAGGGTGATGCTCCGGGAGGGTCGGCCCATGCCTTCGGCTACCAGCGGGTCTATGGCACCAGAGACCGGCCGATCAACGTCCTGGCTGAGGTCCGCAGTGGTGACGTCGTCTTGGTCCCGCGCGGCTGGCACGGCCCCTCGATGGCGCCACCCGGCTACGACATGTACTACCTGAACGTGATGGCGGGTCCTGGTGCACGGCGCGAGATGCTGGTCCGCGATGACCCCGATCATGCGTGGGTACGCAAGACGTGGGCTTCCCAGAAAGTCGACTCGCGGCTTCCCTTCGGCGGACGTCAGTGACAGAGAGGATTCAGCCGACCGTCGCCTTGGCGGATACGACGCTCGCGTCTGGCCTACGAGCAGGAGACGACCAGCCAGCCCAATGACCTCAGCCCCTTCGCCGGAGTCAGCGGGTGGCGCCGGTGATCATCCATGCGTCGCCGCGGGCTCGCCAGCCCAGGGCCAGTCCTCGCAGTGCCATGAAGGCGACGAACGTCAGCCAGAGCACGGTCATCGCGTGTCCCTGTCCGGCGACGGTGTTCGTCCCGGCCAGCAAGGACGGCCCAGTGGATCGGACCGTCAGGATCAGGGGCAGATAGAGCGCAAGAACCACCACTTGTGCGGCGGCGAGCCATAGGCCGTCGCCAGCTCCGATGAGCACCCCGTCCAACACGAATACGAACCCTGCGATGGGCTGAGAGAGTCCCACCACGATGAGGGCTGCGGCCAGCACCGACTGCACTGCGGGGTCAGGGGTGAAGAGGACTGGCAGCACCGAATGCGTTGCCATCACAAGGATTCCAAGTACCCCGCCTCCGAACACACCCCACGACAGCATCGTTCGGGTGGCCGATCGGGCGCTCGCGATGTCGCCGGCGCCCAAGGCCCGACCGGTCAGCGCCTGAGCCGCAATGGCCAGTGCGTCCAGGGAGAACGCGAGGAAGGTCCAGATGGTGGCCGCCACCTGGTAGGCGGCGAGTGGCACGTCACCCAAGCTGGCGGCCACCCAGGCCGTCACAAGCAGGACAGTGCGAAGCGCCAGAGTCCGGACGAGCAGGGGGATGCCGTCCAGACCCGCTCTCAGCACCCGTCCCGGGTGTGGGCGCAGGCTCGCCCCGAGCTGGCGCGCGCGGCGAGTCACGACGATGACAAGGGCGGCCGCCATGCCGCTCTGGGACAGGACGGTCCCCAGGGCGGAACCCGCGATGCCCAGGTGCAGGCCGTAGACAAACATCAGGTTGAGCACGATATTGGCGCTGAATCCCACGACGGACGCGACCAGGGGTGTTCTCGTGTCTTGCAGTCCGCGCAGGACTCCCGTCACAGCCAGGGCCACCAACATCGCGGGTATGCCGACTGCGGAGACCCGCAGGTAGATCACCGCTTGCGCCAATGCTGCAGGGGAGGCATCGAACAGCTCGCACAGCGGCGCGGCGTAGGTGGCGACCAGAGCGCCGACGACGAGACCGATCCCGATGGCCAGCCACAGGCCATCGACGCCGGCGCTGACCGCTGCCCGTTCCGACCCCGCGCCTACGTGTCGGGCGACGATCGCCGTGGTGCCGTAGGCGAGGAAGACGAAGATGTTGGCCGCGGTGATGAGCGCCGCACTGGCCACTCCAAGTCCGGCCAACTGCGTGGTGCCCAGGTGTCCGATGATGGCGGAGTCGGCCAACAGGAACACTGGCTCGGCGACAAGGGCCAGGAACGCAGGCACGGCCAGCCGCAGGATCTCACGTCGCTGGCTCAAGGGTCTGTCAGCCCGCAGAGACCCATTGCCGTTCACCATCGAAGGTTGGGGCGCGTGGGAACCCGTCCGAAGCGCAGGTCGCTGCTGTCGCTGCTAATGTCACCTGAGGTTGTTCTGGTCGTCGATCGTAAGGCGAAAGAGGCTCTTGTGAACGTGGCGGATGTCATGGCCCCGTTGGTCGCCGCGGGTCTGGGTGGGAACACGCCTGTGCGCGTGACCTGTTGGGACGGCAGCGAGCTTGGCCCGCCCAGCGCCCCGCTGCAGTTGACCATCACCAGTCCTCATGCCCTGCGTCGATTGCTGTGGGCCCCCAACCAGCTGGGCTTTGCTCGAGCCTACGTGTCCGGTGACATTCTCATCGGGGGGGACCTGCTGGCCGCTCTGTCGATGCTGGAGCAGGTCGCCGATCCCGAGTTCGGCCCGGGGGTAGTGACCGACGGCTCGACCCGGTGGGCAATCCTCACAGCGGCCTTGCGTCTGGGGATCGTTGGTCGACCACCGCGACCTCCCGCCGAGGAGGCGAAGCTGGGGGGGCCGCGCCGTTCGAAGAGTCGCGCCGCGAAGGCCATCGCTCACCACTACGACGTCGGCAACGAGTTCTACGAGCTGGTGCTCGGGCAGACAATGGCGTACTCGTGTGCCTACTACGACCAGGCGCCGGGAACGGCGTTCGGCCTGGATGAGGCGCAGCTGGCCAAGTGTGATCTGGTGTCGCGCAAGCTCGGGCTCGAGCCAGGTATGCGTGTCCTGGACGTGGGTTGCGGCTGGGGTGCTTTTGTCTGCAGCGCTGCTCGCCAATATGGGGTTGACGCGGTCGGCATCACTCTCTCGCATGAACAGGCCGACTACGCCCGGCGCCGGGCGTCGGAAGAGGGTGTCGCTGATCGGGTGGAGATCCGGGTCCAGGACTATCGCGATGTGAGCGACGGGCAGTTCGACGCGATTGCCAGCATTGGCATGGCTGAGCATGTGGGCCGGGCCATGCTGCCGACGTACTCGGCGGACCTGTTCGCATTGCTGAGACCGGGCGGCCGGTTGCTCAATCACGCGATCTCCCGTCGGCCCGGCCCGCCCGAGGGCTTCTCGCGGACGTCGTTCATCGACCGCTACGTCTTTCCTGACGGGGAGCTCGAGCCCCTGTCCGTAATGGTCGGGGCACTGGAGGAAGCCGGTTTTGAGGTCCGTGATGTCGAGTCGTTGCGTGAGCACTACGCGCTGACGCTTCGAGCGTGGGTGGCGAATCTTGAGGCCAACTGGGACCACGCCGTTGAGCTCAGCACCGCAGGCCGGGCCAGGGTATGGCGGCTGTATATGGCTGGTTCCGCGCTCGCCTTCGAGGGAAACCGGATCGGGGTGAACCAGGTGCTGGCCGTACGACCTGAGGTTCGTGGGGTCAGCGGTATGCCGCGGTCCCGAGCTTCACTGCTCGATCCCAGTGCTCTTGGGTCTACGGTTCTTGCGCCGACCGTTGTTGCGTCAGCCGGCGTCGCGCCAGCCGTCAGCCCAGGTGTTTGAGGGCCTCCCGGCGCGACAGTGGTGACAGCCGGGGGCCGAGTTCGTTCACGTTGCGATGAACCCACTCTGCCGCCCCGGTGCCAGAGCGGGCGTACTGGCGCAACGACCAGCCAATTGCCTTGCGGATGACGAACTCCCGGTCAGCCAGGTTGGGTCTGATGCAGTCGAGAAGGAGCTGCTGGTCGGTCTCGTCCTTGCTCAGGAGCTGGCTGAGGATGGCTGCCCGGCGTACCCACATGCTGTCCGCGATCGCCCAGGAGCGCATCCGCTCGGACTCGGTCTCTGGCTGCACTCTCAGAACCGGGCCGACCAGGTGTGCGGCAATCTCGTCTACGAAATCCCACCACGCCCCCGACCCCACCAGGTGGCGGTACAGCGGCATGGCCGAGCGGTCCCTGGCCCACGGCCGGTAGAGGCGGTGCCTGGAGATGGAAAGCGCGGCATAGCGTTCCTCACGGAACTGGGCGGCATCCCAGATCCTGCGGATCGTCGCCTCCCACTCGTCGCGCCCGGTCAGGATGTGTGCCGGGTCGGCCAGCAGCGGTCGCAAGGTGGCCCTGAGCTGAGCTGCGCCGATGCCTCGAAAAGGCATGGTGGACTTCATATAAGTCTGTTGGCCCTTCGCCCGGTCGGGGTTACCCACCCTCTCGAGCTCACGACACACGGCATTGACCACGTCATCTCGAACGGCCCCCATTGGCCCAGGATATGGGCTCGCGGGACCGGACCACGCCTCGTGTGGGGTCGGTGGGCCGTCGCGGTCCAACTATTTCTTATCCACAGGCAGTGGACAACGTTTGTGCAGGTCAGCGGGACCAACGGCACGAATGTTTTCCTTAGTTCACAGCCTCCTCCCCAAGGTGTGCACAAATGGGGGCACCTTTACGCACAGCTTGTCCCCATGATGTGCACAGGCTGTGGTTGAGTCCGGGGGCATCCGGTCCTAACGTGACTCATTCGTGCCGATCGCTGCGCGGGGCGAGTCCCCTACTGGCGTGTGGTGGGGGTTGTCAGACCCGGGTGGTGTGCTGGTCACAGTCCGCTTGCAGGGTCGGTATCGAAGGGGGACGCTTGTGTCGCTCGCGGAGCTGAACATCAAGTCGTATGACGGACCCACTCAGTCCTCCCATGGATCGGCCGACGACCGGCTTCCTCCGCAGGATGTGCACGCAGAGCAGAGCGTCATCGGCGGGATGCTCCTCTCCAAGGACGCGATCGCCGACTGCGTCGAAGGGCTCAAGGGTGTCGACTTTTATCGCCCGGCCCACGAGCTGATCTACGACGCGATCCTTGACCTGTACAGCCGCGGTGAGCCGGCCGATGCCATCACCGTCTCCGATGAGCTGACCAAGCGCGGCGACCTGACCCGGGTGGGTGGACAGGCATATCTGCATCAGCTCATCTCTGAGGTGCCGACGGCGGCAAATGCCGGCTACTACGCGGAGATCGTGGCTGAGCGGGCGGTGCTGCGGCGCCTGGTCGATGCCGGCACCAAGATCGTCCAGATGGGTTATGGCCAAGGTGGCGGCGACGTCGTAGATATCGTCAACGCCGCTCAGGCTGAGATCTACGCCGTGGCGGACAAGCGCGGCGGCGAGGACTACGCGGTGCTGGGTGATGTGCTCGAGGCAACGGTCGACGAGATCGAGCACGCGTCTGGTCGATCGGGTGAGATGACCGGTGTCCCGACGGGATTCACAGACTTCGACAACCTCACCAACGGTCTGCACCCCGGTCAGATGATCGTGGTGGCGGCCAGACCCGCTGTCGGCAAGAGTACGTGGGGTTTGGACATCGCACGGTCGGCAGCCATCAAGCACAAGATGGCCACCGTCCTGTTCAGTCTCGAGATGAGCCGCACCGAGATCACGATGCGCCTACTCTCGGCCGAGGCCTCGATCCAGTTGCAGAACATGCGCAAGGGCACGATGCGCGACGAGGACTGGACCCGGCTCGCGCGCACCATGGGCGAGGTCTCCGATGCGCCACTGTTCATTGATGACTCGCCGAACATGTCGCTGATGGAGATCCGGGCTAAGTGCCGCCGTCTCAAACAGCGGCACAACCTGCGTCTGGTGATCATCGACTACCTGCAGCTGATGAGCTCGGGCAAGCGGGTCGAGAGCCGTCAACAGGAGGTCTCGGAGTTCTCCCGGGCCCTCAAACTCCTGGCCAAGGAACTTGAGGTTCCCGTCATCGCCATCTCGCAGTTGAACCGTGGAAGCGAGCAGCGCACTGACAAGAGGCCGCAGATGAGCGATCTTCGCGAGTCGGGATGCCTTACTGCTGACGCACGGATCCTGAGGGCGGACACAGGCGCCGAGAGCTCCCTGGGCGAGCTGTATGCCGAGGGTGCCACTGATGTTCCGGTGTGGGCGCTGGATGACTCCTTGCGTTATGTGCAACGGCATTTGACCCATGTGTTCCCGACCGGGATCAAGCCGGTCTTCCGCCTGATCCTTGCCTCGGGCAAGACGGTCCGTGCGACCGAGAACCATCCGTTCCTGGCTTATGAGGGCTGGACCCAGCTGGGAGACTTGCGCACCGGCTCACGGGTGGCTGTGCCGCGGCACGTGCCGGCGCCGCACGAGCTCAAGGACTGGCAGGATGACAAGGTGGTGCTGCTCGCTCACATGCTCGGCGACGGCTCCTTCGTCAAGCGACAACCGATCCGCTACGCCAGCATCGGAGAGCAGAACCTCGGGGCGGTCACCAGGGCGGCCATGGTTCTTGGTGTGGCAGCCGTGCATGACGACTACCCGGCGCCGCGATGCACATCGTTGCGGTGTCACGCACCATTCGCGCTTGGCCACGGCAAGGGCAAGCCGATCGCTGAATGGTTGGACGGGCTGGGTCTCTCTGGTCTGCACAGCCATCAGAAGTTCGTTCCTGAGCCGATCTTCCATGTGTCCAAGCGCCAGATCGCCTTGTTCATCAAACACATCTGGTCGACCGACGGATCAGTCACGGTCAAGAAGAACGGCCAGGGCGGACGGATCTACTACACGTCGGCGTCCCGACGACTGGTCGACGACCTATCGCGACTGCTTCTGCGCTTCGGCATCTCCACGAGGACCCACGTCAGCACGAAGTCCGGGCATCGCAACGGGTACACCATCGACGTCTCCGGAGCTGATGACCAACGCCGCTTCCTGCAGGAGATCGGAGTCCATGGTGACCGGTCGGTGCCCGCAGGACGGCTCTTGGAGATAGTCCGCGACAAGGCGGCCAACAACAATGTCGACACCGTGCCGCTGCAGGTCTGGGATCGTGTCAAGGCGGTCATGGCCGAGAGGGGAATGGCCCACCGAGAGTTCCATGCAGCCATGGGCACGGCCCACTGCGGCTCGACGATGTGGAGGCTTTCTGCGTCGCGCGAGCGGCTGGGGCGAGTGGCCGTGGTCCTGGACGATGCTGATCTTGAGCTCATGGCCGTCAACGACGTGCTGTGGGACTCGGTCGTGTCCATCGAGCCCGATGGCGTCGAGGAGGTCTACGACGCAACTGTGTTGGGGAAACACAACTTCATCGCTAACGGCATTGCCGTCCACAACAGCATCGAGCAGGATGCCGACCTGGTCATCCTGCTTCACCGCGAGTCGATGTATGAGCGGGAGTCACCTCGCGAAGGTGAGGCCGACCTCATCGTTGCCAAGCACCGCAACGGTCCGACAGACACGATAACGGTGGCCTTCCAAGGGCATTACTCCCGCTTCACGAACATGGCAACCAACTTCTGATTCGCGATTCGAGTTGGCATAACTCGACGACATGTCAAGTACGTACGCTTCGTGGTTGAAGATGCCCCAGTATGACGAATTCGTGCGGCAATTTCTGCGGCTCTGTCCGGCCAGCGGTGTCCGTGGCGTCTTCATCGTTTTCGATCCTCGACCGCTGGTGTGCGGTCGGCGAAGGTGAGGGCGAACGCGTTGAGCCCAACATCGGCCGGGGCCCGTGGCAGGCATCGCGTGCGAGAATCCATCTCGATGAATACCGTCGTATCCGCGAACTCGCGTACCTTCCAACCGAACGCCAAATATGTCCTGCTGCTCGGCCTGATGTGCGCCCTCCCGGCGGTGACCAGCGACATCTACCTGCCCTCGCTGCCCGACGTTGCGCGCGACCTGCACACCACCACGACAGCCGTGCAGCTCACCATGACCAGCGTCCTGGTGGGCGGCGCTGTCGGCCAACTGGTCGTGGGTCCGCTCTCGGACCGCTTCGGACGGCGGCGACCCGCGCTCGGCGGCATCGCGTTGCACATCGTCATGTCGCTGCTGTGCGCGCTGGCGCCCGGCATCGGCACCCTCATCGCGCTCCGCGTCGCGCAGGGATTCTTCAACGCGGCGGCCACGGTGGTCGCGATCGCCGTGATCCGAGACCGCTTCACCGGCTCCGACGCGTCGAGGCTGCTCTCCCGGCTCATGCTCGTGATCGGGGTGGGGCCGCTGTTCGCGCCGTCGGTCGGCGGGCTGATCGCGGGGCAGTGGGGCTGGCGCACGGTGTTCGTCGCCCTCTCCCTGTTCGGCGCCGCGCTGTGGTTCGTGGTGTGGCGCCGGTTGCCTGAGACGTTGCTGCCTGATCGACGTCGCGCGGCGGGTTTCGGCACCGCGCTGCGCGGGTACGGGGTTCTGCTGCGCGACCGGCACTTCGTCGCCATCGCCATGCTCCCAGGGCTCGGCATGGCAGTGCTGATGAGTTACGTCATCGGGTCCCCGTTCGTGCTCCGGGAGGGTTACGGGCTCTCGGCGAACCACTTCGCGTTCCTGTTCGCCATGAACGGTGTCGCGCTCGTGGGTGGCGCCCAGATCAACGCCTCGCTTGTGCGGCGGGTTGCGCCGATCCGCATCCTGCGCTCCGCCCTGCCGGCGCTGCTCGTTGCGGCAGTCGTGCTGCTGATCGTCGCCGTGACCGGGGCGGGTGGGCTGTACGGATTGCTCGCGGCGCTCTGGGTGACGCTGGGCCTCATCCAGTTCATCCCGCCGAACGCCTCCGCGATCGCGCTCAGCAGGCACGGCGCGATGGCTGGTACGGCGGCCGCCTTCATCGGCGCGATGCAGGCCGGCGTTGCGGGAGTCGTCAGCCCTCTCGTCGGCGTGTTCGGCGGCGACGCACGCGCCATGTGCCTCGTCATGATCGCCAGTACGACCACGGCACTACTGGTCCTCGCGACCGCCACACCCGCCTATCGCCGTGGGATGTGGCGCCGTCTCTAGGGCCGCCTCATCACCGCCCGCCGGTCGACCGCCCGCGTTGACGAACGCACCGCACGGGAGGCTCTGCACTTTGCGATACCCCGGGCGGTGTCGCCCGCCCGCCCAGTAGCTATTTCGAGCTCGTCGTGGCTACTGCCGGGACTGGTTGCCCACCGCGGATAGCGCCCATCAGGACGCTGCGGTGGTGGCCACGGGCGCATTGGTCGTGCTCGTCGGGGCCGTGGCCGTGGCCGTGTTGAAGCCTGCGCTGCCTTGGTCGACGTGCTCGCCGTCAAGGCTGAAGTGCTGCTCGTGGGGGCGGTTGTGCTGTGTAGGGCGGCGGCGATGGCGGCGGCGCCAAGGCCACTTGCGGCTCCGGCGCCCAGGGTGATGGCTGACACCCAGGCCAGCCCCTTGTCGCGGGCAGACCGTCGGGCCGAACCCGAGGTGGGTGAGCCGCTCATGGTGCTCCGATCCCGGATTGGGGGGGCGGGCTACTGCGCTGTTCGTGGTCCATGCGTCCACGTTCCAACACTGGCCTGTGCGATCTTTGGGTGCTTCCTCTGAGCCGCCTATGAGGCTCGATTCGAGAGTATTTCCATCGCAGAGCGAGTAGCCACGCAATCCAGAAGGGAATCCCAGTTTCAGTCGCCATCGTCTCAGGCATGGACCTGCCACCCCGGCAGTAGATGACGAGGAGAACGACATGATTGACGACGACGCGAGGGACCACGACATGAACCACCACAAGGACATGAACGACCGCCAGCCGAGTGCGGCGAGTCGGCGCAGGAAGCGACTGGCCGCGTGCCGCCGCTCTGCTTCTGGCGGGCGGGATTGCCGGCGGAGCGCTCGCGGCCACGAGCTCCGCGTCGGCGGCAGGGACAACGACCTCCACCACGGCCGCTTCGTCGGCAGCTGCGGAACCAGGTTCGAGGGTGCGCGCTGATACTGCCACTCCCGTGCGGCCCGGCGAGAAGGCCGAGACGGGCACCGACCTGGCGACCCTTAAGGCGGCTGCTCTGAAGGCGGTTCCCGGTGGCACCGTCTATCGGGTCGAGACTGACGCGGACGGCGCGACGTACGAGGCGCACATGACCAAGGCCGACGGCGGGCATGTGACTGTTAAGTTTGGCAAGAACTTCGCGGTGACGGCGGTCCAGGACGGCATGGGCGCGGGCGGGCTTGCCGGCGGAATGGGCCACGGTGGACCGGGCGGATCTGCCGGCGGGACCCCTCCCACCTCGAGCGGAGCGGGCGTCTGATCGGCCACCGGCCAAGCTGACCTCGGCTTTGACCCTGGCCTGAGCTCTTGAACAACGGCCCGGCGGCCACGCGCAGCACCACACCCTGCGCGCGGCCGCTTCGTCGTGTTGAACCCCTAAGCGAATTGACGGGGCGAGCACATCGACTGTCTGGACATCCGTCCAGGGCCGTGAGTCGCAAATTTGGCCGCAACCGGCCAAGATTACAGAGGTCGCCGTAAGTCGGCGGTCCGACTTGAGCTTGGTGTGAGACCTTCACCGCGATCGTGAGGAGCACAGGAATGCCCAATCGCCTCGTTGCGATCGGTGACAGCACTGTTGAGGGTATTGAGGACCCCGGCCCCGACGGGGTCTACATCGGGTGGGCTGATCGGTTCGCCCGCCACCTGGACGTCATACATCCCGGCCTGCTCTACGCAAACCTCGCGGTGCGGGGGCAGACGGCGCGCGAGGTTCACGAGACGCAACTGCGGCCGGCGCTGGCTTTGGCGCCTGACTTCGCGGTATTCGTGGCTGGCGTCAACGACGTGTTGCGCCCCAAGTTCGACCGCGACGCGCTGCGCGATGACCTGTTCGCGATCCACGCCCGGTTGGCCGCGACGGGCGCCCAGGTCCTTACGTTCACGATGCCGGACATGGCGCGCGTCGCGCCGCTCGCAGTTGTTCTGCGCAGGCGACTGCAGTTCCTGAACTCGATCACGTTGCAGTGTCGTGAGCGCTATGGCTCCATCGTCGTCGACCTCGCCTCGGTGCCCGCCGCGAGCCACCCGGCGTTGTGGCACACCGACAGGCTGCATGGCAACAGTGAAGGGCATCGCCGCATTGCCGCTGCACTGGCCGAGGCAGTCGGGTACGAGGTGGCAGACTGGCGGGCGGAGCCGCCGCCTGTGCCGAAGGCGAGCGGCGTACGCGTCGCCCTTAACGAGGTCGCCTGGGTCGGCTCGCACCTGTTCCCCTGGGCCTGGGAGCTCGTCCGCGGGCAGTCCTCGTCGGACGGTGTCACCTGTAAGCGCCCGAACCTACTGCCCGTGACCTGAGGATTCGGGTGTCTCATCCATGAGCGCGCACCACGATCACGGCGCCGACCAGCTGGCCGATCACCGAAGCAAGTTGAGAACAGTGTTGATCATCACCGTTACCGTCCTGCTCGCCGAGGTCATCGGAGCAGCGGTTTCCGGAAGCCTGGCGTTGCTGGCCGACGCCGGCCACATGCTCTCGGACGTGGCCGGCTTGACCTTGGCCTGGGTCGCCTCCGTACTGGCCCGGCGACCGGCAACTCTGGCGCGCACCTGGGGGTACCGCAGAGCCGAGGTTCTTGCGGCAGTAGGACAGGCAGCAGTGCTCCTGGCGGTGGGCGGCTTCGTCATGGTCGAGGCCATTCGCCGACTGGTTGAGCCCCCCGACGTGGCTTCCGGGGCGATGGTGGCGTTCGGGGTGATCGGACTGGTCGGTAACACGATCGGTATCGCCGTTCTGGCCGGGGCGCGGGTGGAGAACCTCAACATGCGAGCCGCCTTCCTCGAGGTCGTCAACGACGCGCTCGGCTCACTGGCCGTGCTTCTCGCGGCTGTCGTCATTTCGGTCACCGGCTGGGTGCGTGCCGACGCGCTCGCCTCGCTGCTCATTGGTGCGCTGATCATTCCGCGGACGCTGAAGATCTTGCGCGAGAGCCTCGACGTTTTGCTGGAGTCCACCCCCAGGGGTCTGGAGCTGAGTGAGGTTCGCGAGCATCTGCTCCAGGTCGCGAGGGTTCAAGCCGTGCATGACTTGCACGCCAGCCAGGTGGCAACAGGCCTGCCCGTGTTGACCGCTCACGTCGTCGTGGGCGACGCCTGCTTCCAGGACGGACACCTGCCCGCACTGCTCGACGAGCTGCAGCGCTGCCTGGCTGGTCACTTCGACGTCGAGCACTCCACGTTCCAGTTCGAGGCCAGCGGCCACGCCGGCCATGAACCGTCCGCGCACTCATGACCCCGGGGTCCCGCGCGGAGCGCTGATACTCCCCAGGTTCGACGCGGATAGCTGTCCTAGAGTGTCTCTTGCTCTGGTGCCCCCGGTCCGGTGCGCGATAATTCTCTCGCCTGCACCCACAGGCGAACCTGTCCAGGCACGCGAACCCGGAGGCACATCCCATGAGTCACCAACCCTTTGCCTGCATTCTTTCGCCCGATCTGTTGCACAAGCTCGCACGTGAATCCACGGACGAGCAGCACCGGTTGACCATTCTTCAGACCCTCGAGCTGGACCAGAGCTTCCGGCTGCGTCGCGCCGAGGTTGCTGCCCGTCAGATCGCCCGACCCGCAGGTGCCATGGTCGTGGGAGCGGGCGGTACGCCGAACCGGAGCATCTTCGACCAGGCGCACTCGACGGCATATACCCCTGGAACGCTCGTGCGCAAAGAGGGACAGGGGCCGGTCAGCGACGTCTCAATCAACCAGGCGTACGACGGCTTCGGTCTCACGTACAAGCTGTACTGGGACATCTTTCACCGCGACTCCATCGACGACCAGGGGATGCCCATCGAGGGTCTGGTCCACTACGGCGACGCGTACGACAACGCGTTCTGGGATGGTGCAGGCCACATGTTCTTTGGTGACGGCGATGGCCAGTTGCTGACCGACACCACCAAGGGCCTGGACGTGATCGGTCACGAGCTCACCCACGGGGTCACCTAACACGAGGCGAACCTGACCTACTCCGGCCAGTCCGGCGCGTTGAACGAGTCGATCTCGGACGTGTTCGGATCGCTGGTCAAGCAGTACCACCTGGCACAGACCGCGGCTCAGGCCGACTGGCTCATCGGAGCGGACATAGTTGGCCCCGAGCTGGCTCCCGCGCTTCGGTCGATGAAGGCGCCCGGCACGGCGAACAAGCACGACAACCAACCCGCCGACATGGACCACTACCTGCACACGTCCGCTGACAACGGTGGCGTCCACACCAACTCCGGCATCCCCAACCATGCGTTCTACGTGGCTTCGACCACGCTTGGAGGCAATGCCTGGGAGGCGGCGGGGAACATCTGGTATGACGCGTTGCTGGATCCAAAGGTGGCGCCCAAGACGACGTTCGCACTGTTCGCGGGAGTGACTCTGCGTCACGCCCGCTCGCGGTACGGCGCCACCAGCACAGAGGCCCAGGCGGTGCAGTCGGGCTGGGAAGCAGTCAAGGTCCGGGTCCGCTGAAACTCATGTCCGATATCTGCGACATGGTGGGCCACGGCGCGGTCGGCGTCCCGGGGTGCGACAAGGAGTCGTCGTGCAGTTGAAGCTGGTCCGCAGTGGTGGTTTCGCCGGTCTGGCCATGGTCGCCACGGTTGATTCGGTCGATCTTCCCGCCGACCAGCAGGACGTCGTCTCCAGGCTGCTCACCGAGGATCTCCGGGGCCCCGGATTGAGTCGACCTGGGGGAGCAGACCAGTTCAGCTACCAGCTCGAGATCCAGCAGGGGGACCGTACGGTGCGGCGTCACTGGGAGGAGCCCGAGGTACANGAGACGGTGCGGCCGCTGCTGGCCTCACTGACGCGCCAGGCCAAGCCAGCCCGCTGACCTCGGCTCCTCAACGAGCGCACGCCGATGTCGGCGTGCGCTCGGTTTTGTCCGGGACAGGCCTTGACCGAAATATACCCGTGTGGGGTATCGTTGAGACGAAGAGACATACCCCCACCGGGTACATCGAAGGAGGGAGAGCCGTGGATACCGCCGAGCCGGGCTACCACTCGAACAAGGATGCCCACCTGAAGCGATTGCGCCGGGCTGAGGGACAGGTCCGCGGTGTGCAGCGGATGGTCGAACAGGACACCTACTGCATCGACGTGCTCACTCAGATCTCCGCGGCCACCAAGGCTTTGGAGGCGGTCGCCCTGGCCCTTCTGGACGAGCACCTCAGTCACTGCGTCACCGACGCCATCCACACCGGCGGCGACACGGCAGCGGACAAGCTCGCCGAAGCCTCGGCCGCGATCGCGCGGCTAGTGCGCTCCTGAACCATTCGTGGCTGGTACCCAAGAAGAGCCGATCGAAGACGAGTCGACCAAACCAAGCGACACCCTCTCCAAGGAGAACGGCATGAGCACCCAGACCTTCCCGGTCACCGGACTGACCTGTGGCCACTGCGTCGGCGCTATCACCAGTGAGCTGAGTGTGCTGGCGGGCGTCACTGACGTGCAGATCGACCTGGTCGTGGAGGGCACGTCGACCCTGAGGGTCACCGCCGACCAGGAACTCACTGACGACGAGGTGACCCAAGCCCTCGATGAGGCCGGCGACTACAAGCTCGCCTCCGTCTGAGCGCTCCTGACCCACTGACCGAGACAACCTTCGCTTGACCAGGCGCAGGAGAAGAGGGACTTCATGACCACCACCGCCGACCAGCTCGCCGAGACCAGCAGTGTCGAACTCGTCATCGGCGGGATGACCTGTGCCTCCTGCGCCGTGCGGATCGAGAAGAAGCTGAACAAACTCGACGGCGTGAGTGCGACCGTCAACTACGCCACCGAGAAGGCCAAGGTGACGTATGCCGGGACGGTCTCCCCGCAGGACCTGGTCAACACGGTGGAGGCGACCGGCTATACCGCAGCGCTGCCTGCTCCGAAGGTCAGCAGCGCCGTCGCGGCGGCAGGCGAGGCCGAGCAGGGCGAGAAGGATGACGAGGTCTCCCGGCTGCGACAACGGCTCGTGATCTCGGCTGTTCTGAGCCTGCCGGTGCTGCTGATGTCGATGATCGCGCCGTTGCAGTTCGACAACTGGCAGTGGCTGGCCCTGACCCTGGCTTCCCCCGTCGCGGTATGGGGCGCGTTCCCGTTCCACCGCGCTGCGTTCACCAACGCCCGCCACGGTGCTGCGACGATGGACACCTTGATCTCGGTGGGTATCAGCGCTGCGTGGCTGTGGTCGTTGTGGGCGCTGTTCCTTGGCACCGCCGGGATGCCCGGCACCCGGATGAGCTTTAGCCTCTTGCCCTCACAGGAGAGTGCTACGAGCAACATCTATCTCGAAGTCGCGTCCGTGGTCACCGTGTTGATCCTGTCCGGTCGCTACTTCGAGGCGAGGGCCAAGAAGCGCTCCGGCGCTGCGTTGCGCACGCTGTTGAACCTGGGCGCCAAAGACGTCGCGGTCCTGCGTGACGGCGGCGAGTTGCGGATCCCCACCGACCAGCTCGTTGTGGGCGACGTCTTCAGCGTCCGCCCGGGGGAGCAGGTTGCCACCGACGGAATTGTCATCGAGGGCACGTCAGCCGTCGATGCCTCGATGTTGACCGGGGAGTCAGTACCGGTGGAAGTCGGGCCCGGCGACGCCGTGGTCGGTGTCACCGTCAACGCTGGCGGGCGACTGATCGTGCGGGCAACCCGGGTCGGCGCGGACACCCAGTTGGCGCAGATAGCCCGTCTGGTCGAGGACGCCCAAAACGGCAAGGCCGGGGTCCAGCGCCTGGCCGACCGGGTGTCCGGCATTTTCGTGCCGATCGTGATCCTTCTGTCCATGGCCACCCTGGCGGCCTGGCTGCTGACCGGACACTCCGCGACCGTGGCGTTCAGCGCAGCCGTGGCGGTTCTGATCATTGCCTGCCCCTGTGCCCTCGGTCTGGCCACCCCGACGGCCCTTCTGGTCGGTACCGGCCGCGGCGCGCAGCTCGGCATCCTCATCAAGGGCCCCCAGGTCCTGGAGTCCACCCGCCTGGTCGACACGATCGTGCTCGACAAGACCGGCACCGTCACGACCGGGCGGATGAGCGTTGCCGCGGTCCATGCCACCGCAGACGAGTCCGCGCCCGAGGTCCAGATTCTTGCCGGCGCTCTCGAGGACGCCTCCGAGCACCCCATCGCCAAGGCCATCGCCGATGCTGCCAGAGCTGCGTTGCCAACCAGTTCGGCCACGGACAATATGCTCCCCGGGGTCGACGGCTTCAGCAATCACGACGGCCGAGGGGTCACAGGTGTCGTGGATGGTCGCGCTGTCCTGGTGGGCCGCCGGGGCTGGCTGGAGCAGGAGTGGTCCATCCCCGCTCCCGACGACTTGCTTGCCTCCGCCGAGGCTGCCGAAGCCGATGGCCAGACCCCGGTCTGGGTTGCCTGGGACGGCGCCGCCCGTGGTGTCATCGTGGTTGCCGACACCATCAAGGACACCTCGGCGCAGGCGATTGCCCAGTTCCGTACGCTGGGTCTTCGACCGATCCTGCTCACCGGTGACAACACCCGAGCTGCCCACGAGGTCGCCGCCCGGGTTGGTATCGAATCTCAGGACGTCATCGCTGAGGTTCTGCCCACCGACAAGGTCTTCGCAGTCAAAGCCCTGCAGGGCAAGGGGAGTATCGTCGCGATGGTTGGCGACGGGGTCAACGATGCCGCCGCTCTTGCCCAGGCCGACCTCGGCCTGGCCATGGGCACCGGCAGCGACGTGGCCATCGAGGCCTCCGACCTGACCCTGGTCCGCGGAGACCTGAGGGCGGCAGCGGACGCCATACGGCTGTCTCGTGCCACGTTGAGGACGATCAAGGGCAACCTCTTCTGGGCATTCGCCTACAACATCGCAGCCATCCCGTTGGCCGCCCTCGGCCTGCTCAACCCGATGATCGCGGGCGCAGCCATGGCATTCAGCTCAGTGTTCGTGGTGAGCAACAGCCTGCGCTTGCGTCGATTCTCGCCGCTGACGACACCGACGCGGTCGAGGGCACACTGATCGCGGAGAACGCCTCAGATGTGGTCATGCGTCTGAGTCCGGACCGAAGATCTGAGTGGGTATCGGGCTCGGTCGCGGGCGTCCTGGGCTGGGCGGCACCCGATCTGGTCGACCATGCGATCGACGAGTTCGTCCACCAGAGGACCTGTCCAGGTTCCGACAGGCCGTTGCTGGTGTAGGCCCCAAGTCTCCGGCGAGCGGCATAAGTCAAGGAGCAGCAGCGGTTGGGCGAGTTTGAGCAGTTCCAGCCGCTGACCGTCGGACGTGAGCTGACGATGATCGAGCTTCTCAGGAAGATGGGTTCGGGCCAACCAAAGAGATCCCGGTGACGACCACTGAGACGTGAGTTGGGCGTTCAGGCGCCGCGCTCGGCGTTAGAGTTCATGTTTCTCAACGACTCCCAGGAGAGGACTCCCATGATCGATCGCGCCAGGCTGACCCAGATCTACGACCGAGAACGGCGGGACTTCGCGGCCCGACACCCCAGATCAGCAGCGGCTTACGACCGTTCCGACCATCTGTTCGGCCGGGTGCCGATGACCTGGATGAACAAGAACGCCGGGGGCTTCCCGATCTACCTGGAGCGGGCGCGTGGCAACCGGGTCTGGGACATTGACGGCTTCGAGTACGTCGACTTCGCCCTTGGCGACACCGGCGCGATGGCCGGGCACTCGCCCGAGGCGACCGTGACCGCCGTACAGCAGCGGATCGTCACCCAGGGTGGCATCACGACGATGCTGCCCACCGAGGACGCCGAGTGGGTTGGGGTCGAGCTCACCCGCCGGTTCGGTCTCGAACGTTGGAGCTTCTCGCTGACCGCCACCGACGCCAACCGATGGGCTATCAGACTGGTGCGGGCGCTGACTGGTCGGCCCAAGATCCTGTTCAACAGCTACTGCTACCACGGCAGCGTGGATGAGTCGCTGATCGTGGTCGGCCCCGACGGTGAGGGCATGAGCCGGCCCGGTAACGTCGGCGAGCCGGTCGATGTCACCGTCACCTCGCGGGTCGCGGAGTACAACGATCTCGAGGGTCTGGAACGTCAGCTCGCCTATGGCGATGTCGCAGCCGTACTCATGGAGCCAGCTCTGACCAATATCGGGATCGTCCTACCTGAGCCGGGCTATCTCAAGGGTGTACGCGAGCTGACCCGCCGATATTCTGTGCTGCTCATCAACGATGAGACCCACACCTTCTCGGCGGGGCCGGGTGGAGCGACGGCGGCGTGGGGTTTGGAGCCCGACATCCTGATCATCGGCAAGTCGATCGCCGGCGGCATCCCGATGGGCGCCTATGGCCTGAGTGCCGAGTTCGCCGACCGTGCTCTGGCCCGCAGCGACCTCGACCTCATCGACATGGGAGGCGTGGGTGGAACCCTGGCCGGCAACCCGCTGTCGATCGCGGCCACCCGGGCGACATTGGAACACGTCCTGACCGACGGCGCGTTCAGGCAGATGATAGATACCGCAACGCATTTCGCGGTCGGTGTGCAGGACGTAATCGATCAGCACTCACTACCCTGGTCGCTGAGTCAGCTCGGTGCGCGGGCGGAATACCGCTTCGCCAACCCTGCCCCGCGTAACGGCACCGAGTCTGCGGCCAGCGCCGACGCGCAGCTCGAGGACTTCATCCATCTTTACCTGCTGAACCGTGGGATTTCCCTGACGCCGTTCCACAACATGGCGCTGATGTCGCCGGTCACCTCCACCGCAGACGTCGACCTTCACCACAGCGTTTTCGGGGCTGCGATCGGGGAGCTTGTGGGTGGCTGATCATGGTAACCCGCCGGACCAGGGTTGCGCAGGGGAGCCGCTAAACAGCATCCGGGTCAGCGGAACCTGTTGGAAAGGAGGATGATGGGTGTATGCCCCCTCCTGTGCAAAGACGCCACCTGCCCGCTAGCCCCTTCAATGCCGCTCGGGATGCGATCCCCCCGGACGAGGTATTCACCGTGGGTGACCGTGTCTGCCACGACCGCCACGGCTTGGGCCGCATCGTCTCAGTCTCTGGAACCGTTGCCGTGGATGCGGACTTCGGGGCGGGCACGCGACGCGTGTCCACGCCTACCCCAAAGATGCACAAGCTCTGAGTTGAGTTAATTCCCAGCTGAATCTCAGCGTCTGCCTGAATCGTCTGGCAGCCGATTCAACGTCCACCTTCGAATGATGCCGTGACGACCCCGGCTTTCGCTGCGATGTTTTACAGGACGGTGAGCCAGGACCTGCACCCACCCAGATCGACTCAGCCTGATCTGGCGCCTGGTCGAACCCATCGGATTCGTCATGGAGCGTGAGATGCTGCGAGGCACCAAGGGCCGCGCCGAGGTCCCTACCCCCCATCATCGGGACTTTCGCCTCTAGGGTGCCGTAAATGATGGGGCGAGGCTCGAAGCCATGAAGAGCACAGGTGACCCGAGCATCGACGCCCTGTACAAGGTCCCCAAGGGGAAGGTCGAGTTCGTCGATGTCCCTGAGCTTGGGTTCCTCGTCATCGACGGAGGCGGTGATCCTTCTGGTGACGCGTTCCATGACGCCATTCAGGCCCTCTACTCAGTGAGCTACGGCGCGCACTTCGCGCTGAAGAAGACCACGGGTAGTGCGCCCCGCGTGATGGCGCTGGAGGCGTTGTGGTGGGTGGAGGGCGCCGATGCCCAGGCCACCATGGAGCGCATCGCTGCGGGCGCGGCAAGCATGGATGAGTCCGATCGCGATCAGTGGCACTGGAGGGCGATGATCATGCAGCTCGCGCCCATCGATACGGCAGTCATCGAGCAGGCCATCATCGAAGCGAAGGCCAAGAAGGACATCGCCTCCCTGTCGGCGGTGCGATAAGAGCGATCGGAGGAAGGGCCCAGTGCACAGATCATGCACATCGGTCCGTATGCCACCGAACACGCCGGCATCGTTGCGCTTCACAAGGCGATTGCCGAGCACGGGTCCACACCTCGTGACCGACACCACGAGATCTACCTCGGGGATCCACGCACGGCGGCGCCAGAGACGCTCCGAACGATCCTGCGTCAGCCGATCCAGCCTTTGTGACGCCTTGCGTCCCGTGACCCCCTGAGTCAGGAGAGCGCCCGGTTGTTGATCACCTCGCGCAGCTTCACCCGGCGACCGGTGATGAGCAGGGCGCGGCGGTAGATGGACGAGGCGACCCACGCTGACCACGGTGAGGCCAGGAAAGGCGAATAGCCAGTCGCGGTTCGGCGCCTCCACGTGCAGTCTCAGCTGCCGACGCCCCGATGACGCCCGCAGAGTCGCCACGCTGCCCAGAAGAACCGT
>JGI20173J14856_1000045_pt1 | contig 27826 bp, 30 predicted proteins | sample NGESurdeep072012_8_FD_14856 | JGI IMG/M metagenome (IMG submission 14856)
TGAGATCGGATGCGGCATAATTCACCCCGTCGTTGGCGCCATGCTGGCGCGCGAAGGCAATTTTTTCGTCGGACGACGCGCAGGCGATGACGCGCGCGCCCATTAGCTTGCCGAGCTCGACCGCGGCGAGGCCGGTGCCGCCGGCGGCGCCCAGCACCGCCAGCGTCTCGCCGGGCTTGAGCTTGGCCCGGTCTTTCAACGCATGCATCGTGGTGCCGTAGGTGACGGTGAGGCCGGCGGCATGGTCGAAATCCAGGCCGGCCGGCATGGCGATGAGCTGGCCGGCGGCAACGGCGACCTTCTCGCGCGCGGCGCCCCAGCCAATGTTGCCGATGACGCGGTCGCCGGGCGAAAATCCGGCGACGCCGGCACCGACGCTTTCGACTTCGCCGGCGAACTCGGCAGCGGGCGAGAATGGGAAGGCCGGCTTATGCTGGTATTTGCCGGCGATGATCAGGTTGTCGAAGAAATTCAGCGCTGCCGCCTTGACGCGCACCACCGCTTCGCCCGGCCCGGGCACGGGGTCGGCGATGTCGGCAAGTTCGAGGTCGTCGGGGGTGCCGTAACGGGTGCAGAGCAGGGCTTTCATGGCGGCTCGGTCGGATACGCTGGCGTGGCAAGGTATCTAGCACGCTGCCCGGCCGGTTTGGCGGCGTCGGGTTTCGGCCTATAGTTTCGCGGGGGGCGACGGATTGCCGCCTTCAGCTTGCCGATATTCGCCCCTAATGGGCTAATATCCAGCTGTTCTTTAGAGGGGGCGGCTTGAATGCCGTCATTTACTTCAACCGGTAGGGCCTGATGACGAAGACGCTTTGGCAAAGCCCCGCGATTGCTCTGCTGACCGCCGCCGCCGTGATCTGTTGCACGGCCGCCTATGCGCAAGACCCAAAGAAGCCGGCCAAGCCCGAGCCCACCGAGCAGGCGGTGCTGCTCGGCCAATTCGGCGGCTGGGGCGCCTACACGGCGACGCCTGGCGGCAAGAAGGTCTGCTTCGCGCTGGCCAAGCCGGCTTCGGCTGTGATCGAGCCGGCTGGCCGCAAGCGAGACCCATCCTATGCCTTCGTCTCGACCCGGCCGGCCGAGAAGGTGAAAAACGAGGTGTCGATGATCGTCGGCTATCCGCAGAAGGCCGGCGTCGACGCCACCGCCACCATCGGCTCGGCGAGCTACGCGATGTACACCCAGAACGACGGCGCCTGGGTGAAGAACGCCGCCGAGGAAGCGCAGATGGTCGAGACCATGCGCAAGAGCGCCGATTTGGTGGTCAAGAGCGTGTCCACGCACGGCACCAAGACCACCGACACCTATTCACTGAAGGGGTTAGGCCAGGCGCTCGATAAGGTGGCGGAGGAGTGCAAGTGACCCGAAGGGTCATCACCGGGCCGCCACGCAGTGGCGAGACCCGGTGATCCCGCTTAGATAGCCTGTGCCTACCCAAGCGGGATGGTCGGAACGGACCCGGCCATGACAATGAGTAACCTTTGCCAATGACGCTGCAGCTAGAAACCGCCGGTTTCGTCGAAAAGACGCCGCTTGAGCACTATGTGGCGCCGGACAAGCCGTCGCTGGTCGGCCTCACGCGTGTGCAACTTGGCGCGCTGCTGGGCGCGATCGGCGTGCCGGAAGCGCAGCGCAAGATGCGCGTGCAGCAGCTCTGGCACTGGATCTATTTCCGTGGCTTCACCGAATTCGACGCCATGACCAGCCTATCCAAGGAACTGCGCGCCGCGCTCGCGGAGAAGTTCACCCTGGCCCGCCCCGAGGTGGTGGCCGAGCAGGTTTCGGTCGACGGCACGCGCAAATGGCTGCTGCGGCTGCCGGGCGAGACGCAAGGCGAACGTCCGCACGAGGTGGAATGCGTCTATATCCCCGACACCGACCGCGGCACGCTGTGCGTCTCCAGCCAGGTCGGCTGTACGCTCACCTGTTCGTTCTGCCACACCGGCACGCAGCGCCTGGTGCGTAACCTTAACCCCGACGAGATCGTCGGCCAGGTGATGATGGCGCGGGATCGTCTCGGCGATTGGCCGGGCGCAACGCGTCCGATCGACGGGATAATTCCCACCGGTGAGCAACGATGCATCACTAACATCGTGATGATGGGCATGGGCGAGCCGCTCTATAATCTCGATGCGGTGCGCGACGCGCTGCTGATCGTGGCGGACGGCGACGGCATCGCCATCTCCAAGCGCCGCATCACGCTTTCGACCTCCGGCGTGGTGCCGAATATCGAACGCGCCGGCGCCGAGATTGGCTGCATGCTGGCGGTGTCGCTGCACGCGGTGCGCGACGAATTGCGCAACGAGCTGGTGCCGCTCAACCGCAAATATCCAATTGCGCAATTGCTGGAAGCCTGCCGCAACTATCCCGGCCTTTCCAACGCCAAGCGCATCACCTTCGAATACGTCATGCTCAAGGGCGTCAACGATTCTATCGACGATGCCAAGGCGCTGGTGCGGCTGCTCAAGGGCATACCGGCCAAGATCAATCTCATCCCGTTCAATCCCTGGCCCGGCACAAAGTACGAATGTTCCGACTGGGAACAGATCGAGAAGTTTTCGCAAGTGGTATTCGACGCCGGCTATGCCTCGCCGGTGCGCACGCCGCGCGGGCGCGACATTTTGGCCGCCTGCGGCCAGCTCAAGAGCGCGACCGAGAAGCTCTCCGCGCGCGAGCGCATGGCGCTGCGGGCGATGGCGATGGTGGATTAGCGCTTGGCACTCCTCGGCCGCATCATCGTCATTCTCTTCGCCCTGTTCATGGCGGCGCTGGCCGGCGGCATCGCCGCCGCCATCGCGTTGCTCGGCGTCGAGGTGCACGTGATCGGCCCCGACCCGCTCGAGCATGCGTTCTTCTGGGGCACCGCGGCCTTCGCCTCCGGCGTCACCGTCCTCGTCGGCTTCCTGCCTATCCTGATCGCCGTCGTGCTGGCGGAAGCGTATTCCATCCGCTCGCTCTTAATCCATGCGGCGGCCGGCGCGGCTATCCTGCTGCTCGGCTATTACAGCGCCGGCTTTTCCAGGAGCTATGAGGAATCGATCGATCATCCGCCGCCACCGATCTCGCGCGAGGCCGAGATCGCGGCCGCGGTCGGCGTGGTGTTCGGCTTTACCTATTGGCTGATCGCCGGCCGCAATGCCGGCCGCTGGCGCGGCCGCTGACTTCCCTTCGCGGCCTTGCTCGGCTAGACCGCAGGCCGCCCCTGCGGAAAAAACCATGAACCGTACCGGACTGATCATTGCGCTTGCCATCGCCGCCGTCGTCGGCGTGGTGTTCGGGCTCTATCCACAGCTCGATCTAATGATCGCCGCGCCGTTCCACGACATATCGCTGCGCGGCAATCCTTTCGGCCTGCGCATTTATCCGCCGTTGCTGCTCGCCCGCGACATCGGGTTGTGGGTTGGAACCGCGGTAATCGTCCCGGTGGTAGCGGCGCTGGTGCTCAAATTGCTTCTGCCGCGGCGGCGGCTTTTGCTGTCGGGCCGCGCCATTCTGTTTCTGATGACGACCATCGCGCTCGGCCCGGGGCTCCTGGCCAATGCCGTGCTCAAGGAGCACTGGGACCGGCCGCGGCCGATCGAAGTGACGCAATTCGGCGGCACCGAGCATTTCGTCGCCTGGTGGGATCCGCGCGGCGAGTGCGACAAGAACTGTTCGTTCGTGTCCGGCGACGTCGCCGGCGCGTTCTGGACAATCGCACCGGCGGCGCTGGTGCCGCCGCCATGGCGGGCGCTCGCCTATGGCGCGGCANTGGCGCTGGGCGCCGGAATGGCGGCGCTACGCATCATGATGGGCGGGCACTTCTTCACCGACACCGTNTTTGCCGGCGTGTTCACGTTCCTGATCATCTGGCTGGTGCACGGCTTGATCTATCGTTGGCCGCGCACGCGGCTCACCGACGAGGCGGTCGAGCGCGCCATCGAGCGCTTCGCCCGGCGCGGCCATGATTTCATTGTCGGATTGCTGCGGAAGCGGAAAACCGAGCTGTGACCGGTTAACCTTCGCGACGAGGAGCGCGGCGCAGCCGCTTGGCCGGTCTGTCGCCAGTGCGCTACAGTCGTTTTTTCGTCGCGCGGCCGGCAGGGCACTTGAAAAAATTCACATCGTTATAACGCCCGGAGTTCGTCGTGCTCGATTCGACCGCAAAGCTGCACCCGCCGGCCCCGACGCCCCGGCTCAAGTCATTGGGTCCGCTGGCGCTGCTGCGCGTGCTCGCGAGAAACCCACTCGAGGCCTGGACCAAAGCGCATTTCGAAAAGCCGATCGTCATGGGCGGGCTGTCGATCGGACGGGTCGCGCTGGTCAGTGACCCGGCCGCGATTCGCCGCGTGCTGATGGACAATAGCCAAAACTATCACAAGGACTGGCTGCAACGGCGCGTGCTGTCGGCCGGCCTGAGCAACGGGCTGCTGACCGCCGAGGGCCAGCAATGGCGGATGCAGCGCCGCGCGCTGGCGCCGCTGTTCGCGCGCCGGACCGTCCTGAGTTTTTCGGTCGCCATGATCGATGCCGCGGCAGCCCTGGTCGAACGGTTGAAATTGCGCGACGGCCAGATCGAGGACATCGCAGTCGAGGCGACGCGCCTGACCTTGGATGTGCTGGAACGAACCATGTTCTCCGACGGGCTCGGTCGCAGCCCTGAGGAAATCCGCCTCGCCATGAAACACTATTTCGAGGCGATCGGGCGTCTCGATCCGTTCGACGTGCTGGGCTTGCCGAATTGGGTGCCGCGGCTCAGTCGTTGGAAACTGCGGCCCATGCTTCGCCTTTTCGAATCCGCAATCGATGCGATCGTATCCACCCGCCGCCGGCGCATCGCCGAAGATCCGGATAGCGTGCCGCGCGATATCCTCACGCTTTTGCTCGAAGCGCGCGATCCGGAAACCGGCGAGGGCTTGAGCGAAGTCGAGGTGCGGGCGAATATCCTCACGTTCATCGCCGCCGGGCACGAAACGACCGCCAACAGCATCACCTGGTCGCTGTTCCTCTTATCGCAATCGCCCGAATGGCGCAGGCGCGTGCAGGCCGAGGCCGACCGCGAACTCGACGGCGACGTCGAAGGACTTGCCGAGCGTCTGGTTGAAACGCGCGCCGTGATCGACGAGGCGAACCGGCTCTATCCGCCCATCGCCGCGATCAGCCGGGCCGCGCTCGCGCCCGACGAACTCGCGGGCGAACCCATTCGGCGCGGCACCATGGTCGTCATTGCGCCCTACGTGCTGCACCGGCATCGCGCATTATGGGCCGATCCCGACGCGTTTGATCCGAATCGTTTCCTCGACGGTGCGCGCGAGCGCATCGATCGATTTGCCTATCTGCCCTTCGGCGTCGGCCCGCGCATCTGCATCGGCGCCACCTTTGCCTTGCAGGAGGCCTCGATCGTTGTCGCGACCGTCATGCGGCATTTCACATTGGAGCTGGCGCCGGGTCATGCGGTCTGGCCAGTGCATCGCGTGACCGTGCGGCCGAGCGGCGGCCTGCCGATGATTGTAAGGCGGCGATGGCGGTAACCTAAATCCGCGCGGTTACGCTNCGATGACCGCGCCGGCGCGCGCGATGCTAGAATNGCTCCGATTCGTGCCGGGAGGGCCTATGGCGGAACCTGCGGAAGACATCAAACGGGTGCTGCAAATCAAGATGCGGGCGCTGGGCGACCCGCAGCAAGTGCTCGCGCTCATCCGCGGCGCCGCGCCGTTCTACCGGACGCTCGGCGGCACCGGCTTTCGCGTGCTGCAGAATGTGGACGACCCGGCCCAGCTCCTGGTCGAGATCGAATACGCCGCGCACGCCGCGCTCGAACTCAACCGCCACAAGGTGGCGAGCGACCCGATGGTGCGCACCTTCCTGCAAGGCTGGCGCGCCATCCTGGCCGGCAGCGCGGACATGGATGTGTATCAGGATGTGACGCGGTAGGGCACGCCTTGCGCGCACAGGCATTCCCCCTATAGTCCCCGCGCTTTTAAGGATTTAGGGACGGTCAGGCGCAACGACCGGCATCGCATGGCAAAAGCCAATATCAAGAAGGTCGTGCTCGCCTATTCGGGCGGGCTCGACACCTCGATCATCCTGAAGTGGCTGCAAACCACCTATGGCTGCGAGGTCGTCACCTTCACCGCCGATCTCGGCCAGGGCGAGGAACTCGAGCCGGCGCGCAAGAAGGCGCTGCTGCTCGGCATCAAGCCCGCGAACATTTTCGTCGAGGACCTGCGCGAGGAATTCGTGCGCGATTACGTGTTTCCGATGTTCCGGGCCAATGCGCTGTACGAGGGGCAGTACCTGCTCGGTACCTCGATCGCGCGGCCGTTGATCGCCAAGAAGCAGATCGAAATCGCCGAGAAAGTCGGCGCCGACGCGGTGGCCCATGGCGCCACCGGCAAGGGCAACGACCAGGTGCGCTTCGAGTTGACTTACTATGCGCTGAAGCCGGACGTGACCGTGATCGCGCCCTGGCGGGAATGGGACCTCACCTCGCGCAGCAAGCTGATCGAGTTCGCGGAAAAGCATCAGATTCCGATCGCCAAGGACAAGCGCGGCGAAGCGCCGTTCTCGGTCGATGCCAACCTGCTGCACGCATCCTCGGAAGGCAAAGTGCTGGAGGATCCGGCGCAGGAAGTGCCCGACTATGTCTACTCACGCACCATCGATCCGGAAAAGGCGCCGGATAAGGCCACTTACATCACGATCGATTTCGAGCGCGGCGACGCAACGGCGATTGACGGCACGAAATTGTCGCCAGCGATGCTACTCGCCAAGCTCAACGAGCTCGGCCGCGCCAATGGCATCGGCCGGCTCGACCTGGTGGAAAATCGCTTCGTCGGCATGAAGTCGCGCGGCATGTACGAGACGCCGGGCGGCACCATTCTGCTCGCCGCCCACCGCGGCATCGAATCGATCACGCTCGATCGCGGCGCCGCGCATCTGAAAGACGAGCTGATGCCGAAATATGCCGAGCTGGTCTATTACGGCTTCTGGTTCGCGCCGGAGCGCGAGATGCTGCAGGCGGCGATCGACCTGTCGCAGAAATTTGTCAGCGGCCGCGTCAAGCTCAAACTCTACAAGGGCAATGTCGCCGTGGTCGGGCGCGAGAGCAAATATTCGCTCTACGATCAGGAGCTGGTGACGTTCGAGGAGGGCGCGGTCGCCTACGATCACCGCGACGCCGAAGGCTTCATCAAGCTCAACGCTCTGCGGCTGCGCACGCTCGCGCAGCGGCGGAAAAAGCTCAAGCTCGATTGAGCGTGGCCGCGGTTGATATGACGAGGAGGCGTCCGATGAGCCAGCCAGCCGAAAACTGGTTTCTGACGGCGGTCGTTGCCGGCATGCTCGCGGCCTGTGCGAGCAGCGAGGACAAGCCGGTCGAAGCGAACCTGTTACCCACCAACTACAAGCAGGAGATTCTCGACACGCTGTCGCGCACGATCGGCTATCCGACCAATGTGCGCGAAGCCTATATTTCCGATCCCGCGCTGGGGCCGGTCGGCAAGGACCAGCGCTACATGGCCTGCGTCCGTTACAATGCGCGCGATGCCAACAATCATTACGAAGGCAGCACGGACCGCATCGCCTATTTCTACGGCGGCCACCTCAACCAGTTGATTAAGGCAAGCAAGGAGCAATGCGGCAACGCGGCCTACAAGCCGTTCCCCGAGCTGGAAAAGCTCTGCCTGGCGACCAAGTGCGAATAGGCGGGCGCTACCCCTTCAGCCGCGCGATCAGGCCGTAAATATCGCCGAGCACGAACAGGTTGCGCATCTTGACGACCTCGTGCTGCGCTACGCCCGGGACACGAAACCTCACACCTGCCTATCGATCATCGCCTTCTTCAACACGGCGATCTCCTTCGCTGGGTTGAGGCCCTTCGGGCAGGCCTTCGAGCAGTTCATGATGGTGTGGCAGCGATAGAGCCGGAACGGATCCTCGAGATTGTCGAGCCGTTCGCCGGTTGCCTCGTCGCGGCTGTCCTGCACCCAGCGATTGGCCTGCAGCAGCGCCGCCGGCCCGAGGTAGCGATCCGAATTCCACCAATAGCTCGGGCAAGAGGTCGAGCAGCACGCGCACAGAATGCATTCGTACATGCCGTCGAGCTTGGCGCGATCATCGTAACTCTGCTTCCATTCCTTCTCGGGCGTCGGCGACGTCGTCTTGAGCCACGGTTCGATGGAAGCGTATTGCGCGTAGAAATTCTTCATATCCGCCACCAGGTCCTTCACCACCGGCTGGTGTGGCAGCGGATAAATCCGCACCGGCGCCTTGGCGTCGTCCATCTCCTTGGTGCAGGCGAGCGTATTGGTGCCGTCGATGTTCATGGCGCAAGAGCCGCACACGCCCTCGCGGCAGGAGCGGCGGAAGGTGAGCGTCGGATCGATGTTGTTCTTGATCCAGATCAGCGCATCGAGAACCATCGGCGCGCAGTCGTCGCGATCGACGTAATAGGTATCGACGCGCGGATTGGCCCCATCATCCGGGTTCCAGCGATAGATGCGGAACTCGGTCTCGTGCACGGCCAAACCCCCAGACTTGGGCGCATGCGGCCAGGTTTTCCCCTGGGTGATCTTGGAATTTTTCGGCAGCGTGAATTCGACCATGTCGGCTATCCGCGTTTTGGGTCAGGGGGCCACCGCGTCAGTAGACGCGGGCTTTCGGTTCGATATAGGCGATGTCATTGGTGAGCGTGAAGGCATGCACCGGGCGGTCGTCGATCTTCACTTTGCCCTTCTCGTCCATCCAAGCCAGCGTGTGCTTCATCCAGTCCTTGTCGTTGCGCTTGGGGAAGTCCTCGCGCGCGTGGGCGCCGCGGCTTTCCGTGCGGTTGCGCGCTGAATCCATGGTGACGACCGCTTGCGCCATGAGGTTGTCGAGTTCGAGCGTCTCGATCAGGTCGGAATTCCAGATCAGCGAGCGGTCGGTGATTTTGATATCGGCCATTTTGGCATGGACGTCGTGGATCAGCTTGTGGCCTTCCTCCAGCACCTCCCCGGTGCGGAACACCGTGCAATTGGTCTGCATCACCTTCTGCATATTGAGCCGCAGCTCGGCCGTCCGCGTGCCACCTGCGGCCTGACGGAACTTGTCGAGCCGCGCCAGCGACATCTCGGCGGAGTCCTTCGGTAGGTCGGGCTGCCGGTCGCCGGGCGTGAGCAGTTCAGCGCAGCGCAGAGCGGCGGCGCGGCCGAACACCACGAGATCGATCAGCGAATTGGAGCCGAGCCGGTTGGCGCCGTGCACCGACACGCAGGCCGCTTCGCCCAGCGCCATCAGTCCGGGCACCACGGTATCGGCATTGCCGTTCTTCTTGGTCAACGCCTCGCCGTGATAGTTCGTCGGGATTCCGCCCATGTTGTAGTGGGCGGTCGGCAACACCGGAATCGGCTCCTTGGAGATATCGACCCCCGAAAAGATGCGCGCCAGGTCCGCAATGCCCGGCAGCCGCTCATGCAGCACCTTGGGGTCGAGATGATCGAGGTGCAGGTAGATATGGTCCTTGTCCTTGCCGACCCCGCGGCCTTCGCGGATCTCGATGGTCATGGAGCGCGAGACCACGTCGCGCGAGGCCAAGTCCTTGGCCGACGGCGCGTAACGCTCCATGAAACGCTCGCCTTCGGAATTGACCAGGTAGCCGCCTTCGCCGCGCGCGCCCTCGGTGATCAGGCAGCCGGCGCCGTAGATGCCGGTCGGATGGAATTGCACGAATTCCATGTCTTGCAGCGGCAGGCCGGCGCGCAGCACCATGGCGTTGCCGTCGCCGGTTTGCGCGTGAGCGCCAGTGCAGGTGAAGTAGATACGGCCATAGCCTCCGGTGGCGATGATGACCATATTGGCCCTGAAGCGATGGATGGTGCCGTCGTCTAGATTGAGCGCGACCACGCCGCGGCAGCGGCCGTCGTCGTCCATGATCAGGTCGATGGCGAAATATTCGATGTAGAACTCGGCCGAATGCCGCAGCGCCTGGCCGTACATGGTGTGCAGCATGGCGTGGCCGGTGCGGTCGGCGGCGGCGCAGGTGCGCTGCGCGGTGCCCTTGCCGTAATGGGTGGTCATGCCGCCGAACGGACGCTGGTAGATCTTGCCGTCCTCGCTGCGCGAGAACGGCAGGCCCCAGTGCTCCAGCTCGTAGACCGCGTCGGGCGCGTTACGGCAGAGATATTCGATGGCGTCTTGGTCGCCGAGCCAGTCGGCGCCCTTGACGGTGTCGTACATGTGCCAGCGCCAGTCGTCCTCGCCCATATTGCCGAGCGCGGCGGCGATGCCGCCCTGGGCTGACACGGTGTGCGAGCGGGTCGGGAACACCTTGCTGATGCAGGCGGTGCGCAGGCCGGCCTCGCTGCAGCCGACCACGGCGCGCAGGCCGGAGCCGCCGGCGCCGATCACCACCACGTCGTAGCTGTGATCCTCGATCGGGTATGCGCTGCCGTTGACCGCGGGCGCTCCATTCGATTTTCCGTTCGTGGCCATGGTTAGACTCCGAACGAGAGTTTGAGGATTGCGAAGGCGCTGGCGAAGCCGATGGCAAAGCAGAAGAAAGTATTTCCCAACAAGGTCGCGAGCTTGAGCTTATCTTCATGCACGTAGTCGATGATGATCTCCTGCATGCCGATCCACATGTGATAAACGGTATTGATGATGAACAGCAGCATGATGATGGCCACGATCGGCGACCCGAGAATTTGCACGACCGCGGCGTGACTGCGGCCGAGCAGCCCGACGACGATGATCACCAGCGCGATGCAAAGCGGGATCCCGGCTACCGAGGTCACGCGCTGATGCCAAAAATCTCGCGTGCCGGTGTGGGCGGCGCCAAGCCCGCGCACGTGGCGCATCGGCGTGCGCATCTGAGGCTCCTTCATCGCGGGCCTCCCATGGCGAGATAGCCGACCACCCAGACGATGAGCGTGAGCGAGATCGAGCCGACCAGCGTCGCGAGCGCCAGCAGCTCGCGCTCAGCCGGTTCAAATCCATGAATGGTGTCCCAGATCAGATGGCGAATGCCGCCGAGCAGGTGATGCAGCAAGGCCCAAGTGTAGCCGAACAGCACCAGCCGCCCGATCAGGCTGCCCATGAACCATTCGAAATTGGCGTAGGCGTTGGGGCCGGACGCCGCCGCGATCAGCCACCAGGCGATCAGCAGCATGCCGAAATACAATACGGCGCCGCTGATGCGATGAAAGCCGGACATCACGAACGTCAGCATCAGCTTATAGACTTGCAAGTGCGGAGAGAGCGGACGCGCGCGGCGCGATCCTGTCGTCGAACCCGCCTTAAGCTCAGCCATTGTCATTCTCCAGAACGCTCAAAACTTGCCGCTGGCTCGCATCGAGGAAGCGTGGCCGGCTCCTAACCAATGTCCACCAGAGCCGCAACACGCTCATTGACAGATATCAAAGCCTCACCACCGCAGTTTCGATGCGTGAGACTGCGGAGCGGCTTGGCTTGGCATGAACTGCCGTGAGGATGACTTCAGGCTTGACCGGCAGCCAAAACCAGCTACTTCATCAATTGCGAAGCTTGAACCTCTAATTGTTATGGTGCAATATGTGTTTTACGTAGCCTGCCTTCGCGAAATAAGAAGGTAGCGGTCCCATGCGCTTCGACTTCACCGATCTCAACCTGTTCCGCCACATCGTCGAGGCGGGCAGCATCACCCATGGCGCGGTGCGCTCGAACCTGTCGCTGGCCGCCGCCTCAACCCGCATCCGCAAGATGGAAATCAGCTTCGGCACCGAATTGCTGGTGCGCGGCCGGGCCGGCGTGACGCCGACCCAGGCCGGCCGCACGCTGCTGCAGCACGCGCGCTCGATCTTGGCGCTAAGCGAGCGCTTGCAAGAGGACTTGAGCCCCTATGCGCGCGGGCTCGCCGGCCAGGTGCGGGTGCTCTCCAACACCAATGCGCTCACCGAATTTCTGCCAGAGACGTTAAGCTCGTTCCTGATGGCCTATCCCGATATCAGCGTCGACCTCGAGGAGCGCCTGAGCGACGAGATCGTCGGCCTGATCGCGGACGGCTCGGGCGATATCGGCATTGTCGCCGGCACCGTCGATTACGGCGGCCTGCATACGTTTCCGTTCCGCAGCGACCGCTTCGTGCTGGTGGTCGCGCGCAGTCACCCGCTCGCCAGCCGCTCGCGCATCGGTTTCGCCGAGGTGCTCGATTACGACATGGTCGGCCTCGACCGCGCCAGCGCGATCCAACGATTCCTTGCCGACAAGGCGAACCGCGTCGGCCGGCCATTGCGGCTGCGCGTTCAGCTGCGCAGCTTCGACGCCATCTGCCGCCTGGTCGAATGCAATGTCGGCGTCGGCATCGTGCCGGAGACCACCGTGAAGCGGACCGAACGCAACATGGCGATCAGTTCGGTCCGCCTCACCGATGCCTGGGCGTTGCGCGAATTGTCGATCTGCGTGCGCGACATTGACACGCTGCCGCCTTATGCGCGGCAGCTCGTCGATCATTTGCGAGCGAGCGNCTAGCTTGCGCCGACTTGATCCTCATCAATGCGGCATAAGTCAAAATCGATAATATTTTGCACTTCGACTGGGAGGGCGCACCGCGAGACAAGAGGAGATCATCCCGATGATCACCCGACGGGAAGCGGGCGCTGGATTATTGTCGGCAGCCGTTTTCGCAGGCACCTCCGCGCAGGCGGCAAGCGAAGCGATAATCATGCAGCTGCCGGCGCCGCAGACGAGCGGCGGTATGCCATTGATGCAGGCGCTCAAGCTGCGCCATTCGACGCGCGAATACGCCGACCGTCCGCTGCCTCTGCGGGTATTGTCCGATCTGCTATGGGCTGCATTCGGGGTCAACCGTCCCTCCGGCGACCGCACTGCCCCATATTGGCGTCACATCATGGTGATTGACGTCTATGCCGCCATGGTGGACGGCGTTTGGTTCTACGATCCGAAAGCTCATCTGCTCCGGAAGCACTTGAGCGTCGATATTCGCGCCGCCACCGGCCAGCAGGACTTCGTGGGGAGCGCGCCGCTTAACCTAGTCTATGTCGCGCACGGCGAGCGCATGCACGATGTCCCTCCTGAAGGTCGCCGTCTCTATGCCTCGGTCGATACCGGCTTTATCGGACAGAATGTCTATCTCTTCTGCGCGTCCGAGGGGCTGGCGAGCGTGTTCCGCGGCGCAGTCGATTACAAGAAGCTGGAAAAAGTCATGCAGCTCGAGGGCGAACAATTCGTGACGTTTGCCCAGACGGTCGGATATCCGAAGAGCTGAGCGCGCCCGCTCACTTCGGCATGAGCACCCAGTAATCCAGATCGAGGATCACCGACGGGTCGTAGTCGTCGCCGCTCCCACGGGTCCCGCCTTCGGCGGGCCCGAGGGCAAGCTTGAGCGGAAAATCTGCGCACGGCTTATCCTTGGTGGCGATGGTGCGCAGGCGCAGCGCGCCGACGTCCTTGCGGCCGGGCACTTCGGCGGTGGCCAGCACCTCGGACCAGGCAAATACCGTCAGCCCTGCGAACAGCGGCGCCACGTGCCGCCCGCCATTGATCGCCGCCACGTGGAAGGCATTGCCGAGCCCGTTGAAGCTGAGCGCGCGCGCCAGCGAGATGGCGTGGCCGCCATAGATCAGCCGGCGGCCGAAGCGGCCCTTGCTCTCGGCGAACTGATTGAAATGAATGCGCGCGGTGTTCTGGTAAAGCCGCGTCGCGGTCATGTGCTCAGATTCCTCGACCGTGATGCCGTCGACGTGATCGATTTTCTCGCCCGCTTTGTAGTCGCCGAAACGGTGTGGGCTGCCGGAGAGCACGCTGTCGTAGGCCGAAGCATCGATCGGCGGGCAGGCGGCGCCAAGCGCGGCGGGCTCTACGTGCTTCGGCAGCTCGGGCACTTTTTCAGCCTGCGCTGCTGCCGCCTCGTCGCGTTTGCGCACCATCACCCAGCGCGCATAGTCGAGCACCGTGTCGCCGGTCTGATTGAAGCCGCGCGAGCGCACATAGACGATGCCGGTCTTGCGGTTGGAATTCTCCTTCAGCCCGATCACCTGCGACACCGCATTCAACGTGTCGCCGGGATAGACGGCTTTGAGGAAGCGGCAATCGGCATAGCCGAGATTGGCCACGGCGTTGAGCGAAATATCGGGCACGGTCTTGCCGAACACCACGTGGAAAACCAGCAGATCGTCGAGCGGCGAGCGCGGATAGCCGATCTTGGCGGCGAAGGCGTCGGACGACTGCACGGCAAAGCGCGGCCCGAACAAGCCGTTATAAAGCGCCACATCGCCGAGCGTCACCGTGCGCGGGGTGGCGTGGCGAATCTCAAGGCCGAGGCGGAAGTCCTCGAAAAAATTGCCGGGGTTGGTCTTGGCGACGCTTGATTGGCTCAACGCTGCGGCTCCTTCATCCGATCCGGCCCGGCTTGGCCATTCTCACAAAACCGTGAGCCAAACGCTAGGTTGCGGCAACGGGAAACTGATGAGGACGTGTTCAGCCCCCGTGATAGCGGATGGATCGCCAAGTTCATTCCTCAGGAGGACACGTGATGAAAAAGACTCTGTTTTCGGCCGTGCTGGTGACCGCTATCGCCGCCGGTTTCGCCATGGCGCCGGCTTTCGCGGACGACATGAAGAAGGATGACGGCATGAAGAAGGACAGTATGTCCAAGNACACGATGAAGAAGANCGACGGCATGGCCAAGGACAGCATGGCCAAGGACTCGATGAAGAAGGACGACGGCATGGCCAAGGACAAGATGTCCAACGACGGCATGAAGAAATAAGCGCAGGCACGCGGTCGGGCTCGTGCATCCGCGGGCCCGGCCGCGCCGTATACTCATTCGGGCTTGGATTGGTTAGGATCACAGGGCAGGTTCGCGATGACCGCTGAGACCATGACAACCATGCCCGCCGATGCGGCCATCCATCCAGNCTGGGTGCGCGCGTGCCATTGGATCAACGCGCTGGCGATCCTGGTGATGATCGGNTCCGGCTGGCAGATTTACGACGCCTCGCCGCTGTTCAAATTCGAATTTTCCAAGCACATCGCGCTCGGCCAATGGCTGGGTGGCGCACTGCTCTGGCATTTCGCCGCCATGTGGGTGCTGGTGATCAACGGCATCGTCTACGTCACGCTCGGGCTCGCCACCGGCCGCTTCCGCCGCAAGCTGCTGCCGATCTATCCGTCGCAGGTGTTGGCGGACGCCAAGGCAGCGCTCAGCTTTAAGCTCGCGCACGAGGATATCTCGCACTACAACGCNGTGCAGAAGCTGCTTTANGCNGGCGTNATCCTNNNCGGCATCGTGATCGTGCTGTCGGGGNTGTCGATCTGGAAGCCGGTGCAGTTCCAGGAATTGACCGCGCTGTTCGGCGGCTACGATGTCGCCCGCTATGTGCATTTCTTCGCCATGAGCGCGATCGTCGGCTTCCTGGTCGTGCATGTGGCGCTGGCGCTGATCGTGCCGAGGAACCTGCGCGCCATGGTCGTCGGTCACTAGGAGAACAGAGCATGATCCCGAAAAGTGGGAACCGGTTTTCGGATAAGATCATGCTCAAAGGAAAATAATATGCGCCAACGCAAAATTATTCCCGGCGTCGATCCCANGCTGCTGATCAAGGATGCAGCCTCGCTGATGCCCGATCCGGCGCGGCGCGGCTTCCTGCGCGGCGCGGCCAGCCTCGGCGCGCTCGCCTTCCTCACCGGCTGCGACATCATCGACGGCGACAGCGCGGAAGCCGTGCTGCGCGAAATTTCTTCGTTCAATGACGGCGCGCAGGCCGCGCTGTTCAGCCGTACCAAACTGGCGCCGACCTTCCCCGAGAGCGCCATCACGCGGCCGTTCCCGTTCAATGCCTATTACGACGAGGACGAGGCGCCGGCAGTGGACGGCAACGCTTATAAACTGGAAATCGCCGGCCTGGTCGACAACAAGAAGCCGTGGACGCTTGCCGAGCTGCACGCGCTGCCCGAGGTCTCGCAGATCACGCGCCATATCTGCGTGGAAGGCTGGAGCGCCATCGGCTCCTGGCAGGGCGCCGTGTTGTCCGACTTCCTCAAGCGCATCGGCGCCGACACCAGCGCCAAATACATCTGGTTCAAATGCGCCGAGGGCTACACCAACACCATCGACATGCCGACCGCGCTGCATCCGCAGACGCAGATGTCGTTCAAGTTCGACCACAAGATATTGCCGCGCGCCTACGGTTTCCCGATGAAAATCCGTATCCCCACCAAGCTCGGCTTCAAGAACCCGAAATACGTGGTGGCGATGGAAGTCACCAACACCGACCGCGGCGGCTACTGGGAAAACCAGGGTTACAATTGGTTCTCAGGGCTGTAGCGCCTTCTCGCCTTGCCAATCGCGGCGCGGACCTTTAGCACTCCGCGCAGTTCCGCAATGGCGAGGCGTAAAAAATGGCAACCCACAATCTCCTGCTGCTCCCCGGCGACGGCATCGGCCCCGAAGTGATGGCCGAGGCCAAGCGCGTCATCGACTTCTTCAACAGACAAGGCCCGGACAAGTTCTTGACCGAGGAAGCCCTCGCCGGCGGCTGCTGCTACGACGCCCACGGGGTCGCCATCACCGACGCCACCATGGCGAAGGCCAAGGCCGCCGACGCGGTGATCTTCGGCGCGGTGGGCGGGCCGAAATGGGACACGGTGCCCTACGACGTGCGGCCCGAGGCCGGGCTCTTACGGCTGCGCAAGGATCTGGCGCTGTATGCAAACCTGCGTCCGGCGGTGACCTATCCCGCGCTCGCCGACGCATCTTCGCTCAAGCGCGAGCTGGTCGAAGGCCTCGACATCATGATCCTGCGCGAGCTGACCGGCGGCGTGTACTTCGGCGAGCCGAAGACCATCACCGATCTCGGCAACGGCCAGAAGCGCGCTATCGATACTCAAGTCTACGACACCTACGAGATCGAGCGCATCGGGCGCGTGGCCTTCGAGCTTGCCCGCAAGCGGCGCAACAAAGTCACCTCGATGGAAAAGCGCAACGTCATGAAGTCGGGCGTGCTCTGGAACGAGGTGATGACGGCGCTGCACGCGCGCGAGTTCAAGGACGTGAAGCTCGAGCACATGCTGGCGGATGCCGGCGGCATGCAGCTGGTGCGCAACCCGAAGCAGTTCGACGTCATCGTCACCGACAACCTGTTCGGCGACATGCTGTCGGACGTCGCTTCAATGCTGACCGGCTCGCTCGGCATGCTGGCCTCCGCCTCGCTCGGCGAGGTCGATGTCAAGACCAAGAGGCGCAAGGCGCTCTATGAGCCGGTGCACGGCTCGGCGCCCGACATCGCCGGCAAGGGCATCGCCAACCCGATCGCGATGATCGCGTCGTTCGGCATGGCGCTGCGCTATTCATTCAACCTCGGCAAGCAGGCCGACATGATCGACCAGGCGATCGCCGCCACGCTCGACAAGGGTCTGCGCACCGCCGACATCAAGTCGGAGGGCAGCAAGGTCATCTCAACGTCGGAAATGGGCTCGGCGATTCTGGCCGAACTGGAGCAGCTTGCCGGCTAAGCGCCTCGCGCAAGATTTACGACGGTCAAATAGCAAAGCTTACAAATAAAAACGCGGCCAGTTGGCCGCGTTTTCGATTCAGGCCTGCGATCCAGCCTAGTACTGCACGAAGGGATTATTCTTGCCCGGCAGCGTCCACAGGTTCGGCAGCGCCGACTGGTTGCCGCCGAACGGCGTGTTGTCGAGCACGCTGGTGGCGTGCTGATTGGGGAATTGGGCATAGTTGTTGCCGGTGTTCTCGCCCGGGAATGTTTCGGTGCCGGGATCGAGATAGGACCGCTTCTGAATGATGATGCGGGTGCGGGTGCGGCCGTCTTCGTCACGGCTCACGAATACCGTGTGGCCACGGGCATCGACCACGCGCTTCTTTTTCGGTGCCGCATCGGCCGGCGCGGCCAGCAGGGCCATGGCCGCGGTAACGGCAAACGCGGTGGCAAAAATCTTCAATCGCATGGGGTCCTCACCGGGGCTCTTTGTTGCAACGCAGTCTAGCGGGCTTCGGTTCGCAGCAATAGAGCGAATCGCACGCAATTGTTACGCCGAATCATTAAGAAAACGGCCCCGCCGGTGCGACAGGGCCGAATTTTCGCGTTATGAGGGCGACCCCTTCAGGTGCCGTAGTTCTTCGCCAGGTATTCGGCAATCGCCTTGGCGTCGGCGTCGTCGATCGGCGCGCCGAACGCCTTGATCATCTTGGTGACCTCGGCGCCCCAGCCCGCCGCATTGAGGAACGGCGAGTTCATCGGGATGTAGGCGAGGGTATGGCAGGCTTGGCAATTGGCCTCCACCTTGTCGAGGCCGGGCGCTTTCTTCAATTGCACCTGTTGTTCGGCGGCCGCCGCGGGAAGCGCGATCAGTGCGGCGGCGAAAACAATGACAAATGTCCGCATGGTCTCCTCCCTCAGGCTGTCAGTGTGATGTTTTGCATGACGTTGTTGTGATAACCGGCCGGATTGAAGATCAACTCGGTGGTCTGGCTTTGGCCGATCTTGTTGGTGGCGTTGACCATCACCGTGTTTTTGCCGCGCTTGGCCGACAGATCGAAACTCCACGGCCGGAACGCGTAGGGGCCGAGATCCTGACCCAAACTCGCAGTCGACCAGTTCTTGCCGCCGTCGGTCGAGACTTCCACCGCTCGGATGCCGTAACCGCCGTCCCAGGCCATGCCGCTGACCGCGACCTTGCCGGCTTTCACCTGCGCGCCGTCGCGATGACTGGTGATCAGCGAATTGACCACCATCTCGGTGATCGGCGTGTTCGGCGCGTATTCCTGCGTGGTGAAGCGGTCCCTGAGCGGGAACTTGCCGAGCGGAACGCGGTAGGCGGGGTTCATCCAGAATCCGCCTTGCGGCTTGGTCAGCGCGTTGATGGTGATGACGTGTTTCATCCAATAGGTGCCGGTCCAGCCCGGCACGATGATGCGGGCCGGGAAGCCGTTGAAGTGCGGCAGCGGCGCCCCGTTCATCTCGTAGGCGATGATCGTTGCCTCATCGGTCGCCTTCCAAACCGGAATGCTCTTGATGAAGTCCGGCGTCTTGTCGATCGCCGGCCCGTCGGCGCCGTTGAAGGAAATCTCGATCGCCTCCTTCTTTAGCCCAACCTTGTCGAGCACGTCCTTGAGCCGCGCGCCTTTCCAGCGTGCGCAGCCCATGGCGCCGTAGCCCCATTCGACGCCGGCCACATGCGGCTTGGACAGGCCGCGCCGGCTGCCCGAGCACTGGTTGACCGCGACCACTTCGACCGCCGGCATTTTTTTCAGGTCGTCGAGGGTGATCTCGGCCGTGCCGTTGGCGCCGTCGCCGCCGACTGAAATCTTGTAGCCCTCGGCTTTGACCTCCGGAATGTCCGCCAAGTGATAACGCACGTAGAACTGGTCGTTCGGCGTGATCGGCGTGCGCAGATATTCGATCGGCGCTTCGTAATTGGGCGGCCGGTCGGAAAGCTGGATCAGCGGCTTTTTGCCCGGTAGCGTCCCCATGGTCACGTAGCTGCTGATGCCCTGCGGCACGCCGGGCGTCAGGTCTGCTCCGGCAGCTTCGGCAGCCATGAATTTCGGCAGACTCAGTCCGGACACGGCCAGCGCTGCGCCCGCGCCGGCGGTCTCAAGCAAGTGACGTCGTGTGATCATCGTTTGCTCTCCCCAGAGTTCTTTTTTTATCCAGCCGTCCCGGCCATCGCCGCGGCTTCAGATATTCTTATTTGAATATGATCATATGAAATAATCCGCCGGTCAATTGAAATGACCGCGGGCGCGCAAGAAATTGTTGCCGCGCTGCAACGTGGAAAAAATTATCGCGGCAGATCGCTCAACGGCCAATGCGCCGCGGCTCCGGGCGGGTCGCCAGCGCCTTCCACAACAGCTTGTACTTGGGCGTCGACGCCAGAATCGGGTCACGCTGGCCGCAGAAGCTGCGATTGAGCTCGGCTTGCGCGAACAGCGCGCCCACCTTCGGTTCGCTGCCGGCGAAGAGCAGCGTCAGCCGGTCGAGCGCGCAGGCCAGCGTTGAGCGCTCGATGAAGTCGGCGCCGCCTTGGCAGAACCAGCCGGATAATTGCAGCCGTGGATCGTCGTAGGTGCGCACGAAGGCGAGGCAGTGGCGCGGCGTACCTTTCGAGGTCTCGAAGGGAATGATCGACAGCGGACCGAATTTGCTCACCAGCGGCTCCTCCGCGCTGCGCAGCGCGACCGGCCCGAGCGCGGCCGCCGTCGCGGCGATCGCGGCCTGCGGGCCGGCGAAGCGGCCGATCTCGCTTCCGGGCCGGTAGATTTCGACTACGAGATAAGGCGAAGCGCTATCCGGATCGCCGAGCGCCAGGATGTCCTTGCGGCCGCCGCCCTCGGCGTGGCGGCGAATGACATAGCGCGACGGCACATCGGCCGCTTCGGGGATCGACAGCACGAAGGCCGGGAACGGCCGCTCGATCTCGGTCCATTCCGATTGATGCATCGGTGTGATGACTCTGATCGTTTTTGGCGATTGGAAGACCCAGGCGCAGAAGACCGACAGCACAGCCAGCCCGCACAGGACCGCGAGCCCCCGCACGAATGCGGCCGGCAGTTCGTCGCGCCAAGAATGCAAGGCCGGATGCACGGCCATTTCTCCATCATGTCGCCGTTGTCTTCCCCTCAGTTCTCGCTTAGAAGCGCTGCCATCTGGTTCCGTCTCGCCTAGGCGCGCCGGTGATTTTTTTCGGAGAGTTAACAATGGGTTACAAGGTCGCGGTGGTGGGTGCCACCGGCAATGTCGGGCGCGAGATGCTCGCCATTCTGGCCGAGCGGGCTTTTCCCGCCGACGAGGTGGTGGCGCTCGCCTCGCGCAAGAGCATGGGCCAGGAGTGCTCGTTCGGCGACAAGACGCTGAAGGTGAAGGCGCTCGACCATTACGATTTTTCCGACGTGGACATCTGCCTGATGTCGGCGGGTGGCGCGGTGTCGAAGGAATGGTCGCCGAAGATCGCGGCAGCGGGCGCGGTAGTGATCGACAATTCCTCGGCCTGGCGCATGGACCCGGACGTGCCGTTGATTGTGCCGGAGGTGAACGCCGACGCGGTCGCCGGCTTCACCAAGAAGAACATCATCGCCAATCCGAATTGCTCGACCGCCCAGCTCGTGGTCGCGCTCAAGCCGCTGCACGACAAGGCCACGATCAAGCGCGTGGTGGTAGCGACCTATCAATCGGTGTCGGGCGCCGGCAAGGAGGCGATGGACGAACTGTTCGCGCAGACCAAGGCGGTGTTCACGCTGGGCGAGGTTACGACCAAGAAGTTTCCCAAGCGCATCGCGTTCAATTTGATTCCGCAGATCGATGTGTTCATGGAGGACGGCTACACCAAGGAAGAATGGAAGATGATGATGGAGACCAAGAAGATTCTTGATCCCAAAATCAAGCTCACCGCCACTTGCGTGCGGGTGCCGGTGTTCGTCGGCCATTCCGAGGCGGTGAACATCGAGTTCGAAAAGCCGATCAGCGTCGAGGAAGCGCGCACAATTCTGCGCAACGCCCCCGGCTGCCTGGTGATCGACAAGCACGAGCCCGGCGGCTACGTGACGCCGTACGAATGCGTCGGCGAGGACGCCACTTATATCAGCCGCATCCGCACCGACCCGACCGTCGACAACGGCCTGGTGCTGTGGGTGGTGTCGGACAATCTGCGCAAGGGCGCCGCGCTCAACGCCATCCAGATCGCCGAGTGCCTGATCAATCGCAAGCTGATCCAGGCCAAGCGCAAGGCGGCGTAGCACGTTCCGTTCATCTCCGCTTGCGCGAGAATGAGCGGTTTGCAGGCTCAAAACCTCGGCGCTTTGCAGGGCAAAGCCGCGATTTACACGCCAGCAAACTCCCGTTTTATGGCGTTCCACTGCCGGAACCGCGGCATGTTCATTGCTCGTTCAGGTGCAATCGACGACTGAAGAGTGAAAACCAGACCGCGCATGCTACAGCCGAACAAGCCCATTGTGTCAAATCCGCCATCGTCGCGATCCCGCGCGCAGGGATTCTCGGCGCCGCAAATCGCCGTGCTGTTCGCGGCGTTCACAATGCTCATTTCCATCCCGATCTGGACGCATCCGCTGCCGCCGCTGTCGGACTACGTCAATCACCTTGCCCGCATGCATGTGATCGCGACGCTGTCGAAGAACCCGCTACTCGCCAGATTCTATGAGATCGACTGGCAGGTGATTCCCAATCTGACCATGGACCTGATCGTGCCGCAGCTGGCGCGCGTCATGAACGTCTACCGGGCCGGCCAAGTGTTCATCGTCGGGATGTTCGCGCTCATCATTTCGGGGGTCTTGGCGCTGAACCGGGCGCTGATCGGCCGCTGGTCGGTGTTCCCGCTGTTCGCCTTTCCGCTGCTTTACAATTACGTCTTCCTGGTCGGAGTGATGAACTACATTTTCGGCATCGGCGTCGCGCTGTGGGCGCTGGCCGGCTGGGTCGCCCTGCGCGAGCGCGCCTGGCCCGCGCGATTCGCGCTGTCGACGGCTTGCGTCGTCGCGTTGTTCTTCTGCCATCTCTCGGCGCTCGGCATTTACGGCGTCGGCGTGCTCGCGTTCGAGATATCGCGGCTGTGGGAGCGGCGGNTGGAACCCTGGCCGGGCCGCATCGNCGATTTCGTCGCCGGCGGCCTGCCGTTCCTCGCCGCGGCGCCGCTGCTCAATGCCAGCCCAACCATGCAGCTGGTGGGCGCCACTTACTGGGGCCAACGCGGCAAGATCGACGGGCTGATGTATGTCGTCAGCGATTATTCCGACATCGCCGCCTTCGCGCTCATTGCCGTCATGGTCGCCAGCATCGTATGGGCGGTCCGCCACCAAGTCCTGCGCTTTCATCCGTTGGTCTTCTCGCTGCTCGTGGTCGGAGCGGCGGTGTATCTCACGTTGCCGCGCATCATGTTCGACACCTACATGACCGACCAGCGCGTTCCGCTGGGTGTCGCCTTCATGCTGTTCGCATGCGGTGATCTGGAGCTGCGCCGCCGCCTGGTGCGGCGGGCTTTCATGATCGTCCTGATCGTCTTGATCACCGCGCGGCTGATCGAAATCGATTTAAACTGGGCGCAATTGTCGGATTCGACCAGCGAGTTCCGCTCCTCGGTGCGCCGCATCGCGCCGGGCTCGAAGGTTTTCGTTGCCTATGCCGACCGCTCGCTCGGCGAGGACGTGCGCGACCTCGGTCTCGTGCATGCCGCCTCCATCGCCACCATCGAGCGCTCCGCGCTGGTCACCACGTTGTTCACCGTGCAGGGCAAGCAGGTGCTGCACGTGCGTCCCGAATATCGCGACTATGCCGACATCAAGGACGGCACGCCGCCCTCGGTCGCGCAGCTCATCGTCGCCGCCGACCACCCGCTGCCCGACACGCCGGCGTTCTGGCTGAATTGGACAAAGTTCGATTATCTCTACGTTCTGTTCACCGAGGACGAGGCGGCCAATCCCGACCCCGCGCGCCTGAAGCTGGTCGATGACGGCGACCGATTCCAGCTTTACCGCATCCTCAATCCGCAAGCGGCGGCTGCCAATTAATCGGCGCCGATCAGTCTCTGGGCAGCCGCACCGCTTGCTAGTTTCCGCACCACCGATAGAGTTGGCGGCATGACCATCCGTCCGCGCCGCAGCGTGCTCTACATGCCGGGCTCCAACGCCCGCGCCTTGGAGAAGGCGAAAACGCTGCCCGCCGACGGCGTCATCCTCGACCTCGAGGATTCGGTGGCGCCCGACGCCAAGGACGCCGCGCGCCAGCAGGTCGCCGACGCGGTCAAGGCCGGCGGCTTCGGCACGCGCGAGGTGTTCATCCGCGTCAACGGCGTCGACACGCCTTGGCATGCCGATGACTTGGCCGCCGCCGCTCATGCCGCGCCCGACGCCATCTTGGTGCCGAAAATATCGAACCCGGAAACGCTCGAGATGATCGGCCGCCGCCTGCTCGACATGCATAGCGATCATAAAATCAGAATCTGGGCGATGATCGAGACGCCGGTCGCCATTTTCAACATTCTGTCGATCGCCGCCGAGGCGAAGGATTCCGAAGCGCGGCTTTCAGGCTTCGTGATGGGCACCAACGATCTCGCCAAGGACACCCGCGCCCGCCTGGTGCCTGGCCGCGCGCCGATGCTGAGCTGGCTTTCCACCTGCGTCGCGGCGGCGCGCATCTACGGCATCGATATTCTCGACGGCGTCTATAACGACATCGGCAATGCCGACGGTTTCGCGATGGAATGCCGGCAGGGCGTCGAGCTCGGCTTCGACGGCAAGACGCTGATCCATCCCAACCAGATCGCGCCCTGCAACACCGCGTTCTCGCCGTCGCCGGAGGACGTCGCGCAGGCGCGTAAAGTTATCGCGGCCTTTGATCTGCCGGAAAACAAGTCCAAAGGCGTGGTCTCGATCGACGGCCGCATGGTTGAGCGCCTGCATGCCGACATGGCGCGCCGAACCGTGGCGATCGCGGAGGCGATCGCGGCGAGATAGCCAAAGGGGCAGCTCATGCGACGACGCGATTTTATGACGCTTCTCGGCGGCGCGGTCGTGACATGGCCGTTGGCGGCGCGCGCGCAGGGATCGGCGCTCGACTATCCCACGCACCCGATCACGCTCATCGTTCCCTATGCGCCCGGCGGCGGTAACGACGTCTTGGCGCGCGGGGTGGCCGAACCCATGAGCAAGGCGCTCGGCCAGCCGATCGTGATCGAGAACCACGGCGGCGCGGGCGGCTCGATCGGCACACGCCAGGTCGCCAAGTCCGCGCCCGACGGCTACACGCTCGGGCTCGGCGGCACCGGAACGCTCGCCATCGATCCCACGCTTTATCCGAATGCCGGCTACGACCCGCGCAAGGACTTCGCGCCGGTCGGGCTGATCGCCACCAGCCCGCTCATCATCCTGGTGAACCCGTCGCTGCCCGCGCACAACGTGCAGGAGCTGATCGCGCTCGCCAAGGCGCAGCCGGGCAAGCTCAACTACGCCTCGGCCGGCCGTGGCAGCGGCATTCACCTCGGCACCGTGCTGTTCGCCTTAACCGCCGGCATCGAACTTACGCATGTTCCTTACCGGGGAACCGGGCCGGCGCTCACCGACCTGCTCGGCGGGCATGTGGCGATCTATTTCTCGTCGCTGCCGTCCGCCGTCGGTCTGGTCATGGATGGCAAGCTGCGCGCGCTTGGCGTCACCGGATTGAAGCGCTCGGCGATATTTCCAGACGTGCCGACGGTGGCCGAGCAGGGGTTGCCCGGCTTCGAGGCGGTGCTGCACTACGGCATCGTGGCGCCGGCCGGCACGCCGCGTCCGATCGTCGACAAGCTCAATGCGGCGCTGCGTGCGGCGCTCAATTCCGACGAGGTGCACCGCCGCATCGCCACCGAAGGCGCCGAGCCGCTGCCGACCACGCCGGACGAATACGCCGCCGACATCGATCGTGAGGAAACCAAATGGTCGGCGCTGGTGAAAAAATCCGGCGCTAAGGCGAATTGAACCAGCGCACTCTCAGGGTGACGGATTAAGCGCGCGTCACGCCAAGCTCGCTGAAAATTTCCTCGTTGTGCTGGCCGAGCGTGGGCGGGCTCGAATCGATGCGCGGGCCGCCATGCGCAAACGTGAAGGCCGCCAGCGGCACGCCGAAGCCGCCCTCGATTCCGGTGGCGGTGGCGAGGCGGTGAATGATGCCGCGGCTCGCGAGCTGTGGATCGGCGAGTGCCTCGCCCATGGTGCGCACGCGCGCGGCCGGCACGTGGCGCGCTTGCAGGAACGCCTCCCATTCATCGGCGGTGCGCGTGCGCATGATCTCGGTCAGCACCGCGATCTCGCGCTCGTGGTCCTTCTCGCGCTCGTCGTTCGTCTTCTTGATCATGTCGGGGCGCTCCAGCAGCGTCCATAGCCGGCGCTGCTGGCGCAGATTGCTGGCGCCCAGCATCACCAATCCGTCCTTGGTGGCGAAGGCGCCGTTGGTGGCGTAGGGATGGCGATTGCCATGCGGCTTCGGGTGCACGCCGTTGCGCAGATAGCCGGTGAGATGCGAGCTCATCAGGATCATCGCCACGTCGAGCATCGCCATGTCGATGCGCTGGCCCTTGCCGGTGCGCTCGCGCTGGAACAGCGCGGCGGATAATGCGAAGGCGCCGGTCATGCCGGTGGCGTAGTCGACCGCCGGCGAGCCGAATTTGATCGGATTGACCTCTTTGGTGCCGGTCATCGCCATGATGCCGGAGGTGGCCTGGATGACATGGTCGTAGGCGGTCTGCGGACCGCGCGGCCCGCTTTGGCCGAACGCCGAAAACGAAGCATAGATCAGCCGCGGATTGATCGCCGCCAGCGCCTCGTAGCCGAGACCGAGCGCCTCGAACGCGCCGGGGCGGTAGTTCTCCACGAACACGTCCGCGGTGGCCACCAGCTTTTTCAAGGTCTCGCGGTCTTTTTCCTGCTTCAGGTCCAAAGTGATCGAGCGCTTGTTCGACGCCTGCGTCAGGAACGCCGTGCCCATGTTGCGGCGATTGAGTTCCTTGTCGGTGCCGGCGCCGCGGCTCTGGTCGGGATCGTCGGGATGCTCGACCTTGATCACGTCGGCGCCCAGGACCGCCAACTGATAGGCGGCGAACGGCCCCGCCAGCACGTGGGTGACGTCGATCACCCGAATCCCCTCGAACGGTCGCGTCATCGCGCTCTCCTGCGGCAGCTATCGGTCCAGCATACGCCAGTCAGCGAAGGATCGGCTCAAGCCCCGCGGCTGTGAACAGCGCAATGGCCTCCGGCGTCGTCAAGGTGGCGATGAAGGCCTTGGCGGCTTCGCGATGCTTGCTGGCGCTGGCGACGCCGGCGGCAAACTCGGAGTAGAGCTGCAGTTCCGGCGGAAACGGGCCGGCATATTGCGCGCCCGTCACCGGCAGGAGTTCGGCGATCTGCTGTACGGCCATGTCCGCTTCGCCGCGGGCGACCAGCTCGGCGACGCGGCCGCTCGGACCCAGTTTGACCTTGTCGCGCATCGCCTCGGCAATGCCCAAGCGGTCGAGCAGCTTCTCGAAATAGATGCCACTGGTGCCTTCGGTGGACCGCACCACCGACTTGGCGGCGAGCAGCGCGCGCTTGAACGCTTCGGTCGTCGCGATATCGGGCTTGGGCGCGCCCTTGCGCACCGCCACCCCGAGCCCCGAGCGGCCGATATCAGCGCGCGTCTCAAGCAGGATCTTGCCCTGTGCGGCCAGGTCGTCGAACACCGGCCGCGTCACGATGGCCACGTCGAACGCCGCGCCATTCTCGATCTGGCGCTTTACCGCTTTGGCGGGGTCGTAACCGATCGACAGCCGGTGGCCGGTCGCGCGCTCGAACTTCGGCCCGAGTTCGTTCAGCGCGTCCAGGACGGCGTGCGTGCTCAGCACTCGGATGTCGGCGGGGTTCACAGGGATTGCCTAAGTCACTGGACGTATCATGATTTTTCCGTCGCCAGCTTACAGGCGAATAATGAAGCCGCGCTAGGGTGGGCAAGATTACGACCTGGGCAGCGTCAGCATCGCCGGCAATTTGACGATGGCGGGTGTGGTCATCCCGCCTCGGTTGCCGGTCTTCCGCGCTTGGTCGGGAAGGCGAGCTGAGGAGGGGACGCTAGTACTGGGAATGAAAGACGATGCCTTGGGCGCGCGTCTCCACGACGCTGACGCTCCCGCTGAACTGATAAAGGCCGGTCGCGATGAGCGCGATAACGGCGATCGCCATGCCAAACCGCCCCAACTGATCCGTCATATCCGTCCCCTGGTGTCCTTGTTCATAGTTTTAAGTGTGGCGCTTAATCGCGTGTAAAGGTGCCCGCCGCGGCCTGCNAANGAGGTAAAGCGATCGTTAAATTGGGGTGCGCCGGGGCACCTCTCCGCG
>JGI20173J14856_1000053_pt1 | contig 26472 bp, 24 predicted proteins | sample NGESurdeep072012_8_FD_14856 | JGI IMG/M metagenome (IMG submission 14856)
GCTTCTTTCACACGGCCTTTGATCTTGTCGCTCGTTCCGCTCATTGCACTGTACTCCTCTTGGTCAAGACCATTGCTGGCCAGCGTTAAGGTTCACCAAATACATCTGCGCTGCTCGTTCGGTCACGATAAGTCGGTGCGCTGCCGCTTTGGGTTAGTCGCGGAGGCGCAGATCGTCCTGGACTGCGCGCACGCCCGGAACCGAGCGCGCTACCACTGCGGCCTCCAGGTTCCGCGCCCCGGTTGGGACGGTCCCAGTCAACCGCGCGACGCCGTTCTTCACTTCCAGGCCGACGTCTCTGAACTCATGCTCGTCGAGAGCCTTCCTGACCGTGCGCTGCAGCTCGTCGTCACTCGCGTTCACAGCTTGCTGCTTCGCGCTCGGCACCACCTGCAGTTCGTTCGCCACGCGCTTTACTCCGCGCACCTTGAGGGCATCGGCCTGCGCGGCGCCCTTCGCGTCCTGTGACGACAGAATCCCAAACAGCGTCACCACCCCGTCCCACGAGTCCAGATCGATTTCGAGCCCCGGAACGTTGCTATCGGCCAGCAAGCTCATCCTCACGGCCGACGCGATCCATATGTCGCTGGCGGTATCCCAAGCTCCGTACCCCGCGCTGGGCGGCGGCGGCGTGGGCGCGCGCCAGATCTCCGCATCGGCCAGGGTGTCGGGACTCTGGATCTCACTGGCGACCCGGCGGACATCCGGCACCGCGGCCGCATCCTCGACGGCGCGCAGGTGCGCACTCAAGGTCTTTGCCGTGCCGCCCAGCAGCACGACGCCCTGGTTCGCGGACTGCACATCGATATTGCTGCTCTTGAGCGAGGGATCGGCCTGTAACGCCTGTTTGATCCGCTGCTTGAGGTCTTCATCAGACACTCGCATCGCCTTCTCATGCTGTGGGGCGACCACCTGCAGCAGGTTGCGCACGCCTTGAACGCCGTCGACTTTCCCAGCGATGGTCTCGGCCTTCGCCTTCTCCTCGGCGGAGTGCACCTTGCCGTACAGAGTGACTTGGCCCACGACGGTGTCCACCTTAATCGCCGTCCCGCTCACGCCCTCGGTGGTCAACAGCGCCAGCTTGATTTTGGTGGTGATCCACGCGTCCGGAGTCGCCGCCCCGGCCGATGCGGCCAGCGCAGCGCCCAGCACCACAGCCATGACACTGTACCTAATCCACATCCACGATGGTCGGTGCATGATACTTCTCCCTAAGCGAAAAACGCTCACCGGATAGTCACTGCGTGTCGCGACCCATCACCAGCTAGATCATCAGGACGATTAGCACGATGGTCAGCAGGCTCATTTCACCTGCGCCATAGTAGCCGTGCGATAGCCAGAGGCCATAGCTGCGAGCGAAGGTGGACTATAGAGTTGGCCTGGCTTCGAAAAATGTGGTTGTGCGCCAGCCTTTGCGTACGAGTAATTCGCGTTAGGCGCTGGAACGCTGGTTGAACCCTCGATCTTGTCCAAGCACACAATCATTTGCCGACCTTGACGAATAATCAGATGCTCACGCACCAACTCGGCTAAATGTTCGGTGACTCTGGGTCGCGACGCACCCACCAGGCCGGCCAGGTCCTTTTGGCTGATGGGGACTCGCAAAAGGGTACCACGCGACTCTGTGACTCCGAAGTTCGAACATAATTGAAGCAGCGCACCCAGGAGACGCTCGTGAAGGTCGAGGCCCTCTGCGAAGAACCGATACCATGGCATCAGATTGTTTTCGTAAAAGTTTCTTAAAGCAGATTGGGGCGCCGCCCTGGTAATGACGTCGAATTGCTCCCAGCTCAGACTGCCGACTCTGCATTCGCTATTAGCCTCGCAGCGAAAATCCCGCCGTCTGACGGGCAGAGAAACAAACTGGGGAATTGGACCGGGCGCAAGTAAAGCTATGGTTACACGCTCGCCAGCCTGGCTCAGGCAAGTGATCTTCGCCACGCCCCTTAACAGAATATGGACACCTGACGCCAGCGCCTCTTCAGGAAGGACAACCTCGCGCCTTCTGAAGTTCGCCGAATTGAGGCCGTTGGCAAGCTCGAGCAATGCGTCAGGTGAGAGAAACGACAAGGGTTTCAACCGACTCAACAAATCGACGTCGCGGGTCGCATTTTTCTGTCCGTCCATCTTCCCTTCCTCCAGGAACTGACCAAGACGTTTATCAAGGGTGGATGCAGAATGCCTTATTCTGTATCGGTTCATGATTCAGAATTCCTTATATACTAAATTGTGCTCCATGTGACAAGTCCCAACCCGGTTTCCACTCCGGAGCGTTCCCGGTGCCCCACGAAGGGACCAGCCCTGCCTCTCGCGGCAATCATTGCCCACGAGCCTTTCCGCTCTCGCGCTTCGCCGCCCGCGCGAGTAGTTTCTTTTCATCCGAGCGGCCGGCGCTGCGACAACCATACGCGGAGGTGTGATGTATATGTACGGAATTCACGGACTCGAGATAGTGACGCTGCTGGCGTTGCTCGAATACTCGATACTCGGCGTGATGGTTGGACGCGCGCGATCTAAATATGGCGTCGAGGCGCCCGCCACCACCGGCAATCCCGACTTCGAGCGCTACTTCCGCGTGCATATGAACACGCTCGAGAGTCTGATCGTCTTCATCCCCGCATTGTGGATATTCTCGATGTCGGTGAGCTATCACTTCGGCGTCGCACTCGGATTGCTGTTCGTGATCGCGCGGATCATCTACGCGTCGGGCTACTTGAGCGCGCCGGCCAGGCGCGCGCCGGGCGCAATCGCCACCGCCTTAATCAACGCCATCCTCGTGCTGGGCAGCTTGATCGGGCTCGCAATCAACGCGCTTTAACTTTCGCGAAAATAGCCGCTTCGGATAACCTCCGCCCGTATCTCCTTACTCAGGCGCAGGGACCGGGCCCCTGCCCCTGCTTTACCCAAGCGCCCGCCGCGGCTAAACTTTCTTAGTTCACGATTCCATTTTCGATTCATCATCAAGGAGAATTCGCTTATGGCGGAAGAACGCAAAGGCGCCGTTACGATGCGGGGAAACCCGATGACCCTGGTCGGCCCCGAAATCAAGGTCGGACAAAAGGCACCCAACTTCAACGTCGTCGGCAAGGGGATGCAGCCTGCGACGCTCGACCAGTTCAAGGGCAAGGTCAAAATCATCACGACCATCCCCTCGCTCGACACTCCCGTCTGCGACGCCGAGACGCGCCGCTTCAACGTGGAAGCGAGCAAGCTGCCCGGCGACGTCCAGATTCTCACCATCTCGATGGATCTGCCGTTTGCGCAGGCGCGATGGTGCGCCGCGGCCGGCGTGGACAAGATCACCACGCTCAGCGACTGGCGCAGCGCGAGTTTCGGCACCAGCTACGGCACGTTGATCAAGGAACTGCATCTGCTCGCGCGATGCGTTTTCGTCGTGGATAAGCACGACACCGTCACCTACGTCGAATACGTCAAGGAAGTCGCCGAGCAGCCCAACTTCGAAGCCGCGCTGGAAGCGGCAAAAAAAGCCGCCGCTGCCTGATCGTGATTCATCCCGCGGGCGGACGTGTCGCAGACGCGTCCGCCCGTGATAGATCTTCTTCTTGATGCCGGCCGACTCACCCGATCGCAACGCCTTCACCGACGTGCTCAAGCGCGGCCTCTACGAGGCGATCTTCCGCCGCCGCGACATTCGGAAGTTCATTTCCGATCCAATTCCCGACGATGTCCTCGCGCGCGTGCTGACCGCTGCCCATCATGCCGCCAGCGTCGGCTTTACGCAGCCGTGGGACTTCATCGTCGTGCGCAGCCTCGAGCGGCGCCGTCGCGTGAAGGAAGTCTTCGAATCCGAGCGCCAAAAAAATGCGGCTCAGTTCAGCGGCGAGCGCCGCGATAAATATCTCTCGCTCAAGCTCGAAGGCATCCTCGAAGCTCCGCTCAACCTTATCGTCACCTGCAAGCCCAATCGCTTCGGTCCCGCCGTGCTCGGCAAGACCACCATCCGCGACGTCGAGATTTACTCGGCGTGTCTGGCGGTCGAAAATCTTTGGCTCACGGCGCGCGCCGAGGGCCTGGGGATGGGATGGGTCAGCATCATGCGCAACGACGCGCTCGCCGAAATTTTCGGCATCCCCGATGACGTCATTCCCATCGCCTATCTATGCGTCGGCTACGTCCGCGAGTTTCCCGACCGCCCCGTACTCGCCAGCGCACAATGGGCCGATCGATTGCCGCCGCGCTCGCTGGTTCACTTCGATTCGTGGAGCGACGCGAGCGAGCGAAGCTCGGCCGCCGCCGATTCCCTGCTGAAAAAGATCGACGACCATTCCATCTGGCTCGCGATCTTTCCCGAAGATTCCCCCGACCGCCCGCCCTCCCGCGCCTGAGCCGCAACCGGCAATCCGATGAATCCGCTCCGACGCCCTGATTGGCTCCTCGTCGGGAGCTTCGCGGCGCTTACGATCCTGATTCATTTCCTGACTAACGGCGGATACGGATACTTCCGCGACGAGTTGTATTTCATGGCGTGCGGCGACCATCTGGCGTGGGGATACGTCGATCTGCCGCCGATGGTCGCGCTCGTCGCCAGGTTCAGCCGCGCGACGATGGGCGACTCGCTCTTCGCAATCCGCTTTTTTCCGGCGTTGGCCGGCGGCGCGACGGTTGCCATCGCCGGCATCCTCGCCTGGGAACTCGGCGGCGGGCGCTTCGCGCAAGTGCTCGCGATGCTGGCCGCGATGCTTGCTCCCGCCTACCTCGGCGGCGGCAATTTGCTCACGATGAACGCCTTCGACGCGATCTTCTGGATGGGATGCGTATGGGCGCTGATTCGCGNCATCAAGACCGGCGACCCGCGATGGTGGCTGATGTTCGGCGCATCGGCCGGCCTCGGACTGGAGAACAAGGAATCGATGGTCTTCCTTGGCTTCGGCATCGTCGCGGGACTCGCGCTCGTGCCCGAGCGCAAGCTGATGCTCAACCGATGGTTCGTGCTTGGCGGGATCGTCGCGCTTTTGCTCTTCATGCCGACGCTGGTATGGCAAGCGATGCACCACTTCCCAATGTACGAGGAACTGTCCAACGTCAAAGGCAGCACCAAGAACACTCCCATCACATTGCTCGGCTCTATGGGCGTGCAAGTCCTGTTGATGTTGCCGCCGTCGTGCGTCGTCTGGGCAAGCGGCCTCTACTTCTTCCTGCTCTCCGCGCGCGGGCGCAAGTTTCGCGCGATCGGAATCGCGTATCTCGTGATCGACGTCGCCTTCGTGATCCTGAAGGGCAAAGCTTACTACATCGCGCCGTTCTTCCCGGTCCTGCTGGGCGCCGGTGCGGTTCAACTTGAATCGATCGATGGGCGAGGATGGCGGCCGGCGATTCGCTACGCGCTTCCCGCCGTGATCGTCATTGTCGGCGTGATGCTCGCGCCGATGGCGATTCCTGTTCTGCCCGTCGAAACTTTTATCCGCTATCAGCGTATGCTCGGCGGCACGAACGTTCGCTTCGAGACGAGCAAGACGGGCGTCCTGGCGCAGAACTACGCCGATATGTTCGGATGGCCTGAGATGGCCGCGACGGTCGCGAAAGTCTATGACTCGCTCCCGCCGAACGAACGCGCCCAGACCGCGATCTTCACCAGCAACTATGGCGAGGCGGCAGCGATCGACTTCTTCGGTCCGCGCTACGGTCTGCCCAAGGCAATCAGCGGCCACATGAGCTACTACCTGTGGGGTCCCGGCGATCGCGATATCAAGGTCGGGATCGTGATAGGCGCGAAGGAAGAAGACCTCAAGCAAACTTTTGGAAGCGTCGAGCAGGTGGCGATGGTCGGCACCGAATACTCGATGCCGTTCGAGCACGGCCCGGTCTATCTATGCCGCGACCCCAAGCTCCCGATTCAGCAGCTATGGCCGCGCGCGAAAGTCTATCGGTAGAGCCGTCTGGGAACTCATCGATCGACGGTTCTGTTGACCATCGTAGCCGGCATTCCAGTCCTGCAAATAGAGGTGATGGAACTTGTTCGGGCTGACGAGATGGCGAACGGGCCCCAAACGATCCAACTCGGCGCGCAAGTCCGGGACCAGCTCGATCGGCGACCACACCCAAAGACCGCCGCTTTTCAAACGAGCGACGACCGAGCGCGTCGGGTAGGGGTAGCCATACCAACTGACGATCTCCCCCTCGGCGAGCCAGAGAGCGTCATGGATTTTCTCAAGCATCGTGCTCGCTTACCTCATACTGGGTCCGCTGAGAATCGCCAAATCAATTGCGCATGACGAAAATTTTCGCTCAGCTCGAATCCGGGTTGACTGCGAACCGTGCCGCGCGTAAGTTTTGCGTCGCACCCGGTGCTCGGGAAGCCGGTTCAAATCCGGCGCTGCCCCGCAACTGTGTGGGGGGACGACGGCCTATCATGCCACCGCTTAGGCGGGAAGGCGGGCCCGAGGACGAACCCCAAGCCAGGAGACCGGCCGGGTCACTAACTGTCTGCCTTCCGCGGGGAGGGTGGCCTCAGGCACGATTTTCCTGAAGCCCGATCCCTCGATTCGCGAGGGGTCGGGTTTTTTTCTCACCTGATCGCTCCTCCGCGCGCGCCGGCAGCCTTTGAGCTCGGAGGGAGTTCATGCGGTTATCTAGTCGGATCCTGTCAACCATAATAGTTGCGACATTGATGCTAGCGCCGATCGCGCGGGCCCAGGAGCCTGCTGCGGCGCCATCGCCGGCGCAACCTCAGGCCAAATCCACGCCGGCAAATCAGGCCAAATCCTCGACGCCGGCAAACAACAAAGCCCGTCAGCCGGCGACGCCGCCCAAAAAACAGGAGGCGCAGAAGCTCAATCCGGTGGTCGTCACCGCAACCAGGATCGAGCAGCCGATCGCCGACATCGGTACGACGATAACGGTCGTCGAGAACCCGCAAATCCAGGAGCAGAAGATCGACCGGGTCGGGGACGTGCTCCGCCAGGTGCCCGGCGTGCAGGTCACGCAAAGCGGCTCGCCGGGCTCGGTCACCGGCGTATCGATTCGCGGCGCGACCTCGGCGCAGACGCTGATCCTTGTCGATGGCGTCGAAGTCAACGCGGGCGCGACCGGCAGCTTCGGCATCGCCAACCTGACGACCGACAATCTCGATCGCGTCGAGATTTTGCGCGGCTCGGGCGGTTCGCTATACGGCTCGCAGGCGATCGGCGGCGTCGTCAATGTGCTCTCGCAGGAGGGGCAGGGCCCGCCGACAGCGAGCCTGACTTCAGCGGGCGGCAATCGCGCGACCAGCCGGCAGGTCGCGACCGTGAGCGGCGCCGACGGAAATCTCGGCTACTCGGGCGCGCTGTCGTACTTCTCGACTGAAGGGTTTCGTCCGGTCAACGACAACTCGGACAATCTCTCGGGCTCGGCTCGGCTGGATTACCATCTCGGCGACGACACCGTGATCCGCGGCTTTGCGCGCTATATCGCGTCGAACGTGAGCCTGCCCGATTATCTGGTGTTTTCGGGTGTGCCGCTCGATCCGACGGCGCACGAACGCGACGAGTTCATGCTGTTCAAGGGCGAAGTCGAGCATCACTTCGGCGACAACCTGCTCGCGCGCGCGAGCGCCTTCTTCCTGCGTCAGGACGTGCGCGTGAACGCACCGCCATTTCCGGGAGGCATCGTTTTCGGGGCGCCATATTTCGAGACCGATTCGATTCCGGAGGAGACCCGCGGCGGCAACGCCGAGGCGATCTACACCTGGGCTCCCGGCTTCCGCACGCTTGCGGGCTTCGATTTTCTCGATCGCTGGCTGCGCTCGGGCAGCTTCTGCAGCTTTTGCGATCCCCTGCCTCCGTTCGCGGCCGGGGTCAGCAAATTCAACGCGCGCCGCCAGGAGTACGCCGGCTACGTCGAGCAGGAGGCCAGTCTGTTCAACGACCACGTTCTCGTCACCGGCGGATTTCGCGTCGATGGCAACAGCCAGTTCGGCAAGCAGGTCAGCCCCGCGTGGTCGGTCGCGATTCCGCTTACAAAAATCTCGACCACCTTGCGCGGCAGCTACAGCGAAGGCTTTCGCGCGCCGGCATTCAACGAGCTGTACTACCCGGACTACGGCAATCCCAGGCTGAAGCCCGAGATTTCGAGCGAGTACGACGGCGGATTCACCACCAACTTCGGCGAGCGCGCCTCTCTCACCGCGACCTACTTCTCGCGCCGCGTGAGGAACCTGATTGTCACCGTGCCCTGCCCGACGTGTATTTTCGGATCGGAAGCGGGCAACGCGGCGCGCGTGGACGTGCAAGGCGTCGAGATCGTCCCGAGCCTCACTCTCGTCAAGGGACTGACGCTCAGCGGCAACGTGACTGTCCTCGACGAGACGCACGCCGATGCTGCCGGCTCGACGGCGGCGCCGCTGCGCGTGGCGAAGCATACGGCCTCGGCGCTGCTGCAATACGTGCGGAGCGCGAATTTCCTGCCTCACGATCGAATCACGGCCAGCGTGAATTACAACTTCGTCGGCGATCGCGACGACATCACGCTCCAGTCCACGGTCGCGAATCACGCCGCGTACAGTCGCGTCGATGCGGTGGCGTCGTACGCGATGGGAATCCCGCTCAGGTTCGTTCACAACGAAGAGGTTTTCGCGCGCGTGTCGAACCTGATGGACCGCCACTATTCGGAGGCGTTTGGATTTCCCGCGCCGACGATAAATGTGCTGGCGGGGGTGAAGCTGGATTTCGAATAGCGCCGCGCGCGTCAGGAGTCGATCGTCTGCTCGGCCGCAAAATATCGCTCGAAGATTGCGCGGATCCGGTCGCGCCGCTCCGCCAGCTCGGCGAGCATTCGCGCCGCGCCGTTCGCCCCTTCGAATCCCATCCGGCGCGCCAGCGGGCGCAGAGCAACCACCGAGGTCGGGACCGCCCAGGCCGGCCGGTCGCTCTCGATTCGGAGCCGATTTTCCAGACGCGACAAGAATCGGTAGTCGTCTTCGAGAACGGCCGCGTCGGCGGGCGTCAGCAGATGGAGGCCGTCGAGCGCCTCGATCAATCCTATCGTGTCGCGCGCGCGCAGCTCCGGACTGCGATGGCCGTGACTGAGCGCCATCATTTGCGCCAGGAACTCGACGTCGATCAAACCGCCGCGACCCTGCTTGATGTTGAGCCGCGTCTTGTCCTCGGCGCCGATCTCTTTCTCCATCCGCCGGCGCATCGCCGCTATTTCGCCGACCTCGGCCGCCGTCAGTCCGCGGCCGTACACGAATTCCTGGCGCGCCGCTTCGACCTCGCGGCCCAATTCCCGGTCGCCGCTTATCACCCGTGCTCGCACCAGCGCCTGGCGCTCCCAGACCGCCGAACTTTGTCGATGATAGTCGCGAAAACTGGCCAGCGAGGTGACCAGCGGGCCCGCGTTACCCGACGGGCGCAGGCGCAGGTCGAGCTTGTAGGCGTAGCCCTCGCGCGTGCGCGATTCGAGGATTGCGATCAACTTCTGCGTGATTCGCGACGCAATTTCCCGGCTGCCGGCGGCGACTTCCGCGCGATCGTCGTAAACAAAGATCAGGTCGAGGTCGGAGTTGTACGACATTTCACTGGCGCCGAGCCGGCCCATCGCAATCGCGCACAGCTGCATCGTTGCAGGAATCGGGAAGCGAGCCTCGGTCTGAATTCGCGCGAGCGACATCGCCTCGTCCAGGACGGTTTCGGCCAAACTCGTGAGCTCGCGTTGGACGTCGAACAGTTCGAGATCTCCGGCCAGGTCAGCGATCGCGATGCGCAAGAATTCCTGATGCCGAAATGCGCGGAGCGCGTCGAGCTTGCTCTCGAAATCCGGACTCGCCGCAATCAATCCCGCCAACTCATCGCGCAGTTCAGCCGGACTGCGCCGCGTCGCCGCGAGATCGGAGCGCACGAGAGTATCGAGCATGTCGGGATGGCGGATGAAGATGGTGGAGAGGTAGGCGCTCGAGGCGAACAGCCGCAGCACGATGCGCCGGGTCGCGGGATGCTGTTCGAGCAACGCCAGGAACGAGGTGCGCGCGCCGATCGCCCCGATTAACTCGGCCAGATTCATCAGCGCCAAGTCCGGATCGGGCAGCCCGCTTATCTCGTCGATCAGCATCGGGCCGAGCCGCTCGAGCAACTCGCGACGCCGCGGGCTGGTCGGGGCATGCGAGGGTCCACGCGCGAGCAGCTCGAGATGGCGCGCGCTTTCGTCTGCGCGCGCAAAGCCAAGCTCGCGCAGGTAGCGTGTCGAGGAATTCGGATCGAGGGCCGAGTTCCACGCCAATTCCGCCGCGTCGGAGGCCAAGCGCGTTGACTCTTCCTCGCCGCCGGCCAGCGTCTCGCGAAATTGCGTCGCAACCAGGGCCCGATGAGATTTCAGTTGCTCGCTGAATTTCTCGAGCGCGGCCGGCTCCTTGCCAAAACCCATTCGCGCCGCGAGCGCGCGCATCCCGCCGTCATCGGCGGGGATCACGTGGGTCTGCAGGCCGGCGACGATTTGCAGCTTGTGCTCGACGTCGCGCAGGAACAGGTACGCGTCGGCAAGTTCGCGCGCGCGTTCCGGCGGGATATAGCCGAACGAATCGAGCTTCTCGAGCGCGCCGACGGTCTGCTCGGTTCGAAGCCGGGGATCGCGTCCGCCGTAAATCAGCGTGAGCGCCTGCACGATGAATTCGAGCTCGCGGATTCCGCCGCGGCCGAGCTTGATGTTGCGCTCGATCATCGCGGGCGTTTTCAGTTCCGCCTCGATCTGCCGCTTCATCGCGCGCAACTGGCGCAGCGTGTCGAAATCCAGGTAGCTGCGAAACACAAAGTGATTGAGCTCCGCGCGCAGTTGATGCCCGATTTCGAGCGCGCCTGCTACCGGCCGCGCACGCAGCAGTGCCGCCCGTTCCCACGTCTGTCCGAGGCTCTGGTAATAGTTGATCGCACCTTCAATCGGCGTCACCAGCGGCGCGGAACGGCCGCCGGGCCGAAGGCGCAGATCGATTCGAAAGCATCCCGCCGATAAAATTTCGGTAAACCATTCACCCAGCCGCGCCGCCGCTTCGGAACTATCCGGCGAACCCGAGGACGCGTGCAGATAAATCAAATCGACGTCCGAGCTGAGGTTCAGTTCGCGCGCGCCAAGCTTGCCCATCGCCAGGACGCAGAATCGCCCAATCTCGCCCACGCGTCCGCCCAGAAAGCCGGTCGCAAGTTCGAGCGCCGTGCCAATGCATTCGTCGGCCAGCTCCGACATCGCCAGCGCCGTTTCGCCGACGCTTAGCCGGTCGAGCAGATCGGCAATCGCCACTTGGACCATCATTCGGCGCATGAATCGCCCGAGCACCGCGGCTGCGCCCTGGCGATCGGGCGCGTCGATCCTGGCGCGCTCCTGGCGCATCGCGGCGACCAGCCCGTCGATAGTCTGGGCGCGCGCGTCGAGAAAAATTTTCGCCCACCCGGGTCCGGCCAAAGACAGCTCGGTCGCGATCAGCTCCGATGAGCCGAGGCAAAAGACGAGATCGCCGCCCGCGGCGCGATCGCGCAGCACGCCTTTCAGCGCGGCGGCGGAATCCTCGGTGAGCTTGAGTAGAAACGCCAGCGCCAACTGGTCGTCCGGCGCACGCTCCTCGACGGCGGCCAGCGCCTGCTGCGCCAGGCGATCGTTGCCCAGCCGGTCCTTAAGCCTTTTGGCGAGGACTGCGAGCTGCGGGGATTGCGCGTCCTTGCGTGGCATCACATAAACGATAACAGATGCGGCCATGCGCGCGCTTGCCAAAATTTGCGATGGCCGCGTTGCGACTGTCGATGCTAAAATCCCCGGCAGCCGAATGACCGCCGAAGGAGCCGCCCTGTGATCGTTCTCTACACCACCGAACGCGATTATCCGTGGGGCACGTTGCGCTCGACGCACGCGGCCAAGACCAAGGTCGTCCTCGAAGAAAAAAACCTCCCGTATCGGATCGAAAATCTTCCGCCGGGAAATCTCTGGAAGAAGCCGCCCGAGATGCTCGCGAAGCATCCTCTCGGCAAGGTGCCTTACATAGAGGACGGCAAGCTGGTGATTTTCGACTCGACGGTAATCAACGAGTACCTCGAGGAGGGTTACGGGCCGCCGCGCCTGATGCCGTCGGATCCGAAGCTCCGGATGCGAGTGCGCGAGATCGAGAATTTCGTCGACGAGGCGATGCTGATCGGCAGCCTCCCACCCATCTGGATGCCCTACTGGAGCGAGCCGGCCAAGCGCAATGCGGCAGGGATGGAGCAAGGGCGCGAGATGCTACGAACGCGCGATCTGCCGTTTATCGAGCGGGTGCTCGGCCAAGCCGGCGCGGGCGGTTACGCGTGCGGAGAATTTTCGCTCGCCGACGCGCCGCTGATGGCGGTGGCGATGGTGCTCGACGTTGACGCGATGAAGCTCGACGCCTTCCCGAAAGTCGATGCGTATCTGAAGCGGCTGCGCGAGCGCCCGAGCTACCGCGCGATCAGCCCGCACACCAAGGTTGCAGACGCGAGTTCACACGCCTGACCCGCGCTGCGGTCAGGTCTTCTGCGCGACAGTCTTTTTCGAATGATGCGTCTTCGAAGACGCCCGGTGAGTACGTGACGCGTGCGACTTCTTCGAGCACTTCGGCGCGAAGTCGGTCTTGATTGGCGCGGGCCGAATCGCCGGCTCGTCCTCGATGCCGGGGAAGTACTTGCCCTCGTCGCGATGCACCTGCAACGCGGCAAGGAACTCCGCGTAGTAGTTCTTCACCGCGAAGCCGAAATGCGGTCCCTGGTAGTGCCGGACCATTTTGCAATAGTCGCCGCCGTAAATCCCCGCCGCGCGCGCCACTCCGCCGGTGCCGTAGTTGTACGCCGTAATCGCCAGCGGCCAATCGCCGAGCGTGTCGTAGTTTGATCGCAAGAGCTGGGCGGCGGCGAGCGTCTCCCGCTCCGGGTTGAGGCGATCGTCGTGATAGCGCGTGATTTTCATGTAATGCTTGCCGGTATCGCGCGTGAACTGCCAGATTCCGACCGCGCCGGCGCTCGATCGCGAAGCGCCGTGGAAGCCCGACTCGACGTGCGCCAGCGTCACCAGCTCGGGTGGAAGCCCCGCGCTGCGGAAAATCCGCTCCATCGTGGGGATGTAGTATCGGCTGCGCAACAGCCCGTCGTGGAATCGTTCGCGCAGTCCTTCCTGCACGCGCAAGTTCTGCGCGGCCGCGGCGTAGGCGCTCGGCGTCTCGCCCTTGAACATCGCGGCGACTTCGCGCTCTTCGTAGTTGGCGGGCTCGCGCCCGGTCGCGAGGCGACTGAGAATGTCGCCATATTTGATCTTGAGGTAGTTGTTCGCCCAGTCGATATCGGTGCGGGTCGGCTGACCGTCGCCGGGAAGATGAAAGACCCGGTAGACGCGCGACACGTTGTCGCGATCGACGATGATGAAATCGTGGTCCGAGTACTTGGTAAAAACATTAACCCAGAAATCGACGTTGGGCTCGATCGAAGCCGGACGCGGGAATGGGAGTTTGGTCTCCGACGACGCGTTGGGCGCGGCCGCAAAGCCAAATGCGATCGCGAGCGCAAACGCTGCGATTACTTTGACTATTCGGTTTGCCGGCAACTTCGCTTCCAACAATGCCTTCTTCCTCGCGCGCGAGTCCCCGTTCGCGCTCGCTCTCCCGGATGGGCGCCGATTGTTGACCGGCCGCCCGCTGGGAACAGACTCTATAAAATTAGCTCCCGTTGCTCCCATAGTCAACAAATTCCATGCTCGGGCTTGAGGTGTATCCAGCAATCACCCTTTAGATGCTGGACAAACCCGCCGGATTTATTCGCTGCGCGATGCGAATTGGCGCGAAGCAAACTGGTTCGTCGCGCGGATCAGTTCCCGGGCGATGCCTGCGTTGGAGGCCTCGTGGCCGGCATCGTCAACGATCACGAGTTTGGCGCGCGGCCATACTCGTTTGAGATCCCACGCCCAGCCAATTGGCGGCGGCGTCAGTGATTGTTGATCGCGTTGTAGCTGGTATCCAGCCCCTGACGATTGTCGTTGAACAATCTGGCCGGAAAGCGATCCGGCGACGATGACAGCTCGCTATGTTCGGTGAATCGATTCTGTTCGGGGAATCTACTGGATGAACCGCCGAATCTGCTCGAGGAATCGGCGCCAAGACTGGACCCCGGCCAGCGCGATCCGCTCGCCGACGAGCCGGCCCGCGATTCGAAATTCGCGCCCATGCCAGAAGCCGACGCAGCCCCGGCCCTCTCATCAAAACTGGCGCCTAATCCGCTGGCTCCCCAAGTGCTCGAGCCTCCGCCGATGCTGCCCGAGCCCGATCCGATTGACGTAGGCGCAAAGCTGGTGCTGGGGCCCATCGAGCCGCCGCCGCTTGCGACACCCACCGTCGTCGCATACTCGCCCATCGTTTGCGCGTCGGCACGCGGCGCGAACAGTGCGAGCATCGCAATCAGCACGGCCGGTGCTATCGCCTTAATGAGTCTCATGGCGTTCGACCTCCCCTGAGCCTACTGCCAGTAACGTTCCATACTGTAGTCGTAGCGTCACGTGCGAGGCAATATTCCGCTAACCCGCGACCGCCCGTGCTTGTGACCCATCAATCCCCGCGGTTAGTCTGGAATGGATACTTAAAAAGACCTTGGACGAAATCGAAATCACTCCCCTGAGCGGCCCGCTCGACGCCCGCGTCGTGATCCCCGGCTCCAAGAGCATCACGAATCGCGCGATGGTTCTGGCCGCGCTGGCGCAGGGACGCTCGGTCATCGACTCAGTTCTGCTCAGCGACGACACGCGCTACATGGGCGACGCGCTGAGGGTAATGGGGTTCACCGTCGAGATTGACGAGTCGGCGCGCAGAATTACAGTCAGCGGACGCGGCGGGACGATCCCGGCGCATGGCGGCGAGATCTTCGTCGGTGGCGCCGGCACCGTGATGCGATTTATCGTCGCGATGGTCACGCTCGGTGAGGGACGCTTTCGGATCGACGGAAATCAGCGGATGCGCCAGCGTCCGATCGGTCCGCAGCTCGACGCGATGCAGCGCCTGGGCGCGAGCGTTTACAGCGAGCGCAACAACCACTGTCCGCCGGTGATAGTCGATGCGTCGCGCGCACGCTTCGAAGGCGGCGAAACTTCGATCGACGCGCGCGTGTCGTCGCAATTCGTCTCCGCGATGCTGATGCCGGCGCCGATTTGGAAGGCCGGCCTCAAGCTCCGCGTGATCGGCGATGCCGCGCGGCCTTTCATCGACATGACGCTCCGGCTGATGGAGGCGTGGGGAGCGCACAGCTCTGTCGAGGGCGAAACGATCGTTGTGCCCGGCGGTCAATGGTATCGCGCGCAGCGTTTTGTCGTCGAGCCGGACGCGTCGAGCGCGAGCTACTTTGCGGCGGCCGCGGCTCTCGTCGGCGGGAAGGTGCGAATCGAGGGCCTCACATCGAACTCGGTGCAGGGCGACATCGGTTTTCTTGGCGTGCTTGAGCAAATGGGCGCCCGCGTCACGTGGCATCCCGACCACGTCGAGGTCGCAGGAACCGGACGGCTCATCGGCGTCGACGTCACGATGAATTCGATGCCGGACATGGTGCCGACGCTGGCCGCGATCGCCCCGTTTGCATCGTCGCCGACCACAATTCGCAACGTCGCGTTCATCCGGCATCACGAAAGCGATCGCATCCGCGCGCTCGCGACCGAACTGAGGCGGCTGGGCGCGACCGTCGTCGAGAACGATGACGGACTCGAGATTGCGCCGTCCGCGATGCGTCCGGCGATCATCGAGACCTACGACGATCATCGAATCGCGATGAGTTTTGCGGTGACGGGTCTGAAGCTCGACGGTCTGAAGATCAAAGATCCCGGATGCGTCGCGAAGACCTTCCCGGATTTTTTCGATCGCCTCGCCGCCCTTGGCGGGTAGCGGCTTCTGGACATGGCAATTGAAAGGGCGAATCCGGAGCGGTTCGTTCTCGGCTTCATCAAATTTCTCGGCACACCGTTGTGCATCGCCGCGATCCTGGCCGCGACGGTTGCGGTCACTCGTGCGCGCAATGGGAATTGGGAGCAAGCGGCGCTGGCCGCGTCGATCGCGATAGCGTGCGGGGGAGCAGGCTTCGGAGCGATATGGTGGGTTCGATTCCACGCGCGCGCNGNCGATCCTTCCGAGCGATTGNGCGCGGCGAATCCCGGCGCGCCGTGGATGTGGCGCGANGACTGGGCCCGCGGCGAGGTCCGCACTTCGGCCCGNCGCGACGCGAATCGNCTGACGATCATCGCNATCGCGTGGTGCGTCGTGACGTTTCCGATCTTCTTCATCGTGCCGCACCGCGCACTCCGAAGCGCGGACTACTTCGCGATACCGTCTTTGCTATTCCCGCTGATCGGCGTCGTCATGATCGCGTGGGCGATGCGAATCCGGCGACGAATCCACCTATACGGTGAGTCGCGGTTCGCGATGGCTTCCGTGCCGGGCCGAATCGGCGGTTCGCTTGCCGGATCGATTCATGTCGACAAGCCGCTGGCAGCCGGACAACAGGTCGCGCTCGAACTCGCTTGCATCAATCGCACGACGCGCGGAACTTGGCCCAATCTCACGACCTGGGACCGGATTTTGTGGCGCGCTGAGCAGACTTCGATGAGCGATTCGACGGGATCGATTCCGGTCGCATTCCCGATTGCACCGGATTGCCGCCCGACCGACGATTCGAATCCAAAAAGCCGAATCATATGGCGACTGAGCGCGAAGGCGGGAAGATACCGCGCCGAATTCGAGGTGCCGGTGTTCAGATAGGCGTCCCGTGAGCAGTTCTGAATGGTCAATTTGTCCAGGAAGAGGCAATTTATACCACCTGTTGCGATCCAGTGACGGGTACACCACCAAGCGTAGTTTCGTTCCGTCAAATTTATTTCTGCCGGAAGCAGGTGTCGCCCGCTTTCGGGCGAGCGCGGCGAGTACGTGGCATCCTGGCGGTTGACCATAGCGTACGGGTAGCACAACAAATCGGCTGGGGTCAGGCTGAATAGTTCATCCCTGAACAATGGACTCGGTCTTGAGGGTCTGTCTGCGAGTCGAAGATGAAACGTAACGCGAGCAGCTCGGCTCCGCATGCCCTCAGTGAAGTCGAAGTGTTTTGCGACGAGAAAGATCCGGGGTCCCTCGGCTCCGCTCGGGGTGACGGAGAAGCCCGTCAACTCCGGGTTGATCAGTGCTGTCAGTGCCGCTTGCCGTACCGGGATGTTTTATGCCAAAAGCCAAACCGGTTTGACTCCATCCGCTGACGTTCCATGAAGCTCTCAAAACCATTGTCGGTGTTGATCCTGATCGCGTCGGGATTACTTCTAAGCGCCGCAAGCGCCGAAATAAAAGTTCAGCAAAATCCCCAGCGCCTGACCGAAAATCGCAACGACGAAACCAACGATAAACAGAAATACGCACAGGCCGAGGTTCCTCTCGCGCAGCACTCCGCACCAACTGCCAACGCCCCAAACAGCGAACCAACCGCCCACGATACAGGACAGCGCGCCGACCACTCCGATAATTCGTTGTCTCTGATCTGGAATGTCATTTCGTCGCAGGTGTTTTTCAACACACTTCTGACGATTGCGACGATTTTCATTGCGATCTTCAACTATCAGCTGCTTTTCCTGACTAGGCCTATATTGGTCGCCGAACGGCCAACGCCAGGATTCTTTACTCCGAAAGAATGGGAAAAAGCGCGTGAAGAAGGGAAAGTGTTTCTGGTCACAAGTGCGCGCTGTCCATTTCGCAACGTCGGCCAGAGTCCAGCAGTTGTCTTGAAAATAATCGTGCGAATGAAGCTTGGAAAAGACTTGACCCTTCGACCGAGCTTTGAAGATTGCGCCGAGACCACCGCGTACAAAGATAAAGTCGTGCGCGTTGATGCGGAATCGGACTTTTACGCGATCTACGAGAATAACAAGTTTAGCGACGAAGAATGGAAACGCATCACTAACCCTGAAGCTGAAACGAAGGTTCTTCTGTATGGGCAAATTCACTATCGAGGAGCTGCCTGGAAAAAGTACGTAATGAATTTTGGCTTCGTTTATGAGCCGCCCGATTCGTGGTTTGGGCCCGGCAACGTCTTTCGCTTCGGGCGCAGAGAATACAACACCATTATCTGAGGAGTAACACCGGCCTGTCAGCAATAACGCACCCACCATGAGTATGAGTGTCAGGCCCGACATAATCGCGTAAAATAACGGGCGAAGTAAATTCCAGAAAAGAGCATCCTTACGAGCGGACCCTCACCCGCGCCGCAGGCGCGGCCTCTCCCTGTCAGGAGAGCTTTGCGTAACTAACGCCGGACGCCGGAGCGTCCTTCGGGATTCTTCGCTACAGAGGCTTTCGCTCAGAATGACACGAGCGCTGCTTTCTTTTTTTGTGTCATCCTGAGCGCAGCGAAGGATCTCGCGCGCCAGCGCGTAACCAACATCCGGTTATGCAAAGCTCTCCTGTCAGGGAGAGGCTTCAGCGCGAGGCGGCTTTCAGGGCGGCGGCTTCGACGCGGGCGCGCGCTAGCATCAGCGCTTCCTGGGCGGGTGCGTAATCGGGATCGTAGAAACTTAAATTTGAAAACTTCTCGTCGGCATCCTGCACTTGTGCGGCTGCTGTGTTGGCGTCGATGCTCTCGGGCGATTCGGCGCTGCTCGCCAGCACGGTCATCACGCCGTCCTTCACTTCGGCCAGCCCGCCCGACACAACCCAGTGCATCGCCGCGCCGTCGGGGATGCGCGCTTCGAGCACGCCGGGCACTAGCGACGTTATGAAGTTTATGTGATCGGGTAGCACTCCGAATTCGCCTAGCGGGCCGATCGCCGAGACTTCTTCGGCTTCTCCTTCGAAGACTACGCCGGTGGGCGTGACGAGTGTGAATGGGAACGTCGCAGCCATCGCGGACTCCCCGTTGCCTAGCGCGCTTCGCCGCGGGCGAGGCGTTCGGCCTTCTCGCGCGCGTCTTCGATGGTGCCGACCAGGTAGAAGGCCTGCTCGGGCAGGTCGTCGCATTTGCCGTCGAGGATTTCGGCGAAGCCGCGCACGGTGTCCTTGCGCGTGACGTACTTGCCGGGCTGATTGGTGAACGGCTCCGCGACGAACATCGCCTGCGACAGGAAGCGCTCGACGCGGCGCGCGCGCGCGACGACAGTCTTGTCATCGGCCGACAATTCTTCCATCCCGAGGATCGCGATGATGTCCTGCAAGTCCTTGTAGCGCTGCAGAATGGCCTGCACGCGGCGCGCGACGTCGTAGTGCTCGTCGCCGACCACTTGCGGATCGAGAATTCGCGAAGTCGAGCCGAGCGGATCGACGGCGGGGAAAATCGCCTTCTCGAAAATCTTGCGATCGAGCGCGGTGACCGCATCCAGGTGCGTGAACGTGGTGGCGGGCGCAGGGTCGGTGTAGTCGTCAGCGGGAACGTAGATGGCCTGCACCGACGTGATCGCGCCCTTCTTGGTCGTGGTGATTCGCTCCTCGAGCTCGCCCATGTCGGTGCCGAGCGTGGGCTGGTAGCCGACGGCGCTGGGCATGCGGCCGAGCAGCGCGGAGACTTCGGAGTTGGCCTGCACGAAACGGAAAATGTTGTCGATGAAGAAGATGACGTCCTTGCCTTCTTCGTCGCGGAAATATTCGGCGACCGTGACTCCGGTCAGCGCGACGCGGGCGCGCGCGCCGGGCGACTCGTTCATCTGGCCGTACACCAGCGCGGTTTTTGCGATGACGCCTGACTCCGTCAGCTCGCGATAGAGGTCGTTGCCTTCGCGCGAGCGCTCGCCGACGCCGGCAAACACCGACACGCCGCCGTGCTGCTTGGCGACGTTGTTGATGAGTTCGAGGATGGTGACGGTCTTGCCGACGCCGGCTCCGCCGAACAGACCGATCTTCCCGCCGCGTGCGAACGGGCAAATCAGGTCGATGACCTTGATGCCGGTCTCGAGGATTTCGGCCTCGACCGCCTGGTCGGCGAACGACGGTGCGTTGCGATGAATCGGCATCAGCGACTTGCCCTGAATTGGTCCGCGCTCATCGATCGGATTTCCGGTCACGTTCATGATGCGGCTGAGCGTGCCCGGCCCGACCGGCACCAAGATTGGCGCGCCGGTGTTGGCGGCTTCCATCCCGCGGACCAGCCCGTCGGTCGAGTCCATCGCGATGCATCGCACGGTGTTTTCGCCGAGATGCTGCTGCACTTCGAGCACGAGGTTGCCGGCCACGTCGCTGATCGACGGATTGCTGACGCGCAGCGCCGAGAAAATCGGCGGCAGCGTGCCGGGGCCGAACTCGATGTCAACGACGTTGCCGAGCACCTGATTGATTCGTCCTGGAGCGGTCTGACTCATAAACGGTGATATCCCCGTGTGATTTCGATTTCTGCCTTGCGCTTTTTCACTTTTTCACTCTTTCAGCGCAACGCCTCTGCGCCGCCGACTATGTCCATAAGCTCGCGCGTTATCTGGGCCTGGCGGGCGCGATTCATCTCGAGCGTGAGCGACGAGATCATGTCGCTGGCATTGTTGGTCGCACTGTCCATCGCGGTCATCCGCGCACCCTGCTCGCTGGCCTCAGCCTCGAGCAGCGCGTGATAAACGGCGGCTTCGAGATATCCGCGCAGCACGACCGGCGCCAGTTCGGCGCGCGACGGCTCGACGAGATAGTCGATTTTGGGTGCGTCGGATTTCGATGTCGCGGCGTCAACGCTCGCGCCNTCCTTGATACCCGCGTCGCCAGGCGGCTTGACCGGCAGCAGGCGCTCGTAAACCGGCNTCTGCGTGATGGCGGATTGGAAATGAGTATAGACGATGCCGGCCTCGTCGATNGCGCCGGAGCTGTAGTCGGCGAGCATCCTGGCGGCGATATCGNGCGCGAGAGCGATCGTGGCCAGGCGCGGNAAATTATCGACTCGCGACAGCGCAACCGGCACCCCGGAGCGCTTGAAATGATCGACGGCTTTCTTGCCGACCGCGAACAGCTCGATCTCGAGTCCGGCGCCGCGGATTTCGCGTCGCGTCGCTTCCGCCGCACGGAGCAGGTACGAGTTGTAGCCGCCGGCCAGCCCGCGATCCGACGCGACCACCACCAGCATCGATCTCTTTTGCGCACCCTCGACCGGGCCGACCGAGATTCCTTCCGAGGTGAGCAGGGAATCCGCGACTCGCGCCAGCGCTTCGCTGTACGGCAGTGAGTTGGTGAGTGCTTCCTGCGCGCGCCTTAGCCGCGCGGCCGAGACCAGTTTCAGCGCGCGCGTGATCTGCTGCGTCGATTTTGCCGACGAGATCCGGCGCCGGATTGCCTTGAGTGATGCCATCGTCGAGCGCTATCGCGGCTACGCCGGCTCCGGCGCGGCCGTTTTGTTTTCGGCCAGGAACGATTGTTCGTAGGCGTCGAGTCCGGCCTTGAGTTTTTTCGTCAGCTCGTCGGAAATCTGTTTTTGGTCGCGGATTTCGCCGAGCAAGTCGGCGTGGCTCGAGTCGAAGTTGGTGTAGAGTCCCATCTCGAACGGCCGAATCTGCTCGACCGAGAGCTTGTCGAAGTAGCCCTCTCTGGCGGCGAAAATGATCAGCACCTCTTTCTCCATCGGCAGCGGACTGTACTGATTCTGCTTGAGCATCTCGGTCAGCCGCGCGCCGCGGGCGAGCAGGCGCTGCGACGACGCGTCGAGGTCGGATCCGAACTGCGCGAACGCCGCCATCTCCCGGTACTGCGCGAGGTCGAGCTTGAGCGTGCCTGCTACCTGCTTGATCGCTTTGACCGCGGCCGAGAATCCAACGCGCGACACCGACAGCCCGACGTTGACCGCGGGACGCACGTTCGAGTTGAAGAGATCTTTGTCGAGAATTATCTGGCCGTCGGTGATCGAGATGACGTTGGTCGGAATGTACGCCGACACGTCGCCTTCCTGGGTCTCGATCACGGGCAGTGCGGTGAGCGACCCGCCGCCCATCTCGTCGCTCATCTTGGCGGCGCGCTCGAGCAATCGCGAATGCAGATAGAAGACGTCGCCGGGGTAAGCCTCGCGCCCGGGCGGGCGGCGCAGCAGCAGCGACAACTGGCGATAGGCCTGCGCATGCTTGCTCAAATCGTCGTACACCAGCAGCGCATGCTTGCCGGTGTCGCGAAAGTATTCGCCCATCGTGCAGCCACTGTAGGGCGCGATGAACTGCAGCGGGGCGGCCTCGGACGCGGTCGCGGCGATAACGGTGGTGAACTCCATCGCGCCGGAGCTTGTGAGCCGCTGGACAACTTGCGCAACGGTCGAGCGCTTCTGCCCAATCGCCACGTAAAAGCAATGCACGTTCTGGCCGCGCTGGTTGATGATCGTATCGATCGCGATTGCGGTCTTGCCGGTCTGGCGATCGCCGATTATCAGTTCGCGCTGTCCGCGTCCGATCACCAGCATCGTGTCGATAGCCTTGATCCCGGTCTGCAGCGGCTCCTTGACGGGCTGGCGGCGGATGATGCCGGGCGCCTTGATTTCGATACGCCGCGTCTCGGACGACTTGATCGGCCCCTTGTCGTCGATCGGCTGTCCGAGCGCGTTGACGACGCGGCCGAGCAGGCCCTCGCCGACGGGCACTTCGGCGATTCTGCCGGTGCGCTTGACCTCGTCGCCTTCCTGGATGTCCTGGGGATCGCCGAACAGCACGGCGCCGACGTTGTCCTCCTCGAGGTTCATCACCATCCCGAACGTCTGATGCGGAAATTCGAGCAGCTCGCCGAGCGCGGCGTTCTGCAGTCCGTAGATTCGGGCGATACCGTCGCCGCAGGAGAGGACGCGGCCGGTTTCGCGCACCGAGATGTTGCCCTCAAAACCCTTGATTTCGTTTTTGAGGATTTCGCTGATTTCCGATGGTCTGATTTCCGCCATAATGATGTCGTTTGTTCCCGGCTAGCCTGCAAGCCGGCGCTTTGCCTCCGCGAGGCGAGTTGCAAGGCTGCCGTCGTAGATTTTTCCGCCCAATTCCGCGCTCACGCCGCCGAGAAGCGCGGGGTCGATTTTCACAGTTGGAATAATTTTCAGCGCCGCGATCTTTTCGAGTCCGCCCACCACTCCGCGCAACTTCGGCGTCCGACGGTTGAATCGCAAAGGTCAGCGTCGCGCGCTCACGGCCCATCGCCCGATCGAGCAAGTCGCCATACGCCTCTGCTATCGCGCCGAGCTCGCGAATCCGCCCGTGGCGCGCGACCACCACCGCAAACGAGCGCAGCGGAATGCTGAGATCGAGGCGCTCGGCAATTTTCGCCATCGCCTCCTGCCGCGATTGCTCGGCAAGCTCCGGCGACGCGAGGCGCTCGAGGAGCTCGGGCGACTCGACCATCGCGGCCAGCCGCTCGAGCTCGACGCCCCACTTTTCCTCGACCCCCTTGTCTGCCAGATCGAGCAGGGCGCGCGCGTAGCGCTTGGCGACTCGCGAACCTTTCATTGCCTGTCCCCCGGGGCAAGCTCGTCCATAAAGCCGTCGATGAGCCGGCCCTGGTCGGTGGGTTGAAAATTGCGCCCGATCAGATCGCGCGCCAGTGTCGCGGCGGATTCGGCAAGCTGCGCGCGCACGCGCCGGCGCGCCGCTTCTGACAGCGCGGAACTGCTCATCGCGGTGTCGCGGTGGATTCGCTCGGCCGTCGATTTCGCCAGCTCGGCGACCTTGCCGACCTGGAAGGCAGTTTCCCGTTCCAGTTCTTCCGCGAGCTTCTTTAGTTCCGCCGCGAGCGCGGCCATCCGCGCCGCCGCCTTGTTGGCCAACTCCTCAGCTTCGGCGAATGCGCTTGCCGCGCGCGACAGGGCGGTGCGAATCGTGACGGCGCGATCGGCAAAGAACTTCCGCGCCGGAGGACCGCCGAAATAGACCAGCACCCCCACAAACAGGATGAAATTGATCGCGAAGAAGGCCAGCAACAGCCATGAGCCGTGCTCCGCGCCCGCATCCTCGGCGGCAAAGGCGGCATCCGGAAAAAAAGCGGCAGCGAAAATCGCCGCCGATGTGATCCACTTCTTCATCGGGTGTTGAATCAGTCGCGCTTAGTTGCTTTTGCCCGCCGCCGCGCCACCGCCGAGCGGGCGGCCCAGCACGCGTTCGGCGAGCTCGCCCGCAAGGCTGTGTCCCATCTGCTCGAGTTCTCGCTCGGCCGCCTTGATCTCTGTTTCTATTTTGACCCGCGCCTGCTCGAGCACCTCCCGCGCCTCAGCCTTGGCCGCTTCCATCATTTGCGCGGCTTCGGATTCCGCCTTGCGGCGCTCGGTCTCGCGCCGCGCGATTGCGCCCTGCCGGACCGCGGCGAGCCGCGCATCGCATTCCTCATGGGCTGCGCGAGCCTCCTTGATCANTCGCTCGGTGTTATCGTTCAACTCCTTGAATTTGCGCTCACGTTCGGAGAGCAGGTTCAAGAAAGGNCGAAAAAATAATCGGCTGAATATAAACCAGAAAACCAGCAACGAAACAATCAGGGCAAAGAACGTCCCCCAATTCGGCGGGATATGCATGTTACGGCGTCTCCCCTGCGGGGATTTTCGAGATTCTCTCCATCATCGGAACTTGGGGAGCGCGGACTATCTGAACCAGCCGGGGCAATTCAGGCCTGCTTCAGCCCTCCGGCGGCCTGCGCCACGCGCTCCTCCTTGGGGAATACTGTAACTTTGCGATCTTCGCGGATACCCTCGGGCTGCATCGAGCAATGGCCCTCGAACTGCGCGCCCTCCTGAACCGAAAGCACGGGCGCCGTGATGTTTCCGCTCACCTTCGCCGAAGGACGGATTTCGATTCGCTGGGTCGCGACGATATCGCCGCTGACCTTGCCCGCCACCGAGACCGAGGCGGCGCGGATCTGCGCGGTCACCACCGCAGACTCGCCGATCATCAGGCTGTCCTTCGCATTGATCTCGCCATCGACCTCGCCGTCGATTCGCGCGGGGCCCTCGAACGAGATTTTGCCGACGATTTTCGATCCACGATCGAGATACGCGCGCCCCTCGGACGCAGCAGGCCCGCTGGCTCGCGGAGCCATCGTGGACGTCGGGGAGAAAGTCGATGCAGCAGGCGCAGGCGACGTCGACGAAGCGTGCGGTGCCGTGGTTGGTTGAATTTTCGGATTCTTTTCCGGCTCTTTGCTGAACAGCGCCATCGCAAAACCTCCTTGGGCGCAATCGGGCAATCCCCCGCGCCGCATTCCAAGGTTTGAGCTTAAGCTTGGCTATTAGCCCACGCAAATGCAGCTGTCAAATTTATCCGGCATCTTGTGGCTGATTGGCGTCCCGCCCACCTCATCGCGACGGTTGCCTCAGCCGAGCAATCGTCTAATCTGGACCGAGACCCGTCATTCAAGGAGCGCCGCCGATGGCATCGAAAACGATCCCCGAGAATTTTCTTGACCTCCTCATCACCAAGAAGCCGCTTGCCAATATCGCAACCGTGATGCCCGACGGGTCGCCGCAGGTGACCCCCGTATGGTTCGACTACACCAACGGAAAAATCCGCATCAACACGGCGCGCGGACGGGTAAAGGCGCGCAATATGAAGGTCGGCGCGAAGGTCGCCATAGCCATCGTCGATCCGGACAATCCATTTCGTTACATCGGAATACGCGGACCGGTGGTGAGCGAAACCGAGAATGGCGCCGACGCGCATATCGACAGCCTCGCCAAGAAGTACCTGGGGCAGGACAAGTATCCGTTCCGGCAGCCCGGCGAGAAGCGCGTGACGTACGTGATCGAGCCCGCATCCGTGCACACCATGGGCTAGCCGGCCGTGGCGACGGCAGCGCAGTATTAAGCCGTTGGCAGGGGCCGCGCGCGACAACGGAGCGCGGCCTTAACACTGGGTGCAGGGCTCAGCCCTGCCAACGGCCGTGGCGAGGCTTGCCGGGAATCGTCGCGCCGTTTAAGTTTGCACCCATGCGAGAGCAGCGAAGGCCGTCGTTCGAGCGGATGGAAGCCACGCTGCTGGCGTGTCCGCAATGCAAGCGGGCAGTGAAAGTGCGCAAGCGCCTGCTGCTGGTGCTACCCCAAGGCGACAAGTACCTGTACGTATGCCCCGATTGCGGTTCCACGTGCGGGGAGACGATCGAGACGCCGAGCAGGGGGTGACCCCCCGCACCCTGCCATCGCATAGTCGCGAAAAGATGCGCTGCGCAGACTTTCGCGTCTTCTCAATGCGGGTGCAGGGGCCGCAGGCCGTGGCGACGGCAGCGCAGCATTAAGCCGTTGGCAGGATGAGAAAAGAATCACCTGCGCGGTGGGCGCCCGTTGCGACGGGGGCGCAAGGTAAATCGCGAGATACGCGCGAGCCGCGTCTCTCGCTCTCGCGCGAGAAGGCGAGAGAAAAGGGCGCTTCGGCGCACTTTTCGATTGATACTGCGGGTGCAGGGGCCGCAGCTCCTGCCGCCCACCGCGCAGGTGATTCTTCCTTTATGCCACCGGCGTGGCCTAAACTTTCCTCTCGTCTTATGAACCCTCCCGCCGCAAATCCCGCCCGTCCGCGGGTTTATCTGGAAACCTACGGATGCCAGATGAATGTCGCCGATTCGCAAACCGTCAGCGCCGTCTTGCG
>JGI20173J14856_1000054_pt1 | contig 26271 bp, 26 predicted proteins | sample NGESurdeep072012_8_FD_14856 | JGI IMG/M metagenome (IMG submission 14856)
GTAGGCAGCGATCCGCTGTTCCTGAACCAGAGTGTCAAGAGCATCGAAGACACGGTCCTCAGAGAACACCAGCGTCGGCGGACAGTGCAGCTGAACAAGGTCGAGCACCTCGACCCCAAGGTTTGCCCGGCTGCGGTCCGCCCAGTCCCGGAAGGCCGCCAGAGTGAACGCCTCGGGGACGTGCGGGTCGGCCCGTCGGCCCATCTTCGTGGCCACCGTGAGGGGGGCGTCGGGCCGCTCGGCCAACAGCCGCCCGATGAGGACCTCACTGCGGCCGTCACCATAGACGTCCGCGGTATCGAGGAAGGTCACCCCTGCGTCGACCGCCGCGTGCAGCACGCCCATCGCGTCAGCCTCATCGACGCGACCCCAGTCACCACCCAGCTGCCAACACCCCAGCCCGACGACGGATACCTGACGACCAGTCCTACCCAGCTCACGTGTGCGCATACAGGCGAGCGTACCGACTCTGTGTCTGGGGCCGTACGGCGGCGGCAGGCCTATCCCACGCCAGCGACGAACACCGGGATGTCGTCACCGAGCTGGTCGTAGGCGGGTGGCCCCATCAGTTGACCGCCGGCAGTGGTCACCGCTCAGGAGTGGGCGCCGCCGGCGGGGACTGCGACCATCCCGGGCCGAGCCCGACGACGCCGACCGGGACCTGAGATCTCCTGGTGGTTTCGTTGCCCAGCCGGCCGTTGCAGTTGTACCCCCAGCACGCGTGTGCGCCACCCGACGTCACGGCACAGACGTGACGCCGCCAGCCGGCGCAGACCGCGACCACCTTGAGCTGGGCGCGGCAACGCTGACCGGGACCAGAGCTGGTGGTGGTCCCGTTGCCCACCTCACCGTGGTCGTTCTTCCCAGCACGTGAGCGCTGCCGCATTGGTGACGCGCATGAGTGGGAGACCCGGCAGGGACGGTGGCCGCAATCTCAGCCAGGTAGTACCGCGAGACTGCGGCGATGAGCTGGATGGTGCCAGCGAACCTGTTGTGCAGGGCCACCGTGCTAAACCCTTGCCGCTAGGACGATCAGAGGACGCTTCATGACAGTTCCCCCAGCCCCGCGCTGCACACCCCTCGGGGGCGCCTGACTCTTCGATCGCGGCAGTGACGACCCACGGCGTCAGTGGATGCCGCGGGCCACTACGAACGGGGGCGTGCGCCGATCAGGGGCGACCGTATGTCGCGGTCGAGGAGTACACGGACTGCAGCGAAATGGCCGCACCGGTGTGCGGGGAGGCCCACATCATGCCCTTACCGGCGTAGATGCCCACGTGGTCGGCCGGTGAGCCGAAGAAGACGAGGTCACCCGGCTGCGGGTTGGACACAGGCGTCGCGGCGGCCTGCTGCTCCTGGGACGTGCGGGGGATGCTGATGCCGACTTGGGCGAAAACGTACTGCGTGTAACCGGAGCAGTCGAAGCCGGCAGTGGTGGTGCCACCGTAGATGTAGTAGATGCCGGCCAGGCTGGCAGCGATGCCGAGAACGCCGCCCGCGCGGGGAGCCTGCGGAGTCGGTGCGCGGGTGATCGAGCGACTGACAGTGACAGGGGCCGGCAGGGCAACGACAGGGGCCGGCAGGGCAACGGGTGCCGGGGCAGGCTTGGGCTTGACCACACCGGTGAAGCCGATGTTCCCGAAGGTCTGGGGAGCCAGCGGTGCCTGGGCTGGCGCCGGGGCTGCGACCGCTACAGCAAGTGCAACCGGCGCGATGGCTTTGGTGGTCGGTGTCAGTGCGGCGGCCGGCAGGGCCAGGGCGGCCACCATGGCACCGGAGAACACGATCACGGCGGAGGCTTTGCTCGCGGGTTTTGCGGAACGTGAGATCGCGGACGAAAACGATGACCCTGAACTCAAGGAGTGTGGCGCGCGATGGCGGCCTGCATTATGGCTGGACATAGTAAAGGACCCTCTCCAGACGCCTACGAGGTCAGCTGTCGGATTCGGATGGGAGAATTGCACCCGGCCCTCATGCCAGCAGATCGATAGAGTCGTCTACCACCAAGAGGGCTTCACCCCAAGGAGCGTCTTTCGACGCCCCAAAATGTGGGTCCCCCGCTCCTGCCAAGCGGATGTTGAGAGTCTTGAATGCGGTGACAGGACTAGGCGAACCGCATCAAGTACTGCGCCGAAGATAGCGAAGCCCGACCACCGTACATAGGGACGGCCCAAATGTCACATCCCGGTCTCAGGGAGGTGAATAGCTGGCCAAGAACAGGGGCGCAGGGGCCGCCCGACTCGGCTGCGCCTTCTGGCTTGGCTGAGCCGAGGTTCAGAGGTCCTTCGCGAGGTCGGATCTAGACTGAGGGTGCCCAGTTCTTGACGAAAGTGGGGGGAGGTTCGGGTGTCATCGCGCGGATCCGACGTCATCGCTCAGATGCGTTCGGCGCTGACCAGACGTGGGCGCAGGCCGGGTCTGCGTACGGCCAAGACGACGCTCGCCGCTGTTTTGTCGTTCGTTCTGGCCCAGCAGCTGTTGACCAGTCCACAGCCGGTGCTGGCTCCCCTGACAGCGCTGCTCGTTGTGCAGCTGACGATGTACGAGACTGTGGCCAGCGGTTTGCAGAGGGTCGCCAGTGTCGTGGCCGGAGTGCTGATCGCGGTCGGTGTCGCCACCTGGGTCGGGCTGACCTGGTGGAGCTTGGGCGTGGTCGTGGCTGCGTCGCTGGTCATCGGCCGCCTCCTGCACCTTGGTAACCATCTGCTCGAGGTTCCGATCTCGGCCATGTTGGTGCTGGCAGTGGGCGGCGCGGAGGGACCGGCCCTGGACCGGGTCTACGAGACGCTGGTCGGAGCTGCGGTCGGTGTGGGCGTCAACGTTGTGATCGCTGCTCCGCTATACGTGCAACCGGCCAGCGACGCGATCGGTGAGCTGGCCGAACGGATGGCAATGTTCCTGCGACAGCTCGCCGATCAGCTGGGTGCAGGGTGGTCGCGCGAGTCAGCCGACCGGATGTTGAACGAGGCCCGGCGTCTCGGTGACGAGGTTGCCCACGCTGGCCGGACCCTGGGTCGCGCCCAGGACAGCGCCAGGTTCAACCCACGCGTTGCCCGTGCCCGCGAGGCACTGCCTCGGCTGCGCACCGGGCTGACAGGGCTCGAGCACACCTACGTCACGATCCGCAACCTGTGCCGTTCCCTCCTTGACCGGACCTACTTCGTGCCCAGCGAACAGGCGGGGACCGTGTACGACGCACAGGTTCGCGGAGTGCTCGCCCAGGTGCTCGGTGCTGCGGCGGATGCCATCGAACAGGTGTCAGCGGTGACATCCGGCACCGGAGCCGTGGACGCCGCCCGGACGGAGGTCGACCAACGACTATCCGAACTGCATCGCCTCCGGGACCGGCTTGCCGAGCTCCTGCACGAGGAGTCGAGCGCGGATCGGGCGGTCTGGCAACAACATGGATCCCTGCTCGCCGACCTGGACCGGATGCGGATCGAGGTAGGGGCCGCTGTCCGCCCGCCTGAGCAGGCGTGGCGAGCACCTCCGGTCATCGAGAGTCATCGGCGAGCCTTGCGCCAGATCGTTGCGGCCGCCCGCCAGGGCGCCGAGCGTCGGCGGCGCCGCACCTGACCCAGCCCGCCGGGCCCGCGAGATGGGGCCATTCACTCGGAGCCGGGCGCCGCCATTGTCTGCATGTGGCCATTGGCAGGTGGGCGTTTCTTGGAGTAACAGCCGAAAGAATGCTCATCCATGATGTTGACGTGGCGGGCGACGGCACCGACGTGATCGCCACGTATGGCCTAAAGACGTCGGGAGTGATCGTCAAGGCGGCCATCATCTGCGCAGTCGGCCTCACCCACACCATGCTGTGGCGGTACGCGTGGAGCCGTTAGATGTCGTCCCAGGATGTCGATCCAGATCTCCAGGGCTTCTTGCGAGCTTGGAGCCTGGCAGTCCTGGTGGTCTTCCTGAGCTCTCATCCTCTTGGCGCTGTTCAGTCTTGATGGGGCGAAGTACTTGTGGCTGGAGTGCTAGCCCTTGACCTGGCGCTGGTGGCTGTCTATCAGCGACGCCCCGGTGCCGTAATGAGCGCAAATGCGGCACCCAACCGGCAGCCGGTGCACATCCCCGGGCGCATGGCCACTCTCGTTGGTGACCACCGGCGGCGTTGCCGGCCGGCTCGTCCCAGACTGCTCTCTTGCCGGATCAGCGACGACGGCCTCGTGGCCGCAACCGCAGATTCGGCAGCGCCGGTGCTCTGAGGCGCTCCGGTCCCGGATAGTGCGACACCTCGCCAAACCTCGGGTCGCCGCCGGCGTTCCACTGCAACCGCGCCTGCTCGATCTCCTCATGGGTTCGCGCAACGAAGTTCCACCACATGACGATCTCCTCCTCGAACGGTAGGCCGCCCAGCAGCAGCACCCGCGCATCAGCGGACAGCTCAAGATCCAGGTGGTCGCGGTCGGTGCCCAGATAGATGCCTTGACCGCTGTGAACATCTTCGCCGCAGACACCGACCGTGCCGACCAAGGGCACCAGCATGTGCTCGTATGCCGGATCCAACGGCACCCTTCCGGCTCGCAAGTGCGCAGACTGCGGCGAGAGCTCGACACCTACCAACGCAGTCGCGCTCTCGGCCGGCGCCACCGTCGAACCCAGGCGGCCAACGAAGACCCTGGCCCGCACTCCAGGGGCATCCCAGACCGGCGCCGGGTCGTGCAGAAAGAAAGAGTGATCACCGCGGCGGGCATGCTCCGGCAGCGCCACCCACAGCTGGGCGCCATGGAGCACCGGCCCGTGGTCCACGGGAGAGTTCTCAGAGTGCGCAATCCCGTTGCCAGCAGTCATGATGGCGACTCGCCCAGGCTCAACCCGTGCCGTCGTGCCGAGGCTGTCCCGGTGCAGCACCGTTCCCTGGACCAGCCAGCTGACAGTCTGCAGCCCCATGTGCGGATGGGGCGGCACCGCCATACCGGTTTGGTCGTGCACAGCGGTGGGGCCGAACACGTCCACGAAGCACCAGGCGCCGACCATCCGTCTTTCTTTGTGCGGCAGCAACCTCAGCACCTCGTTGCGAGGGCTGATCATGGCATGGATGGCGTCGTAGACCTGAGCCTCACGCCCGCATGCTGCGGGGTCGTCCGTGCAGTCCGCGTAGAGGTCAGCGACGATGTTGCTCATGGTTCGAGGCTAAGACCCCGCTCGCGCAACGGTCGAGGCCAAGGCCGATCGGCTCACCTTCTGGACGCAGACGGAGCCTTGGCCAGAGGTGGCGAAGCGCTGCTGTCGGCGGTGATCTTCCCCTCAGCGCGGTTCTTGACACCGTGCAGCATCTGTTGGGCCATGACGAAGTCAGCAGGGATGATCAGGGCCCAGTACGACGCTGCCAGCCACCACGGTCCGAGGCTCACCCGGGAGCGGAAGATGAACCGGGTGCGCCCGGCGCCGACATCACGCAGCGTGAACGCCCACGTCCAGTCCATCCAGGTATCGAATCGTTCGGCGAACTGCGGTGGCAGATGCTCGCTCGAGTGCAGGACCAGATGTCGGTTCGGTTCGAGGATGTCGACGGTGAACCCGCATCCAGTCTCTGGTGCACCATCGGGCACCCAGTCGCCCACCGAGAGGTGCTGCAGCTCGGGCACGATGCGATTGGTGCTGGGTGGGTTCGCAGGGAACAGAAGGCGGTCCACCCAACGCGCCGTATACCACTGGCCGCGATGCCAGCCGAGCTGCACGAGCCACGGCCAGATGAGCTCGGGCGGGGTGTCGATGGTGATGGCGTGGGTGGTGACCATCATCGGATGCTGGATGAGCTCGTCGCCGGGTAAATGAGCCTCTTGCTCGGCTCTTGTCGCGCCCGCAGTGCGCCCCAGCCGATGCAGCCCCGCCAATCCGGCTGCTGCGAGTGCACCGATCGCTACGCCCTGATACTTCACCGTCGTGTCCACATCGCACCTCCGCCGGCGGTTCCCTTCAACCCGGCTCTGCTGACCTAACTGCATGGTCAACGATGTCGCCGGCATCAGACAGGGGCAAAGGTCCCATGGCCGGTAGGTCGGGGACCTTCGCGCTGGAGCAGGGTCAGTCCGTTACTCGACTTGCGAGGCGTCGATAGTCGAGGTCGGCGTAGTCGGGATGGCGCTCCATCTAGTGCCGGACGAACGGGCACAGTGCGCGCATGGGAAACCGCTGTAAGCGGACATCATCCAACGCTCCGCGCACGAGTCGACTCCCGATACCTTGTCCCTGCAGGTGTGGTTCGACCTGCGTGTGCGTGAAGACGATGAGCCGGTCCGCTTTCTGGTAGGCGGCGAAGCCGAGAGTCTAGTGAATACCCGCACCATTTCTTTGCCGAGACACCATTGAACCCCCGGCGTTCCGCTGTGGCGAGAAGCCCGGCCGGGCCGAGTTCGGCGTCTTCACCTGGCGACCATGCCTGGGCAACAGGTCAACATGAAGGCATCTGCAGGAGCGGGGAACCAGCAGGGACTGTGGGCCCGTTTCATCGCCAGACCAACACATGCAGAATGAGGCATGCCGAACGCACGCCGGAGCCAGGATTTCCCGCCCAACTACCCCGCCAGCTACGAGTCTGTCGTTCGGCTGAGCGACGGACGGCGGGTCGAGATCCGTCCGATCCTGCCGTCGGACGCGCCGGAGCTGGCCGAGGCGATTCGCACGGCCGATCCCGAGACGCTTCGTGCGCGCTTCCTGGGCGGGCCGCCGCAACTGAGCGAGGCCGTGCTAGACGAGCTGACACGGGTCGACTACGTCAGCCGTTTCGCACTGGTAGCCCGCAGCGGGGAGCGTGGTGTCGGCATCGCCCGTTACGGGACGTTGCCACCGACAGACGGTTCGCTGGTGGCAGACGTCGCTGTGGCCGTCGCGCCCGAATGGAGACGGGTCGGCCTGGCTACCGCGCTCATCGGATTGCTCGCGCGCCGCGCCCAGGAGTGCGGCATCACCGAATTCACCGCGCTGTTTCTCGCTGAAAACCGGCCGGTGACCGAGCTGGCGCATGAGGGACACGCACGCATGGTGATCGCTGAAGGCGTCGCGCAGCTTCACGCCGCGCTCACGACACCGCCCCAAGACTGGCCCAGCCACAATCGATCCGAATAGCGCTGCTGCTGGCAGCCCTTTCCATCCAAAACAGGGGCTTTTTGCCCTAGTCCGCGGACCGGTTGACGTGCGATCTTGGAAATGCCGGATTCTCGAGGTCCGTCGTGACCGGTCTGTCGAGGTGTGAGATGGATGAGTTCAGCGTGCCGCCCAGCTATGTGGCAAGCCTGCAGGAGAACCTGACCGACGACGTCTTTGGTCATGCCCAGCGCTGGCCGGAGCATCCAGGTTTCTCTCGTCGGGTGGCAGACCGCTGGGTTCCGGTGACCTACCGGGAAACCGCAGAGCAGGTCACCAGGCTGGCGGCCGGGCTCATCGCCTCCGGCGTGCAGGTGGGCGACAGGATCGCGCTATTCTCGCGCACCCGATTCGAGTGGATGTTGTGCGACTTCGCGATCTGGACCGCCGGTGGCGTTACGGTCCCCGTCTACGAGACCTCCTCGGCTGAACAGGTCGAGTGGATCCTCGCCGACTCAGGAGCGGTCGCAGCGTTCGTCGAGACCCAGGAGCACGCCAACACGGTCGCTGAGCTGCCCGTCAGCCCGCCGGAGCTGCGCGAGGTGTGGGTCCTCGACTCCGGCGATATCGACCGGCTCGTATCCGCTGGCCGCGACGTCTCCGCGGAGACGGTCATGGAACGCCGCCATGCCGTCACGAGCAACTCGCTGGCCACCATCATCTACACCTCCGGCACAACCGGACGGCCCAAGGGCTGTGCGATCACGCACGCCAACCTCCTGGCCGAGGTGCGCAACGTCACTGCGGCCGAGGGCATCCAGGAGCTGGTGTTCAACGAACAGACCAGGACGCTGCATTTCCTCCCCCTGGCCCATATCCTGGCGCGGTCCATCCAACTCGCGGCGGTGCACAACCGGGTTCACATGGCGCACACCCGCGACATCAAGAACATCGTCTCGCAGCTGGTCGAGTTCCAGCCGACTGTGGTGCTCTCGGTGCCGCGCGTGTTCGAGCGCATCTACAACACCGCGCAGCACAAGGCCGCCACAGAGGGCAAAGGGCGCATCTTCGACCTCGCCGACGCCACGGCGACGGCCTACAGCGAGTCCCTGGACACCGGCGGCCCTGGTCTGTTGCTGAGGCTCCGGCATGCGATCTTCGACCGGCTGGTCTACTCCAAGCTGCGTGCCGCGCTCGGCGGCGACGTCCGGTGGTCGGTCAGTGGTGGTGCTCCGCTCGGCGCTCGGCTCGGCCACTTCTTCCGCGGCATCGGCATCAACGTGCTCGAGGGCTACGGGCTCACCGAGACCTGCGCCGGAGTGACACTCAACCTGCCGAACAGACAGCGCATAGGCACTGTCGGACGCCCGATCCCCGGATGCACGATTCGCATCGCGGCCGACGGCGAGGTGCTCATCAAGGGTGGCAACGTCTTCCCTGGTTACTGGCACAACGACGAGGCGACCCTGGAGGTGTTCGACGAGGATGGCTGGTTCCACAGTGGTGACCTCGGCGCGCTCGACGAAGATGGCTACCTCACGATCACCGGCCGCAAGAAGGACGTCCTGGTCACCTCCTCGGGCAAGAATGTGGCCCCGATGGTGCTCGAGGACAGGCTGCGGGCGCACTGGCTGATCAGCCAGTGCGTCGTGGTCGGCGACCGGCGTCCGTTCATCGGCGCCCTGGTCACCATCGATGCGGAGGCGTTCACGCCATGGAAGGTGGAGACCGGCAAGGCGGCGAATGCCAGCGTGGCCGACCTTCACGAGGATCCGGACTTGCTGGCCGCCCTCCAGTTCGCAGTGGACGACGCGAACAAGGCGGTGTCGGCGGCGGAGGCGATCAAGAAGATCCGGGTACTGCCCGTCGACTTCACAGAGGAAACAGGAGAGCTCACACCCACCCTCAAGGTGAAGCGCCATGTCGTCCTGAAGACGTTCGGTGCCGACGTGGAGGTGCTCTACCGTCGATAGGGTCCTTAGGGTGCTAGGTCGAGGCCGTCCCGGTCGAGTTGAGTCTGGCTGCCGTTTGGATGATGGCATCACTAGTGGCAGGGTTCCGTCATGAGCGATATGAGCGAAACAGACAAGGTCATGGAGAACCGGCTACGACGAGCGGCCCAGCGAAAGAGCCTTCTGCTCGCGAAATCTCACAGACGCCAAGCCCGTGCCCATGGCCTCGGCATGTGCCGGCTGGTGGACGAAACGACTAACACGCTCGTCGCGGGTGATCACGCGACAGGCTACGGCTACGACTACGACGTTGAGGGCTACCTCGACCGGGGGATGTCCTGAGCAGCCCCCTGCCCTCACCGCGCGTCGACCCGATCACCTGCCAGCCTTGGTGCCAGGACGGCGACGGACGCTCTGAGCACATGGTGCGCGAGGGCCAGTGCTGCTCAGGGGTCGAGCACCGGGTACACGTCTCGACCGAGACAGGACGCTCATGTCCGACGCGTATACGCAGCAGCAGCACCTCAGCACGCACCTGTCGCGGCACGCCGACGACATGGCGTCCCGGGTGTCAACGGCCACGACGGCGGTTTCTGCGCATCGGCCACCTTGGACGTGGCACGGCGGTTCGCCCCAGATTCTCGCGCCGGTCGAGGGGCTGGAGGCCTGACCTTCACTGACACACCAGCGTGCCGGTGCCGCGTCCCCCGACCAGGGGCGAGACAAGCAGAAAGGCCCCCACTGGAGCTCGTAGTGCCGACCGAAGCCTGAACCGGCTTCGCCTTACCCAAGGAGAACCAGTTGTGAGCACCATCCTGGACCAGACAGCAGCACGCCACAGCAGGATCGACGTGTCCGCGCTCCCGAAATGCTGCCCTCAACCCAAGGGCAAGCTGTGAGCGCCGCCGATGCTGAGATCATGGCGATGTACGGCTCGCTGGACGAGGCCCGCAAGCAGCAGATACTGGACTATCGCCAAGAAGTTGCCGAAGAACAACGTGCCAAGCAGGGCGCGGAGGCGCCGATATGAGCCTGATGACTGTGCGCGTCGAGTGCTCGCGCACGCACACACCACTGGTCGCCGTCGGCAGCACCCAGCGTGGATTGCTGACCTACACGTTGGACCCCCAGCACTTCAGTCAGGTCGCTGCGGACCGCATCGGGACGATCCTGGACACCCTCGCCACCAACGGGTCGTGGCGCTTCCACGGTGGAAACCGTAGGTGCGCAACGGAGTTCGAGGTCATCCGGAATCCTGCCCCGCCCTCCGGGGTGCCCGTGGTCTTCTGCAACGTTCCTGGCTGGACCGCCATCTCTATTGATGCCGATGAGATGACCGAGGTGGGACGGATCGCACTGGCGGATGCGATCTTGGTGCAGCTGTCCGGTTGGGAGCAAGTGGCGACCCTGGGCTGATCTCCACTCGCACAGCAGCCCCGGGCCGGTGGTGCTCACCGACAGGGTCCTAGACAGGGGGAAGGCCCTCCGCTGGCGTGCGTGGCGACGGCTGAGGCCCGAACCGAGTTCGCCCAGCCGAAGGAGAACCAGTTGTGAGCACGATCATGGATGGCACGCGGGCCAGCGGGACGACCACCGAGACAATCGGCCTGACCCTGTGCACCGGGGAGGGGGCTGAAGTCCTCTACAGCCAAGACCCGAATCTGACCGGGTCAAACCAGGCAAACCCGATCCATTCCGGCGGTGAAGCCAACGGAGCCGTCGTGGCGATGCTGGGCGTCGATGGAATCGCGGGGTCAAAAGAGGTCCGGGTCGAGTCGCCCCGGGGTCAGAGCGACATCGAGACGATCGAGCGCACCATCGACCAGCTGAGCGAGGTCCGGGACGCACTACGCAAGACGGCCGCGTCAGCATGAGCACCGGCGCCGAGNTCATGGCCATGTTCGAGCAGCTGACCCGGTCAGCGGCCAAGAGCTCCTCGGCTACTAGGAGCAGCAGGTCCAGGAGCAGCGCGCCGCCGACTGACCGGTCACACTCCCGCGCCTCCCGATAAGGCTCCCCCGGCCCACGTGATCCTCTCGTCTCACCCCCGGTGTTGAGGATATGGTCGATACGCAGGGAGGAGTGCCGTGACTGCGAAGGCGCCGCGCCACCGGTCCGGGCCCCCACCGTCGAGGTGGGTCGACCTAGGCGGACCGGTTCACTACGTCAACTATGGGGGGCCGCAGGACGGTCCCCTCATGGTCTGTGTCCATGGCCTGGGCGGCTCGTCGGTCAACTGGGCGGCGGTCGCCCCGTCGTTGTCGAAGACTTGCCGCGTGCTCGCCCTGGACCTTGCCGGGTTCGGGCGGACCCACAGCCACGGCCGGTCAACGTCGGTGCACGACAACCAGCGGCTCCTTCACCGATTCATGAGCGAGGTCTGCGGGGACCCGGCCATCCTGGTTGGGAACTCGATGGGAGGGCTGATCTCGGTCCTGCAGACGGCGGCCCACCCCGAGACCGTCGCCGGCATCGTGCTGATCGATCCGGCACTGCCCGTCGGGCTGGCCTCACGGCCCGATCCGTTGGTGGCCGGTATGTTCGGGCTGTATGCCGTGCCGGCAGTGGGGCGCAGCGTGGTCGCCCGGCGTCGCTCGTCCCACTCAGCGGAGGAGCTGGCGATGGCCCTTCTCCGGCTGTGCTGCGCCGACCCCTCGCGGGTGCCGCGCCCTATCCTCGAGCAGCACCTCGAGCTCGCTCGGGAGCGGAACGACTACCCCAACGTCGACGCCGAGCTCATCGTGGCTGCGCGCTCGCTGCTGTGGGTCCTTGCTCGGAGGCGGCCGCACGCATCCATGTTGCACGACATCACCGTGCCGGTGCTGCTGCTTCACGGTGACCAGGACAGGCTGGTCCCCATCGCCTCCGCACGCACCGCTGCGGCGGCCAACCCGACGTGGAGTTTCGAGGTGGCCCGCGGAGTCGGTCACGTGCCTCAGCTCGAGGTGCCGGAGTGGACGATCAGCCAGATCCTGGGCTGGCTGCAGGCCGACGGGGTGGCCGCCGCCTATGCCGCGAGTCCAGAGCGCCGGCACATCTGACCCAGTCCTGCGAGCGCTCGGCCCTTCGAGCGCTGGGCTACCTCACCAGCGCGACCAGTTCCTCCGTGGCTGACTCGATGCCGTCGCACAGCACTTGGAGGTCGGGGACGGCGTCGAAGTCGCCCGTCACCCCGCAGGTGAGGCGTCCGGCATATGAGGCGATCCCGATCGTGATGCGGATGTCGGCGCCAATCGGGATGTAGGGGAACAGCTCCGTCATACGGTGGCCGAGCAGGTACATGGGCACCGGCGGACCGGGCACGTTGGTGGTGACGGTGCTGATGGCCCGCTGCGGCAGACGAGCCGCCACCCGGGCGCCAAGGGCGAACAGCGTTCCGGGCACCAGATCGGCGGCGGTGAACATGCTGTCGACGCCCCTGGCCATGCCGCTGCTCTTCAGCGATGAGAGCTGGCGGGTCACGGCCGCCAGCCGCTCAGCAGGATCTGAGAGGCCGACGGGGAGGTCGGCGAAGACGGCCGACACCTGGTTGCCCAGTTGACCGCGCTCCTCACGGGTGCGCATCGAGACGGGGACCATGGTGCGCACGGTGCGCCCGTCCATGTTCTCCCCCCGCGCGGTCAGGAACGTTCGGAAGCCGCCGGCGATCCCCGCGAGAATCACGTCGTTGACCGTGCCGCCGAGCGAGTTCTTCACCTTCTTGACCTCGGTGAGGTCGGCGCGCGCCCAGCCCCAACGGCGCCGAGGCCCGATCGGGCCGTCAAGGACCGACTCAGGCCACATCACCTTCTCCCCCAGTTGGGCGAGCCCGGACAGCTCGACCGCGCTCTGGCGGGTGAACCGGCCCGGCGCCCTGACAGCTCGGGCGAGGCCCTGCCCGATCTCCAGGGGGACGCGGAGCATGTCGCCAAGCGCAGACGCGGCCAGACGGACCGGCGAGGTTTCAGCCGCGGGCGTCCACGGAACAGCTGGTCGCGCTTCGGCGTGGGGGTCGCGGTCCAGAAGCACGTCGATGATGTCGGCTCCGGAGATGCCGTCGATCATAGAGTGGTGGGTCTTGTTGACCATGGCCCAGCGGCCTCCCTCGAGGCCGTCGACCAGCCAGCTCTCCCACAGCGGCCGTGACAGGTCCAGGTGCTCCGACATGAGGCCGGCGGTCATGTCCCGCAACGATTCCTCCGTGCCGGGGCGGGGCAGGGTGGTGTGCCTGACGTGGTCGCCGATGCGGAATCGCGGGTCGTCCGCCCAGACGGGGCGCCCTAGGTCCAGGGGCACCCGCAGAACTCGCTGCCGATACCGGGGAACCAGGTCGAGCCGAGACTCGATGGCCGACATGAGCTGGGCGTGCGAAGGCGCGGGACCCTCAAACAGGAGGGCAGAGCCCACATGCAGCTGCTGGACCTCGCGCTCGAGATGGAGCCACCAGGCGTCCAGGGGGCTCAGACGGTCTGCGGCGTCCATATCTGCCATTGTGGGCAGAGGCAGGCCCCCCGCCCACAGGCCATAGGTCCTGCGTAAGTGGTCGCCGCGTTGGAGTCGGCTCGCTGCGAATCGGGCGTTGTCGGTCCGGGCCCTCTCGGTGAGGACCTTGATGCGGGTAGGCGAGGCTGGCTGGCCATCTGCACACGGCGGACGCCAACGGGCACCCCACGGTTTCCCACAAGCCGGCAACGCCAAGTTGCCTGAACACCGTCGGCCGCAGGCCGGTCCCGACCTGCTTGGGACCGGCGACAAGTCACAGGCCCTGCCAGGTGGGTTTCGCGGCGTAGGTGCTGCGGGAGTAGTCGCCCAGCTGGAGCCGGCTCGCGGCGGCGTTGTCGATCAGCACTGTGACATGGGGGNGGTGCTGCAGGATCGTGGCGGGCCACATCGCGCTTACCGGGCCCTCGACGAGCTGGTGGACCGCATCGGCCTTGGCACGGCCGGTGGCGATCAGCACGATGTGACGTGCCGCCATGATCGTCGCGAGCCCCTGGGTCAGGCAGTGCCGCGGGACGGCGTTGATGTCGCCGGCGAAGAAGCGCGTGTTGTGGCCGCGAGTCTGCTCGGTGAGGGTCTTGATGCGGGTGCGTGAGGCAAGAGAGGAGCCTGGTTCGTTGAAGCCCACGTGCCCGTCGGTCCCGATGCCCAGGATCTGCAGATCCACTGCCCCGGCCCCGGTGATCGCCTCTTCGTAGGCCGCGCACGCCGCTGGGATGTCGGAAGCGACTCCATCGGGCCCGTGGACCGCGCCGGGGGCAAAGTCCACCTGCTGCGCGATCTCGCGGGCGATCACGTTCAGGTAGCGCTGGGGGTGCTGCGGGGGAAGGCCGACGTACTCATCGAGGGTGAACGCTGTGGCGGCGGCGAAGGACAGACCTTCCTCGATGTGCAGTCGGACAAGCTGGTATGGGGAGCGGGCTGGACCCGGTCGCGAGGCCGAGCACGGCGTCGGGTCGCGACCGCCACAGCTTTTGGATCGCGCCTGCGGCTAGCCGTGCGAGCTCGTCGGACGCTGCGATGACGGCTTCCATCCCGCGACCACTCCGTGCTGTCGAAGTCGGATCGAAACAAACACGGATAGCGAGAAAGCAGTGCTGATCTTCGAGGGTGGGTTGATGTCGTGCCTCAAGGCGTGCTAGCGCTGTGCCGACGGGTGGACGATTCTGCCCGCGCGCAGGACCTGTACGACACACAGGTCTGAGTCGGTGATGACGACATCGGCCCGGCGACCGACCTCGAGGGCGCCAATCCGGGGGTCTCCGAGCACAGCGGCGGGTGTTGTGGACGCGGCCAGGACCGCGTCCCGCAGCGGCACTCCCCCGGCGACTGTCGTCCGTACGACATCGAGCAGGTGGGCGGTGCCGCCTGCGATTGCCCCATCCTCGGTGAGCCGGGCAACACCACCGGACACCGTGACATCCAGCGACCCGAGCCGGTACGCGCCGTCGGCCATGCCCGCCGCGGCCATGGCATCGGTCACCAGCGCTATGTTGTTGGCGCCCACCAGCTCGAAGATGCTCCGAACCAGTTCAGGGGCTACGTGCCTGCCGTCCCCGATGAGCTCGACGACGACGTCCCCCCGCCCTGCCGCGGCCAGGAGCACCGGGATCGGGCCCGGGTCCCGGTGCGTGAGCGGGCGCATGCGGTTGAACAGGTGGGTGGCCGTCGGACGCGGCGACCGGCGACCTGGTGTCGCGTCGAGCCGGGCGCGCGCGTCCGCGACCGCAGTCCTGGTCTGGGTCCAGCTCGCGTCGGTGTGTCCGAACGATGGCAGCGCGCCGGCGCTGATCAAGGAGTCCATGACCCCGCCGTCGCCAAGAACGCCAACGAGCTCCGGAGCCAGGGTCATGGTGACCAGGTGACCGTGGGCGGCGATGGCGAGCTCGGCCACCAGGTCAGCGTCCGGCGCCTGGATCAGGTCCGGGTCCTGCGCGCCGCACATGGCGGCCGCCAGGAACGGGCCCTCGAGATGTATGCCGGCGAGCTCGCCCGCATCTGCCAGCACCGTGAGCACCCCGACGCGCTGGCGGAGCGTGTCCGGCTTGGCGGTGACCAGGGACGCGACAAGGGTCGTCGTTCCGTGCGCCAGGTGCTCGAGGACAGCGACGCGCGCCTCGTCGGGCGTGCGCACATCCGGAAATCCCGCGCCGCCTCCGCCGTGGTTGTGCAGGTCGACCAGACCTGGCATCAGGGTCAGGCGTACAGCCGGCGCGTCCGGCGCCTCAGGCCAGCCCTCTGGCCCGGCCGCGTCGGCAGGACCGACCCAGGCGATCGTGTCACCCACGACCACGACCACGCCGTCGTCGATCACCGCCGTCGCAGTCACGACGCGACCGCGCAGGTAGGTAGGCGACCCGTGCTCGGTCATGCTGTCGTGCTCCTCTGCGTCACAGTCCGCGCCGATGGCGTGAGCTCGAAGATGGCCGTCACGGTGTGACTCTTTCCGGGCACAAAGCCGACAGTAGTGTCGCGGATGTTGCTGACCTCGACGCAGACCATACGCTTCCACTGGTCGTCGCCGAAGTCGGGCAAGTTTGCGGCCTTGTCGATCCAGCGGTTCCCGACCACGGTCGTCTCTGAGCCGTTCTTCGCGATCGGGACCGAGCGGCCGGCCGCGGTGTCACGGACTCTCGTTGTCGCCCCGCCGAGGTAGATGCGATCGGTCTGCGCATTGAAGCGCACTACGCCAGAGCGACAAACTGGCCTCGCGTCCTATGCAGACTCGCGTTCTATCCAGCCTCGCTCGCCTACCGAGGCGGCCCAGTCACCGGCGGCACCGATGGGACACTGCGACCGTCCGGATTTCGTGACCTTTGTGGCTCTTCGTCGTTTCCCTACCAAGAGCACCGTCGAAACGTGATGTCACTGAGGGAGGAAAGCATGTCGAACCGTGGAGGTCACCGTGGAGGTCACCGTCAAGCCCGCACGATCACATTGCCTTGGCGCAAAGCCTGCGCCACCATTCCTGCCGTCGCGTTGATCAGTGGCGGCATCGCCCTGGCCTCACCCGCAGAGGACCTCAAGAGTGCCGCCGCCTCGAAAGCTTCGCCGGCGCTCGTCGTGCCCGGCACCGCACTGGCCATGCCCGCCGTCCCGACTCGTACAGGCACACAGGGCCCGCCCGGACTGGTGCTGCCGGCGGGCACGGTGCCCGGCAGCTCGACCCCTGTTGCCCTGGACAGTATGGGCATCCCGAGTCGTGCCCTCGAGGCCTACCGTCGGGGTGCCTCGTTGGTCGGTGCAGCCGACCCTGCTTGCCACATTGACTGGGCGTTGCTGGCCGCCATCGGGCGGGTCGAGAGCGACCATGCCCGCTTTGGCGGCAACCAGCTCGACTCGGCCGGGGTCGCCCAGCCAGGCATCATCGGTGTCGCGCTGGACGGTACGAACGGGACCGCCCGGATTACCGACACCGACCATGGCCTGCTCGACCGGGACACCACCTACGACCGGGCCGTGGGCCCGATGCAGTTCATCCCCAGCACGTGGCGCGTTGTCGGCGTCGACGCCGATGGGCGCGGAGTCAAGAACCCGCAGGACATGGCCGACGCCGCTGCCGCGACCGCGGTCTATCTCTGCTCCGGCCCCGGAGATCTCACCCGCCCTGGCGACCTGCGTGCCGCGATCTGGCGCTACAACCCTTCTGACTCCTACGTCCGGACGGTGATCGCCATCGCCGACGCGTATCGCCACGGTGTCAGCGCCCTGCCGGCCTCCGACCTGCCTGCCGCCAACCCGGCCCCGTCGCAGGCTGGTGCCGCCAGCACGGCGGCCAGGACTGACAAACCGGCGAAGAATACGCCGGTATCCCGCTCGACTTCACCCACCGGGCAAGCACCCGCTGTCACCCCGAGTGCGCCGGCGACCACCGCGACCGCCCCGCCCTCCTCGACGACGACGACGCCGCCCGGCCCGGCACTGCCCCTGCCCACGCTCCCGAGTTCAAACCAGAGCTCGACACCGTCCGGTTTGCCGTCGCTGCCGGTTACTCAGCAGATCTGCACTCTCAGCGCGCTCGGCGTCAAGATCTGCACCCTCGTGCCGCGCTGATTTGACGCCCGCGGGCGCTCGCACGGGCAGGCGTCAGGCAGCCCCGCGCAACCCGCGCCCGTCCGATCTCGTTGTGCTTTCAACACCAACGGAGGTACGCGCCATGCTTCGCTCGTTCTCGATGACCCTGGCCGGCACGTCGGCCGCCGTAATTGCAGCCGCGCTGCTGACGCCTGCCACGGAGATGGCCACGGCTGCCGGGGCCACAGCCTTGGGAGCCGTCGACACCTACACCGGGCTGTCGTTCACGGTACCCGCCGGTCTGGATGACCAAGGCCGCCCGCAGACCTGTGTCATCGACGCCGACCTGTACAAGCCACACACCGCCTCGGCCGCCAAGCGGGTACCCACCATCTTGACGACCAACGGATTCGGTGGCTCCAAGGCCGACCAGTCCGGCCTCGGTCGGGCGTTTGCCCAGCGCGGGTACGCCGTCCTGTCCTACACGGGTCTGGGGTTCCCCAACTCAGGATGCAAGATCTCCCTGGACGACCCAGCTGTCGATGGCGTGGCCGCCTCGCACCTGGTGACGTTCCTGGGTGGCGGCGGCAACGCGGCGTACGCCTCCTCGGACGTGGGCGGTGCCCCCGGCGGGGCCGGCAACTTGACTGTGGATTTCAGCAAGCTGGACAACGCGGCAGCGCACGACCCGCGCGTCGGCATGATCGGCGGATCCTATGGCGGGCAGATCCAGTTCGCCACAGCCGCAATGGATCCGCGCGTTGACACCTTGGTGCCACTGATCACCTGGAACGACCTGCGCTACTCTTTGGCGCCCAATAACACCGCCCAGTCGAGCGGGGTCACCTACGCCGCGCAGACACCTGGCACGGAGAAGATCGGCTGGAGCTCGCTGTTCTTCGGTGTCGGCATCGCCGACGGCATCCAGGGCGCCAGCATCGATCCCACCCGCGAGGTCGGCTGCCCCAACTTTGTCATCGACGCGTGCCAGGCCAAGGCGACCCTGGATACCCTCGGCTACCCCACGACGCAGACCTACGCGTTGACCGACCGGGTCTCCGTGGGTCACTACCTTGACAGCGTCCGGGTGCCAACCTTCCTGATCCAGGGTCAGAACGACACGTTGTTCAACCTGCAGGAGGCCGTCGCGACATACCGCGGCCTCAAAGCCCGCAAGGTGCCGGTCTCGATGGCATGGCAGTCCTGGGGCCACTCCGGCGGTATGAACGGAAACAGCGGCGCCGCCCCGGGCGAGCTCGACCTCACCGGCGCGCACATCGAGGACACGTACCTCGGGCTGCGGATCAAGAACTGGTTCGACCACTACCTCAAGGGTGTCAATGCTGCTCCGACCGGACCGGAGTTCAGCTACTTCCGGGACTGGGTGAACTACACCGGGACGGCCGCACCGGCGTACGGCAGTGCATCGTCCTATCCCGTGGGGGCGCAAAGTAGCTACTACCTGTCCGGCGCCGGCGACCTCGTCGCAACCCCCGGGGCCGTCAAACCTGGCTCGGTGTCATGGAGCAACCCAGGGCTGGGTGCTTTCGGCTCCTACTCCGAGGTTTCAGGCTTGGAGGGCCAGATCCCCGCCGGCAGTCTGCCCGCGAACACGACCGCTCCGTATGACGCGCCCGGCACCATGGGCGCGTGGACCACGCAGGCGCTGACCACCGACGCCGCCATCGTCGGTGTGCCGACCCTCGACGTGACGTTCACCGCGCCGACCGTGGCTGCGACTCAGACGGCCGGTCCTGCCGGACAGCTTGAGGTGTTCGCCAAGCTGTACGACGTTGCCCCCGACGGTTCGAAGACGTTGGTGAACAAGCTGATCAGCCCCGTGCGAGTTACCGACGTGACGAAGCCGGTGCACATCGAGCTGCCTGGCATCGTGCACCGTGTGCTGGCCGGCCACCGCCTCCAGCTCGTGCTGGCGAGCACCGACGCGGCGTACAAGAACGCCTATTCCGTCCAACCGGTCACAGTCACCGCAAACCCGGCTGCGCTGGCGACCCTGCGGATCCCCATCGTCGGCTGAGCGGATATCACGACCCCCTGGAAAGCAGAGACCGAAAGCGCGGCGCCCAGGCTCGTCGCAGCCCAGGCCGTTGGCCGGCGGCAGCCGCGCAGGCGGCTGCGAGCACCAGTGGACGCCGGGCCCGGATGGGAGCAGAGTGCAGCTGACGGCAACCCCTGACCAGTGCCATATGACGGCGCCGACCGCCTGGCAGTTCCCTGTTTCGCGAGCTCCCGGGCGGCCAGTGGCGAAGGAGCCAGGTCAGCTGCTCCAGGTGTCGTTCAGTGTCAGCACCCCGCTCGAGGGCACGCTCCCGGTCCGGTTGGCTCCCGATTCCCAGGTCACTGCACCGGACGCGTCCTTGCGGGGGTACTTGTACCGGAACGCGGTGCCAGCCGGCAGCGCCACGTCGAGCTTCCAGATCGGGTAGTTCGCGGCGCACAGCTTGAGCGCGCGGGTCGGGTCCCAGGCACCCAGCGCAGTGATGTGGCCGGCGACGCAGATGTCCTGCCCCACGACCGTCGTTGCGTTGACTGCGAACGACGTGAACCCACGTCGGTCAACCATGGCCCATGGCAAGGGATCAGTCATTGCCGCACCGTCGAACTTCCCTCGCGTCACCAGGTCGATGGATGCCCGGTAGTGCCAGAGACCGAAATAGGCAATTTGAGAGGCCAAAACAATATCCAGGATCTGAATGGTTCGCGGGCCTGTTGAGTGTTTGGCTGCGCCATATCGTTTCTCCTACGACGGTGATGCGAAGGTTGAGTTAACCGGTTTAGTGTCGGTCAAAAAAACGGCTCTCCTTTCAAACGAGTGGTTCGGCCCGAGAGGCTACTTCATGACCTTGGGCGACTTCGAGCGGGTCGATCGGCTGTTGGGCCGCCCTGCGCCTCCAGTGGTGCGCATCTGGCCGTGACCCTGGGTGAGGATCATGTCTTCTACGGGAGGACGGTGGTCTCGTTGGACTCCGAGCCGCTCGAAGAAGAACTGCATGTGCGCGGAACGTATCACTCGTTTCTCCTCACACATGTCAACGCTGTCAGTCGTTGCCCGCGTGTGACGGCGTTCCGCGGCCCTTGATAGTCGTGTCAAATACGTCACCGTGATCACCGAGGGTGCTCGCCCAAAGTGGTGTGCGTGACCTGGCATGAGTGCTCCCCGAAGGTACGTGTGTAGGGGGATGACATGCCCGAGGTCTTGATTGAGATCCAGGGCCCCGAGAGAGGCCAAACAGGAACCTCGTTGAGTAGACAGCGGCCTGGCCCTTGGTCACAATGCTCTTGCGCTGAGCCGCTTCTGATGCCTGGCTACTCTGGGAGTAGCCCGTTGTGCAGTGCGGTGGCCAGGCTCGGCGACAAGGGCAGCCGGGGGATGAGGGTCGCCTGCAACGCGTGGTAGACATCTGGTTTGCCCGACCAGATCTTCGCTGATGGCTGATTGAGCTCGTCAAGCTCGTGCCACCAAGATCCGCCGACCTCATCGCGCACTTTCTCATTGATGAAGTCCCACCATTGCTCGTAGAACTGGGCGAAGCGCTCATCCCCGGTGGCGCGGTAGAGGCTGGCGGCGGCGGCCGTGGCCTCAGCCGCGACCCAATGCATCCGGTGACGGACCACAGGCTTGCCGTCCCAGTCGGTGGTGTAGACGAACCCGGGCTGACCGTCAGCGGCCCAGCCGTCCTGAACCGCACGGTCAAACAACCGGATGGCATTGGTCAGTAGCCACTGCGGTGACTGGGCGCCGAGAGCGGCACGCAGGTTCAAGGCAAGACGTGACCACTCCAGGGCATGGCCCACCGTCGCGCCGAACGGCCGGAATGGGTCGTCAGGCAGCTCGATGTTGTAGTCAGGCTGCGGCTGCCACGTGGCATCGAAGTGTTCCACCAGGCGCCAGTTTGATTGCGGCGCTTCGGTATTCAGAACGCGTTCGGTGATCCGCAGTGCCCGGTCCCGCCATTTCGGGTCGCCCGTGACGTCGCTCGCAGCCAGGAAGGCTTCGACGGTGTGCATGTTGGCGTTGAGCCCGCGGTAGGGACTCAGCTCGGTGAACGTCTCGTCATAGGTGTCGAAGACCATGCCATCGTTCTCCGACCACATTCGGGTGTCCATGACCTCGAGCGCCTCATCGAGTAGTTGAGGGGCCAGCGGATGCCCGCTCTTGGTTGCGCTGGACGCGGCGAGCACGACGAAGGCGTGACTGTAGGTCTGTTTGCTGCGGTCGATGGGACCGGCTGCACCCACGGTTGAGTACCACCCGCCGTTGACCTGATCGTGCAAGGGTCCCAGCAGGGCGCGGAGCCCATGGTCAACCAGCTGAGCGTTTCCAGGACGCCCGAGCAGTTTCCCAAGGGCGAAGACGTGCGTCATCCGGCACGTGATCCAGAGCTCCACGGGCCGCTGCAGTTGCGGCCTGCCACAGTCGTCCAGCCAGGCAAAACCGCCGTTGGGGTGACGTGCCGCCCGTGCGAAGTCGAGGAGCCGGTCCCCCTCCCGCTGCAGCCATCTGCGCTGCCCCGGTTGGATCTGCCAGGACATCGGGGCTTCCCTGTCGGGCCAGTGATTCGCGCCGGTCACCACCGACTGCACGCCTTCACCTCGCCGGAGCCGCGCACCATGAGCCGGGTCGGCAGGACTTCGGTCTCCGGCGGCCCTCCATGCCCGGACAACCGGGCGAAGAGCCGCTCAGCGGCCCGATGCCCCAGTGCCTCCGCGTCGACGGCGATGACGGTCACTGGGGGGTCGACCAGATCAGCGAGGGCGAAGTCGTCAAACCCCACCAGAGCGATGGGGTCGCCACTGCGCCGGCGCAGCGCCCGCAGTACGCCAGCCGTGATGAGGTTGTTGCCGGCGAACAGCGCTGTCGGCGGGTCCTCGCCGCCCAGCATCGATAGGGCCTGTTCCTCGGCAGCCGCAGCGTCGTGAAGTCCCTGGCGAACCAGATCGGGGTCAGAATCCAAGCTGAGGGTGTGCACTGCCTGCTGATAGCCGCGCATCCGTTCCACGGCCGTGTAGATGTCCGGCTCATCGCCGAGGTAACCCCGATCCGCCGATGGCCGAAATGGGCAAGGTGGCGGACGCCCGCCAGGACGCCCGCGGTGTTATCGATGAGAACCGTGTCAGCGGATACCCCGATCCCCGGTCGGTCGACGAAGACGAGCTGGACGCCGGCCGCCTTCTCGCGTTCGAGGAACGCGTTGGAGCCACCCGTCGGCACCACGATCAGTCCATCCACCCGGCGGCCGAGGAATGCAGTGAGGATTTCGCGCTCTCGTTCCTCACTCTCGTCTGAACTTCCGGACAGCACGAGGAAGCCGTGCCGGCGGGCGACCTCTCCCACAGCCCGGGCCAGCGTGGCGTAGAAGGGATTGGCCAGGTCCTCGGTGACCAGCCCGATGCTGGACGTGGTCATCTTGTACCTCAAGCTGCGCGCGATGTCGTTGCGGCGGAAGTTCACACTCGCCAGCGCCGCCTGTACACGCTCGGTGGTGGCTCTAGCGACGCCAGCCTCGCCGTTCACCACCCGCGAAACCGTCTTGAGGCTGACGCCGGCCAAGAGCGCGACATGTTCCATGGTGGGGCGAGTCGCGTCGTTGGGCGCTGAGCGCAGGTGTGTCGTCATCGTCATCGCAGGCAACAGCAAAATGACATCTTTGTCAATCCTTCGCGCGGACGCGTCAGAGGTTCAGATCGAGCCAGTCCTGCCACCGGCTGAAGGGACGATGGGACGGCCTCGGCGGGTCTTCGGCTGCCGGTCAAGGTGGCATCTCCAGCCCGCTCTCCAGCCGCACGACCGGCGCGAACCTGCCGATTGACAGCGCCCTCACGCGAGGGATTCAGTTCTGAAGAATCGGTGTCTTCCCCCAGATGCGAGCGATCAAGGCTCTTCTCACGGCTTCCCGGACAGTCGCGAAGGCTACCTTTACGCGACCGCGGTCGGACTCATCTGGGTCTTGTCTAAGATACGGGTCGTGTCGAACGAGCAACGGTATGTCCGTCCTCGGGGGCATGCCGCGGCGGGTGTTCAGCCATGGCCGGTCGTGCGGGCCAGCTGTTGCATCGCCTCAATGCCATTTCGGGCACACCTAAAGAGAAAGTAGAAGAACATGGTCGAGAGACGAATTCCGAAGATGCGCGACCTTGCACCCCTGATGCAGTTCAAGAAGCCCGAGTTCAACGCACGTAGACGCCGCCTTGCGGCCGCGACGAGCATCTACGACCTTCGCGCGATCGCCAAGCGCGTCACCCCGAGGGCCGCCTTCGACTACACCGATGGGGCGGCCGAGGGCGAAATTTCGCTCGCCCGTGCACGTCAGGCGTTCCAGGACATCGAGTTTCACCCGTCGGTATTGCGTGACGTTTCGGCCGTCGACACCTCACGCGAGGTTCTCGGCAGGACGAGCGCGATGCCGTTTGGTATCGCTCCAACCGGCTTCACCCGCATGATGCAGACCGAGGGCGAACGTGCAGGTGCGACGGCAGCCGCGGCCGCCGGCATCCCGTTCAGCCTGTCAACAATGGGCACGACCTCGATCGAAGATGTTGCGGCGGCGGCTCCTGACGGGCGCAACTGGTTCCAGCTTTACATGTGGACCGACCGGGAGCGCTCACTGGCACTCGTCGACCGCGCAGCAGCGGCCGGTTACGACGCTCTCATCCTCACGGTCGACACACCCGTCGGCGGCGCCCGCCTGCGAGACGTGAAGAACGGCTTCTCGATCCCACCGGCATTGACGGCAAAGACCATACTCAACGCGCTGCCCCGCCCCGCCTGGTGGATCAACTTCCTCACTACCGAACCGCTCGCCTTTGCCAGCCTCGACCGCTGGTCCGGAACGGTTGCCGCACTCGTCGACACCATGTTCGACCCGACGGTTGGACCGGAAGAGGTGAGCTTCATCCGCGAGCAGTGGAAGGGCAAGCTCATCGTCAAGGGCATCCAGTCGGTCGCGGATGCCTGGCTCGCCGTGGACCTCGGTGCTGACGNCNTNATCCTGTCGAACCACGGCGGCCGCCAGCTCGACCGNGCCCCGATCCCGTTCCACNTGCTGCCGAGCGTCGTGNGNGAGGTNGGTACCGAGACCGAGGTTCACCTCGACACCGGCATCATGAACGGCGCCGACATCGTGGCATCCGTTGCCATGGGCGCGCGCTTCACTCTCNTCGGACGGGCGTACCTCTACGGGCTCATGGCCGGCGGGCGCCAGGGNGTCGACCGCACGATCGAGATCCTGTCGAGCGAGATCCGTCGCACCATGAAGCTGCTCGGCGTNTCCACCCTCGACGAGCTCGAACCCGGCCACGTCACTCANCTCGCCCGTCTGGTGCCGCTGGCTCAGCCGGCAGCGGATGCCGTCGCATCGGCTCCCGCGCGCAAAGCACCGGCTCGAAAGCCTCAGGGCTCCTGATATAGATGTGGGGCCGCTGCTTCTTCAGCCGGGACTTGGTGTTTCAACGCTCGGGGTTCTTCGTTGCCTCATGTAGGAAGGTCCGGCCCGGTCCGGCACTGCGGCGTGTCTGCACTGATGGGCCGTGGTCCTGATCGCAGAGGGCACGCTGTCGCTACCCGCCCGCGACTGGGACTGATCGCAAGGCGTCCCATGCGATGTCGCTGATACCCGAACCATGACCGGACGCATCTGAGCCAAGCACGGTGTCCGTAGGACGATCCGCCAGCCGTGACCGCACATCCGCCGACTGGGACTCTCGCCGTTCCCCGGTAGCCGTTCCGCTGTTAGGACGGTGGGCGGTCCACAAAATATGACCCGATCGTTGCGGTGCGTGCGCGACGGCGCGGATCGGCATTGAGGGGTGCCGCGCCGTCCTTGGGTCGTGTCCAGTTCGGTGGTCGTTGTCAAGCGGTGCGCTGCCCGTTACCAACCGCGTTTCCGTTCGCGGCGGCGGCGCCGGTCTCGCGGGCGAGGAAGTTTGCGAGTTCACCGATGGTGCTCATCAGCGGAGCGGGGAAGACGACGGTTGTGTTCTTGTCCACGCCGATCTCGACCAGGCTCTGCAGGTTTCGCAACTGCAGGGCGACCGGGTGGGCCATCATGACGTCCGACGCCCTTCTTCAAGTCGAAGTAGCTGGCGCCGGTCAGCCGGGCGCTGTCGGCGCTGCCGAAACCCCAGGTACAGACCGATCGCCCTGTCCGGCACCCACGGCACCGTCTCCATAACCTCCATCAGGCCGTATTCGTCTCGACCGCAACGGTGCGTCAGGTCAGGCGTTTGCCGTCGTGCCTTCAGCAGGCGGTCTTAGCTTCCCTTGCCGACGTCCATCGTCTTCACGAGCTCGAGTACATTCCTGCCCTGGCCAAAGAGCATCAGGCCTCAAGCCCGCTCGGTGATGACCTCCCTGATACCGGAGCGCCACTCGGCCTCGACCTGGCCCCTTCCGTGTTCGGCCGTCAAACCATGACCCCGGCAGCACCGAGTATCAGGGCTCCTGACATAGCGATGGCTTTGTTGTCGCCGGCAGGCGGCTGACCTGCATGAATACCGTTGCTACGGTTAGGTTTTCTATCCTTCGACTGCTATAATTCTTGTAAGGAAGTCAACTGGTTTGGGGGGTGGAGATGATGGGCGTCATGACTGCCCAACCGCCCCTTCCCCTTACTCCCAGCGGCGCGGTCCCGTTCGGGGCCGTGGCGGCGTTGGTGCAGGACGACGACGGTGGACGGGTGTTCATCCGGGGAGAGCTGTCCTTCGTGTGGGACGCCGGGGACGAAGCCGGCCGCCGGCTCGCCGCGGTCCAGCTCGTGCGGATCAAAGCCGCATCGTT
>JGI20173J14856_1000061_pt1 | contig 24713 bp, 20 predicted proteins | sample NGESurdeep072012_8_FD_14856 | JGI IMG/M metagenome (IMG submission 14856)
ACGGGGACCGGCTTCGCGTAGCCGAGCACGGGCATACCAAACAGATACAGTGCGAACGGCAGGATAATCGTCCCAAAGAGATCGACGTGTGAAATCGGATTCAGCGTGAGCCGTCCGGCGCGAAGAGCGGTATCGTCGCCGAGGCGCAGCGCCACCACGCCATGCATCACCTCGTGCGCGATGATCGCGAAGATGATCGGCGGCGCGACTATGCAGATGGTCGCGATGGTTCCGCTCAGATCGCCCAAGTCAGTCCGTGCCTTCCCCCACGCTCGCACGGGTCGCGCGCGGATGAAACGTGCGATGCACCTTGCGCAAGTGGCTCTTGGAGAGATGGGTGTAAATTTGCGTGGTCGAGATGTCGCTGTGGCCGAGCATCTCCTGCACGGCGCGCAGATCGGCGCCGCCCTCGAGCAGATGCGTGGCGAAGCAATGGCGCAAGGTATGCGGGCTGACCCATGCCAGGCGTGGGTCGGCGGCGGCCCATCCTTTGAGCGCCTTGAAAAATCCCTGCCGGGTCATCGCGCGGCCGAGCCTCGTAATGAAAACCGCGGAGACGCGGCGCGGAACTTTTTTTATGGCGCGCATCCCGTCGCCGGCCGGATTCAGAATTTCATCGCGCCGCTCCAGGTAGGCCTTCAGCGCGCGAATCGCGGCGCCACCCATCGGCACCATCCGCTCCTTACTGCCCTTGCCGAGCACGACGACGGCGCCGGCCGCGAGATTTACCTGATGCAGTTGCAAGCCGACCAGTTCCGAAACGCGCAGTCCGCATCCGTAGGCAATTTCGAGCATCGCGCGGTCGCGCAATCCGCGGGCATCGTGCGCATCGATCGCGGCGATGAGATTTTCAACGTCGCCGGGCGACAGGGTGCGCGGGAGTTTGCGCGGATGCGGCCTTAGCTTCAAGGCCGGCGCGGGATCGCGTTCGATGATTTTCTCGTCCACCAGCTCGCGTGCGAGCCCGCGCAGACTGGCGAGATGGCGGCGCTGCGAACTGACCGCCAAGCCGCGATCCGCGAGCGCTTCGAGGTACGCGGTCAGGGTGGCGGCGTCGAGTTGCGCCGGCGTCAGCCCGATCTTGCGGCACCACGATTGAAAAACGCCGAGGTCATGCGCGTATGCGTCCATCGAATAGCGGCTGAGCCCGCGCTCGACGGCCTGGCGCGACAGATGGCGATCGATCAGCTCGTCCCAGCCCGCGGCGCTCACGCGGTTGCTCCTTCGGCGGGATTCTGTTCGACCTTTTCGAGCAAGGCGGCGCGCAGCTCCCGCATCCGATCGAGATCTTCGATTTTTCCGCCCGCGCGATCGCTCACGTAAAAGACATCGAGCGCCTGATCGGCGTTGGTCGAGATGCGCGCGAGGTGAATCAGCAGGCCGACCCGGTAGAGCGTGTGGGTGATCGCGAACAGCAGTCCGACGCGGTCCTGGGTGAATACGTCAATCACGGTGAACTGCTCGGAGGTGCGATTGTCCACCGTGACCTCGGTCGGCACGTGGCGCACGAACTTGCGGCCGGCGCTCTGCACGTGATGCGCCGCGGCGACGAGAGCCGCGATATCCTGCTGGCCGGTGATGACGCGCTCGAGGTCGTGCTCGACGCGCAGCCAGCGGTCCTCTTCCATCGCCATCGAGCCGGTGCCCATCTGATGCGACACGCGAAACACGTCCATCGCGATGCCGTTGGTGCGGGTGGTGATTCGGGCCGACAGGATATTGAGATTGTTGGCGGTCAGCGCGCCCGCGATCATCGAGAACAGTCCCGGCTGATCGCGCGTCACGACGATAAACTCGCTGAACTCCAGGTCGGGGAAATGCCTGATGCGGCAGACCAGCGGGCGCTCCTCGATCGAGCGCATCAAGTCGAAGTGCAGCGCAATGTCGGCTTCGGGCACGGTGAAGAAGTAGCGGTCGGGCATCTGGTCGAGGAACGCGGTGACGGCGGAATCCGGCGCGGCGGCGGCGAGCAGGGTCGCGCGGACGGCAGCTTTGACGGTAGCCAGCCGGCGCGCGGGATCGACCGCCTCGCGATCGCCCTGCTCGAGAACCTTGAGCGCTCGCATGTAGAGATCGCCCAGCAGCATGTCACGCCAATTGTTGTAAACCTTCGGCGCCACCGCGCGCATGTCGGCATAGGTGAGCAGGTAGAGCGCCTTGAGGCGATCGATCGAGCCGACGGTGCGGGCAAATTCCTCGACGGTAGTGTGATCGTCAAGGTCACCCTTCTGCGCGATCTGGGACATCATCAGATGGTTGCGGACGAGGAACACGACCAGGTCGATTTCCTCGCTGTTCAGTCCAAGCCGCTGCGACACTTCCGCGGTCAGGCCGGCGCCGCGCTCATGATGGTCATGGCCGTGGCCCTTGCCGATGTCGTGCAGCAGCAGCGCAAGGAACACCAGCGGCAGGTGGTCGAGTTCGCGCACGACCTCGGTGAGCAGGGGAGTGGAATCCTTGAACTCGCCCGTGCGCAGGCGTTCGAGTTCGCGCACCGCAACTAGCGAATGCCGGTCAACGGTGTAGATATGGTAGAGGTCGTGCAGAACGCGCGCGTAGAGGTTGCCGAACTCGGGGATTATCGCGCCGAGCACGCCCGACAGATGCATCGCCTCGAGCGTTTCGGCGACGCGCCAGTGCGCCGACAGAATCTTCATCAGCGCGGCACCGACGCGCGGGTCTTTGCGCATCTCGTCGTCGATCAATTCAAGATTGTCACGCACCAACTGGTACCCGCTGCCTGAGAGGCTCACGTTCTGCGCCTGGCAGTCCGCGTAGATCGTGATCAGGTTGAGCGGATCGCGTTTGAAAAAATCGGGCTCGGCGATGCTCAGCAGATTGCCCTGAACGATTACCCCGGGGCGAATCTTGCGGGTCGGCGTGCGCCGAAAAAATCTCCCGCCGCGACCGGTCTCGACCACCCGCGCGATCAAGCCTTCGGCAAAGCGATGCACCGTCGAGGCGTGCTGGTAGTACGCGCGCATCAAAGCGGAACCCGCCGCCTGTCCCGCCTCGGGCTTGAAGCCCAGCATCGGCTCGATCCGTTCCTGCATCTCGAACGTGATCTGATCGAAGTGGCGCCCGGCCAGAAAATGCAGCGAATTGCGCACCCGCCAGAGAAAGTCGCGCGCCTCGATCACTTCGGCCGCTTCGGGCTCGGTGATGACGGCCCTTTGCACCAGCTCCTCGAGCGAATGCACTTTGTATTTGACCTTGGCCAGCCACATCGCGGTGTGAAGATCGCGCAGCCCGCCTTCGCCTTCCTTGATCTGAGGCTCGAGCAGGTAAATCGAATCGCCGTACTGGGCGTGACGTTTGCGGCTTGCTTCGAGCTTGGTGGTGAAGAACTTGTCCTGGTTGCGATTGAGCACGTCGGCGATGAGCAGATTGTCGAGATCGGCGTAAAGCTTTTCGTCGCCGCATAAGAACCGCGCGTCGAGGAGCGCGGTTTTTTCCTTCAGGTCCAAGTTCGCCAACCGCACGCATTCTTTGGCCGTGCGAACCGCGTATCCGACCGTGAGACCTGCGTCCCAAAGCGCGCGCAACATTATTTCGGTGACAATTTCGGCGTATGGACCGAGCTTGTAATCGTGCAGAAAGAGCAGATCGACGTCGGATTGCGGGTTCAGTTCACCGCGCCCGTAGCCGCCGCGCGCTACCACCGCAATTTTCTGGTTGAGCTTGGTAAATCGCCGGCCATGTTCCGCGTCCGCGTAATGGAACAGCGCACGCAGAAGATCGTCCATCGCCACCGTCATCGCGTTCACGATCTCGCTGCCGCTCGCGCCGGCGAAATGGCGCTCGGCGAGCTCGGCGCGGATCGATTCGAGATAGGCGCGGGCATTGGCGCCGGGGGTCTTGCTCGCGGCGAATTGCGCGAGCAAGGCCTCCTGCCCGCGCGGGCCGCGCGGCGAAGACTCGGGAATTGGCACAGGCTCGGCGCGATTCGCGCCCGTGACGAGGCTCACAGATTTCCCACCGCCAGATCGGCGTTGAAGTAATGCGCTACTGCCGTGGCGACCGCGCTGGCGAGCACGTCCTGGTAATCCGCCGACGCCAGCCGCGCGGCTTCACCGGCGTTCGACATGAAGCCGCATTCGACCAGCACGGCCGGCATATGCGCGCCGACCAGTACGTAAAATGGTCCCATCTTCGCTCCCAGCGCGTTCACCTTCAGTCCAAGTCCGGCATCGAGATCGGCGACCGTCTGCGCGTCGATCATCCTGGCCACAGAGGCCGCTTCCGACGCCTTATAGTTCTGGCGCAAGTCGGTCAGGATGTAGTTTAAGTTGGAGGCGTCCGGTGCGCCATAGCCGTCGGCGCCGCCGTTCTCCATTCGCGCCAGCCGAATCGTCGCCCGGTCGGTGGTGTTGTTCAGGTAATAGGCTTCGATTCCCGTCGTGTCGGTATTCGGACTCGAATTGAGGTGGATTGAAACGAACAGGTCCGCGCCCGCGCGATTCGCAATCCGGGTGCGCTCCGCGAGGCTGATAAATACGTCGCTCGAGCGCGTCATCTCGGCGCGGATGCCGCGGGCTTCCAGAGCGGCTTTCAGCCGCGTCGCGATTTGGAGGGCGAGGTCCTTCTCCACTGCGCCGGCCGACGATTGCGTGCCGGGATCGTAGCCGCCGTGACCCGGATCGATCATCACCAGAAAATGACCCGGCTGACGATTGTCTTCACTCACATTCGAGGGCACGGGCGCGATTGGTTGCGCGAGAGATTCGGCACGAGGGTGCGGCGCGGGCGCGAATGCGACCNCGCGCGCGACCGGCGGAGCGGGGCGGCGCGGGGCGTCGTTGTGAACGATCATCGGTGCCGCGATATTCGGGTCCGCGCCCGNGGATGCGACCCGCAACACTATTTCATTTCTGCCTCTCAANCGCGCGATCGCGTAGTCGGCCTTGCCGATCACCTCGACGACGATTCGCGACTTGCCGCCGGGCGACTCGATCGCCCGGACGCCCGCGATTGGCGCCGTTTCATAGCCGAACAGCGGGCGCGGAGGGATCGCGATGCGCGTGCGCGCCAGCTGGATCCAGAGTTCGCTGCCGTGCGTGCTGAGATCGAGCCGTGGAGCGGGTCCGCTGAATCCGAAATGGATTTCGAGAGTCGGGCCGCGATGCTCGATTCGCGCGGAGGTCAGCGCTGACCCGGGAAGACCGGCGCCGACAACGACAGGGGCAACCATCGCGCCGATAGTCGCCGCCGCGACCGCAACCGCCATCATTCTCCGCATCACCGCAATCCTACCCAGCCCCCCAAGGATAGCCCCCGCTTGGGCAATCGCCACGCCCCCCGCCAGCGCTTGCGCGGCCAGCCCTTGTTTTTCTTTCTTACTTCTCTTGCTTGAGGCGCGTGTCCCGATTCCCTTTCCTAAACCAGCTCGATCAAGACGCGGCGGCCGACTATCGCTGCCGCCCTCTGCAGGCTGGAAAGCGTGATGTCGTTTTTTGGATCGAGCAGGCGGTCAACCTGGCTGCGACTTGTCTTGAGCCGCGCGGCCATCTTGTTCTTGGAGATTCTCTGTTTCTTCATGGCCTTGGCGAACTGCCACGCGACGACCTCCTTGACCGCGTGTGCTTGCGCCTCTTCAAAGATGCCCTCCTGCTTGAGGAAGTCATCGATACTGGAACCCATATGCTTCCTGCTCATCCTGCACCTTTATAGTGGCGCTCCACCTCAGCAACAGAGCTTTGCGCAATTAGTACCGGACGCCGGATCCGGGATTCTTCGCTCCGCAGACTCCGCTCTAGAATGACACGAGCGGCCGCTCGCTTTTTTCCGTCATCTTGAGCGCAGCGAAGAGTCTGCCCTTGAGCGTAGCGAAGGAATCTCGCGCGCCAGCGCGTGTCGGTGCAGCACCGACATCAGGTTATGCAAAGCGCTCCTTCAAGTCACTATTCGTGATTTGTTCTCCTGAACTAAAAAACGTTTCACGTGAAACGTTTTCCTAGAAACCTCAGCAGCACAGCACCATATCCGACCACTTCCGAAAAAAGTGACTGCCATCGCGCAATGCCGGATTCGGGATTCTTCGCTTCGCTCTAGAATGACACGAAAACAGAGCCACCACTTCTCCCCTTAACCCTTCTAACAGGGTCGCGCCCGCCAACGGCGGGTGGCCTTAATACTGGGTGCAGGGGTCACCCCTGCCAACCATCTGTTTCTCCGTCAGCGATTGAGAGCGAAAGACCGTCCACGGGATTTCGCGATTCACACTGCGCCGTCGCCGCAGCGACCGCCCCGCGCGTAGCGGTCCTTATTACCCCTCCTTCTTGAGGCGGGCGGCCAGGCGGGCGAGGGCGTTGAGCGCGTCCATCGGGGTCATCCGCTCGATGTCGAGTGCGCGCAGTTCATCGATGACGCGTTCGTCTCGTGGCGAGAACAGACCGAGCTGAGGCGGCGGGGTCGTAGCGCGCCGATCGCGGGCAATTCGCGGCATCCCGGCCTCATCCAATTCGCCCTGCTCGAGGTTGGCGAGAATTTCCCGCGCACGGCTGATGATCGAATCGGGCAATCCCGCCAGCCGCGCCACCTCGATGCCGTAACTTCGCGACGACGGCTGCTCGATAACGCGGCGCAGGAAAATCACCTCCGCGCCCCATTCGCGCACCGCCATGCTCAGGTTCCTGACCCGCGGACGCTCGCGCGCGAGGTCGGTCAGTTCGTGGAAGTGCGTTGCGAACAGCACCTTGGCTCGCGTCTGATCGTGCAGGTATTCGGCGACGGCCCACGCGATCGCAAGCCCGTCAAAGGTGCTGGTGCCGCGGCCGACCTCGTCGAGCAGCAGCAGGCTGCGCTCCGACAGTCCCTTGAGCAGGCGCGCCGTCTCGCTCATCTCGACCATGAAGGTGGACTCGCCGCGGCGAAGTTCGTCGCGCGCGCCGATTCGCGTCAGCACGCGATCTATAAGCCCGATAGCCGCCTCGGCGGCGGGAACGAAGCTGCCGATTTGCGCCATGATCGCGATCAGCGCGACCTGGCGCAGGTAGGTCGATTTGCCGGCCATGTTGGGGCCGGTGATCAGCAGGATTTGGCGCGTGTCGGGCTCCGCGTCGAGGTCGTTGGGCACGAACTCGCCCGAGCGCATCCCCGCTTCGAGCACGGGATGGCGTCCGTCGCGCACCCGAATCCGAAGGCCGGTGTTGATCGTGGGACGTACATAGCCGCGGCGCCGCGCGACTTTCGCGAGCGACATGATCGCGTCGAATTCGCCCACGGCGCGAGCGGTTTCGAGTATCGTGGCGGTGTGCGACTGCAAGTCGCGGAGCAGCCTCGAGAAGATCTCGAGTTCGAGTTCCTTGAGCCCCGATTCCGCAGTCAGGATTTTGCGCTCGAGTTCCTTGAGCGCGGGCGTGGTGAAGCGCTCCGCGCTGACCAGCGTCTGCTTGCGCTCATAGTCGGCGGGCACTCGCTCGAGATTGGGCTTGGTGACCTCGATGTAATAGCCGAAGATATTGTTGTAGCGCACCTTGAGCGACGCGATAGCGGTGCGCTCGCGCTCTGTCGCTTCCAACTTCGCGATCACGCCGCGGGCGCCGGACGCCAGGCTGCGCAATTCGTCAACCTCGGCGCTGAGCCCGACTCGAATCACGTTGCCGTCGCGGGGATTCACCGGAGGTTCGTCGGACAGCGTCGCCGCGATTTGCGCCGCCAGCGCGGGCATCGGCGAGATCCGCGCGGCCTGTTCGCGGATAAGAGGGCACTTGAACGCGCCCATCGCTCGTTTGAGCAAATCGACTGCGCCGAGCGCATCGCCCAGACGAACACAATCGCGCGGTGACGCCCGCATCGCGCCGATTCGTCCCGCCAGCCGCTCGAGATCGCCGATTCGTTTCAAGGATTCCGCCAGCGCGCCGCCCAGGTCGGCATCGAACAGCTCTTCGACTGCGTCGTGGCGCGCGTGGATCGCGTCGAGCGCGAGGAGAGGATAGGTGATCCAGTTGCCCAGCGTGCGCGCGCCGACTGCGGTCAAGGTTTCGTCGAGAATGGACAGCAACGAGCCCTTGCGCGCGCCGTCAGTCGAAGCGATCAGTTCGAGATGACGCCGCGTGGTCTCGTCCACCAGCATGTACTCGGCGATGCGGTAAAGGCGGGGCGCTTCGAGATGGGCCAGGTCGCGGCCGAAGGTGGCTTCGACGTAGAGGATTGCGATTCCCGCGGCTCGCGCGATCGATTCGTGGAGATCCGCGGCGGCGGCCGCAAAACGATTCGAGAATGCCGCGGTCGCCCGCTCGGCGCTAAACGATTCATGATCGAGCGTCGTCACGGGACAGTTTAAGTCCTTCAGGAGCGCCCCCAACTCGCCGACTTGTCCAGGGACTTGCCCGGCGACTACGATTTCGCGCGGCGCGATTCGGGCGATTTCCTCGCGGATCGCGGCGGCCTCGCGAACTTGCGTGGCGAGAAATTCCCCCGTCGAGACGTCGAGCGCTGCCAGCGCGAACCCGGCGCCTTCGGCGCCCGTGACTGCGACCAGGTAGCTCTTCTCGGCGGCGGTCAGCACCATCTCCTCGCCGACGGTTCCGGGCGTGATCACGCGGACTATTTGCCGCGGCATCAGCTTGGGAGACCCGGCGTCGGGCGTCCCCTGCTCGCAGATGGCGACTTTGTGGCCGGCTTTCAGCAGTTTGGCGATGTACGGTTGCGCGGAATGGTACGGCACGCCGCACAGTGGCACGCCGTCCTTGGTGCGCGAGGTGAGCTGAATGTCGAGCACGCGCGCACCGACTTCGGCGTCCTCGAAGAACATCTCGTAAAAGTCTCCGAGGCGGAAGAACAGGATCGCGTCGGGAACGCGCTGTTTGACGCTCAGATACTGCGCGATGAGGGGTGTTTGCTTGACTGCCACTGATGCGATTGCGGTCCACAATAGCCGTGGCGGACGAAATGGGCAAAACGACATGCGGGGCGCGTCCCGCCAGTACGCGATAGCAAGGGGCACGCGTCAACTTTTCGCTTTGCCGAACGCGGCTCGATTTACTAGAGTCCGAGTGTTAATCAGGCTCTATACCGGCCGCCATGTCCAATCCCGCGGAGCAGTCTTCGCGGCCGGCACACGGCGACAAATCACCGACAGGAGATTAGGAAAGATGGCATCAGCATCAGCGTCATTGGAATCGGCCACTCGCGGCGCCAAGTCGAGCGCAGCGCTTGAGTTCCTCAAGAGCGCGCCCAAGAAACTTCTCATCAACGGCAAATGGGTGCCGTCGAAATCCGGCAAAACTTTCGAGACTCTCAACCCGGCTAACGAGCAAGTCCTGGCGCTCGTCGCCGAGGGCGACAAGGCCGACGTGGACGAGGCCGTCAAGCACGCGCGCAAGGCCTTCGAGGACTTTAAGTGGGCGAATCTGAGTCCGCATGCGCGCACCCGCTTCCTGCTAAAGATCGCGGACCTGATCGACCAGCATGCCGAAGAGCTCGCCGAGCTCGAGACGCTTGACAACGGCAAGCCCCTGTTCGAGTCCGCGAACATCGACATTCCCGGCGCCGCCGAGACCTTCCGCTACTACGCGGGCTTTGCGACCAAGATTTACGGCGAAACCAATCCGTCCGATCCCTCGATGTTCAACTACACGCTGCGCGAGCCGGTCGGCGTGTGCGGACAGATCATACCGTGGAATTTCCCGCTGATGATGGCGGCGTGGAAGATTGCGCCCGCGCTCGCATGCGGCAACGTCGTCATCCTGAAGCCTGCCGAGCAGACTCCGCTGACGGCGATTCGCCTCGGCGAGCTTATCTGCGAGGCCGGATTGCCCGAAGGTGTCGTGCAAATCATCACGGGCTTTGGCCCTGGCGCGGGAAGCTCGATCGCCGAGCATCCCGATATCGACAAGGTCGCCTTCACCGGCTCGACCGAAGTCGGCAAGATCATCCTGAAAGCCTCCGCCGGCAACTTGAAGCGGGTATCGCTCGAGCTCGGCGGCAAGTCGCCGAACATCATTTTCCCCGACGCTGACATGCCGTCCGCGGTGTTCGGCTCTGCCCTGGGCATCTTTCTGAACCAGGGGCAGGTCTGCTGCGCTGGCTCGCGCGTGTTCGTGCAGGAAAGCGTGTACGATCAGTTCACTGATTCGCTGTCGCAGATGGCCAGCGGTCTGACGCTCGGCAATCCGCTGGACCCGAACACCCGCATGGGTCCCCTGGTTTCCAAGGAGCAGCACGATCGCGTCAAGGGATATTTGAAAGCCGGCAAAGCAGAGGGCGCGAAGGCCAAGATTGGCGGCGAACCGGGCAAGCAGGAAGCCGGATACTTCATCCAGCCGACGGTTTTCACCGGCGTGAACAACCAGATGAAGATCGCGCGCGAGGAGATTTTTGGCCCCGTCGCGTCGGCGATCCCGTTCAAGGACGAGACCGACGTCGTCTTCCAGAGCAATGACACGANTTACGGGTTGGCCGCCGCGGTGTGGACCAAGGATATCAATCGCGCTCTCACGATCGCGCGCAAGCTCAAGGCCGGCACGGTNTGGATCAACACCTATGGCATTCTCGATCCGATCTCTCCGTTCGGCGGCTACAANCAGTCGGGTTTCGGCCGCGAACTGGGCAAGTACGCGATCGATCTGTACACGCAAATCAAATCGGTTTACGCCAGGATCGGGTAGCCACGCGATNAGGATTGGCCGCTAGCGCGGTAATCGAAAACAGCTCGAATTNTCCGGCAAGGGCGTCCAACGGGACGCCCTTTTTTTATTCCGCCGCGCGGCGGACTCCGTTCGGGGAAAGTAAAAAATCACGCTTTCGGGGGGGGGTAGCCATGTTCCACTTGACCCGNCGATTCCCTTATATTGACGGGACTGAGCCAGTAGTGGNTGGTGTGAAATCGGCGCCGCCGGAGGTCCGGCGGCGCGGTGGGGTTCGCTGATGGCAGCCGACAAGAACGATGACCCGATGGAGGCGACGATCTCGTCGCGAGTGCCGCGCCGCACCCGTCAGACAATCAATCCCGCAAATTCCGTCGCGATGCTGACCGGACAATTGACTGCCGAAGAGGCGGATGAAAAGGCCAAGACCGAAGCGCGCGCGCCTGAATCTCGGCCGCTGCGTCCGCCGAGGCATTCGGAGCTCGAAGGGCGGCTCGAAGTTCGTCCGATCGGCACTGCGCTGGGTTTGCGCGAGCTCGCCGCGCTCCACAAGCGGACCTGGAGGACGCTAAACGTACAGGAAAAGCGCGTGCACGCGCTGCTATGGCCGCTTGCGATCCATTTTGGCCTCTACGCGGTGGGTCTGGGCAACGAGCAACGGCGCCCGCCACTGCTTGGCGCGTTTTGGGCGCGATGCCTGGCTGATGCGCCGCTGACGCTTGGCCATCTGTATCCGCCGCAGTTGTTCAAGGGGATGCTCGCGTCGGAAGTGTTCGAGTTCGGCGGGATGGTGGTCGACCCGAACTACCAAGGCAAGGGCCTGGTCAAGATGATGTCGGACACCGCGCGATTGTTTGTTTTTTCGCGCCGTCCCAAGTTGTTAATCACAAATCCGGTTGAGCCGCTTTACGAGATGTACAAACAGCTCGGGCTCAAGACGGTGGGCCGCGAGCCCGTCGAGCATCCACACGCATTGAACGTGCGGGTGTGGCTGATGTACGGCAAATTCGACGAGCTGGCGAAGCCATACTTTATGTAGAGGTTCGCTACATACTTACGACTTCGCTTTGTGCTCCGGCTTGCCCGCCCCTTCCATGAGCGTTCCCGCGCCCCGCATGATCCTGGTGCCGACGCTCAGCAGTGCGTCTGTGACGCCCGGGAACAGTGAGCCGAGTTTCTCCGCGACCGCGGCGCCCGGAGGAACGTCCACTTCCGTCAACCCGAACGCGGCCGCAGCCAGCACCGCCCACGTCACCCATCGCGCCGGCATCGCCATCATGGCGGATACGCCTTTGAGCGAATCGTGCTTGAGCGCATTGCGCGCCATGGGCGTGTCGATCACTCCGGGCATCACGAGCGACACTTTTATCCCGGTATTGAACAACTCGATGCGCAGGGCCTCCGTCATTCCCACCAGCGCAAACTTGGTCGAGCTGTAGCCGCCGAGCGGACTGACGCCGCGGCGTCCCGCCAGCGACGAGATGTTCACGATGCTGCCTGACTTGGCCTTGCGCATCACGGGCAGCACAGCCTGCGTCGCATTGAGCGCGCCGAAGACGTTTACCGCCATCATCTTTTCCAGGTCCTCGGGGCGCATCTGTTCGACCGGATCCGAGATGAGCAATCCCGCCGAGTTGATCAGGATGTCAACTCTTCCGAATGCTTCTTTAACCTGCTCTATCGCCCGGAATACGCGCGCGCGATCGGTCACGTCGCAATCGAGCGCGAGCGCTTTGCCGCCTGTCCTGTTGATTTTACGCGCGAGTTCTTCGAGCCGCACGCGCCGGCGTGCGAGCAGCGCAACCTGCGCCCCTTGTTCGCCGAACGCAAGCGCGACGCCGTGGCCGATTCCACTCGACGCCCCGGTTACGACCACCGATTTGTCGAAGAAGTATCCGCGCACCGGTCCTTTGGATTGCCGCTTGGCTTCGCTCATAACCGTCACCTCGATATGGGGCCGTGGCATGGAACTGATGGTGGGGCGTCGCGTTTTTGGCATTGTGCGCCGGTCGCACGCGCAGGCGCAAACGCCGCGGCGCAATAGCGCTCCGAGGCCACGATTGCCGCGGATTCTTTTGTTAGACTCTGTGCCATGAGCTTGATCGTTGCCGCCAGCGCGATCGTCCTTGCGGGAGGGCGCAGTTCCCGGATGGGCCAGCCCAAGGCGGCTCTCGATTTCGGGGGTGTCCCGATCCTGACGAGAATCATCTGCGAGCTTAAGCGGCGCTTTGCGGAGATCGTAGTCGTCGCGGCCCCCGAGTCTGAGGATTCGCTTCAAATAGATCTCCCCGCGATAAAAGTAATCCGCGACGAGACCGCGTATCAGGGACCTTTGGATGCGCTCCGGCGCGGCCTGGACGCTGTCAGCAACGAAATCGCGTTCGCCTGCTCATGCGATCTGCCGCTGCTCGATTCCGATGTCGCGGCGGCGATCGTCGCGATGCTTGGCGACTTCGACGCTGCCATTCCAATCGTCGGCGAAAAGCTTCAACCGCTGCACGCCGCGTATCGCAAGCGATGCGCCAGCGCGCTCGCGGCGCTTGCCGCGCGGGGCGAGTCGCGTCTCGGTGCGATCGCCGATGCGGTCAATACGAGGCGGATTTTCGAGAACGATCTTCTCGTTCTCGATCCTCAGCTCAATAGTTTCTTCAACCTGAACACGCTCGACGACTACCAGCGCGCGCTCAAGATCGCGGGCCTGGCCTGATAAATCAGCCGCTACGCTTTCTTCTCCCACCTCAGAATCGGGCGGCGCGCGGCCCCGGCCTCGTCCACGCGTGAGACCGGCAAAGTCTGCGGCGCGTTTTTGACGCGCTCGGGATCGTTCAGCGCTTCGTCGTAAATCCGTTCCATCGCATCGACGAAGCTGTCCAGGATTTCCTTGCTCTCGGTCTCGGTCGGTTCAATCATCAGCGCACCCGGCACGACCAGCGGGAAATAGATCGTCGGCGGATGGATTCCGAAATCGAGCAGACGTTTGGCAATTTCGAGCGTGCTCACGTTGGCGCGCTTTTCGAGGTCGTGCGAGAGCACGCATTCATGCATCGAAGGCTCNCCAGTCGCGCTTGGAAAGTGCGGTTGAAGCCGCTTGCGCACGTAATTCGCACCGAGGATCGCCAGCCGGCTCGCCATCCCCAGNCCGTCGCCGCCGAGCGCGAGGATATACGCGTACGCGCGCACGATCATTCCGAAATTGTTGTGAAACGATCGCATCCGTCCGATCGAATCCGGCCGCTCGGCGTCGAATGCATAGCCCGCGCCGGAATGCTTCAAGCGCGGCATCGGCAGGAACGGCTCGAGATGCTTTTTCACCGCGACCGGTCCCGCGCCCGGCCCGCCACCGCCGTGCGGAGTCGAAAAGGTCTTGTGCAAATTCAGTTGGACGACGTCCGCGCCCATGTGTCCGGGCTTCGCCACGCCGAGCAGCGCGTTCATGTTCGCGCCGTCCATGTAGAGCATCGCGCCGCGCTCGTGCAACGCCGCCGCGATTTCCTGGATCTCCGGCTCGAAAATTCCGAGCGTGTTTGGATTCGTCACCATCATCGCGGCCACGTCGTCGCTCACCAGCCGGCGAACCTCGGCCGCTTCGAGATAGCCGCGCCGGTTCGATTTCGCGACGATCACTTCGAAGCCCGCGAGTGTGCAGCTGGCCGGATTGGTGCCGTGCGAAGTATCCGGGATGATCACCTTGTGCCGCACTTCGCCGCGCTTGCGATGGTACGCACGGACCATCAGCAGCCCCGTCAACTCGCCTTGCGCACCGGCCGCGGGATGCAGCGTCACCGCGTCCATCCCGGTGATCTCGGCGAGCGCCGCTTCCATCCGCGCGAGCAGTTCGAGCGCGCCCTGGGCAAGATGCGCCGGGGTCGCGGGATGCAGTCCCGCCAGCCCCGGGAGCGCCGCCAGCTCGTCGTTTACGACGGGGTTGTACTTCATCGTGCACGATCCAAGCGGATAGAACTGGAGTGCCTGCGCGAAATTGAGCTGCGACAAGCGCATGAAATGCCGGATCACCTGCGGCTCGCTGAGTTCGGGAAAGCCGGGAAGATCCTCGCGGCAAAGCTCCGCGCCGATGATCTCAGCGCCGCGCCGCTCGCCGGCAGCACGCGGCGACAGGTCCGTTGCGCGGCGGCCTTCGGATGAAACTTCGAAAATAAGCGGCACGCCCGCCACCGGCTCGATCCGTTTGGTAGTCGAAGGAGTTTCAACGGCCGCGGCCGGCGAAATTCTGCCCGCACTTGCCATCACCGCACCTCCGCAATTGCCGCCGCAAGCCGGCTGAACTCGTCGCCGTGATTCATCTCGGTGACCGAAACCAGGAGCGCGTCGGAAAGTTCGGAATAGTCGGCGCCGAGTACGACGCCGGCAAGGATTTGCCTGCGCTCCGCCGCTTCCAGAGCGGCCGAGGGGTTCGCGAGCTTCAACGCGAATTCGTTGAAGAACGGTCCCGAAAAGCGCCGGCGGATGCCCGCAGCCTCCAGCACCGTGGCCGCCTGATGCGCCAGCTCGACGTTCCGCTCCGCCAGTTCGCGGAGTCCAATCCGCCCCATCAGTGAGAGATAGACCGTCGCAGCCAGCGCACACAGCGAATGATTGGTGCAGATGTTCGAGGTCGCCCGTTCGCGGCGGATATGCTGCTCGCGCGTACTGAGCGTCAGGCAAAACGCGCGGCGACCGTCACGATCGCGAGTCTGTCCCACCAACCGGCCGGGCATCTGGCGCAGATGCGTCAGCCGCGCGGCCATGAAGCCGACGCCGGGTCCGCCGAATTGAAGCGGCAGCCCGAAACTTTGACCTTCGCCGACCGCAATATCGACGCCAAGTTCGCCCGGTGCGCGAAGCAGGCCCAGCGCGATGCCCTCGGCAGTGGCGGAAATGGCGAGTCCGCCCGCGCGATGCGTCATTTGAGCGATCGCGCCCAGCGGTTCGATAACGCCGAACGCGTTGGGATAGCCGGTGACCGTGCACAGCAAGCGATCGTTCGCGATACGATCGAGCGCGGATACGTCGGTCGCACCGGTCGCGTCGTCAAATGGAACTTCGACGATCTCGATTCCGTCAAGCGCACTCAGGTAGGTACGAATGGTCGCGCGATACTCCGGCCACAGCGCTCGCGAGAGTGCGACGACCGGGCGCTTCGGCATCAACCGTCGCGCCATCAGAACCGCCTCCGCCGCGGCCGACGCGCCGTCGTACATGCTGGCGTTGGCGACTTCCATCGCGGTGAGTTGCGTGATCAGCGTCTGAAACTCGAAAATCGCCTGCGTGGTCCCCTGGCTCGCCTCGGCCTGGTACGGCGTATAGCCGGTCGCGAACTCGGCGCGTGCGACGACGGCGCGCACCGCGGCGGGCACGTAATGGTGGTAGTAACCGGCGCCCAGGAAGCTCACGAAACCCGACGCACCCGTGTTGCGAGCCGCCAGCGCTGAAATCTCCCGGACCACATCCGCTTCGCTGCACCCGCGCTCGAGATTGATTGTCGCGCTCGCGCGCAGGTTCGCCGGCACATGCGCGATCAGGTCATCAAGATGCTTTGCGCCGATCGTCTCGAGCATCGCGGCGATATCGCTCTCGGTGTGTGGCATGAATCTCATGGAATCAACTTGTCCTCCGCGCGGCTCCGCCTCCACTTCACCAACAATTCAATCACGCGCGCGCAGTCGATGCCGCTCGTGGTTGATCGCGCCGATAGAACGGTCGCGGCACGATGGTCGCCCGGGCTTTGCGCGCGCGAATTTCGACTTCGAGCGACTCGCCAACGGCCGGCGGATTTTTCGCGCCTGCGGCCGCCAGATATGCCATCGCGATCGGCCGTTGAATCGACGGCGCGAACGTCCCGCTCGTCACCACCCCGGCCTCAGCGCCGTTTCGAAATACTCGGTAGCCCTGACGCGCGACCATCCTGCCGTCGTCGGTCTGCAACCCGACCAATGTTTTCTTGAGCCCCCGGTCGCGTTGCGCGGTAAGTGCTGCCGCGCCGATGAATGGACGCCCCAGCTTTACAAAGGCCGCCAGGCCCGCTTCAAGCGGCGACGAATTGCGATCGAGTTCGTGACCGTACAGCGGTAGCCCGGCTTCCAGCCGCAGTGTGTCACGCGCGCCCAGCCCGACCGGCTTGGCCTCGACGCCGGCGCCGGCTTCGAGGATCGCTTCGAACAATCGGCGCGCGCCGGCGTTTTCCACGAACAGCTCGAAGCCGTCTTCGCCAGTGTAGCCGGTGCGCGCCGCAATGCAGGTGATTCCCGCGATTAGTCCGCCGGCGACGCCGAAGCGCGCGACCTTGGCGATTGGAAAATCCGCCAGCGTTGCCAATATCGCGACGGCCCGCGGTCCCTGAACCGCGATTGCCGCGGTCGCGTCGCTCACATCGTCGAACTTCGCCCGCCCGCCGTTGAGTTCCGCGATCCATTCGCGATCCGTCTCGATGTTGGATGCGTTGACGCAGAGCATGTAGCGTTCCGGTCCGAGCCGATACACGATCAGGTCGTCGATAGTCCCGCCGTCCTCCGCGCACATAATCGTGTACTGCGCTTGGCCAGGCTTCAGCCGCGCCGCGGAATTGGTGAACGCCCGCTCGATTGTCTCCAGTGCGTGCGGCCCGCTGAGTTCAAACTCGCCCATATGACTCAGATCGAAAATCCCCGCCGAATTGCGGACCGCAAGATGCTCCTCGATGATCCCGCTGTAACTCACGGGCATCTCGAAACCACCGAAAACCGTCATCCGTGCGCCGAGTTTTTGGTGAAGGTCGAATAGAACAGTGCGCTTGGCCGGATTCATCAGCGGCAAAATCCTAACAGACGCTTTTGAGCCGAACGAGACAACCGCCCGTGATCTGCCAACAACCGCCCGTCTTCTGTCCACAGCGCCTTGCTCGGCGCGATCCGGTGCTATAATCGACTGATACCCGATGGCTGCAATCATCATGGATGGCCGGGCGCTGAGCGCGCATCTGATGCCGGAGTTGCGTGCCCACGTCGACGAGCTCAAGCGCGAGTTCGGATGCACCCCGTCGCTGACGGCGATCCTGGTCGGCGACGATCCCGCCTCACGTCAATACGTAAAGAACAAGCAGCGCGTGGCTGGCGAGCTTGGATGCGACAGCCGCACGGTGCGGATGCCGTCGGCGGATGCGACCACCAACGCGTTGCTCAAGGTGATCGAGGAGCTCAACGCCGATGCGCGCGTCAATGCGATACTGCTCCAGTTGCCGATCCCCGACTCGCTCGATCGCTTCCGCCTGTTCGACGCGATCGCGCCCGAGAAGGATCTCGACGCCATCGGCGCGTCCAGCGTCGGGGGCTTTTATCGCGGTCAGTGGGGACGCTTCATCCCATGCACTCCGCGCGGCGTGCTCACCTTGCTCGACTACTACCGGGTGCCCGTCGAGGGTGCGCGCGCCGTGGTTATCGGGCGCAGCGATATCGCCGGCAAGCCGACCGCGCTGATTCTCGGCGGGCGGCTGCGCAACGCGACGGTTACCTGGTGCCATCGCCACACGCGCGATCTCGCCGTGATTTGCCGCGAGGCCGACATCCTCATCCCGTGCGTCGGCGCCGACATCGGCCGGCCCTATCTGATCACCGCCGATATGGTGAAGCCGGGCGCCTGCGTGATTGACGTTGGCTTCAGACGGGTCGGTCCCGGGATATTCATCGGCGATGTGGATTTCGAAGCCGTCAAGGAAGTCGCGGGATGGATTACGCTCAATCCCGGTGGCACCGGTCCCATGACCGTGCTTGCGCTGATGCAAAACCTGATCGACGCGACGCGCTATCAGCTCGGCTTGGATCGCGCCGCCTACTCCGTCTGAAGGAGAGCTGTGAGTAACCAGCGCCGGACGCCGGAGCATCCGTCGAGATTCTTCGCAGCAGCCTCCGCTCAGAGTCTGATTTTTGTGCCATTCTAGAGCAATTCCGGATGACTCCGCTTCCACCAGCCGAAGCCCTGAGCGCAGCCGAAGGGGAAGAATCCCGGATTGCCTCTCCCTGACAGGGCGAGGCCGACGCGAGTCGTCGAGCGTCGCGTGCGGGTCCAAATTCCAAGATGCCCTTCTGATTCCGTCATCCCGGCCGAAGCGCAGCGACCCCGGGTCTTTTTCCGTCTCACTCCGGACTCCGATCGCTCGATTTGCACAACGGCGCGCGCCCCACACCGCGAAATCAAACCTCCATCCCGTCTCTGAGCACGACGGTAGGGTGACGGTCTCGCGCGGTGAGATCGGTCTTCCGTAAGTGGCAGTGAAGAGATCGACGCGAAAAACACCTTCTTAACGTACTTCCACTATGTAAGTTCGTTCAGCTTGCTGACTAGGGATCCACAAGCCTTACGCGGAGCGTAAGTCGCTATACCAGAGTTTGTGCGCCTTAAGTCTGATGGCAAAGTAAGCATCGAGGCGTTGCGGCGCCCGCTCTATCGCGGTGGTTGACGTTGCGTGCTATGGAGAATCTACCGATCGATAAAGAGCCGGAACTGGCCGTCGATGCTAACCTATGGCTCCCGGTTCAATCTTACTATGCCATACACGGAGTTGGTTTGGCGGCATTGGAAGCGCTACGCAGCGATCAACCCAGTACTCACTCTAGCTTCTTGCGGGAAGCGTCCGCTAGTTTGGCGAGAACCCTTCTTCCGCGTCCCTTTAGCATCACCTGCACAGGGGACATCTTTCCGGGCGGAGCGACTCCGGCCTCGTTTTCCGGAACGGGCGCAACTCGGGCAGACACAAAGGCCATCAACGCGCTGTCCGCGCTTACACAGTCTAACGCCGAAACTTTTGTTGCTAAGGCGATCGCCACCACTCGTGACCATGCATTCGAAGCCTCCTTTGATCATCATCGAAAGCAAAGGCGAAAAAGCAGGCTTAATCGCGCCAAAAAGCAACAGTTGGCCGGAAGGATTCCCCCCACATCCGTATTTGATTTTCTCTATCGGTATCGCCTCAGATCTAACTACAGCGACGTGGACACGTTCCGAATCGGACAGACCGAGATTGATATGGCAGTCCAACACTACAAACACGTCCTCACACTTACTTTGAACCTCGTCACGCTTTTGCATTCAATCATCGAACGGCGAATCGGTATCGGACCCTTCACGGAATTAAGAAAACGCTTCAAGGCGAACCGCACTTCGGATGCGTAGGCACACGAGACTCTTCTCGCAAATGCTGCGTGTCGAAAGTTCATCCTAGGCCTGGGGTCGTGGTTTTGAATCCCGCCGGTTACCGCGCTGAAGGCTCGACCAAATTGTACGAATAAGTCTTGATCACCAGCCACACCTCCTTCCCCTCTTCAATTCGCAACGCATCGATCGCCCCCGGCGTCAGATGCACCTCGAACGACGCGCCCCCCGCATCGATCATGACGCTCGCAGTCACGCCCTCCCGCCGCATCGGCCACCCGCCCATGTCATTCTGCGCGCAGCGAAGAATCCCGGAGTATGTGCTTGACTCAATCCGCCGGGCCAAATGATGCCCAGCCTCGGGGAGTCCAGCACGCGGGGCAACGTCCATTTTTGGGCGCAGCAGTGTCCGAATTTGGACACTACCAAACCCTGGGCGGCCATTGTCTGACGGGTTAATCATTGCAATAACGGCTGTAGTCGAATGAAACTTGCGACATTCACCCATGGCGGCGCGACGCGGATCGGCGTCGTCGTCGATGACTCGATCGTTGACCTTGCGGCCGCGGCGCCCGAGTTGCCGCGCGACATGACCGCCTTGCTCGTGGCGGGGCCGCGCGCGCTCGAGCGCGCGACGGGCGCGGCGAAGAATTCAGCCCACCGGATTACGCTTAAGAGCGTCAGGCTCGAGGCGCCGATCGCGCGTCCCCCGGAGTTCCTCGCCATCGGGCTCAACTACGCGGACCACGTCGAAGAAACGAAGATGAAGCCGCCCGAGTTTCCGATCTTCTTCAACAAACAATCGAGCTGCGTGACCGGACCGTACGATCCGATTCATCTGCCGCGCGCGTCATCGGCGCTGGATTACGAAGGCGAACTCGGGTTCGTGATCGGCAGGCGATGCCGTCACGTGCCGCGCGATCGCGCGCACGAGGTAATCGCGGGTTACGTGATCGTAAACGACGTTAGCGTGCGCGATTGGCAGCGCCGGTCGCCGACGATGACGCTGGGCAAGTCGTTCGATACGCACGGGCCGATTGGCCCATGGATCGTAACGCCGGACGAGATTGGCGATCCGCACAAGCTGGACCTGCGCACGTTCGTCAACGGCGAACAGCGCCAGCATTCGAACACCCGGAATCTGATCTTCGATTGCTTCGCACAGATCGAGACGCTATCGACGGTTTTCACCTTGATGCCGGGGATGATCGTCTCGACCGGCACGCCCGGCGGGGTGGCCGCCGCGATGAATCCTCCCAAATGGCTCAGGGCGGGCGACGTGGTCCGAATCGAGATCGAGAAAATCGGCAAGCTCGAAAACCATGTGATCGAGGAACCGGCCAGCACCGATTTAATCTAAGCAGATTGTTGCATCCATTCTACAATGTGTAGCTACCGGTTGACTGATAGTGGGAGCGCACCGCCTGTTCCGGGCGTTATTGATCAATCGTTCGTGGCACATTGATTGCTTGCCTTGGGGAGGGGGCGGTTCGGATGGGCGGGATGAAAGTATCAACGCACTTGGGGAGGGCGCGAAGATGCTGCCAACGACGTCAAATCGAATCCGCCATTCGGAACATGAGATAAGTCAGGCAAGATCCTCGCCCCCTGGAAAACTGAGCCGCTTCCTCCTTAAATTTCGCCCACTCTGGAATGGAAACTACGGTCTCCAGAAGCCGCGCCGTTCGATCGACCGCGAACTGCAGGAGCGTTGGCCAAAAGAAGACTTGCTGTAGCTGCCCAGCCTCCGTCTCTTCGCGCTATTATTTGGGGCTTAACACGTTAGCTCGCGCCAGGCGCGGACTCGAAAAACAAAAACGGGCGAGGTGGTCCGAATCGAGATCGAGAAAATCGGCAAGCTCGAAAACAAGGTGATCGAGGAACCGGCCAGCACGACGATGATTTGAGCGATCGCATCAGGCGGTCTCGTCGCGCCCGAGCGCATCCGCATAGCAATGCCGAGAGGCTCAGGCCGCGCGCGGCGTCCGCTAATCCTTCGGAATCACAGCCTCAGTCGCTCCTTGCGCGTATTCCGCAACTCGGCGCGATACCCATCCGCTCGAAATAGCGCTGGTGATTCTCCTCGGCGCGGTAGAACTCCGCGGCGGGCACGATCTGCGTTACGATCGGACGCCCCAGATTGCCGGATTCATCGAGCCGCCGTTTCGATTCCTCGGCGGCCCTCCGCTCGTGGTCATCGGAATAAAAAATTATCGAGCGGTATTGAGTGCCGACGTCGGGGCCTTGCCGGTTGAGCGTCGTCGGGTCGTGAATCTGCCAAAAGACTTCCACCAGTTGCTCGAACGATACCCGCGCGGGGTCGTACTCGACCTGCACGACTTCGGCGTGCCCCGTCTTGCCGCTGCAAACCGCTCGATAGTTGGGCTTTGGAACCGCGCCGCCCGCGTATCCCGCGGTCACATCGACCACGCCTTCGACCGCGCGAAAAGCCGATTCGACACCCCAGAAGCATCCGGCGGCAAATGTTGCGATTTTGTACTTCTTTGCCATTTCTTCCACTTAACGATGAAGACCAGCGCGAATCAATGCTCGCGCGGCCCCGGCGAACCCGCCGCAGGCACTGTGCGAGCGTCCAGAGGTATGCCATTATTCAAGCGCTATGACAAGTATTATGGCGGACGGCCAAGCTTCGAAAATCAGCGGCAAGATCGTTTTGCGGGCGGTTTTCGCTCTCGCAACTATTCTTTGTATGTGGCTCCCCGCCGAGGCAGGCGGCGCGGAAATCAAAGTCGCTGCGGGGTCGGATTTGACGTTCGCATTCAAGGACGTTGCCACCCAATTTGAGAAGCAAACCGGGAGCAAGATTAAGCTCACGTATGGTTCATCGGGGAATTTTTTCGCGCAGATTCAAAATGGCGCGCCGTTCGACTTGTTCTTTTCGGCCGACGTTGACTATCCCAAAAGGCTCGAGGCCGCGGGCTTGATTGAACCCGGCACTATTTACGAATATGCGAGCGGAAAACTCGTGATGTGGGTACCCAACGGGTCGAAGCTCGACTTGAGCCGCGGTCTTGCGACGCTGCTCGATCCCGGCATCAGAAAGATTGCGATCGCCAATCCGGATCATGCGCCGTACGGGGTCGCGGCGGTTGCGGCTATGCGCCACGCGGCGGTTTACGACAAGATCGAAAGCAAGCTCGTGCTCGGCGAAAATATCTCGCAGACCGCGCAGTTCGTCCAGTCCGGGAACGCCGACGCCGGCATCCTCGCGCTGTCGCTCGCAATCGCGCCGGCGATGAAGGACAAGGGACGATACGTCGAAATCCCGGCCGCGGATTATCCGCCGATCGTCCAGGCCGCGGTGATTTTGAAATCGTCGAGTAACAAGGGGCTTGCGAATCAATTTATGAAATTCATCCAGCAGCCCGATACTGTAGCGCTGATGGCGCGATATGGTTTCTCGATTCCGAAGGACGCCGCCGCGGAGCACAACGGAAGCGCAATGCCCGCGCCGCACTGAGCTGCGATGGATTGGAGCGCGATTTTCCTGACTATCCGGCTCGCGTTGGTCGTTTGCGCGATCTTGCTCGTGGTCGGGACGCCGATCGCATGGTGGCTCAGCTTCACCCGCTGGCGATGGAAATTTTTCGTCGAATCCATCGTCGCGCTGCCGATCGTGCTTCCGCCAACCGTGCTCGGTTTTTATGTGCTGGTCGCGATGGGTTCGAACAGCCCTATCGGCCGCTGGTATCAATCTTTAACGGGCCACGGATTGCCGTTCACATTCGAGGGCCTGGCGATCGCGTCGGTCATCTACAGCCTGCCCTTTGCGGTGCAGCCGATGGCGGCGGCGTTCTCGAATGTGGATCGCAACCTGATCAACGCGTCGTCGATACTCGGCGCGTCGCGGATTCGCACTTTCCTTCGCGTCGTGCTCCCGCTTTCGGTCGGCGGCGTGGTCACCGGGTTCGTGCTGAGCTTCGCGCACACGCTTGGCGAGTTCGGCGTGGTGCTGATGGTGGGCGGCAACATCCCGGGCGTGACGCGCACGGTCTCGATCGCGATTTACGATCATGTGCAGGCGCTCGACTATGCCGGCGCGAATCACATGGCGATTCTGCTGATGGCGTTTTCGTTCGTCACGCTGTCGATCACGTATGCGCTCAACCGCCGAGTCTGGGCGGTCTGGCCGATGCATCGCTAGCAGGCTGTTGAAAAAGTAATTTTCAACGCCTGCTCCCTCTCTCTTGTCTCCCCCAAAGGGGGAGATGTTGTAGGTTAGAAGACAGTTTTCACGCAGGGTGTTGAAGAGCTTGAAATCGAAACCGACGACTGATCCCAATTTTTCAACACCCTGCTAGCGCGCGGTTGCGAAACGATGGCATCCGGCAACAGTGCGATACGCGACGGGCGTCTGTCGGTGCGCATCGCGTATCGGACCTCGAACAGCTTCGCGCTCGAGGCCGAGTTCGAGGCGTCGGCCGGCTTCACGATGATCCTGGGGCCGTCGGGCGGCGGAAAGACAACCATCCTGAATTGCATTGCGGGATTGGCGCGGCCGGATGCCGGGCGGATAGCTCTCGGCGCGCGAGTGCTGTTCGATTCGGCGGCGCGCATCGACATGCCGGTGGCGGAGCGTCGATTGGGATACGTGTTTCAAAATCTCGCGCTGTTTCCCCATCTGACGGTCGCGCAAAACGTCCAATACGGGATCGCGAAGGTACCGGCCGAGGAGCGGCGCGCGCGAATGATGACGATGCTCGAGTCGTTTCGAATCGCGCATCTGATCGCGCGCAAGCCCGGCGAGATTTCCGGCGGCGAGCGCCAGCGCGTGGCGCTGGCGCGATCGCTGGTGACGAATCCGGCGGCGATCCTGCTCGACGAGCCGCTGATCGCGCTCGACAACGCGACCCGGTCGAAAATTCTCGACGACTTGCGCGCCTGGAATGCGGCCCACGAAATTCCAATCCTGTACGTCACGCATTCGCCCGCGGAGGCATTCGCACTCGGAGAGCGGGTGTTAGTGCTCGACGGGGGGCGCAT
>JGI20173J14856_1000067_pt1 | contig 23312 bp, 23 predicted proteins | sample NGESurdeep072012_8_FD_14856 | JGI IMG/M metagenome (IMG submission 14856)
CACCGTCGAATGGATCATGAACTACTACAATACTGTCAGACGCCACTCAACGCTTGGCTATTTGACACCCAGTGAATATGAGCTAGGATTCAGGAACATCAACCATTTGGCAGCCTAATTCGCCTGTCCAAAAAAGCGGGAACACTCCATACACCATCAGGTGGTCAGCCAAAAGCTTCGCGAGATCGGCCGTGACGTCAGGCGGGATCCACATCTCCGGGAGCCCTGAGGCGCTCGTAGTGCGTGCCATAATGATTCGGGTGCGGCTCTTCTGAAGTGACGACGTCGTGGGCGGGCGTGCGACGGTCTGACTGACGGCATCCCCCATCTATGAGGCGTTTCGTGTTTCCCTGTCTGTAGTTAGTTTCCACTACAGGCAGGGGTTTAGGATGCCAGTTATCAACCGCCGAGCTGAGGCGTCGCTGCTGCGCGGCACGCTGACCACGTTCCGCCGCCGATGTGGCAAGCCGAGTTGCCACTGCGCGACGGGTGCTCCCCATGAGAGCCCGGCACTGACCTACACCGAGGGCGGACGAACCAAGACCCTCACGCTCACTGACGCTGAAGTGGCTGAAGTGGCTGCCGCGTTGGCCCGCTTCCAGGACGCCAGCGCAGCGCTGGAGAAGGCGGCCGACGCGGGTATCGCCGCGTTGCGCGCCCGCCGGGGCCGGTGAGCAGCCCACCGGCCGCGGCGGGACCGGATGGTTTCGCGGCCGCACGGGAGTGCTTCGAGGACATCGTGAGCTGGCTCGACGGTGAGCCGGCCGCCGACCTGGACCACGCCGAGCTGGAATGTCAACTCGACGCCAAGGGCCGCCAGATGCTTCTGCGACTGCTGCAAGACCATGTGGAGCTGCGTGCCCTACGCGAACAGCGTCTGGAGGTTGCCGGCGCCGACGGGGTCCGGCACGGTCGAGTCGAGACCGGGCACAGCCGCGCACTGGCCACCATCTTCGGGCAGGTCACGGTGACCCGGCTGGCCTACCGCGAACCCGACCGGCCGAACCTGCACCCCACCGACGCGGTGCTGAACCTACCCACCGAAAGGCACTCGCACGGGCTGCGGCAGCTGGCCGCGATCGAAAGCTCCCGAGGTTCCTTCGACGAGGCCGTGGAAGCGATCGGGCGCAGCACCGGTCAGCAGCTGGGTAAGCGTCAGGTCGAACAGCTCGCCGCCCGGGCCGCGGTGGACTTCGAAGACTTCTACGCCCAGCGTCAACCCCCGCCGGGCTCCACGCACGACCTACTGGTGCTGCAGGTCGACGGCAAGGGCATCGTGATGCGCCCGGACGCGCTGCGGCCGGCCACCGCGAAGGCAGCCGCCAAGGCCAGCCACAAGCTCACCACCCGACTGTCCAAAGGTGAGAAGCGCAACCGCAAACGAATGGCCGAGCTGGGCGTGGTCTACGACGCCACCCCGGCGCCGCGCACCGCATCTGACATCTTCCCCGCCACCGACAACGAACGACGGGCCGCCAAGGACGGGCCGACCGCCACCAACAAGTGGCTGGTCGCCAGCATCGTGCAGGACACCACCACCGTCATCGCGCGGGTCTTCGACGAAGCTGAACGACGCGACCCCAACCACACCCGGAGCTGGGTGGCGCTGGTCGACGGGAACGTCCACCAAATCGACCGTATCCAGGCCGAAGCGAAAGCCCGCAAGATAAACATCGCCGTCGTCTGCGACCTGGTCCACGTCATCGAGTACCTGTGGAAAGCAACCTGGAGCCTGCATACCCAGGCAGATCCCGCCGCCGAACAATGGGTCCGCCGCCAAGCCCTCGCCGTCCTCGCCGGCGACGCCACCAAAGTGGCCAACGCGATCCGCCGCAAAGCCAGCCGGGCTGGACTGAGCCCCGCCAGACGCAAAGGCGCCGACGAAGCCGCCACCTACCTGACCAGCAAAGCGAACTACCTGAACTACCCCATCGCCCTGGCCAACGGCTGGCCCATCGCCACCGGTGTCATCGAGGGGGCCTGCCGCCACATCGTGGCCGACCGATTCGACGTCACCGGAGCCCGCTGGGGACTCGCCGGTGCCGAAGCCATCCTCAAGCTACGAGCACTGCGCAGCAACGGCGACTTCGAGACATACTGGCGCTGGCACCTCAACCGAGAACGACACCGCGTCCACGAATCCCGCTACCTCGACGGCGCCATTCCCAGAGCCGTCTGAGGTCCCTCCAGAAGAGCCGCACCCTAATGATTCTGCTTTCCGAAAGGGTCGACCACGCTTTTGCGGGCTGGGGTCGGCCTTTTCTGTTGTCTCTGGTGGGTTACGCGGTCTCGGTGTGGGCGTTGGCGGCGGCTAGGGCGTACCGGCGGATGTACGCCGCTTTGCTGACTCCCGCGACCATGGCCGCCACGTTGAGCGCGGCGTCGTCGACGCGGTGGAGCCGGACGACGACGCGGGCGTCGAGCGGGTCTTCTATCGGGGGTCGACCGGGGCCGCGCTTTGCGGTGGTGCTCTTCGTCTTGGTCATGGGTTCGTTTCCTAACGGGGTGAGGGCGTAATTGGCTGCCAAATACTTCATCGGCATGCTGAACGCCCGCCTTGACCGATATAGGGGTCGGGTTTTGGTGTCCCGTCTACATGTGGCCGTCGTGGGCACGCCGTCGCCGTCGCCGTGCGCGTGGGGCCGGGTGTCAGTGCTGACCTGTATGAAGGGGGTTATGACTGATGCGTCGGAGGCGTGGCTGGCTCAGGCGGCGCTGTTGGATCGGGGTTGGACGGTTGCGGGTATCCGCCGTTTTCTGGGGGACCCGGACGCGACGAAACCCAACCCGCGTTACCGGTCGGCGTCGCCGATGCGGTTGTGGGCGATTGACCGGGTGGAAGCGGCGGAGGCGACACCGGAGTGGGCCCGGTGGGTGAAGGCGAGTGAGGTTCGCCGGCAGGCCGGGTTGAAGGTTGCTGACCGGAAGCGTGCCGAGTTGGCGGCCATGGTCAAAGCGGTTCACATCAGCATTGCCCCGGCCACGTTGGAGATGGCGACGGCTCGTGCGATCAGGTCGTTCAACGACCGTGCGGCGACCCGCGCATACGGTGACTACGACCCGGCAACCCCCGACTCTGACCCGGCGTTCCTGGCCCGGATCACCGTCAACTACCTGCGACACGAACGCACGTCGTATGACGCCCTCGGTGCTCAGCTGTTCGGCCTGGTGGGTCGCGAGGAAGCGCACGACCTTCTCCGTGAGCGAGTCCTGGCCGCAATCGCTGATGCGTACCCATCATTGGCTGCGGAGTGCGCGACCCAGGTTCGCCAAGCCGCCGAGCAGGCCCACCTGCGATGGTGACGGCGCCCGACGGGGACGTTGAATTATGGGCCTACCAGATCGGCCCGTTTTACGATGCGTCGGCGGTGGCTGCCGTGCTGGGTGTGTCAAGAGCAGCGGTGTACTCCCGGGGGCGGAGTCGGACGATCCTCTCGTGCCGGACGGGCTCTGGCCGGATCGTTTACCCGGTTTGGCAGTTCGTCGGCGGCGCGGTCCTTCCAGGGCTCGTAGCGGTGCTGCGGGTTCTGGAAGGCAGCGATGTCTCCACGTGGACCGTGGCCTCATGGCTCCGCTCCCCTGAGGTCGAGCTCGGCGGCCGGCGCCCATTCGAGGTCCTGCTGGCCGGTGGGGAGGACGACCTGGTCCTGCTTGTCGCCTCCCATGCGGCGGCGGGGTGGGAGTAGGCACACGTGTGCGGACGTGTCAATCTGTACCTTGTCAAGTTGGCTCCGAAAGGCAAGGTGCAGGTTGTCCCGTTACACGGCATCGAGGTCAGCGCGGAGGGCCTTGGACCAACAGCTCCAACACGTTGATGCGGATGCGTTGGCCCCTATGCGCACGGGTTGGGTTCGGGCGATCCGCGAGGCGTTGCAGATGTCCGCTGCGGACCTTGGCTCCCGGATGGGCGTCTCGAGACAAGCCATCACGGCCATGGAAGCCAGTGAACGCGCACGGTGCGCATGTCCACGCTGGCAGCCGCAGCGGAAGCCATGGACTGTGAGCTGGTCTGGGCGCTCGTCCCTCGCACCACACTCCAAGGGACTGTTGAAGCCCAAGCTGCACGGATCGTCGACGCGTGGGCATCGCAGACGGCGCAGTCGAACCTATTGGAGGGGGTCGTCGTCGAGTTCAGTGAAGCCTCCCGGCAGGACCACGTTGACGACGTAATCAGGTCAGGACGGCTGTTATGGCGTACGGACGTCGAGGGTTGACCCGCGTACCGTCAAGGGTGTGACCGATGGAGACGACGCACCCCACGACGGCAACGCGTTCGTGGGCTCGGAGGCTGCGGCCGCGCGCCTGGATGCACTATTGGCCCGTCCGGGGATGGCTGGCCGGGTGGCCGAGATTCGAGCTCAGATGGACGCCGCCGACGTCGCGGGCGCGGAAACGCCAGGGTGACCAGCCGCCGGGACCGGGGCAAGGTCCTCATCGGCCCGGCGGGGCTGCCCTACCCGAAACTCGGCCTGACCGACCCGAGCTCGCCGAGCTCGCCGAGCACACGTTCACGGGTTTGGACGGAACAAGGGTTCCGGAGCGGGTATATGAAGGCGAGGAGATCGTCATCCTTGGAGTTCTGATGAAATCAGAGCAGTTCTGCTCTGATTTCATCAGAAGGAGTGGTGCGCCTCCCCTCCCTGAAGGGAGGCGCACGGTAACGCAGCCAGTGCTAAACTGTGCGCATGGGAGCACTGGCTGAGGTTCTACATCAATACGGCTACGACACGACCGAGGATGCTGTCGCATCAAACCTCGCAGCGCTTCTCACCCCATTGGGTGTGAATGCGGCGGTGGACCTGTTGGCGACGGACCAGGAATACCTGGCCCGGTTCTCCGGTGTACGCCCCCTGACGTCCGGTGACCTTTCCGCGCTTGACGCCCGGACAGCCGCGCGCGCCACAGCTGAAGCCGTCGCCGCACTGAGCCGCAGCCAAGTCGCCGCACTATTGGGCGTGGACGTGACCCGCGTCTCGCACCAGACGACGGCAGGGGACCTCTTCTCCTACAAGGGCGGGCGCAGCCGGTCCGTCTACCCGGACTGGCAGTTCACTGGCAGCGCCGTCCTGCCGCACCTGCGAGCCGTCCTTGCCGCGCTTCCGGCGGGAAGCCACCCAGTGCCGGTTCGGGCGTTCATGACCTCACCCGATGAAGCGCTCATGCTGGGCGACCGCCCTGCGTCTCCCCGTGACTGGCTCGTGGGCGGCGGGGAGCCCGGTCCCGTCATCGGACTCGCCGCGACACTCGGAGAGCAGGTGTGAGCCCCAAACTCCCACGAACACCACCCGCAGACCTCGCCCGCCGTCGCCCTTTGTGGAAGGATTGGGAACCAAACCAGCCCCTATGGCACGTCGCCAACAGTAAGGGCGCATACGCCGCCAGGTTCGCGGTGATGCGCTCATACGGGCCACTGCCGTCAGCGCGATTCGACCCGCACCCTCCGCCTCCTGGCCTACATCCCACCGAGCGGGTCCTCTACGCAGCCAGCAACCTGGTGGCAGCCCTCGCGGAACGCTTCCAGAAAGGGCGCGAAATTAGACGCCACCAACCCGACGAGCCAGTCGTCTACGCATGGACGCCCACGCGGCCCCTACGACTTCTGGACCTGACCGGCCGCGCAGCTACACGTTTGGGCGCCTCACACACCATCAGCGCTGGCCCCAAGGACGTGACGCGCAGTTGGGCGCGCGCGCTACGCGCTACGTGGCCTACGGCTGACGGGTTGTTTTACAGCTCAGCCATGACCGGGGAGCCCTGCTTTGCGTTATGGGCTCCAGCACAAAATTCCTTCCCTGCGGCACCCGCATTCTCCGCACTGCTCTCCCATCCCGCGACCTCGTGGAACAACCTATTGCGTGCCGCTGCCGCACAGATCGGGTACGACCTGCCCTAGGTAGGCGGCCGGCGCGAGTCGCGATCGTGACGGACCAGGTCAGCCGCCTCGAAGGTCCCCGCACTAACAAACCGTTGTTCTGATCGTGCGATCGCTGCGGCGACCTGTTCGGAGTCGCGACGAGCTAGTTCGCGCCGAGCTGCGGTAGCCAGAAGCGCGCTTCGGCTTGTTGATCGTCGCCTGGCTTCGGTATCGAGCTCGGCCAGAAGCTCCTCTGGGAAGGACACCATGACTTTGGACATACCCCAAAGTATGTCCGTGAGTATTGCTGATGACGAGAGCTTGTCGTCCCTCTCCTCATCCCGCAAGAGGATCCTCGCGCGAGCTCCCCTGCTCCCCTGTGCCGGCCCCCGCCCGTTAGAGCCGCTCGGGGTCGTCGCCGGCGTCCGAGCGCTTCAGACCCTCGAACACTTCGGCGTCCTCAACAAGGATGCGGGCGGCAATCTCGCGAACGCGCACCCGGTGGGCATCGTCGTCAGCGTTGGGGTCGACGTGGTCGATGTTGCTGGCACGGTGCACCGTTGGCGACTCGGCCGCCTGGGTCAGCAGCTCTCGGAGCTCGGGATCGGTGTCGTACTCCGCCTGTGCCTCGTTAACGTCGTCTCCGTCGTGCGCATCCGTCACGCCTTCGAATCTACGCCCGCCGCCATGGTCGCGCACCACGTTTACGACGTGACCGCGACGTCAACCAGCACACCGGGTTGCGGAGGTACGCGCGATCAGGCGGTAAAGGTGGCCCAGATAAGGCCCAGGGTGGCGAGGGTCAGCACGCCCGTGGAGACAGCGAGGACCCAGGTCGCCCGGTTCAGGCGCTGGCCTTGCGCAAGGGTCGCCCGGTGAGCCTGGCCCTGTTCCCAGGAGGTCCGTTCAAGCCAGACCATCGTCGCGGTCACGTGCGCCATCGAGAACACTTCGGTTGCGTCGGCGCGGGCTTGTTCGGCCCGGACAATTTGCTTTGGGTCCTCCTCAGTGGCGCGCACCTGCCGAAGCATCGTGACCGCGCCTGCGACGTCGTCGGCCGCACTGTGGAGGCCGGTCATTCCCCCGAGCGTGGCCTCTAGGTGGCCCATCTGCTCGCGCAGGTCCTTGACCTCGACGGCCGATTTCCTTTGGTTCCGTTTCATGGTCGGAGCCTGACACGTCACGGAGATCGACAGGTGAGGGGCACCGCTGGGACCCATTCGCCCTTCTGCCTCTTTGCAGGACGTGGTTACGTTCAGCCGTTCACTGCCGGGGCCGTGGGCACCGGGCCCTCCCTTCGAAAGGCCTAGGCTCCGGTGGCATGGGTTCTGAAATGTGGGCGCTCGTAGGCGTCGTCGTGGGTGCGCTGATCGCCGGAGTTCTCCAGATCTTCGCCGGAGTTCTCCAGCGAAGGCACGACCGCAGAGCCGGAGTTCTCCAGCGAAAGCACGACCGGATATCGGATATGGCCGGAAAGCGCTACGACACGTACATGCACGCCTTAGAAGATGCCGCGCGCGTCAAGCTCGCAGCGTCCGATCTCTTTGGGCTCATGGCACGCCCTCACGACTTGACTGACGAGGTGACACGCAGGCGTGCCTTCAACGACATCCAATCTGAGTGCACGCCAAAGTACTCAATGCACTGGGTCCTATCTTCCGATAGGGTCCGCGAGGCACTTCTTGAGTTAACGCTGGCGACACCTGGCGAAGATTGCGTGCACCCAGACGGGTCGTGGAACGCTGAGTTGGCGACCGAGCGCAGCGATCGACTTCTGAAGGCGGTCACGAAACTGACCATGGCTGTCAAACATGACCTTCAAGTCGACGAACTGCTGGGTGGCCACTGATCCATTGATTGCACATCCCCAACGCCCACCATGTTGACGCCGGCGGCAACGGACGGATGTCCGCCGGTCCGGACAGGTCACTGCAGGGCGTGGCGGCCGGCAGTGCTTATGGTCTGCTCATGGAGAGACCACCAACTAAGAAGGCTTCGCGCGAGCTACTTGAGAAGGTCGTCGAGGGCGGCGTGAGCATGATCCCGATCGCCGGCGGGCCAGTCGCAGTCACCTTTGCTTACGCAATTGGACGGGCGCACGGCCGCCGGATGCAGTTATGGCTCGAGAACCTCGCGGATGACGTCGCCGAGTTGCAAACCCGTGAAGGCGGCCTCGACTTCGACACCTTGGCGGAAGACGACCGCTTCATCGACGCCGTCGTCAGCGCGACTCGAGCAGCCCAGGCTACACATGACGAGGACAAGCTCACCGCCCTTCGGAACGGGGTCCTCAACACCCTCGGACCGCACGCCCCCACCGACGATGAACAGCTCCGGTTCTTCCGATTCGTTGAGCAGTTCAGCCCCGCGCACTTGCGGCTTCTGCACTTTTTTCACGATCCGGGCGCAGGGTTCGATGCGGCCGGAATCACCAGACCCGGCTACCTCGCCGGTGGTCGAGCCACTCTTCTCGAGGACGGAATGCCCGAGTTCCGTGACAAGCGCGAGTGGTCCGCCTTGCTTTTCGGGGACCCGTACACAGCCGGTCTCACCAACGGGAGCCTTCAAGGCATGCAGAGCGGGGCGAGCCTCTGGGAGGCTGCCACCTCGCCTCTTGGCGACCGCTTCCTCGCGTTCGTTAGCGACCCTCGCGTGCCAGTCGAAACCACTGAAGTCTGACCCGGCTCGCCAACCGTCCAAAGTCGCGGTCCCCGTCCGTCCGGGCGGATCAATCCTGTCGAGCGATCAGCGCAGCCGTGGCGGCCAGCACGGCAAGGGCGTCAGCACGCGTCCACCCGGCACCGGCAGTCACCGGGTCATCGTGATGAGAGACATGCGTCAGCTGATACAGCGCGTTATGAAGGGCAGACCATCTCTCCTCCTGTGACAAGGACTGTTGATTCTTAGAGCGGATTAGGTTGTCGCCATGGAGTGTTTCGCGCTGCCGGGCGGTTTCGAGAGCAAGGCGCGCAGCCACGACCATGTCCCCGTACCGTCCGTCATCAAGTGCGGCTCGAGCCTCACGAAGACGGACGCCCATCTGATGCCGGTCCCCTTCCGCTAGGGGTGCCGGGACGACAACTGTGAGGGACGCTGCCGCGCCAACTACTGCCAACTGGTGGAGCCAACGGCTCGACTCCACTCGCAACGAGATCTGGCCTGAATAGGAAGGCCAGACGTCGGGAACGCCGGAGATGCTTGCCTTCACGTCGACACGGAAGGCAAGCTCCTTGCCGTCACGGTGACGTTCGATCGCCGCGAGCTGTTCATCCGTGAGCGAGGCAACCAATTTGTGTCCGACAGGGAAGGTCCGAAGCGCGACCTGCTCCTCAGTCGTCCAAGGAGCCAAGTAGGACGATCCCGCGCCGTCCAGCCAGAGCGTCCCCATAAGTGACACGGGGCTGTTCTCTGCCAAGCCCTCGCTTTCAATGTCCAGCGGGATGCGCAACTGGTGGGCACCGAGGCCAAGCACCAGAGAGATTTCTGGGCTGAACAAGAGCTTGAGTTTTCCTCGGCCGAGCGAAATATCGAGGCGCATTGCGGTCCTTTCAGTGGTCTACAAATCTGGTCGTTGCCAGCGACGCAGCTGCGGGGTGGGTGCACAGAGAACGATGAGTCCAGCGTCGACGAGCGCCTGGGCGATGACCCCGTCCGGGTCTGGGACATCGTCGAATGGCAACTCGTACAAGGCGCCCCCGGCGTCGATCGTGCAGACGATGTATGCGAGAAGTCTTGCGGATTCACGGTATTCGGGCGGTAGGTGGCCAGGGCTCCGGACATGGTGCACGCCAAGCCGGCAGCTTTGACCGTTTGACCTGGCTGTTTGTAGCTATGGGAACGCTGCTTCTTGCCTGGGGTGCGTCATAATTGATGTGACGGTGAAGTACAACGTTGAGATGGCGAAAGACAACGATCATGAGGTTCAACTGCCACCGGACGGGCCATACCGCTGCTCAGAGCTGTGTGTGCATCTAACCGAAGACCAAACCCGCTCCCCGGACACCGCCCCTGCGAGGTCAAAACTCGCTCTGACCACTCACGAATTATGACGCCATGTCGGGAGTCCTGGTGCCGCCGGGCGCGATCTCACCCAGTCCCATGTTGAAGATCAGCAGGCCGCCGCCCAGTGCGGTGAATGAGGAGTGGGCCGCGTCGATGGCGCCGGTGGAGGTGCCTGTGGTCGATGTCGCGAACAGGGACGACGCGGCAACACCGAATCGGGTCTCCTTGCCTTCCATGGCAGCGCCGGCCAGCTTGAGTGCGGTCCCGGGGTGAGCAGCCTCCAGTGACCACACGCCGGCCAGGATCAAACCCCACAGGGAGCCCATCGTGGCCAGGATCGCGTAACCCTGCCGCTTGTCCTTGACCATCAGCCCGAAGGTGCGGGTCAGCGCGACCGGGATGAGCAGCAGGAAGAAGATCTCCAGGAAGTTCGAGAAGGGGTTGGGGTTCTCGAACGGGTGTGCCGAGTTGGCGTTGTAGAAGCCGCCGCCGTTGGTGCCGAGCTCCTTGATGGCCTCCTGGGAGGCAACAGGTCCGCCTGTGATGGTTTGGTGGACCCCGGCCAACGTGGTGGCGTCGGTTCCGGAAGAGAAGTTCTGGACCACACCGGCCGCGACCAAGGCGATGGTTCCCACGACCGCGAGCGGCAGCAGGATGCGCAGGCAACCCCGGGTCAGATCGACCCAGAAGTTGCCGACCCGGTCGGTGCGGGAACGGACGAAGCCGCGGATCAGCGCCACCGCGACGGCCATGCCCACCGCGGCAGAGGCGAAGTTCTGCACGGCGAGCCCGGCCATCTGGGCTAGATGCCCCATCGTCGACTCACCGGAGTAGGACTGCCAGTTCGTGTTGGTCACGAACGATGCGGCGGTGTTGAACGCCTGGTCGGCTGGGACACCCGGGAAACCCAGGCTCAACGGCAGGTGCGGCTGCAACCGCAGCAGGCCGTAGAGGAAGAGCACGCTGACCGCGGAGAATGCGAGCAGTGAGCGGGCGTAGACCGGCCAGCGCTGGTCGCCCTTCGGATCCACGCCCATGACCCGGTAGCAGAACCGCTCGACGCGGGTGTCGTGCTCGCTGGTGTAGGCCCGCGCCATGTAGGCGCCCAGCGGCCGGTAGCAGGCCACGAGGGCAGCAATCAGCAGGCCGACTTGGAGCAGGCCGGCGGTGGTGTCAGACGTCTCAGAATCGCTCCGGGAACAGAAGGGCCACCACGAGGTAGCCGAGCAGCAGGACGCAGATGGCGGGCTCGGCAGCGTTCTCGATTCTCACAACCGCTCGACCCCCTTGACCATCAGCGCTAGGAGCGCAAAGAACGCCCCGGTGAGGATCACGAACACGAGATCGGACATTGCCTGGACTCCAGTCATCAGGTGGCTCGGATGGCGACCACGATGGAAGTCTCGGTGCTGAGAGCGGATATTGCGATGCGTTGACGGGTTCTTAACGCGAATCGTTCAATACCATGACGCCTGTCTTCGATCGGTAGCCGGGCGACGGTTCGCCGGCTGCCAATCAGGGGTGGTCCAGCGCCTCGTATGTCGCCAGGCTCGGTCCGCGGGTCGCCCGCAGGTCGCGGGCCCCTGCCTCGGCCTCGCGCATGACGCGCAGGATGTTACCGCCGGCCAGCTTGGTCAGGTCCTGGTAGGACCAGCCGCGGTCGGCCAAGGCGACGAACAGGCGCGGATAGCCGCTGACGTCCTCGAGACCGATCGGCAGATCCTGGGTGCCGTCGAAGTCGCCCCCGATGCCGACGTGGTCGACACCGGCGACCTCCCGTACGTGCTCGATGTGGGCAACGACCTGGTCGATCGTGGCGGTGGGCTTGGCATGTTTCTTGCGGTACGTGGCGGCGAACACGTCGAACGCGAGGTGGTCTGTGGGCTTGACGCCGACCTCCAGCGCCGCCAGCGAAGCCTCCTTGCGCCACTGGCCCGCGGCAGGGGAGACGAAGTCGGGCACGAACGTCACCATGCAGATGCCGCCCTTCTGACCCAGGGCCTCGAGCACATCGTCCGGCACGTTGCGGGTCATGTCGCAGACCACGCGTGCGGACGAGTGCGAGAAGATCACCGGCACCTCACTGACCCGCAAGGCGTCGCGCATGGTGTCGGCCGAGACGTGCGAGAGGTCGACGAGCATGCCGATGCGGTTCATCTCCCGCACCACTTCGAAGCCAAAGGCGGACAGACCCCCGCAGGCCGGCACGTCAGTGGCCGAGTCGGCCCACGGGACGTTGTCGTTGTGGGTCAGCGTCAGGTAACGGACGCCGAGCACGTGCAGCATCCGCAGCGCCGCCAGAGAACAGCCGATCGAGTGCCCGCCCTCGGCCCCCATCAGTGACGCGATGCGTCCCGACGCGAAGACGGCCTCGAGCTCGTCCGCGGTGCGCGCGAAACCCAGCTGGTCGCCATACCGGGCGACCATCTGGTGGACCGCGTCGATCTGTTCCAGCGTCTGGATGACCGCCACTCCATCGGGCAGCGACGCGGGCACCCAGACCGACCAGAACTGCGCACCGACGCCGCCGGCGCGCAGCCGCGGCAGGTCGGTGTGCGTGGTGTCCAGGCGACCCGAGAGGTCAAGCTGGTCGAAGTCGTAGCCCGACTGTCGTCGCGCCTCCCACGGGAGGTCATTGTGTCCGTCGATCAGCGGGTGCCTGCGCAGCAGTTCGGTGACGCGGGCGAGTGTGTCCGGGGCAATGGTCTCTGGTGCGAGGTCGGGCATGCGGTCATTCAACAGCAGTCCACCTACGATGGGGAGATGACGTCCCTGACCTCGAGCGCTTCTGGCAGCCCCCGAAGCGTGGCGTTGGTCACATTGGGATGCGCGCGCAACGAGGTCGACTCCGAGGAGCTTGCTGGTCGTCTGGCCGCCGAGGGCTGGCTGTTGGTCGATGATGCCGCGCAGGCTGATGTCGCGGTGATCAACACCTGTGGCTTCGTTCAGCAGGCCAAGAAGGACTCCATCGATGCACTCCTGGAGGCCTCTGAGCTAAAGGCTTCGGGACGTACGCAGAAGGTTGTGGCCGTGGGTTGTCTGGCCGAGCGGTATGGCGAGCAGCTAGCCGCTGAGCTGCCCGAGGCTGACGCCGTGCTCGGTTTCGACTCCTACGCCGATATGTCGAGCCACCTCACCTCGATCCTGAACGGCAACAAGCCCGTTTCGCACGTGCCGTCGGACCGTCGGCGCCTGCTGCCGCTCTCGCCGGCCTCACGCCAGGCCTCCGCTGCGTCCGTGGCCCTGCCCGGTCACGGTCACAATGGGTCGCTCTCGACGTCGACGGAGGTGCTAGCCAGCACAGCCCCGGCAATCGAGACGATCGAAGGACCGGTCCCGGCCAGCGGTCCTCGCGTCATCCGCGCACGTCTGGACGGTCGGCCGTGGGCTCCTTTGAAGATCGCCAGTGGCTGTGATCGGCGCTGTGCCTTCTGTGCGATCCCGATGTTTCGCGGGTCTTTTGTGTCCAGACGCCCCTCCGATGTCCTGGCCGAAGCCCGCTGGCTCGGTGAGCACGATGTCAAGGAGATCTTCCTGGTCAGCGAGAACTCCACGTCATACGGCAAGGACCTCGGGGACTTGCGCCTGCTGGAGACGATGTTGCCCGAGATCGCCCAGGTAGACGGGATCGAGCGCGTCCGGGTGTCCTATCTTCAGCCCGCCGAGATCCGGATGGACCTGCTCGATGTCATGGCCTCGACGCCGGGCGTCGTGCCGTACTTCGACATCTCCTTCCAGCATGCCTCCGAGAAGCTGCTGCGCAAGATGCGCCGGTTCGGCTCGTCTCAGTCATTCCTGGACCTGATCGACCAGGTCCGCGCTCGCGCGCCGCTCGCCGGCATCCGGTCCAACGTCATTGTCGGGTTCCCCGGAGAGACGCAGGAGGATCTCGACGAGCTCGNGGCTTTCCTGACAGCCGCGCGTCTGGACGTGGTTGGCGTGTTCGGTTACTCCGACGAGGATGGGACCGAGGCCGAGACCTATGAGGGCAAGTTCGACAGGCATGTCATCGCAGAGCGCGTTGAGCACTTCACAACGTTGGTGGAGGAGCTCAACATCCAGCGGGCGGAGGAACGCATCGGCGAACGCGTCGAGGTTCTCGTCGACGGGATCGACGAGGACACCGATGAGCTGACCGGACGGGCTGCCCATCAGGGGCCCGACGTCGACGGCGCCACCATCCTTCGGCTGCGCCCAGGTGCCCTGACCCCGGCTGTCGGGGAGATCATCGCTGCGGTGGTTCTCGACACCGAGGGCGTCGACCTCATCGCGGAACCCGAGTGATCCCCTCCGGTGATGACACCCACGTTCGGCCTACGCAGGCGAGCGCTTGGAACATCGCCAACGCGCTCACCATCTTGCGCATCGTTCTTGTGCCCGTCTTCGGGTGGTTCCTGCTCCACGACGACGGTCAGCTGACGAACTACCGACTGCTGGCCGCGGCCGTGTTCGTCGTCGCAACGGCGACCGACCGCATGGACGGCGACATCGCGCGGGCCAGGGGACTGGTCACCGACTTCGGCAAGGTGAGTGACCCGATCGCCGACAAGGCCCTGATGGGTATGGCGCTCGTCGGGCTCTCGATCATCGATCTGCTTCCATGGTGGGTCACCCTGGTGGTCCTCGTCCGGGAGGTCGGCATCACCGTACTGCGGCTCCTGGTCATCCGGCACGGCGTTATGCCGGCCAGTCGGGGTGGCAAGGTCAAGACCGCACTTCAGGCGGTCGCGATCCTGCTCTACATCTTGCCGTTGAGTGATCCATGGCATGCCATAGCAGTGGTGGTGATGACGTTGGCGGTCATCGTGACCGTGGCAACCGGGGTCGACTACGTGCTACGGGCCCAGACACTGCGCAACACCAGCCCCCGCGCGCAGGCAAAACGCGAGCGTCGCGCGGCGGCGGCAGGACGAGAGGCGGCCGCACGAGAGGCGGCCGCACGTGAGGATGCGAAGAGGCATTCAGCGGAGCCCGAGGTCTGAGCGTGGAGCCCACTGCGGCCGCAGACCTCGTTGCGCGCCTGACCGCCGCGGGGCAGACGGTGGCGGTTGCCGAGTCGCTGACCGGGGGGCTGGTCGCTGCGGCGCTGACCGACATTCCCGGTGCGTCGGTCGTCGTGCGTGGGGGTGTTCTCGCTTACGCGACAGATCTCAAGGCTCAGGTGCTCGGGGTCGACAAAGCATTGCTGGCTCGGGCGGGTGCCGTGGACGCCGACGTGGCCGAGCAGATGGCCAGCGGGGTGCGGTCGCTGATGGGTGCGACCTATGGCCTGGCCACTACCGGTGTCGCGGGGCCGGATCAGGTTGAAGGCAAACCCGTAGGCACGGTCTTCGTCGCTGTGGTGGGGCCGGGCACTTCGAGAGTCCAAGCGCTCAGCCTGTCCGGGGATCGTCGGGAAGTCCGGGCGCACAGCGTCCTGGCCGTCTTAGCGCTGCTTACCGAGGAGCTTGGTGCCCAGGTCAGGGAAGATCCTCCTGTTGCGCACTGTTGACCATTCGCGCACTGTTGTCACAACCCGCGAGACCCAACCAGCAGTCCGGTAGGCGAATTGTATGGCTTGGGGGGTACCGTTGTTCTTAACATACCGTTGCTCGAACTGACATACCGTTGCTCGAACTGCTGTGGAGGAGGCGTCATGATAGTGCTTCGTCGTGAAGTCGGTGATGTTCTCCGTGGCCATCGTCAGGCACAAGGTCGCACCTTGCGCGAGATCTCGGCGTCGGCCGCGGTCTCACTGGGTTACCTGAGTGAGGTCGAGCGCGGCGAGAAGGAAGCCTCCTCGGAACTGCTCGCGTCGATCTGCGCTGCGCTGCACCTGCCAATGTCCCAGATGCTCAGCGATGTGTCGGACCGGGCTGCCGAGTCCGAGGCTGTTAGCGCTTTGGTGACCCTGCCGATCTCTCAGCGCTCCGAGACTCTGGTCCGCGCCTCCGCCGCCTGACCGTATCCGCAAACCCAGGGACGCAAGCGTGACACGGTCGTCAACGTCGTAGGCGTAAGCCGCGGGGAGTTGCGTGAAAGCCGGCCCCGGCGAGCGCGGTTGCCAGAGGATGGTCAGGACGCAGGACCGAGGCGCCATCCGCCTTCTCGACGGTCAGCTTGCCCAATGCCCCTTCGCGCACGGCGAGAGCCAGCGCATCGGCAGCGGACTGCAGCAACGCCGGGTCATCGGTCCAGGACAACAACGTCTTGCCGCCGCGCTCTACGTACAGCGTGAGCGCGCCATCGACGAGCACCACCAGCGCACCGGCCTTGCGACCAGGTTTGTGCCCCGGACCCGGCTGTGGACTCGGCGGTGACCCGGGCCCCGTTTTGGCCGCGGGCTTGGGTTTCCCGTGGTCGTCGTTCAGATCAGTGACCCGCGCTGGCCAGCCGAGAGCAGCGCCATAGGGATTGGCCGGGTCCGAGGCGGCGAGAACCAGTGCTGACGGTGCGCCGTCCCGACGTTGCGCACCTGATGGTTCGATCTCGTCGGGCAGCGGTCGGCTCTGAGCGCGAAGTCGGTCAACGGCGCCGGTTGTTGCGAACTGTGCCGCCCCCAGACCTTCGACAAAATAGCCGCGCCGCACCCGCCCGGACTCTTCGGCCGCAGCCAGTACCCGATAGACGCCGGCAAAGCCGCCCGAGACCCCCTCTGCGACAACGGAACCACGGGTGAGGATGCCATAGCGATCAAGGAGCACCTCGGCCATCGCGTAAGAGCGGATGGTGGCATCGGGCTCGATGGCTGGCAGCAGCGACCATCGGCCGGCCGCCGTGGAAGGTCCAAAGCGCGGCGATGCAGAGGTCCTCCCGCTGGAGAGCCGTTGGCCGGACAACGCGCCGAGGCTGCCAGACCTGCCGGAGTATCGGGCCGAGCGCGGGGCGGTGCGCCGTGGTTTGTGCGCCGTGCGTCCGCCCATGAGCAGTGCCCGCAAGGGGGCCAGAGTGTCGTTGCTGATGTGCCCCGACCAAATCAGGTCCCACAGAATGTGCGTCAGAGCCTCATCGTCCTTGATGGCGACCGTGTCCGAGAGGGTCCGGAAGAAGAATGCGCCGCCACCGCCCAGCGCTTCGAGAACCTCTCGATGGCGCTCGGAGAGGTCGAGGTCCTGCGAGGGTGCTGCCAGGGTCAGGTGTGCGGACTCGGCCAGGTGCAGTGAAACCCATCCGTCATCGCCGGGCAGGGCGCCGTGTCCGCGCCAGACCACCTCGCCGCTGGTCGTCAGCTCGTCCAGCAACGCGGGGCCGTAAGCCGCCACCCGGCTGGGGAGCACGAGAGTCTCAAGTGCGCTCGCGGGCAGCGCCGCGCCGGCCAGTTGCTCGACGGCTCGAAGGACCCCCTCGCTTCCCCGCATACCCGCGCCCACTCCTTGCCAGGAAGGAAGGAATCGGCCCAGATCGACGGCCGGAACAGGCTCGACCTCGGCACGAAGAGCTGCCAGTGAGCGACGTCGAAGCGTGCGCAGTACCTCGGCGTCGCAGAAGTCGTTGCCGTGGACTCCGCCCCCGGACTCGACCGGCCGCAGCTCGCCCTCCACGACCCGGCCGGCGGCCACGAGCCGGCGCAGAACGTCGGCCACAACGGCCATACCGAGGCCGAACCAGTCGGCCACGTCCCGAGCGGTGAAGGGACCATGTGTCCGGGCGTATCGGGCGATCAGATCGCCCAGCGGGTCGGGGACCGGCTCGAGGAAGACCTGAGGGACACCGACCGGCAAGGCGACACCCAGTGCGTCACGCAGTCGTCCCGAGTCCTCGATGGCGGCCCATCGCTCCTGGCCCCCGATGCGCACCCGAATCAGCCGGCGATCGCTCTCGAGGTCGACCAGCCAGGCGGAGACGTCCTTGGCTGTGGCCACTTCGACGCAGCGGTCGAGGATGGCCCGATGTGGTTGAGCGCCCAGCACCCGCAGCAGATCTGCCACATCCTCCATGCCTCGGCAACGGCGTCCCGGCGCCAGTCGCTGCAGTTCGGACTCCGTCTGGGCCAATGCCGCAGGGTCGAGCAGGTCGCGCAGTGCGGCGCCCTCACCACGTCCGAGAAGCTCGGCCAGCAAAGTGGGGTCCAGTGACAGGGCCGCCGCACGCCGCTCGGCGAGGGGAGAGTCACCCTCGTACAGGAACTGCGCGACGTAGCCAAACATCAGGCTGCGGGCGAACGGCGAGGGCGTTGATGTCTCGACCTCGACGAGTCGCACCTTGCGAGAGCCGATCTCGCGCATCAGGGTGCTCAGACCTGGCACGTCAAACACGTCCTGCACGCACTCACGCACCGTTTCCAGGATGATCGGGAAGGACGCGTACTGGCTTGCCACGGTGAGCAGTTGAGCCGACCGCTGGCGCTGCTGCCATAGAGCCTGCCGGCGATCGGGACGGCGGCGCGGCAGCAGCAGCGCCCGTGCAGCGCACTCGCGGAAGCGCGCCGCGAACAAGGCTGATCCGCCGATCTCGGCGGTGACGAGATCGTGAACGTCATCCGCCTCAAGAGCGATCAGCGACATCAGCTCATGTCCCAGACCGGCTGAGCCCAGACCGGTCGACCTCAGACCGCTCGACCCCGTGCCGTCCGCAGCAGAGTCTGTGTCGAACTCGATATCGGGCAGCCGGAACACGATGCCGTCATCACCATGCATGGCTTGCACGTCCACACCGAAGCGCTCACGCATCCTGGCCGCAACGCACAATGCCCACGGAGCATGCACCTGCGCTCCGAAAGGCGAGTGCACGGCCACCCGCCAGTCGCCGATCTCGTCCCGGAAACGCTCGATCACGATCGTGCGGTCGTCGGGGACGTGTCGAGTGGCTTCACGCTGTTCGTCCAGATAGGTGAGTAGGTTGTCCGCAGCCCAGGCATCCAGGCCGGTGGCGGTCACTCGGGCCCGCGCCTTTTCGGGACCGAGTCTGCCTAGCTCGCGAACGAACTCGCCCACGGCGCGCCCGAGCTCGGCTGGACGGCCAAGCGAGTCGCCCTTCCAGAACGGCAGCTTGCCGGGCTGGCCGGGCGCCGGGGTGACCAGCACCTTGTCGTGGGTGATGTCCTCGATCCGCCACGACGATGTCCCCAGGGTGAATATGTCACCGACCCTCGACTCGTAGACCATCTCCTCGTCGAGCTCGCCGACACGACGCCCGGTGCCCTCGCCGGAGGCGAGGAATACGGCATACAAACCACGGTCCGGGATGGTGCCCCCGCTGGTGACTGCGAGTCGCTGGGCCCCCGGCCGCCCGCTGAGCGTGCTTGTCACCCTGTCCCAGACGAGGCGCGGTCGCAGCTCGGCGAACTCATCGCTCGGGTAACGCCCGGACAGCATGTCGAGCACCGACTCCAGGATAGAGCGGGGGAGGCTGGCGAATGGAGTTGCCTTGCGTACCAACGCTTCCAGGTCATCAACCGCCCAGTCGTCCATCGCGCACATGGCGACGATCTGTTGGGCCAGAACGTCGACCGGGTTCGACGGGACTCGCAGCGACTCGATGGCTCCCTGGCGCATGCGGTCGACCACCACAGCGGTCTGGACGAGATCTCCGCGGAACTTGGGAAAGACCACTCCGCGAGACACGGCGCCCACCTGGTGACCAGCGCGCCCGACCCGTTGTAGCCCGCTGGCCACGCTCGGCGGCGACTCCACCTGGATGACCAGGTCGATCGCGCCCATGTCGATGCCAAGCTCTAGGGAGCTGGTGGCGACGACCGCAGGCAGGCGGCCAGCCTTGAGGTCCTCCTCGATCAGGGCTCGCTGTTCCTTGCTGACCGAGCCATGGTGAGCGCGGGCGAGCACTCCGGCAGCGCCCTTGGACGTGCCGGCCTGCGCCATCATCTGCGCGGGCGTCCGGACTGCCTTCTGGGATCCCCTCCCGGTTGCGGGGGGAATCCGGGTGCTCGCCTGGCTGTTGACCGTCGTGATCGAGGTGTCTGGATGCTCTTCAGCAGCAAGGGGCTGAGCGACGGATTCAGCAAGGGACGCGAGCTCGAGTCGCTCCTGCCAGATCTCGTTGAGCCGGGCCGTCAAGCGCTCGGCCTGCCGACGAGAGTTGGCGAAGACCAGGGTCGAACGATGCTGGGCGACCAGGTCGACGATACGTTCCTCGACGTGTGGCCAGATCGAGGCGCGCCGTTCCGGACTGTTCGCCGAGCCCTTGCCATCTGAGGCCGCCTCGCCCAGTGCGGACATGTCGGGGATGGGGACGACGACCTGGAGATCCCACCGTTTTGTCGATGAGGGTTGGACGACGGTGACCGGTCGGCCACCCGCGAGGAAGCGTGAGATCTCTTCGACCGGCCGCACGGTGGCCGACAGGCCCACCCGCTGAGCTGGCTTATCCAGCAGGGCATCGAGCCGTTCGAGGCTCAGTGCCAGGTGCGCCCCACGCTTGGTGCCGGCCACGGCATGGATTTCGTCCAGGATGACGGTCTCGACGCCGGCGAGGGACTCTCGCGCCTTTGAGGTCAGGATCAGGAAGAGTGACTCGGGGGTGGTGATGAGGACGTCGGCGGGACGGCGGGCGAACAGCCTGCGGTCGGCCGCTGAGGTGTCGCCGGACCGGACCGCGACGCTCACCTCCGGCTTCGGAAGGCCGAGCCGTGCGGCGGCATGACCGATGCCGACCAACGGAGACTGCAGGTTGCGGTCGACATCCACGGCCAGAGCCTTCATCGGTGAGATGTAGAGGACGCGGCACCTGCGAATCGGTTCGGCAGGCGGTGGAGCCGTGCCCAGGCGGTCCAGCGCCCACAGGAACGCGGAGAGCGTCTTGCCGGAGCCGGTCGGGGCCACCACGAGGGTGTGGGCGCCGGAGCTAATGGCATCCCAGGCGCCGACCTGTGCATCAGTGGGCTCGGCGAAGCTCCCGCTGAACCAGTCTCGGGTCGCGGGGGAGAATCGGGCCAGCACCTCAGAACTCATCGTCAGCCCAGCCTGCCACCTCTCACCGACAACAGGGCGGCAGACAGGTGCATCCCGGCTGTGCCGAATGCACGCTGGCTCCACTGAATGCGCCCTGGCTCATCCGAAGGGCGGGGAGCCGGTCGAGATGGGCACCGGCTTCTGCCACGACCCGTCGATGACGGCTCGGCCGCCCAGCGGGGCGGTGAGCGAGATCCGGACCAGCTTGGCCCCATAGTCAGATGTGCAGGGCTGGTCGGCTTGCATTGGTGCGCGGGTGAGCGTCACGACGACCCGGCCGGGCTGCTGGAGGACGTCGTGGCGCACGGCCTTGCTGGGGCAGCTACTTGAGTCGCCGTAGCGGACGACCAGCACCATCGGGTCGGGGTCGGCATAGGCGGCATCGAACCCGAAAGCCTGCCGCACCTGGGTGGAGGACGGTCGCGCCATATGACCGCCGCCCAAGAGGACTACGACGCCGATGAGAACCGTGAGGACAGCTGCGGCTGCGGCGGTTGTGGCCCATCGTTTGCGGTTCACGTCGATAGGACGTCGCCCGGCGTCGTATGGTTCCGGGCAGACACGACCCATCCGAGGCAGACTGACGGCGTGACCACGTCAGTCGGGACGGCGAACCTACCCGTCAAGCACCGCGGCCCCGAAGTGCTCGCCGTACTCGGCGTCTCGCTGGGGATGTCCGGCGTCTACGCCCTGTTGAGCTACCTGAAGGCTGAGCTAACCGTCAGGGGTGGCATCTCGGCGACCACTGCCACCGTCGCCTCCGGTGCTCGAACCGCTCACATGTGGCTCAACATCGCCTACGACGTCACCGGCGTTGTTCAGGGACTGATGCCGGTCCTGCTGGTGCTGGTGCTGCTCTCCCGCGATCCGGGGACCGCTGGCTTCGGGATTGGACTGCACCGTCGACCTTGGCGCAGAGATCTGCTGCAGGGCGTGGGATTCGCCGCGCTCATCGGCACACCTGGCCTGGTCCTGGTGTGGGCCGCCCACCAGCTCGGCGTGAGCGCGAGCTTGGCTGTGGTGGACGTCCCGGACACCTGGTATCGCGTGCCGCTTCTGCTGCTCCAGGCTGCCCAGAACGGGGTGCTGGAGGAAATCGTCGTTGTCGGCTACCTGCTGACCCGGCTGCGTCATCTGGGTTGGTCGAACGGTCAGGCGCTGGGCGCGAGCGCGGTGCTGCGGGGGAGTTACCACCTCTACCAGGGACTGGGCGGGTTCGTCGGCAACCTCGTGATGGGGCTGATCCTTGGCTGGTGGTTCCAGCGCACCGGGCGCGTCCTGCCGCTGGTCGTTGCCCACATCTTGCTCGATGTGTTCGCGTTCGTAGGGTTCCTCTACCTGCGACAGCACATCAGCTGGATCTGAGCACAGCCTCTCAGCCCGCTAGGTCGCTTGGGCGCCCGGACCCGGGCAGGGCCTCCATGGGCCCATCCGCTGAGGCGGAGCGGGACCTCGCTCTTGGCGGCAGATCCGATCGTTTGCCCGGGCGTCGGTCGAGGCATGGTCAGGCATGGCATCCACTCGGGTCGACGGGTATCCCAACGGGATGGTTCCTTCCGCGGCGACCGCCAAGGGTGCGGCAGGGTCGCGATTGTACCGAGCCCTGGGCGGGACGAGGAGGTCAAACCCCCATCGGGTGTTTCTTGGCGAGGCAATGAACTTGTAGTCATGGTCGGGCAGAAACCTATGCTGTTTTTTTGAGCCATTGAGCTGCCGTGCGGGGCGTAGACCCCACCCCTGGTTACTCGAGGGCGACGACCCCTCGGTGAGCTACTTCACGCTCACCGAGCTGCTGGGTGCCGAGCTGGACGACCCTGAGGTCGTGGTGGCGCAGCGCGCCGTCATGGACTGCGGCACCGTGCCGGCCATCCTGGCCGCCCAGGCTGCCGACGGCCACTGTGGGGCCGTGACGACTACTATGCGGCCAAGTACCGCGGCACCACCTGGCAGCTCATCATCCTCGCCGCGCTCGGTGCCGACGAGCGCGTGCGCGGCGGCTGCGAGGCGATCCTGCCCGATGCACAGGACCCTGAGTCGGGCGGCTTCGCCGTGGCCCGCGCCAAGAAGATCGGAGGCGGCCTGCACAGCTCCGTCATCGCCTGCCTTTCCGGCAACCTGGTCTGGAGTCTCATCCGGCTGTCAGAAGGCCTGCCTCCCGGCCGAAAGTGACATTGTTGGCGCTGGTCGGATTCCGTCGTGGGGCGGCACGGGCTACTGGCAAAGAGGTAACCCGACGGTGTCCTCAACGTCTGTGGTGTTTGGGCAGCACGGGCTGGCCGGTGCCGCCCTTGGAACTCGCGAGGCGCGCGACATCGATATTGCGGGCATCGGCGGCGAGGTCATTGAAGCGGCGCAGCAGCCGAGTGAAGCGCGCCGTGGCGAAGCCGGACGGGCGCTTCTTCTGCCCGAATGAGTGTTCAGCGAACCCCTGATAGCACGACCGCGGGGTCACGGTGCCATCAAGGTCGAAGTGGTAGGCGACGAGGTCAGGCGACGAGCTCGGCCACGGCACACCGGTCCGCCGGCTCGGCATCTGCGCCCCGCCAGAGCTTTGGATACCTGCTGACGGT